>Ga0302302_1000146_pt1 | contig 41377 bp, 39 predicted proteins | sample III_Palsa_E1_3_FD_198766 | JGI IMG/M metagenome (GOLD analysis project Ga0302302, IMG submission 198766) | Peat permafrost microbial communities from Stordalen Mire near Abisko, Sweden - III_Palsa_E1_3 | ecosystem: Environmental > Terrestrial > Soil > Palsa > Peat permafrost | place: Sweden...
TGACGCTGCTGGGGAAATTTCATCAGCCGTGGATTGCGTTTCTGGGACTGGTGGGGCTGCTGATTGCGACGATGAATGTGAACATTGCGGCGAACGTGGTTTCGCCGTCGAATGATTTTTCTAATCTCGCGCCGAGGCTGATCAGCTTTCGGACGGGTGGGATGATCACGGGATTTCTGGGGCTGGCGATGATGCCTTGGAAGCTGATGGCGACGTTTGGGAGCTATGTGTTTGGGTGGTTGGTGGGGTACTCGGGGCTGCTCGGGCCGGTGGCGGGGATTATGGTTACGGACTACTTTTTGATTCGCGGGACGAGGTTGGATACTTACTCGCTGTATCGGCGGGGCGGGATGTATGAGTATCGGAATGGGTTGAATCCAGCGGCGATTGTGGCGCTGGTGGTGGGTGTGTTTGCGGCGTTGGTGGGGAAGTTTGTGCCGCGCGTGGCGTTTCTTTATGACTATGCGTGGTTTGTCGGATTCTTCCTTTCGGGAGCAATCTATTACTTGATGATGATTGGCCATCGCGTGGCGCTGGCAGAAGTGGAAGGGGTACGGCATGAGTCCTAACGATGTGGCAGAGAAGGCTGATTCAGCAAAGAGCGCGGCGATGACCTCGGCTGAGGTGGTGCAGATAACGAAGGACACAAATTATGGCACGTGGAGGTTCCAGAAGGGTTGGAACCCGATGCACATCGTGGACGCTGAGGGTTGCTATATTACGGACGCGAATGGGAAGAAGTATTTGGATTTCTCGTCGCAGCTGATGTGCATGAACCTGGGGCATAAGAATGCTGCGGTGATTGAGTCGATCAAGCGGCAGGCCGAGGAACTAGCGTATGCGATGCCTGGGTATGCGACGAATGTGCGTGCGGAGCTTTCGAAATTGCTGCTCGAAGTGCTGCCGAAGGGGCTGAACAAGTTCTTCTTCACTACATCGGGGACGGACGCGAACGAGGCAGCGTTTAAGATTGCGCGGATGTATACGGACAAAACGAAGGTGATTGCGCGGTATCGCAGCTATCACGGGTCGACAGCGGGGGCAATTGCGGCGACGGGCGATCCGCGGCGGTGGGCAATGGAGCCGCGGGGCAAGGGGCCCGGGATTATTTTTGGGCCGGAGGTGCATTGCTACAAGTGTCCGATCAAGCATACGTATCCGGAGTGCGGGATTGCTTGCGTGGATTATCTCGAGCACATGATCCGCAATGAGAGCGATGTGGCGGCGGTTTTGGTGGAGCCGATTGTTGGGACGAACGGCGTGATCGTGCCGCCGGAAGAGTACATGCCGAAGTTGCGCAAGGTGTGCGACGAGACGGGTGTGCTGTTGATTGCTGACGAGGTGATGAGTGGCTGGGGGCGCGCGGGCGAGTGGTTCGCGATGAATCTTTGGGGCGTGACGCCGGACATTCTGACGACCGCGAAGGGGATTACGTCAGCGTATGTGCCGCTGGGATTGTGTGCGACCAGCGAGAAGATTGGCGATTTCTTTCAGGACCATTATTTTGCGCATGGGCACACGTATGAGGCGCATCCGATGACGCTGGGACCGGCTGTCGCGACGATCAACGAGATGAAGCGGCTGAAGCTGGTGGAGCGGGCGAAGGAGCTGGAGCCGTTTGTTGCGGAGAAGCTGCAGGCGTTGAAGGCGAAGCATAAGAGCGTTGGCGATGTGCGCGGGAAGGGGCTCTTCTGGGCGGTTGATTTGGTGAAGAATCAGGCGACGAAGGAGCCGTTCAACACGTACACGGATAAGGTTTCGGGCAAGCCGTTGCTGGTGGATCAGATTGCGGCGAAGACGCTGGCCGATGGTGTGATCCTCCAGGCGTGGGTGAGCCACTTTGTGATTGCGCCGCCGCTGATCGTGGAGAAGGAAGAGATCGAGCGGGGAATTGCGACGCTGGACAAGTGGCTGCACCTTGCCGATGAGCTGGCCGACTAAATCAGCTTACTTCTTGAGGTGCTTGCGCAGGGCGAGGAGCTGGGCGCGGTGCTCTGGGGTGGCCTTCGGAATTGAGAGCTTGAGGCTCTTGATGGTGTCGAGGACGATGCTGGAGATGATGAGGCGCGCATTCTCCTTGTCGTCGGCGGGGACGACGTACCATGGGGCGTGCTCGGTGCTGGTGGCATTGAGGCAGTCTTCGAAGGCGTGGGTGTACTGATCCCAGTATTGGCGCTCTTTCATGTCGGAGAGGCTGAACTTCCAGTTCTTTTTTGTGTCGTCGATGCGCGCGAGGAAACGCTTGCGCTGTTCTTCCTTGGAGAGATGGAGGAAGAACTTTATGGTGCGTGTGCCGTTGTGGTAGAGGTGGCGTTCCATGTCGACGATGGAGCGATAGCGGTCCTTCCAGATGTCTTTATCGCTGCTGAGTTCTTGGGAGAGGCCCTCGGCTTTGAGCATTTCGGGGTGGACGCGGACGACGAGCACCTCTTCGTAATAAGACCGGTTGAAGATGCCGATTCTGCCGCGTTCGGGTAGGCGGAGGTAGGTACGCCACAGGAAGTCGTGTTCGAGTTCGGCGGCGCTGGGCTGCTTGAAGCTGGCGACATCGCAGCCCTGGGGGTTGATGCCGCTCATGACGTGGCGGATGGCGCCGTCTTTGCCGGAGGCATCCATGCCCTGGAAGATCAGCAGGAGCGCGTAGCGGTCGGAGCCGTAGAGGAGCTCCTGCTCATTGCTCAACTCAGCCGTTTGTTCCCCGAGAAGGGCGTGGTACTTCTTTTTGGATTTATAGAAGGGCTCAATCTTCGTGGGTGTCTTCGTGAGTTTGATGTTGGTATCTGGATGCACGCGGAATTTGTCGGAGTCGATCTTCATGGTTTCCTCGGGGTTTCCTCTTGTTTTGCGGGGACGCTTCGGCCATTTCGAGGGTGGCCGACCTTTGGTACCCGGAGATTAAGATTGCCATTCTTTTGATGCAATGTTGCGCCGTGCGCAAGCGATTTTGCTGCGAAGGATCAGTGCATGCGTCGATCACGGTTACATCCCAAGGTAATCGAATAAGTGGTTGACAGTCATTTGTTGACAGACCATGATTGACCGCAGTTCCAGCCACAAAAGAATATCGCTGTTCCACGATAGGAGAGATTCACTATGCGTAGATCGGGAATTCTATGTCTCACGCTTGCAGTTGGCGTGTCGTTCATTGCAGTCAGGGCACAGGCGCAGTCAGTGTTGACGCGGCATGTGCGGGAAGCGGTTACGAGCGGGGAAGCGCAGCCTGTTGGACGGCTTGCGTCGGGCCAGATCATGAACTTGAACCTGGTATTGCCGTTGAGTGATCCAGATGGGCTGAAGAGTTTTTTGAGTGAGGTGTACGACCCGAGCAGTTCGCTGTTCCACAAGTTTTTGACGCCGACGGAGTTTACCGCGAAATTTGGGCCGACCCAGGCGCAGTATGAGGCGCTGGTGCAGTTCGCGGTAAGCAATGGATTCACGGTCACTGGCGGCTCGCGCGATGCGATGGATGTGCAGGTGAGAGGACCCGTTTCGGCAGTGGAGAGCGCGTTCCACGTGCACATGACGACGTATCAGCACCCGACGGAAAACCGGGTGTTTTATGGGCCGGACAGCGAGCCGACGACCGATTTGTCGTTTTCTCTGTGGCATGTTTCGGGGTTGGATAATTACTCGATTCCGCACCGGCTGCTGGAGAGCCGCAGCGATTATGCAGCGGCGCACGGCGTGGACGTGAAGGATGTGGTGTCGCATGCGACGACTGGATCGGGGCCATCGGCTTCGTTCCTGGGCAGTGATATGCGCGCTGCGTACTATGGCACGGGAACGCTGACGGGCGCGGGACAGAACCTTGGGTTGTTCGAGTACGAGGGAACGGATCTCGCCGATCTGACGACCTACTACAAGAATGTGAAGCAGACCAACAACGTGCCGGTGTCGGTGATCTCGACGGATGGAACCAGCACGTCGTGTTTGTATACGAGGGCTGGCGGCGATTGCGACGATACGGAGCAGACGCTGGACATGACGCAGGCGCTGGGCATGGCGCCCGGGCTGGCAAGCCTGGTGATGTATGTGGGCTCGACGGACACAGCCATCATTGGAGCGATGACGACGCACAGCCCGCTGCCGACGACCATTGGCTGCTCTTGGGGCTGGACGCCGGATGATCCTTCGACGCTGGATCCTTACTTCGAGAAGATGGCGGCGCAGGGACAGAACTTCTTTGCGGCTTCGGGCGATAGCTCGACGTGGTCGAAGAGGAACGAGGCCTGGCCGGCGGACGATGACTACGTGGTTTCGGTTGGCGGAACGGACTTGATTACTGCGAGCGCGGCTGGCCCGTGGAAGTCGGAGACGGCGTGGACGGATAGCGGCGGCGGCATCTCGCCGGACAAGATCGCGATTCCATCGTGGCAGAAGCTGTCGGGCGTGATCACTTCGAGCAACAAGGGATCGACGACCTACCGCAATGGGCCGGATGTTTCGGCGAACGCGAACTTCACGTTCTACACCTGCGCGGACCAGACCACGTGTTTAGCCAATGAATACGGCGGCACGAGCTTCGCGGCTCCGATGTGGGCGGCGTATATCGCGCTGGTGAATCAGCAGCTGGCTTCGCAGGGTAAGGGGACGATCGGGTTCATCAACCCGACCATCTACGCGCAGAATGTGACGTCAGTGTATGACACGGACTTCCACGATATTACGAGCGGGAAGTCTGGTAGCTACTCGGCTGTTACCGGGTATGACCTGGTCACTGGATGGGGGAGCCCGAACGCTGGCTTGCTGGCGGCGTTGGCTCCTTAGTTGCAGGGTAAGGATGCGAGTGGCGCCCCGCCACTCGTTTGGGGTGGGTGTGGATTCGAATTTCGCGAGACGCTTGCGGATGATGGCGCAGGCTTCGGGATTTTGATCGATGAGGATGGCGTTGCGGCCGTTGCGTAGCGCCGCCTCGCCGGTGGTGCCGGAGCCGGCGAAGAAGTCGAGGACGGTGTCGCCGGGATTGCTGTGGACGCGGACGATGCGCTCGAGAATGCCGAGAGGTTTTTGCGTGGGGTAGCCGGTTTTTTCCTTGCCGTTGGTGGGGACAATGGTGTGCCACCAGACGTCGGTGGGAGTTTTGCCGCGCGCTGCTTTCTCGGCGCCGACGAGGCCGGGGGCCATGTAGGGGATGCGGTCGGAAGCCTCAAGATGGAACGTATAGTGCTTGGGGTCGCGCGCGTACCAAAGGATGTTGTCGTGCTTGGCGGGCCAGCGTTGGGTGGCACGTGCTCCGTAGTCGTAGGCCCAGATGATTTCGTTCTGGAAGCAGGCTCTGCCGGAGGTGGCGGGCGTTGTGAAGACTTGGTCGAGCATGACTTTGCAGTAGTGGACTTCGCGGGGATCGATGTGGAGGAAGAGGGAGCCGGTGGGGGTGAGGATGCGGTGGGCTTCGATCATGCGGGGGCGGAGGAAGCCGAGGTAGTCGTCGAAGATGTCGGCGTAGATGGGGGCGGAGGCGAGGGTTTCGGTGCGGTAGCGCTGGCCGCCGAAGCCGGTGCGGTCGCCGTCTTCATCGCGGACAGTGCGGATGCGGGTGCGCTTCTGGGTGACGCCCGTGTTGAAGGGCGGGTCGACGTAGATGAGTTCGACGCTGGCGTCGGGGAGGGCGCGCAGGGCGGTGAGGTTGTCGTCTTGAAGGATGCGGATGGACGTACTGGGCAAGGCGTGGCTCCGAGGTAAGTCTAGCCTCGATTGCGTTGGATTACCCAACGAGCCAAGCCAGTGTGCAGGTTTAGTTGGCCGTGGGCTTTTCCGCGGTATCGATGACGAGCGCGTCGACCGGCCCGCGCGTGGCTTCCAGGCGCAGACCCAGCTGCTCCTGCATGGCGGTGAAGAGTGGTGGGCTGGGAGCGTCTGAGGGGGCGATTGGGACTTCGCCACCGAACTGGGTTTCATCGGGCGCCCAGGTTAGATCGAAGTCATAACGTCCGGAGAGGCCGGTCTTGTTGACGACCGGGCGATCGAGCACTGCCCTCTGCAGCAACGAAGTGAGATCGCCCATCGTTGCGTTGCGGGCTGGCAGAACGATGCGCTGTGGGTAGACGGTGCTGATCAGTGCTGGCGGATCGTCGGGCGCGGCAGTGCTTGGCTTGATCTTGAGTCCGCTGCTGGCGAGTTCGAGTTGGTAGATGGAAAAGACCTTCTGCTCGCGATGGAAGGTGAGTTTGAAACGGTCCGACAAAAGATTGCGGAGCATGGACATCTGTTGTTCGTGGGTTGGGCGGACGTCGCCGGGCGTAACGGCGAGGATGTCAAAGTGGTCGGAATCGACCCAGCCGGGGCCGCCAGAGATTTCGCGGAGGTTGAGGTCGTACGCGGCGGCAATCAATAGATTCAGCGTGTAGTATTTCCCGACGAATCGATGCGTGCCTTGCATCACGAGGTAACGTCCCTTCGTTTCCGTGTTCGCGGGACGGATGGTTGCGACCTCGAAGGCGCTGAAGTTCGGGTTGGCTGTGACTGCGGTGGGAGGAGCGGTGGCCGCGGCAGGCGATTGCGCCATGATTCCGGCGGCGGCAAGGACGAGGGCGGCAAGGGCGAGGGATCGGGTCATGGTGTTGCCCCTCGGACACACGCTGTATTACAACACCCGGGGGCCAGGGGACTCAAACGAATCTACAGAGCGTGCGGACGTATAGTGGAGGGTGCTGGTTTGAGAGTTGAGGGAGATGTTGGATGAGTGTGACGGAGCATAAGCTGGGCGTGGTGGGCGCGGGGACTATGGGGAATGGCATTGCGCATGTGTTTGCGCGGGCGGGTTTCGACGTGTCGCTGTATGAGATGAGCGAGCGGGCGCTGGAGAAGGGGCTGGCGACGATTCGGACGAATCTGGATCGTGAGGCGGCTAAGGGGAAGATTGATCCGGCGGAGGCTCCAAAGATCTTTGCGCGGATTCGGCCGGTGCATCGGCCGCAGGATTTGAGTGGTTGCACGCTGGTGATCGAGGCGGCGACGGAGCGGCTGGCGGTGAAGCAGGAGATCTTTCGCGAGCTCGACGAACTGCTGGGGCCGGAGGCGATTCTTGCAACGAACACGTCGTCCATCTCGATTACCAAACTGGCGGCGGGGACGGGACGCGCGGCGCAGGTGATCGGGATGCACTTCTTCAACCCGGTGCCGGTGATGGCGTTGGTGGAGGTGATTCGGGGGCTGCAGACGTCGGATGCGACCTTCGCGACGGTGCGGGAGCTGTCGCTGGCCGCGGGTAAGACGCCGGTGGAGGTGAATGATGCTGCGGGGTTCGTGAGCAACCGCGTGCTGATGCCGATGATCAACGAGGCGATGTTTGCCGTGATGGAGGGCGTCGCTACGGCTGAGGCGGTCGACGAGATTTTTCGGCTGGGGATGGCGCATCCCATGGGGCCGCTGACGCTGGCGGACTTTATCGGGCTGGATGTTTGCCTGGATATTATGCGGGTGCTGGAGGATGGGATTGGCGACCCGAAGTATCGGCCATGCCCGCTGCTGATTCGGATGGTGGATGCTGGGTGGCTGGGACGGAAGTCTGGGCGTGGGTTTTATAACTACAGTGAGTAGGGATGGGGAGGGTGGAGTGGCGGACGAGTTGTATTTTGAGGATTTGGTGCCGGGGATGAAGATTCGGTCGGTGCGGAGTTACGAGGTGACGGCGGCGGAGATTAAGGAGTTTGCGGCGAAGTATGATCCGCAGCCGTTTCACATGGATGAGGCGGCGGCGGAGAAGACATTCTTCAAGGGGCTGGCGGCGTCGGGGTGGATGACGGCGGCGATCACGATGCGGCTGCGCGTGGAGTCGATGCATGTGGCCGGCGGGATGATTGGCGCGGGGGTGGACGAGATCAAATTTACACAGCCTGTGCGGCCGGGTGATTGGCTGCGGACCGAGACGGAGATTCTGTCGGCGCGGCGGTCGACGTCGCGGCCGGAGATTGGGGTGGTGAAGTCGGCGACGGTGGTGTTCAATCAGCGGGATGAGGTGGTGATGCGGTCGGTGGTGAACTTTATCGCGCCGCTGGGGGCCAAAAGCTAGTTGTCAGTTGTTCGTTGTCAGTTATCAGTTTCCCCGGGGGAGGAACGTTGCATTTCCTCACAACTGAGAACTGAGAACCGCTCTCGAGAACTCCCGCTGATTCCTGCCCGATTTAGTCACAGGCTGGGGGCGTATTTTTAACTAGTGCGGATGACGGTGCTGGCATCGGGGTCGAAGGGCAATGCGACGGTGATCGCCGCAGGTTCGACGCGGATCCTTGTGGATGCGGGGATGTCGTGCCGCGAACTGATGAAGCGGATGGCGCAGGTGGGCGAGGATCCTGAGGCGCTGGACGCGATCCTGATCACGCATGAGCATTTGGACCACGTGTCTGGGCTGTCGGTGCTGGCGCGGCGGTTTAACATTCCGGTGTTCTTTACCGAAGGGACGCACAGGGCGTGGGTGCGGATGCTGACGCCGCGGACTACGATGAGCTACGCGAAGTGGCTGGATACGGTGCAGCGGGAGAAGGCTGAGCGCGCTGATCATGCGCCCGCGCACACGGCGCTGATGACCGAGATTGACCCGGGCGCCGTCGATGATCCGATGGAGGCTGAGCCTTGCGCGGACGAGCAGGCCGAGACGCCGAAGATCAAGGCCGATCCTGCCTTTCTGCCGGCCGTCGAATACTTCCGCGCCGGGCATGGATTTTCAATTGGCGAGATTGACGTCAACCCGTTTACGATTCCGCATGACGCTGCCGATCCCTGCGGGTTTGTGTTTCATGCGCGGTCGGAGTCGATTCGGATGGCCATTGCGACGGACCTGGGCTATGTGCCGCCGAACGTGAAGATGGCGCTGCGCGGGGTGGATGTGCTGCTGCTGGAGTCCAACCACGACCTGGAGATGCTGAAGGACGGCCCCTATCCGTGGAGCGTGAAGCAGCGGGTGCTGAGTCGTGTGGGGCACTTGTCGAACGCGGCGTGCGCGGAGTTTCTGCTGCGGGATTACGACGGCGGGGCGCACACGATTGTGCTTGGGCACCTTTCGGAGCAGAACAATCTGCCGGAGCTGGCGAAGCTGGCCGCGGAGCAGGCGATTGGCGGGCGGATGACGTTGCTGGGCAATCGGGTTGTCCTGGCAGTGCAGGATACGCCGCTTGAACCGATTTGCCTGTGATTGCGTACTGTCAGAAGCGTGCTGTGTGCTGTCAGAGGTACCGGTTTTCGCACAGGCGGAGAATCGAATAGGATAGGTAGAGCATCCATAGATTCATGGCTACACAAAAATCCCACGCTCGCGAATCTGGTCAAGAAACCTGCAACGATCCGGTTGTGGGGGCGATTTTGTCGGGGTGGCGATACGACATTTCCGGGATTTCGCCGGATCTGCGGGTGGACTACGAGGCGCATCTTTACAACTGTGCTCACTGCCGCAAGCGCCAGAGGGTGCATCGCACCTGGGACGTGATGCTGCTGGCGATCACCACGCTATCGTTTGCCGCATTTCTGCTCGCGGCCGTCGTGATGCACCGGGTCGAGGCGATCAGCCACATCAATAACGTGCAGCACCTCCATCTGCATGATCAGAGCACGACGTCGCTGTTGCGGATTCCGAGCAGCATATCGATCAGCCTTGAAGCGCTGGCCATCGTCGGCGTACTGATTTCGATGATGTTGTGGACGCTGGTAACGATTACGACGCCGATTCCGAGCATGGTGGCAGCGCTGTTCCGCGAGCGCATCTCGCCGGAACTACGCGAGCGCCTGCGCAAGCAGACGGTTTGAGCTAGACTGACTCCCCCGACATTGTGACCAACTCTCCCCAGCCAGATGTTCCCCCTTCATCGCCGATGGATGGTTCTCCGACGGACGCCTTGCGGATGGAAGCTGCTGAGCGCACGGCGCGCCGCGGATCGAGGCCGCGCACCCCGCTGTGGAGGTATCCCGCCACCTACCTGCTGATGGGCATCAACCTTGCCGTGTTTGCAGCGATGTTTCCGTTCGGGCCGGTGATGGGGTTGATCCATCACCACGCTTGGGGGAGCATTCTTACGGCGCCGTTCGATGTTGAGACGATGGTGCGGTTTGGTGCGACAGCATCGCCGCTTATCCAGGCAGGGCAGTGGTGGAGGCTGGTGACGGGCGCCTTCGTGCACGTAACGATCCTGCACATCGCGCTGAACATGTGGTGCCTGTGGAACCTTGGGTTGTTTGGCGAGCCGTTGCTGGGCAAGCGCGGATTGATTGCGGTGTACCTGCTCACCGGGACTACCGGAATGATGTTCTCGTATGCGTGGAGCATCGCATCGGGGCAGCTGGCGCTGGTGGCCGGCGCGTCGGGGGCGGTGTTCGGGATTGCGGGGATACTGATCGTGCTGCTATCCAATCGCAAGCTGCAGGTGCCGTGGGAGGAGCTGAAAAGCCTTCGCCGCCAGGTCATCTTCTTTGCCGTCGCGAACCTGGTGATTGGCATGACGCCGAATATGCTGGGGATGGCGTCGCCGAGTCAACTGAAGCTGGTGCACCTGGATCTGAACATGCTGCCGCGGATTGATAACACGGCGCATGTGGGCGGGTTCATCAGCGGGCTGGCACTTGGGTTTCCGCTGCTGCCGCGCATGACGTCGGGGCGGGCGAGCTATCGGTCACGACAGGTGGCGACGTTTGCGTTTGCGACCCTGCTGCTCTGCCTGTTCGGGTATGCGCTTTCGAACTTCGCGCACGGGCGTTCCTAAGAACAAAAGCCAGGCGCGTGGCCTGGCTTTCGTGGATGATCGAACTCTCTTAGCTGATGGAAGTGACGGCGGTTGCGGCGAATTTTCGCACCATGGCGAGGAGAAGCTTGCGGTCGCTCTCGTTGAGGTTCGCGGAGTATCGCTGAATCTGGGTGAGGAAACGAATCTCGTCTTCGCTCAGCGTGACGCCGTAGGTTTCTTTGACGGGGTCTTCCGAGAAGAACTGGCTGAGCGGCATGTCGAGCGATCCGGCGATCTTCTGGAGCGTTTCGAGCGAGGGAACCGTGTGGCCGTTTTCTACGCGGGAGAGATAGCAACGCAACAGCCCTGTGCGCTTCTCAATGTCACCTTGCGACATACCGCGCTGCAGGCGGAAGTCGCGGATCGTCGCTCCGATATTGATCGGCGTCGGCTCAGATCCAGCGAACTGGTCTTCCAGCGTTACTGTTTGCATATTTGCCATTGACGGTAAAGTAACTATACCAAGTGAGCGTGGCAAGCGCTAAGTGCACATTATTGCTTTACTTGTACCAATCAAGATTCGTGCCGTAACCGGAACTAACAACCACTGGTAGCCCAATGGTCTCTATACGCTACCCCATGTACATGCCGCCGTTAACGTCCAACGTGTGGCCGGTGATGTAGCCGGCGCCTTCGCTAGCTAGAAATGCGACTGCGGCGGCCACGTCGGTGTCGCTGCCATAGCGAGCCAGCGGTATCTGCGCGAGGATGGCCGCCTTCTGGGCTTCCTGCAGCTCGTCGGTCATGGCGGTCTGGATGAATCCGGGAGCGACGGCGTTGACCGTGATGTTACGGCTGGCGAACTCGCGGGCGAGAGATTTGGTCAGGCCGATGAGGCCAGCCTTCGACGCCGCGTAGTTTGCCTGGCCGGCGGCGCCTGTCTCGCCTACGACGGAGGTGATGTTGATGACGCGTCCCCAACGGCCCTTCATCATGGACGAAATGAGCGCCTGGGTGAGCAGGAAGGCGCCGGTGAGGTTGGTGCGGAGGACGTCGTCGAAGTCGGTGAGCTTCATGCGGAGGGTGAGGCCGTCCTTGGTGATGCCGGCGTTGTTGACGAGGATCTCGACCTTGCCGAGGTCTGCGAGCACGGCCTTGGCGCAGGCCTTGATGGATTCTTCGCTGGAGACGTCGAGCGCGTAGGTGCGGGCGGTGCCGCCGGCTGCGGCGATTTCGGCGGCGACGGCTTCGAGCTTGTCGGCGGAGCGTGCTGCGAGGGCGACGGTGGCGCCGGATTTGGCGAGTTCAAGCGCGCAGGCGCGGCCGATGCCCTGGCTGGCTCCGGTAATCAAGGCAATTCTTCCAGATAATTGGTTCAAGGTTTTTCTCCGACCTCCAACTGATTCAGCTCGCCCTCTAGTTTCCCACGGGCGGACGATTCCGGGCAGCAAGATAAAGGGGAACCATGTGGTTCGCGGTCACACCGAATCACAGGGCAGCGCGATATTCTTGTGCGAGTTATGAGCGACACACTGAAGCACGCAGCCGAACCCAAGCACGCAGCCGAACCCAAGCACACAGCCGAACCCAAGCACGCAGCCGAACCCAAGCACGCAGCCGAACCCAAGCACGCAGCCGAACCCAAGCACGCAGCCGAACCCAAGACCGCTGAGAACACAACCGAAGTCTACGCTATCCACGGCGCCGAGCCGGAGGTTCTGGCCTATGCTATGGCGAAGTATTCGCGGTCGGCCTTGACCATGCGCGAGTCGCTCACCGAGATCAGCTCTCAGAAGGCTGAGCAGTTTCTCAACACCTTCTACTTCCAGTATGGTCACCGGTCGATCGCCGACCTCGCGCACATCCCGTTTGCGGTGGAGAAGCTGAGCCTGCTGGCGGCGATTGTGTTGGTCGACGAGACGCGCTGGGATGGGCAGGAGCGCTCGACGCGCTACCAGGATTTCCGACGCTCCGGCTGGTACACGCCGCATCTCGACAGCCACCACCGGGCGGACTACACACGCGCCATTGAAGCGTTGTTTGCTGCGTACAACGATCTCAGCGCGGGCATGTTTGAGGCTCTTAAGGGTGTGGTTCCGCGTCCCGATGAGATGAAAGAGGATGCGTACGCGCGCACGTTGAAGGCTCGCGCGTTTGATGCGGCGCGCTACCTGCTGCCGCTTGCGACGAACACCTCGCTGGGTCAGATTGTGAATGCGCGGACGCTTGAGACCCAAGTATCGCGGCTGTTGTCGAGCCCGTTCCGCGAGATTCGCGAGCTTGGCGAAAAGCTGCGCAATGCCGCCACGCAGCCCGCCTGGAATGTGCTGCGCGAAAAGCTGGAGGAGCTGGCCGGCGAGGGCGTGGTCAACGCGGAAGCGACGGCGCAGATTCTCAACGAGCTGATGCCGCCGGTGCGCACGGCTCCCACGCTGCTAAAACATGCCGAGCCCAGCGTCTATCAAATGGCCAGCTGCAAGGAGCTTACGCAGGCCGCCGCGGAGCTGATGAAGGGCGCGGAGATTTATCCGGCGCCGATCGTCGACCTGCTCGATGACGAGGAGCATCTTGAGGTCGAGCTGGCGACTTCGCTGCTGTATCCGAACTGCCATTATTCGTATCGTCAACTGCGCGGCGCGGTGGGTGCGCTCAACGAGGTGAAGCGGAATGAGCTGCTGAAGCTTGGCACGGCGCACCGCGGGAAATTCGACGAGTTGCTGCGCGCGTTTCATTCGGGGCATGGATTCCGCTTCGACATCCTCATGGACATTGGCGGCTTCCGCGACATGCATCGGCATCGGCGCTGCGTGCAACTGATCCAGGACTTCTCGGACGTCCACGGCTACGACGAGCCGGTGTGTCCGGGCCAGCCGACGCTCACCGAGGCAGGCCTCGAGGGCGCGTACAAAGCCGCGATGGAGTCTGCCTACAGCGCCTACCGGGCGCTGCGCGACAGCAGCGCGCAGGAGGCTCCCCAGGCCGCGCAGTATCTGCTGCCACTCAGCACGCGCTGCCGCTCGATGTTCAAGATGGACTTCGCCGAGGCGCTGTATATTTCAGAGCTGCGGTCGACCGTCGCCGGACATTTCAGCTACCGTCGCGTGGCGTGGGAGATGTATCGCGCCATCGCCGTGCGGCATCCTGCGCTGGCTGGCTTCTTCCGCATCGAGGACGTGAACGTGCCCGCGGATCTGTTGAAGCGGTGACGCTCAATCCGCCGAGGTCTCTGTCTGCCCAACAGCGAACGGATTGAAGTTGGTGTGCGTGTCGAAGGTATCGACGTGCTCGGCGCGCTTTAGCCAGTTGACGACGAGGTAGGTGACGGGCGTTGCGAGCACTTCGTACGCGACCTTCAGTAGATAGCCTTGCCATATGATCTGGAAGAGCTTGCCGCCGGTGAAGGTTCCGGCGAAGGTGATGATGATCACCAGCGTCGTGTCGACCGCCTGGCCCACCACCGTCGAGCCGACAGTGCGCGTCCACAGCCAGCGGCCCTTGGTGATCAGCTTGAGCTTGGCCATGGTGTAGGAGTTGGCGAACTCTCCGGCCCAGAAGGCTGCGAGGCTAGCGACCAGAATGCGCGGCAGGATGCCGAAGACCGTCACGAACGCCTGCTGGTGCTTGAACTCCGGATCGGACGGCAGCGCGATCACGATCGCCGAGACGGCATAGAGTAGCGCGGTGCCGAAGAAGCCTAGCCAGATGGCGCGGCGCGAGGCTGCGTACCCGTAGATCTCGGTGAAGATATCCCCAAAGATGTAGGTGATGGGGAAGAGCAGCATGGCGCCGGAGGTGGAGAAGGCGAGCAGGTGGCCGTGGACGGTGAAAAGCGGTATCCGCACAACCTTCTGCGCTACCAGATTCGAGACCAGGAGAATGACCACGAACGTGGTCGTGAGGGCGTCTAGATAGCGAAAACGGCGCATGAAGAGAGCCTACCGTACCAAGATGGGAATGTGCCCTAAATGTCCACAACAGTTTTCGCTTTTCTTTTGCTTTTTTGTGCGTGCGGATGCTAGGATCGATTTATTAGATAAATCTAATGATCTGAACAAAAAGAACCACCGAGGAGATGAGCATCGTGGCTGATGACCGCAGCAAGGCAATTGAAACCGCCCTTTCGCAACTGGAAAAGCAATTCGGCAAAGGGTCGGTAATGCGCCTTGGCGCGAAGGAAGCCATTGGGCCGATCGCGGTGATTTCAACGGGCTCGATCTCGTTCGATGCGGCGTTGGGAGTGGGTGGCGTGCCGCGTGGTCGCGTGATCGAGATCTTCGGGCCGGAGAGCTCGGGTAAGACGACTATCACGCTGCAGATTATTGCCGAAGCCCAGAAAGCTGGCGGCCTGGCGGCGTTCGTGGATGCCGAGCATGCGCTCGATCCGGCCTATGCCAAGAAGCTGGGCGTGGATATCGACAACCTGCTGATCTCGCAGCCGGACTATGGCGAGCAGGCGCTTGAGATCGTTGAGGCGCTGGTGCGATCTGGCGCGATTGATGTGCTGGTGGTGGACTCGGTTGCCGCGCTGGTGCCGAAGGCTGAGCTCGATGGAGAGATGGGCGATTCGCACATGGGATTGCAGGCGCGGCTCATGTCCCAAGCCCTGCGCAAGCTAACGGGAACGGTTTCGAAGTCACGGACCTGCCTGATCTTCATCAACCAGATTCGCGAGAAGATTGGCGTGATGTTTGGCAATCCCGAGACAACGACCGGCGGCAAGGCGCTGAAGTTCTATTCGTCGATGCGGATTGATATTCGCCGCATCGGCGCGGTGAAAGAAGGCGACGTTGTCGTCGGATCGCGTACCAAGGTGAAGATCGTGAAGAACAAGGTGGCCGCGCCGTTCCGCGATGCCGAGTTCGACATCCTTTACGGCGAAGGCATCTCGCGTGAGGGGGATACGCTGGACCTTGCGGTGGCTAACAACATCGTCGACAAGTCGGGTGCGTGGTACAGCTACCAGGGCGAGCGCATCGGGCAGGGACGCGAGAACGTGCGCGGCTACCTCAAGGAGAACAAGGAAACCTTCGCACGCATCGACACGGAGCTGCGCAAGAAGCTCGGCATCAAGGCGCTGACGGATGCGGACATCCCGGAAGTTCCAGAGGAAGGGCCGGAGCTCGCGGTTGCTGCCGTGAAGGGCAAACGCGGCTAGCCTGCAGACGGCAGAGGCAGCGGAGGCAAACGCAGGATTGGTAAGATGTTGAGGTTTCGGAGACTTCTATGAACCGCAGCCTCACGTATCTTCTTCTCTCCTGCGTTGTGCTCGGCGCCGTTCTGTTTGCCGCTGCTCCCGCGCATTGCCTGGACAACAGCGTGGCGCGCACGCCGCCGATGGGCTGGAACAGTTGGAACAAGTTCGCGTGCAAGGATGTCAACGAGACGGTGGTGCGCGCCCAGGCCGATGCCATGGTTTCGAGCGGCATGAAGGATGCCGGCTATGAGTTCATTGTCATCGATGACTGCTGGCAGGTGGGGCGTGATGCGGCTGGAAATATTCTTGCTGATCCGCAGAAGTATCCCTCCGGCATTAAGGCGCTGGCCGGCTACGTTCACAGCAAGGGACTGAAGTTCGGCATCTACACGGATGCGGGAACGAAGACTTGCGCGGGGCGGCCGGGCAGCATAGGTCACGAATACCAGGACGCGCGGCAGTATGCGAACTGGGGCGTCGACTACCTGAAGGAAGATTGGTGCGGCACGCTGCCGGGGCAGAGCAGCGAGGCCTCGTACACGCTGATGCGCGATGCGCTCGCGGCGACGGGGCGGCCTATTGTGTTCAGCATCTGCGAGTGGGGTTCGACGAAGCCGTGGCTGTGGGCTGGTCCGATCGGCAATATGTGGCGCGCCACGGGCGACATCCAGGACTGCTGGAACTGCAAGAAGGACTGGGGCGGCAACGGCGTGCTGCAGATCCTCGACCTCATGGATCCCATCTACAGCTATGCCGGGCCCGGCCACTGGAATGACGCTGACATGCTTGAGGTGGGCAATGGCGGCATGACTACGGCGGAGTACCGTGCGCACTTCAGCATGTGGGCGCTGTTCTCCGCGCCGCTCATCGCGGGCAACGACATGGCGCACATGCCATCAGAGATCAGCGAGATCCTGCTCAACAAGGATGTGATCGCGGTCGATCAGGATCCCATGGGCATCCAGGGGCATCGCGTGCACAAGGACGGCGGGCTCGAGGTGTGGTCCAAGCAGCTTGCGGATGGCGGCCGGGCGGTGGTGCTGCTCAATCGTGGCGGCAAGCCTGCGACGATCTCTGCGGACTGGCGCGATCTTGGGTATCCTGCGACGCTGCCGGCCAGCGTGCGCGATCTGTGGGAGCATAAGGACCTCGCGCGGCGGACAGGGCGCTTCTCGGCTGACGTGCCGGCCAACGCTTCGGTGATGGTGCGGATCACACCGTAGAGCCGGGGTGCGCGAGAATAGCGAGATGGGAACGGGGTTGGCACTAACGCGCGCGGACCGGGAGTGGATCGAGCAGCGCGCCCGCGCCGTGGGATTCGATCTTGCCGGCGTGGCGGCGGTGCCGACGCCGGCCAGCGCTCCCGCTTTAGAGGATGAGCAACGCTACGGGGAATGGATTGGCGCGGGTTACGCGGGTGAGATGGACTACCTGAAACGGACCGATGATGCAGGTGACTATTTGCGCGGCGATCCGCGCCGCTCCATGCCGTGGGCGCGCTCGGTGATTGTGTGCGCGGTGAACTACAACGCTGCGGCTCCGAAGTCGATCGATCCTGCAGACGCGAAGGCCGGATGGATCGCGCGCTACGCGTGGAGCGGCCAGGAAAAAGACGGCGCGGGCAGCGACTACCACGACGTGCTGCTGCAACAGCTTCGACTTCTGGAGACCGAGTTCAAAGAGCGTTTCGGTGCGGGCGCTTCGGCGCGCTGCTATGTGGATACGGGGCCACTGGCGGAGCGGAACTACGCGGCTCGTGCAGGCGTTGGCTGGATTGGCAAGAACACCTGCGTGCTCAATCAGCAGCAGGGATCGTGGTTGCTGCTGGGCGTGATCGTGACGTCGCTTGAGCTCGAGCCGGAAGCTTGGAGCGTGCCTGCAGCCGATCGCTGCGGCAGCTGCACACGCTGTATCGATGCGTGCCCGACGGACGCGCTACTCGATCCGGATGCGACCGGCGTTCGGCAGATGGATGCCACGCGCTGCATCGCGTATCTCACGATCGAGAAGAAGGGAAGCATTGCTGAGGAGTTGCGGCCGCTGATGGGGCGGCAGGTTTTTGGCTGCGACATCTGCCAGGATGTTTGCCCGTGGAACCGGCATGCCCCGGTGAATTCGTCGAGCCTTCTTCCGGCGCGGCGGGAGCTGATCAATCCGGCGCTGCAGTGGCTAGCGGAGATGGATGGGCCGGAGTTCAATCGCGTGTTTCGTGGTTCGCCGCTGGAGCGCACGCGGCGCAAGCGAGTCCTGCGCAACGTGGCGATCGCGATGGGAAATAGTGGCGAGCAAGAGTTTCTGCAGCAGCTTGACGCTTGGATTGCGGGTGACGATGCTGTCCTCTCCGAGGCGGCTGCGTGGGCAGCCGATCGCCTGCGTGGGAACTCTTCTGGTTCTCCTGCATGATTTATGGATGATTTGCGAACGAGCGCAGCGTGGCAACGTAAACTGGTGGTATGCCCGTTGAGAAACTCAGCATAGTTCCTGACGATGCGAAAAAGCTCGCCGAGTGTTTGGATTCCACCGCCGAAGGCAGCGCGTCGCGCAGCTCGGCAACAACGATTGCGGCGGGTGATGAGACGGTCAGGCCCAGCCTGGCCGCCGAGCGGGCCGTACCCGTCGCCGCGAGCGGAACGCTGCAGCAGATTATCGCGCTCGCTCACTACATGACCAAGACGGAGGTGCATACCTATGCGTTTAGCGTGGCGGCACAGGTCATCCTTTCGCTATTTCCGTTTATTGTGCTCCTGCTCACGCTCGCGCAGCGCGTCTTTCATTCGCCCAGGATGGTCGATGTCGTCGTCCAGATGATGACCAACTTTCTGCCGTGTAATCAGGACTTCGTGATGCGCAATATGAAGATCCTCGCCGTTGCGCATACACAGACAAGGATCTTTTCGGTGGTGATGTTGTTGATCACGACGACCGGGGTTTTCTTACCGCTGGAGGTTGCGCTCAATAGTGTTTGGGGCGTGCGAAAAAATCGGAATTACATTCACAATCAACTCGTCTCGCTGGCCCTCGCGACCGGCGTTGGTATCCTGGCGATGGCGTCCGTCGCGCTCAGCACTGCCCAGGCATCGGTTCTCGGCTTCCTGTTCTTCGGCCACACGAACAACGTGGTATTCACCTTCATGACGGCGAGCTTTCTCAAGATCTGCGGCGGCGTGGCCAGCGTTGGACTCTTCTTCCTGATCTACTGGGGACTGCCCAACCGCAAGATTCCCGCGCGCGCTGTCCTCCCGACAGCGATCGTCATGGGCGTGCTGTGGGAGATCGCCAAGTATCTCTACATCCTCACGCTGCCGCACCTGGACCTTCGCTCGGTCTACGGGCCGTTCGAAGTGTCGGTGGGATTGATGCTGTGGGCATTTCTCAGTGGCTTGCTGTTGCTGGCCGGTGCGTACGTCTCCGCGACTCGGCAGGCTTTGCGCGAAGCTTGCGTCGATGACTTGGAACGCGAGCGCGAGGAAGCTGCCGGGAGCTAAGGCTTGGCGTGGAAGGACTTCACGACGATGTCGTTGGCGTGGCCGCCGGAGGGAAGCATCGTGAAGAGAGTGGGGCCTTCTTTACTTTGCATGCGGATGACAGCAACGTCCGCAGAGCCGGAGTCGGCGGCGAGCAGCAGGTGCTCGTCGGCGGAGAAGGCGATCGTGTCAGGATGAACGCCGGTATGTACGCTGGCCATCACGCGTCCGTCGTCAATGCTATACATGGCGGCGGAGTCGGCACCGAAGTTCGTGACCCAGAGGCTGGAGTTGTCCTGGCTGATGACGCCGTTGGTGGGCTTGGTCCCGATGGGATAGGTGCCCAGCACTTCGTTGGTCCACGTCGAAATTTCAGAGATGCTGTCGGAGCCGAAGTTAATCGAAAAGACTTCAAAGCCGTTCGGCTGCGCGGCGAGGTGGACGGGCGTTTCGCCGACATCCAGGAAGGTCAGCAGTTGATCGTGTTGCAGGGACGCGTCCTGCTTGCCACGCCAGGAGTCAGGCGACGCGGCCAGCCATACCACCATCACCTTGTGCGTGGAAGAGCAGGCGACGAAGGCCTTTGATCCTGAGGTGGGTTCGTTCGGCGAGTTCGCCACGACCGTGATATCTGTTGCGCCGGCGCATCCGGAATAGGCTTCGCGCAACTGCAGCGGATGTTCTTTCGATTCAGTGATGGAATAGACCGAGAGGCTGCCGGCGAGGCGGTTGCTGACCACGAGCGTGCGATTGTCCGGCGAGACCTTTGCGAGGCCCGGACCTTCGCCCGTCGAGGCCACGGCCACTTGGCGGCGCTTGTCGAGGTCGATCACGCTGACCGTATTCGACGCCGAGTTGGCGACGTATCCACGCTTGCCGTCCGGAGCGATGGCGATGAAGTAGGGTGTGCGCTGTACGCCGATGGTCGCTGCAACCCGGTTGGTCGTCGCGTCAATTACGGAGACGGAATCGCTGCCGGTATTGACCGCGTAGACTTCGTCGCGCACCGGGTTTACCGCGAGGCCGGAAGGCTGCCGGCCCACCTGGATGACTCGATCCTGGCGGAGGTATACCAGGTCAAGCACGGTGACGGTGTTGCTGGTGCCATTGGAGACGTAAGCGAACTCGTGATAATTCGCCGGGTAACTGGGAAAGCGATCGCGCCCGCAGCCTAGCAGGATGAACGGCAGCACCAAGCCGCCCGCGCGCCGAAGTGCGGGCCTGTACGAGCCGACAGCGCGTGATGCAAGATTCATCCCCGGCTCTTAGGTTCCCGAGAGGCGCGCCATTGAGCGACCAACCAGGCGATGTATCCAAACTGAAATAGCCACACGACGAGATACGCGTAGACGAGGTGGCGTTCCGAGAGGGTATGGAAGGGAATCATCGCGCCTCCGAAGGAGCAGCTCTGAATCCGCCGCTCAGGCCAGGTTCATCGCCGAGGAAGCCGAGCGCGTGGGCGTTTGACTGTCGCTGCCGCCGGCGCTCGATCGCATAACGCATGCCGAGCAGAAACGCTCCCCACATGGCAAAGGCGAGCATGTTCCAGAGGACCGCGGGGACCATGGTGGGGTCGATGCCGGAGTTGTCGCCGCCGCCGAAGACCGCAGAGGGATGCTGCGTGCGCCACCAGCGGATCGACATGAAGCAGATGGGGACGTCGATCGCGGCGAAGATTGCTAGCACGGCCGAGATGACCGCCGTCTGGCCGGTCGCGGACAATCGTCGCACCAGCAGGTAGCTCACGTAGAGCAGCCACAGCAGCAGGTAGGTGGTCATGCGGGCGTCCCAGGCCCACCAGATTCCCCAGGCTGCGCGGCCCCAGAGCATGCCGGTGGCGAGACCGATGCTCGCGTAGAGCACGGTGATCTCGGCTGAGGCGAGGGCGAAGGCGTCGGCTGCCGCTGCGCGTTCCACATTGCGGTTGCGCCAGTAGAGATAGAGGAACGACGCGGCGCAGTTGAGATACGGAAACACGAAGCTCAGAATCGTATGCGGCAGGTGATAGAAGAAGACGCGATAGAGGTTGCCCATCGTCGCTTCCTTCGGCGCAACCATCGCCGCGTAGAAGCCGTAGGCCATCACGATCAGGGTAAGTCCGAAGTACGCCAGCGCCCACTTGGGCATCGTTCCGGGAGATTTGCGAATTTTAGTCACCATCGATGATTTTAGCTCTTTGTTGAACTACGCGGAGGGGGCCCGTGCAACGTACGACCCCTAATCCGCGCTGAGAATAGTTTGGAACAAGAGCACGCAGGTCGTTGTGAAGACGATCACATAGGCGACGAGAACTTTAATCCATAATGTCGGCTCAAACTCGCCGGTAAGGACGGCGGTGCTGGCCTGGATCATCGCCAGCAGCGCCGGCATGGAGATAGGCAGCAGCACCAGCGGCAGCAAGGTCTCGCGGTTGCGGGAGCGCAGGCTGAGCGCGGCGAAGAACGTGCCATTCACCACTAGAGCCCATGTGCCCAAGGGCAGGATAATGAGCAATTTCCACGTCTCCCCCAGCGGATGGAGGTTGTAGAAGATCGTGAAGATCGGCGCTAGGACGACCTCGACCGCCATCACGAACAGGAAGTTGGCCAGCGCCTTGCCGACGAATAACGCCGAGGCAGGGGCTGCCGAAAGCCTGTGTGCGTCGAGCACGTTGTTGCTGGTCTCCCGTGCCCACGACTGGTTGAGCGCCGTCATCGCGGCAAAGAGGACTGCGACGCACAGCAGGCCCCCGCTGATCTGTCGGGTCATGGTTGGATAGGAAGCCGGATCAAACGCCATCGCCAGGACGACCACTACCAGCAGCGCGAAGAAAAGCATGCCGTTGATCGAGTCCTTGGTGCGCCACTCCAGCCGCAGATCCTTGCGTAGATGCGTGAGGACGTGGTGCGCGTAGTTCATGCGTGTTCTCCGGTAGGCGCCTTGGTGAGGTCAACGAGCGTCGCTTGCGTTGCGCGAAGATAATCCGACGGCGCGAGAAGAATCTGCAGGCCGCGCTGGCCGGCGGAGATCGAGATCACATCGAAGAGCTCGATGGTCTCGTCGGCAAAGGCAGGGAAGGGCTTTTTGGCGGCAAGCACGGTGACGCCGCCGCGGATATATCCGGTGAGCGGCTCGACATCCTTCAGCGACGCAAGTTCGACCTTGCGCGTCCCCGCAACAACGGCCAGCTTCTTCAGATCAAGCTCGGCGTCTCCCGGAACGACGGCGAAAATATGTTCGCCGTCGTGCGTGCGCGTGACCAGCGTCTTGAAGACTTGCTCCGGGGGTAGGCCGATCTTGCGGGCAACGGAGATTGCGGTGAGGTCGTCGGGATCGACTTCGTAGGTCCGCAGTTCGTAGGGGATGCCAAGCGCGTCGAGCTGTCGCGCGGCGTTGGTCTTGCTCGGATGCGCTGTTTTCGCTGGGCTCATCGCGGCGTCTCGACGAGCGAAACCAGCTGCCCCGCGTTCAGAGTCAATGTGCTTTGCGCGAGTGGGCGTGCCAGCTCGGCTTGGTGAGTCGTCAGCAGCAACGTGCGTGCCGGGCCGCTGCGCGAGGGCTGCGCGGCGTATGCGAGCAGCCGCGTAATCATGCTCTGCGCCGAGCCGACATCAAGGTTCGAGAAGGGTTCATCCAGCAGCAGCAGATCCGGTTCGGACAACAGCACCCGCGCCAGCGACGCCCGCTGTCGCATCCCCTGCGAATACTCGCCTACGCGGCGCGTGTTCGCCGGATCGAGGCCAACCTCGGTGAGCGCCTCGGCAGCTTTCTCCCTCAGCGCCGCCCGCCCTACGCCTTCGGTATGCAGGCTGCCGAAGTAGGTGAGGTTCTCAATCCCGGTCAGTTCGTCATACAGCATCGTCGAGTGGCTCATGTACGCGATGACGCCGCGCTGGTCCCGTGGATTCTCGCCGAAAATTGAGACCGTGCCATAGCTCGGCGACTGGAGTCCGGCGATCACTTTGAGCAGGGTAGACTTGCCCGCGCCGTTCTCCCCTAGCATCACGACGCTCGATCCGGCGGCAAGCTTCACCGTGACTTCGCGCAGCGCAACAAAGCTTCCATATAGCCGCGAGACACGGTTCAGCTCAACGGCCGGCACTACGGGCGCCGCTGTGTTTTCAATCGTTTCGGCGCGGAAGTCGTTCGCTAGCTGCATAATCTGTCTGTGAGTATAGAACTCCGGCGCGGCCTCCCATGTGATCAGCGTCGCTGCGCATAGCTCGAACCTGTTGTGGAAACTTTGGTTGCAAACCCGCCCATTCGGTGATAAACCTTAAGTATTCCTCTCGCTTCGGCGGGTCGGATTTCATGCAGAGTGGTTGAGGGACGAGCCCTGTGACGCCACGACAACCGGACAAAAGTTAGTACCGGTGTCAACTCTCTCCTGGACGGCGAAAGCCACGGGGTACATGAGATTCGGTGGACGCAGACCTGTATTTGAGCCTGACCTCCACGAACCTCCGTACCGAGACCCCCAGACAAGAGAGCGGCTTTCAGGACCATCACCCTTCGACCATCGGAGTCGATCAATGGTGTCTTCCTGTACGGTGTACGAACTGCGCTGCAACGAATGCGGCAAGAGCTATGGCAATCGCCCGCTGTCCGGCTGCCCGGACTGCCTTGGGCCCCTCGAAGTCCAGTACGATCTGGAGTCGGTTCGCGGCCGCTTTACGCGTGAGACCATTGCTGCCGGGCCGCACAACATCTGGCGCTACAAAGAACTGCTGCCGATCCCAGACGGCTTTTTGCCTGACCTTCCCGTTGGCTTCACGCCGCTCGTGCGTGCGAAGAATCTCGGTAAGCGCATCGGCGCTGACAATCTCTACATCAAAAATGACGCCGTGTGCTTCCCGACGCTGAGCTTCAAGGACCGCGTGGTCGCGGTTGCGCTGGCCAACGCGCAGGGCTTCGGGTTCACGACCGTCGGCTGCTCGTCGACTGGAAACCTGGCGAACTCCACGGCTGCGCAGGCTGCGCGGCTTGGCCTCAAGGCCTGCATTCTTGTGCCGGCTGATCTCGAGTACGCGAAGATCCTCAACACCCAGGTGTACGGCGCGCGGCTGGTGCGGATCGACGGCAACTACGACCACGTCAACCGCCTGTGCACGCAGATCGCAGACGAGTACAACTGGGGCTTCGTCAACGTAAACCTTCGCCCTTACTATGCGGAGGGTTCGAAGACGGTTGGCTACGAGATTGCCGAGCAGCTTGGCTGGCGCCTGCCTGACAACATCGTTTGCCCCATGGCCGGCGGCTCGCTGATTCGCAAGATTCGCAAGGCCTTTAAGGAGTTGATTGCGCTCGGCCTGGTCGAGTCCAAGGAGGTTCGCTTCTTCGGCGCACAGGCCACTGGCTGCTCGCCCATCGCGCACGCCGTCAAGCAGGGCTGGGATTACATCGAGCCGCAGCGGCCGAACACGATCGCACGCTCGCTGGCTATCGGGAATCCCGCGGACGGTCCTGCGGCCGCGAAGATGATTCGCGAAACCGGCGGCTGGGCCGAGGACGTTTCGGACGTAGAGCTCGTCGCCGGAATCCAGGAGCTTGCTGAAGATGAGGGCATCTTTACCGAGACGGCCGGGGGCGTCACCACTGCTGTCACTGCGAGGCTCTACTCGCAGGGGCGCATCACACGCGATCAGCTTACGGTCTCGTGCATCACTGGAAATGGCCTCAAGACCACCGATGCGCTCGAAGGCTGCTTCGCCAGCGAGCGCGCCGTCAAGCCAAAGCTCGCCGCGTTCGACGAATACATTCGCGCCGTCGATGGCCGGCTGATCAACGATGCGGCCTTGGCAGGAGGTGTGCGTTGAGCGTAAAGATTGTGCTGCCCACCGCCCTCGCCCGCCACACCGATGGCCAGAAGTCCTTTGACTCCGAAGCCGAGAACCTGCCCGGCCTACTTGCCGAGTTCGACACGAAGTTTCCCGCGCTCGCGCAAAACGTCAAGGACGAAAACGGCAAGCTTCGTCGCTTCGTCAACGTCTACGTGAACGACGAAGACATCCGGTTCCTAGGCGGCGACGCGCATCGCTTCGAAGACGGCGACGAGGTCATGCTCATCCCGTCCATCGCTGGCGGGTGCTGCGCAGACGGCGAATAGCCCCCCCGCGCAAATCAATCCAGCTGTAATAATGCGACTGCGCGTGGCAGCTGGTATTTTGACCCGGAGTAAATCAAAGTAAGATTCGATTTCGACCTACAGTACGCGGCGTCTTTTTTATTAATTGAAGCACTGGAACAAACTATCGACTTTGGGCCGTAAGTCTCGCGATGAATGTCCGAGTACCCTGCGGCCCTAAACCTTGCCTCTCGGTCCAAGAACCAAGCATCGTCCGTCTCAGCTCGTTGCGCAGTGGATGATTCTTCTAAGATCGCAACCATGTAGTCATCGTGAAGCGTGGGCAGTAGCGTGGAAAACGTCCGTATCTTCAAAGGACCCTTGGGATGAGAAATCACCCATGGAAATGGTATTTGAATGTCTCGATTTCCTACCACCGCTGAGTTGACGTGAGTAAGACGCCAAGTCAGGATTGTTGCGGGCTTCCATCCCAGAGGGAGAACGAGTAGGAAAGCTGCTCCAAAAAAGAAGGGGAAGCGACGCTCCTTGGGTAGATGGATCATTTGGGATTGACGGTGCGATACGCGTCCAGCCGCCGGCAGGCCTCGGCCAACTCGTCATCCTTCTTTGCGAAGCAGAACCGCAGAAGGGTCTCCCCTGGATTCACGCCGGCGGCATCGGCCGCGAAAAACGCCGAACCAGCCACCGCCGCGATTCCTGCATCCGCCAATAACCGGCGCGCCTTCTGCTTCGCGTCCACGCCGGGAATGCGGCTGGAATCTGCCAGCACGTAATACGCTCCTGTTGGGACCGACGGCGTGAGCCCAGCCCGCGCGAGAGCGGTGCACGTCATGTCGCGCTTGGCCTGGTACTCGGCCGTGAGATCGTCATAGAAACTCTGCGGTAGCTGCAGGAGTCCTGCCGCCACGCCGTACTGCAGCGGGGAAGGCGCGCACACATAGAGCAGATCGTGGAAGTACGCGATGGCCGGCAGCCAACGCTCGCTTGCTGCGAGATACCCTAGCCGCCATCCCGTCACCGAGAACGTCTTCGAGAACCCCGAGATCGTAATCGTGCGTTCCGCCATCCCTGGCAGCGTGGCGATGCTGATGTGCTGCGCCCCATCGTAGATAAAGTATTCGTACATCTCGTCAGTGAAGACGAAGAGATCGAACTCGATCGCGACCTCGGCCAACGCCTCGAGCTCACTCCGCGAGAAAACCTTGCCCGACGGATTGGAGGGGCTGTTGATGATGATCGCGCGTGCGCGTGGAGTGATGGCGCCGCGCAACTGCTCGACATTCAGCGCAAACTCCGGCCCCGCCAGCGGCACAACCACCGGCACAACCTTCATCATCTTCAGCGTACTCACGTGATAGCCGTAGAACGGCTCGAGGACGACGCACTCGTCGCCTGCGTTCAGTAGCGCGAGCAGGGCAGCGTGCATGGCGCCCGTCGCGCCGCTGGTCACCAGAACTTGTGTGTTGGGATCCACCGAAAGCTTATTGAAGCTCGCAAACTTCTGCGCGATCGCCTCACGCAGAGGAGCGATGCCGTCCATACGCGTGTAGATGTTATGGCCGGAACGAATGGCGGCGATGGCGGCTTCGACCACTGGATGCGGCGGGTCGGTATCGCACACGCCCTGCGCCATGTTGATGCCGCCGGCGTCCATGCAGGCGACGGTCATGGCGCGAATCTCTGACTGGACGAATTGCGGTGCCAGTTCGCTGAGACGAAGATTGCCGGTGGTAGATAGTGTCGTGGGCATAGGAGTGGCGCACCTCGTGCGTGCGCCTCTTATCCTAACGAACCTATCGGCACCTGTGAAGCGTCAAACGTCTCGCTAGATGACGTGCAGTAGCCAGAGAATCACAACGATTAGAAGGATCGTGCCGAGACCGCCGGCCGGATAGTAGCCCCAACTACGCGAGTACGGGAAAGCCGGGAAAGTGCCGAAAACCAGCAGCAGCAGGATGATGATGACGATGAGCACGACGTGCCTCCAGGAAGATTGACTTGTGACTTCTAGGTAGATGCTCTTTCGATTGTTTATGTTATCCAGTGGAAACAAAGGAAAGAATTCATCCATCCAAGCAACGCGAGGGCAGCCAAACAAATCTTACCGTCAGTTGTGATTACAAATCCTCAGTGGTTTATCTCAAGTAAGGCGGCAACCCCATGTTCTTAATTCTCGCAGTCGTTTTGGTTCTGCTTTGGCTCGGCGGATTTTTCATGTTCCACGTAAGCAGCTTCCTCATTCACATCCTGCTTATCTTTGCAGTGATCTCGCTGGTCATGCACTTCGTATCCGGCGGACGGCGTGCTGTCTAGCGCGACCCCGTGTTCGTATGCATCCAATGAAAAAGCCGAACCTGAGTAGGTTCGGCTTTTATTTTTCTATCTATCGGAAGATTACTGGTGCGCGATGTTTTCCGTTGGCTTCGACGGAGGGATCGGCAAGGCTGCCGTCGCTTCCAGTGCGGCGGGTGTCTCCTCCGCAAGCTTTAGCGGCCTGCTAACTAGTGCAATCTCCAGCACCTCATCCATCTGCTCCACCCAGTTGAGCTTCATCTCGTTCTTGATGAGGTCGGGAAGATCCGCCAGATCCCGCTTATTCTCAGCCGGTAGAATGGCCTCGCGAATTCCTGCGCGATGCGCCGCAAGCAGCTTCTCTTTGAGGCCGCCGATGGGCAGCACCTTTCCGCGCAACGTAATCTCGCCGGTCATGGCGATGTCGCGCCGCACTTCGATCTTCGTGAGTGCGCTCGCTAAGGCCGTAGCTAGCGTGATGCCTGCGGACGGCCCATCCTTCGGAATCGCGCCTTCGGGAACATGCACGTGGATGTCGACGTTGCGGTAGAAATCACGCGGTAGCCCAAGAGAATTCGAGCGCGAGCGGATGTACGTCAATGCGGCCTGTGCGGACTCCTGCATTACGTCGCCCAACTGCCCGGTCGCTGTCATCTTGCCCTTGCCGTCGAGCACCTGCACTTCGGTCTGCAGAATGCTTCCGCCCATCTCCGTCCACGCGAGCCCTGTGACCAGGCCAATCTCGGACTTCTCCTGCACGCCTGAATCGCGATACTTCGCGACGCCCAGCAGCGTGCTGAGGGACTCCGATGTCACCGCCTCAATATGCTTGTCGTCGCCCACAACCTTGCGCGCGACCTTGCGGCAGATGTTGCCAATCTCGCGCTCCAGGTTACGCACGCCAGCCTCGCGCGTGTACGAACGAATGATTTCGCGCAGCGCATCGTCGCTAAAGCTGATCTGCGTAGCCGTCAGTCCGGTCGCCTCAATCTGCTTGCGCACTAGATACTGCTTCGCGATCTCAAGCTTCTCAAGCTCCGTGTAACCGGTGAGCCGCAGAATCTCCATGCGGTCCTGGAGTGGGCCGGGAATCGTGTGCAGCACATTCGCCGTAGCTACGAACAGAACCTGCGACAGGTCGTATTCCACGTCGAGATAGTGATCCTGGAACGTGTGATTCTGCTCCGGATCCAATACCTCCAGCAGCGCCGACGCCGGATCGCCGCGGAAGTCCGACGCCATCTTGTCGATTTCATCCAGCATGATCACCGGGTTCTTCGTTCCGGCCTTCTTCATCGACTGAATGATCTGTCCCGGCAGCGCGCCGATGTACGTCCGCCGATGACCGCGGATCTCGGCCTCATCGCGCACGCCACCCAGCGACATGCGTACAAACTTGCGGCCCGTAGCTTTTGCAATCGACATACCCAGCGAGGTCTTGCCCACGCCCGGCGGCCCGACGAAGCAGAGAATCGAGCCCTTCGGATTCTTCACCAGCTGCCGCACCGCGAGAAACTCCAGGATGCGGTCCTTAATCTTCTCGAGGCCGTAGTGGTCCTCGTTGAGCACCGTCTCGGCGTTCTCGATGGAGCGAATCTCCTTGGAGCGCTTCTTCCACGGCACTGCCAACAGCCAGTCGAGATAGTTGCGCGAGACCGTCGACTCAGCCGACATCGGCGGCATCGCCTCGAGCTTTTTCAGCTCCTGCATAGCCTTTTCCTGCACCTCTTTGGTCATGCCTGCTTCTTCAATTTTTTTCTTTAGCTCATCGAACTCGCTCTTCTCGCCGCGACCAAGTTCTTTCTGGATGGCCTTGATCTTCTCGTTGAGGTAGTACTCTTTTTGCGCGCGCTCCATCTGGCGCTTTACTCGCGACTGAATGGTGCGGTCCATGTTCAGTTTCTCAATCGCGATGTCGAGCGTGTCCGCGATGCGCGACAGCCGCACCTCGGGGTCGAACACCTCGAGCAGCTGTTGCTTCTCTTCGATCGCGAGCGGAAGATTCGCCGCAATCACGTCCGCAAGCTTCGCCGGCTCGTCCATGCGAAGAGCTGCTGTGGCTTCCTGGTTCAGCGACTGCTGCAGCTTGCCATACTGCTCAAACAACTGGTGTACCCGCGCAACCAATTGCTCGGTCGCGGGCGTCGCCTGCAACTCAACAATGGAGGTCTTCACGGTCGCAACGAAAAACCCGTCGTCGTCATTGATCTCGCTCGCGCGGGCGCGCTCGACGCCCTCCACCAGCACCTTGATATTGCCATCAGGCATGCGCACCGACTGCACGATGTTGCCGATCACGCCAACGGTGTAAATGTCGTCCGACGTCGGCTCATCCACCGAGGCGTCATGCTGCGTCGCCAGGAAGATGCGGCGGTCGCCATTGAGAGCCTCCTCCAGTGCGCGGACGCTCGATTCGCGCCCCACCACGAAGGGGGTCATCATGTGCGGGAAGATGACCATCTCGCGGATGGGCATCATCGGGAGCTTGCGCATAGCGCCGTTCAGGATGTCGCGTTCGTCGTTTGTCATAGGCCTCCTGATTAGACGTGCTTTGCGCAGGAACGATGCGCGGCATGCTTGTACGGAATTGTACGCGCTGGGTGGAGGCCAAAGTGAAGCGAGTTTTGATCCCATGCAAGAGGAAAGTGGCTTAACGGTAAAACGGACAGCCGAAGCTGTCCGCTGCCTGTGCAAAAAGCGGTAGTTATTTAGCCGGCCTTCTCCAGAACCACCGGCAGCAGAATCTCGCGGGTACGCACCATCTCGTCGGTGATTACAAGTTCCTTCACCTTCTTGTTGCCCGGCACGTGATACATCAGGTCGAGCATTAACTCTTCCAGAATCATGCGCAGACCGCGTGCGCCCACCTTGCGATGCAACGCTTCGCGCGCAATCTCGCTGGCGGCTTCGTCGGTCCATGTGACCTTGACCCCTTCGAAGTCAAACAGGCGAGCGTACTGCTTCAGGATCGCGTTGCGCGGGCGGGTGAGAATGTCGATCAGCGCAGCCTCGTCCAGCTCGTCCAATATTCCTAATACGGGCAGGCGACCAACAAACTCCGGGATCAGGCCGTACTTCAGCAGATCCTGGGGCTCGGCCTGGCGCAGCAACTCGGAATCACGCTGCGCACGGATCGGCGTCACCACGTCCCCGTCCTCCACTACCTCGCCGATAGCCTTAAAGCCCAGCGCCTTCTTGCCGATGCGCCGTCCGATAACCTTTTCCAACCCCACAAACGCGCCACCGCAGATGAACAGGATGTTCGTCGTATCGACGATGGTGAACTCCTGGTGCGGATGCTTGCGTCCACCTTGGGGCGGAACGTTGGCGATGGTACCTTCGAGCAGCTTGAGCAGCGCCTGCTGCACGCCCTCGCCAGAAACATCGCGGGTGATCGAAGGATTCTCATCCTTGCGCCCAATCTTGTCGATCTCGTCGATGTAGATGATGCCTTGCTGCGCGCGCGCGACATCTCCATCGGCTGCCTGCAGCAGCTTCAAAATAATGTTCTCGACGTCTTCGCCGACGTACCCGGCCTCGGTCAGCGTTGTCGCGTCAACAATAGCAAACGGTACATCGAGCATCTTCGCCAGCGTTTGCGCAAGCAGCGTCTTGCCCGAACCCGTCGGACCGACCAGCAGGATGTTCGACTTTTGCATTTCAACATCATTACCGCGCGTCTTGTTCATCTGGATGCGCTTGTAATGGTTGTAGACGGCGACTGCAAGCTTCTTCTTCGTCTGGTCCTGGCCGATCACATACTCATCCAGAAACGCCTTGACCTCGGCTGGTTTCGGGAGGTGAGCAGGAGCGGCTCCGGCCTGCGCCTCACCCTTGTCGTCTTCGAGAATGGAGTTGCACACCGCGACGCATTCATCGCAGATGTACGCACGAGGATAATCCGATGGCGAGGAGATCAGCTTGGCAACGGCGTCCTGTGATTTATGGCAAAACGAACAGCGGAGGGACTCTTCCGCGCCACGAGAGGTCTTCATAGACAGGGTGGACTCCTTCGCGCCCGCAGAACCCAGCAGGCGGCACCAACGAAATTTAGTTTACACCGGAGAACACAGCCCCAGCGAGGAATGCAAGGACACAAGATGTGCAACTCGATTCCCTAGTACCAAATCGGATCACCGTTCGCATTTTTCCCAGATCCGCAAGAAAAAAACTGCCTCATCCCCTGCAAACTTCTGCATGAAATGAGGCGGTTACGCTAAATATTTGATGCGGTTACTCGACTTAAGTTTCTTATGTCGTGCGGGGTCGATCGATGATGTCATCGATGATCCCGTACTCCTTGGCCTGCGGTGCGGTCATGATGAAATCGCGCTCCACGTCGCGCTCGATGCGATCGAGCGGCTGGCCGGTGCTCTGGCTCATCAGCTTGTTGGTGAGCTCGCGAATACGAAGAATCTCGCGCGCATGGATGTCGATGTCGGTGGCCTGTCCGCCAAGCCCGCCCATCGATGGCTGGTGGATCAGGATGCGTGAGTTAGGCAACGTGAACCGCTTGCCCTTCTTGCCTGCCATCAGCAGAAACGCGCCCATCGACGCCGCCTGCCCGATGCAGAACGTCACCACATCGTTCTTGATGTACTGCATCGTGTCGTAGATCGCGAGGCCGGCCGAGATCGATCCGCCCGGTGAGTTGATGTACAGCTGAATGTCCTTCTCCGGGTCTTCACCCGAGAGAAAAAGCATCTGCGCGATGATCAGATTGGCGACGTTGTCGTCAATCGGCGTGCCGAGAAAGATGATGTTGTCGCGCAGCAGACGGCTGTAAATGTCGTACGAGCGTTCGCCCCTGCTCGTCTGCTCGAGCACCATCGGTATAAGTCCCATAGCTCTTTATCCTTTGCGTCTAGTCGTGCGTGAGGTTAGGGGTTAACGTCGGGAGCGCAAGCGAAGCTACCAGTGATAGCTAGCGTTCAGTCCAGCTTAACTCGCCAGCTTGTCGAAAAGCACGGTCCCCGTCTTTTCCCGGCGCATCTGTTCCCGGATCCGGTCAAGCGATCCATCCTCGGACAGCCGCTTGCGCAGCACCTCGACCGGTTCGCGCGACTGCAGCGAAAGCATAAGCAGCTCGCGCTCCAAGTCTTCGTCAGTCACGGTGATGTTCTCCCGCTCGGCCACCTTGTCCAGAATCAGCGAGACCTTGACCTCGTTGACGGCCTGTTCGCGCTGAGCTCCACGCAGCCGCTCGAAGTCGAGCCCGCGCATCTGCTCCGAGGTCATGCCCTGCTGTGCCAGCGCACGCAGACCACGCTCGAGGCGGGCGTCAATCTGTGCCTGCACGAAGGTCTCGGGAACAGGGAACTGGTACTTTGCCACCAGCTCCTCGAGCATGATGTCGCGAGCCCGCGCCTCCAGGGCTTCCTTCTTGCGATTGGCCAGGCGGTCGCGCAGCTTGGTCTCGAAGTCGTTCCAGTCCGTGTACGGTCCCAGCTGTTTCGCGAACTCTTCATCGCGCTCCGGGAAGGTCTTCTTCTTGATTGCCTTCACCGTGACGTCGTAGCTGACCGTCTTGCCCGCCAGCCGCTCGTCGCCAAACTCGGCCGGGTAGGTCGCCTCAAACGCGAGCTCCTGCCCGACCTTGGCGCCGCGCAACGCCTCATTGAAAGCCTGAAGCGTATTCCTGCCGCCAATCTCGATCAGCACATCCTCGCCGCTAATCTGCTGGCTCGGATCCTTGTCCTCAAGGCCTTTTTCACCAACGACTTGCGCGAGATCCTGAATCTTTCCCTTGAATTCGATGTCGGCCCAGTCGCCGTCGGTCAATGGGCGATCCTCGTCCACCGGCTCGACCGTCGCATGGTGGTCAAGGACGTTGGCCAGCTCGGCATCAAACTCGCCCTCCTCCAGCGCCGCGTTCGGGCGCTCGACCTTGGTCGCGTCATAGCCGTCGATGTTGATCTCCGGCAGCACCTCGAAGGTCGCCTTGAACTTCAGCGGCGCGCCATCGGCCAGCAGCAGTTCGCTGATCTGCGGCTGCGAGACCGGGTTGATCTTCTGCTCCTCGAGCGCCTTGCGGAACCGTTCGCTCACCAGCGACTCCAGAACCTCCTGGCGAACTTCCTTGGCGAAGCGTGACTTGATCAGCGACGGCGGTACCTTGCCCGCGCGGAAGCCCGGAATGCGCGCCAGCTTGGTGTAGCGCTTGGTCACCTGCTGGAACGCCTTGCTGACGTCTTCAGCCGATGCCTCGACCTCGATCGAGCGCGTCAGCTCAGGGTTCAGCGTGGGAGCGGGGGCGTGGGTATGCTCGTGACCCTCGTGGTCATGGCCGGCATGGTCGTGGTCTAGGTCATGGACTTCAACGTCATGATCTTCCAGCGAGCTTGCGGTCGCGCTCGGCGTGAGGTTGTCGTCCTGAACATCAAGGGAACTGCCTGTGGGTGTATCTGTTGTGGGGGTCAAATGAGTGCCTTCCGAAGGTTTTGGCGGGTGTCTGATAGGAAGAGCGCGTAGGGCGCTCCGCGAACCAACCACGCAGTTCGCCAATCCTAAGAATACGAGTGTGTAGCGCGAGGGTCAAACGTTGAGGTCACAATCGGGCAGGTATTCCCACCACAGCCTTCGGATTCCAGGCGCCGTCGCGCGATCATCGAAGAAACGTGGAGCACGAGGAACGATGGACTAAGGCATGACCGTCGATGCGCCCAACTGGGAGATCTCGAGCCGAACCTTCCACCGCATGGTCGCTCCCGGCGCCAGCGTGGTCATGCCTGCGTTCTCCGGGCTGTCCCACTCGGGGCCAAATGGATCGTCAAGGTTTGTATTGGGCCCGATTGACACCCACGGCTTATCCGCGGGCGCAATCACCCGCATGCTCGTAATGTCGGGCGTCAGTGGAATCACGCTGAGCCGGTAGTTGTACGAAGGATCGCTGAGTTCAGCGACCGGTCCGCTGGCCACACCGGACAGGAGGCTGGTGTACGTCGCGCCGAATGCGGTTGCTGCCAGCTTCGTTCCCCCCGCCTTCGAGAGATCGCCGTCCTTGCCAGCGACGCTGACCATGCGTCCCGTAGGTTTACCTGATTGCTTGTTTACTTCCATGATTGTCTGCGAAGGCACACTGAGCAGCGCATTAGCACGATCCCCGCTGGGAATCGCAAAGAAAGGATGCCAACCCATGCCGAAGGGAGCGGGTTGTTGCCCGGTATTGTGTGCAGTCACCGTCAAATCGAGATCGTGCGCGGTCAATTGGGCTTCAACCGTTACATCAATGGTAGACAGCCAATTGCCTCCAAAATCACCTGTATGGAATACCGCGACGACCGATTGCCCATCCGGAAGGACGTCGCTCTTCACCGAGTCCGCGGCACGACTGAGCAGCAGCCCTTCGACCGACATATTGCTCCCCGCATTCTCCGCTGGAAAGCTGAGCCGCTTCCCATTCCAATTCGCCGAGAGGGTTCCCTGGGTGCTGGTCGAGGTCCCCGAAAGCCGTTGCGCCCACGGCACAAGCACGGCACCGCCCAGGCCCGTGCTCGCCGAACCGTTGGCATCATCATCCTGGCCGTTGAGAACATCCGACGCGCTTGCCAGCAACGGCGAAACCAGCAGCGACACCTCTCCATGTCCGGGAATCAGCGCCGTGATCTGGAATACGTTCATGCCTCGGCCAGGGAGAAACGTCGCAGAGATAAGTTCGACGCCCTTTCCAATCGAAGTCGCACTGCGGCTAAGGCGTATGGGGTCCTGCCCTCCAGGACCGGTCGGCATTACCTCTACTGGCGGCGGAGGATTTACCTTGGTTTTAAGTTTCTCGAGGTTTCCATGTCCGCGCTCATAGGCGGCAGCGAGGAGCGCCACGCAGAGCAATCCAACCAGGCTCGGCGTCACCCAGCCCCGCGTTGAAAAATGCTGGCCTTCCGCTGAAGAGGTACGTCGTGCTATCTGTGGTCGTCCCAGCTTCATCTTCCTTCAATCTCCAGGCCTGTTCTCTACCGCAAGCCCAATCGCGATCCCGTGTAACAGCCGAGTCAACAACCTGCCGATAACGCTAAGACCCTCTAAACTTCTGAGAGCGGTGTCGCCGACTGCCGGCGCAACCTCTCAGCTTGAAGAGACGTCGTTCAACGCCAATAGGATGGCTCAACGTTTATACGCCAGACCACTACCAACGTTATCATCGACGGACGAGTTCAAAACATTTACCCGGTTCCAAGGAAGACTCCCCGTGCGCCCCCAGCGGCCTGTACCAAGCAACTCCCTCTCCATCCTCGGCCAACTTCAGCAGACCATCGCAGACTGCACCCGCTGTCCTCGACTCATAACCTATATTCGTGGCATTGGCGAGACGCGCCGCAAATCCTATCGCGATCAGGAATACTGGGCGAAACCCGTGCCCGGATTCGGCGATCCCAACGCACGCATCCTCATCCTCGGCCTCGCGCCCGGTGCCCACGGTGCCAACCGTACCGGGCGACCATTTACGGGCGACGGCTCCGGCGACTTCATGTATCCCGTCCTCCACGAACTCGGCCTAGCCAGCAAACCCGCCGCCATCAGCCGGGACGACGGCCTCAAGCTGCGGAAGATCTGGATTGGCTCAGTCGTCCGCTGCGCCCCGCCAGGCGACAAGCCCACACCCCAGGAAATCCGCAACTGCTCGCCGCACCTCACCTCCGAAATCGCCGCGCTTACAAAGGTCCGCGTCGTCGTCTGCCTTGGCAAGATCGCCTGGGACGGCTACCTCGCGCATCTGCTCAACGAAGGCGTCATCGAACGCCGCTCCGCCTATACCTTCCGCCACGCAGCCGAGTACCTTCTGCCCAACAACATCACCCTTCTCGGCAGCTACCATCCCTCGCTGCGCAACACCAACACCGGGCGCCTCAATCGGCCGATGTTCGCCCGCGTCTTCCTCCGCGCCCTCGAATGCTGTGGCCTCGCCTAAAGCATCACTGTATATTTCCGAGGTAAAGCGCAGATTCTTCGCAAGCGGTTCCCATAGTGCGCCTAAACTACAACCTGCGGCGCGGTGTGCGAATCATATGGAGTGAACAGAAGATTACGAGTAATTTGACAACATAGAACGGAGGACGAAAATGCGTCATAAGGAATTTTGGATTGCCCTGGGAGTGGGAGCGGCCATTGGTGGCGTTGCGGCCCTGCTGTATGCGCCGCAAACCGGCACCGCTACGCGTAAGAAGCTGAAGCGCGGCCTCGAAGATCTTGGCGACACGCTTGAAGATGCCGGCGAATACCTCAAGGACCAGGCAGAGAAACTTGGCAAGGAAGCCCAGAAGCTCATCGATGCCAGCAAGGACCAGTTTGACGACGCAGTCGATGCGGCCACCGGCGCTGTGAAGTCAGCCAACAAGGCCGCAAAAAGCGTGACCTCCAAGCTGGTATAGTCCTCAGCAGCATCACCAGATCTTGCCGACAGGAACACAAGGGCCCGCAGCCACCCGCTGCGGGCTCTCAGTTTTTGCGCCACGACGGCCCGACAAAACAATGCGACCCGACCATTGGCCGGGGCGCATCGTTTTGCCTTGCAACTGAGAACGGAGAACGGACAACTCGTATTTACACCGTCGTAAGCGCGAGCCCGGCAGCCTTCTCTTCACCCTCAGCCGCTATTGGCCGATAGTGGAGCTGGTTGTTTTCGAGGTAGACCTCGAGGAACGCAGGCCGCTCGGCAATCAGCCCGGCGATCAGCGCTTCGGACAGCGGATCTTCGATGAATCGCTGCAGCGCGCGGCGTAACGGCCTTGCGCCGTAGTTCCGGTCCACCAGCGTCTTGTCCAGGATCCAACGCTGCGCATCGTCGCGCACCGTCAGCGTAATGGCCTTGTGCACCAGGTTCTTGTTCAAACCCTGCACCAGCAGATCCATGATCTGCATCAGGTCCGAATCGCTCAGCGACGTGAAGACGATAACCTCGTCCAGGCGGTTGAGGAACTCGGGATTGAAGGTGCGCTTCACCTCGCCCATCACCATCTCCTGCATCTTTTCGAGCACGATCTCGTCCTTGCTCGATTGGAAGCCCAGACCTTCGCGCTTCATCAAATGCTTCGCGCCAATGTTCGACGTCATGATGATGATCGTGTTCTTGAAGTCCACCGTGTTGCCCAAACCATCGGTCAACTGGCCGTCTTCAAACACCTGCAGCAGCAGGTTGAACACATCCGGATGCGCCTTCTCCACTTCGTCGAGCAGCACGACCGAGTACGGCGAACGCTTCACGCGCTCGGTCAACTGGCCGCCCTCCTCATACCCGACGTAGCCCGGAGGCGAGCCGATCAGCTTCGACACCGAATGCTTCTCCATGAACTCGGACATATCGAAGCGGATGAGCGACTTCTCTGAGCCAAACAGGAACTCCGCCAGCGTGCGCGCCATCTCCGTCTTGCCCACGCCCGTAGGTCCAAGGAACAGGAAGCTGCCGATCGGCCGCGCCGGATTCTTCAACCCCGCACGAGACCGCCTAATCGCCCGCGCCAGCGCCGAGATCGCCTTGCCCTGCGCGATCACCCGCTTGTGCAGCTCTTCCTCAACACGCAACAACTTCTGCGTCTCTTCTTCCTTGATCGACGTAATCGGAACGCCTGTCCAGCGGCTCACGACGTCCTCGATGTCCTCGCGCGTCACAATGCCCGAGCTCGATTCATCGAGATGGTACTTGTCGCGCAGCGCCCGCAGGTTCTCTCGCTCCTTGCGCTCCTCATCCGAGTAGAACCGAGCCTTCTCGAACTCATGATTCGCAATCGCGTTCTCCATGCGGTGCACGATGAACTTGATCCGCTTCTGCACCTCGGTCAACTCCTCGGGCAGCGTGGTCTGGCGCAGCTTCACGCGAGCACCCGCTTCGTCAATCAGATCAATCGCCTTATCCGGAAGGAACCGATCCGGGATGTACCGGCTGGAGTGCGAGACCGAGAACGTAATCGCGTCGTCCGTGTAGCTGACGGCGTGGAACTTCTCGTACTTCTCGCGAATGCCCATCAGGATCTTGATGGCATCTTCCTCGTTCGGCGGCGGAACTTTGACAGCCTGGAAGCGCCGCTCGAGCGACCGATCCTTCTCGATCGACTTGCGATACTCCGCCGGCGTGGTCGCTCCAATGCACTGGATCTCGCCGCGGCTAAGAGCCGGCTTCAGAATGTTCGCTGCATCCAGCGAACCCTCCGCCGATCCCGCGCCAACCAGCGTATGCAGCTCATCGATAAACACGATGCAGTTCTGGTTTTCGATCAGCTCTTTCATGATCGTCTTCAACCGCTCTTCGAACTGCCCGCGATACTTCGTGCCCGCAACAATCAGCGAAAGATCGAGCGACAGCACGCGCTTCTCCGCGAGGAAGCTAGGCACCTCGCCGTCGGCAATCTTCTGCGCCAGCCCTTCGACGATCGCGGTCTTACCCACGCCCGGCTCGCCAATCAGCACTGGATTATTCTTCGTGCGCCGGCACAGGATCTGGATCACGCGCTCGACTTCAAAGTCGCGTCCCACCAGCGGATCAAGCTGCTGATCGGTCGCCGCCTGCGTCAGGTCGCGCGAGAACTCCGCCAGCATGGATTGCTCCTGCTGCGCGGCTCCGCGCTGCTTGCCGCTGCCGCTCGCCGCCGCCGGCTTCTCCTGCGTCGTGCGCTGCAGTTCTTCGCGAATCGCCGCCAGCCGAAGTCCGCGCTCGGTCAAAATCTCTGCGGCGAAACACTTCTCCTCGCGCAGCAGTCCCAGCAGCAGGTGCTCGGTCCCAATATGTTTGTGGCTCAGCCGCTCGGCCTCTTCGGCCGCGTAGGCGAGCACGCGCTTGCACTCGTTCGAGAGCGGAAGATCAACCGAAGTCGAAACCTTCTCGCGCACGATCGTGCGTTGTTCAATCTGTTTGCGGATGGATTCTACGGATGCATGCGACCGCAGGAAGCGGTTCGTAAGTGCTTTGTCTTCCCGAAGCAGGCCCAGTAAGAGATGTTCGGTTTCAATGTACGGCGATCCGAACTGGCTCGCCTCGTAGCGCGCGAAAAAGATCACGCGCCGCGCCTTTTCTGTATAGCGTTCGAACATACTCCCCCTTCGAACCGTCGCCCCCGCGCTTGAAACCAAATCTGAAACGAGGAGCGCGGTCTGCGAATGACGATTGCGTGGCCACCGTCGCGTTCGATTGCGACGGAGAGGACTGGTTGTTGAAAAGCTCTGGAAACAACCAGCTGAGTTGACCCTAGTGTATCCGTCTCAAGCGTCTATGGAAAACGCAGCGGAACTTTCAGGAATCAAAGATTAGACGTTCCTGTGGGAAATCGGTCGCAAATTGGCCCAAAACGCCCCATCGACACCGGCGTGTCCCATTCCCGAACAGCCGGTAAGCGCCTACACCCGCGCCAGCCGACCGTCTAAGCCACTGCCAGTCGCCCATCCTTCAACCGCAGCACCCGATCGCACCGCCCCGCGAACTCCAGGTTGTGCGTCACCAGCACACTGGCCAGCGCGTTCTCCCGATGCAGCTCCTGCAGCAGCTCAAACACCCGCTCCGCTGTCGCTCCGTCCAGATCCCCCGTCGGCTCATCCGCCAGCAGCAGCTTAGGCTTGGTGATCAGTGCCCGTGCAATCGACAGCCGCTGCTGCTCTCCCCCTGACAACTCCCCCGACCGGTGCTCCCCGCGATCTCCCAGCCCCACTCGCTGCAACCATCGCGCCGCCTCCTCGAGTGCTTGCCCTCGCCGATCTCCGCGCGACAACAGCGGCATCGCCACATTCTCCAGCGCCGTGAACTCCGGCAGCAGGTAATGAAACTGCCACACGTACCCAATCTCGCGATTGCGATACTCCCCAGCCTGCCGCGCATTCAAGCGCGTGACGTTGGTCTCGCCACACCAAACTTCGCCGGCGGTCGGACGATCCAGCGCTGCCAGCAAGTGCAGCAGGGAACTCTTGCCCGCGCCACTCTCTCCGACCACAGCGACCATCTCGCCGGCGGCGACCTCCAGCGACAAATCATGAAACAACCGCAGCCCCACCCCACCCGCAACCAGCGGTGCGTAGGTCTTCTCCAGCGCCAGCGCCCGCAGCACCGGAGCCGCCTCCGACACGTTCGTCGCAACCAGGGAACTGCTCATTCGGCCGCCGTCTCAACTGCAGCCGGAAGCGACGCCATCTCTGCGCTCGACCGCGCCTTCGTCTTCCACTCCATCCGAAACGCCACGCCCATCCGGTTCCACGCATTGATATTCGCAATCGCAAACGTCAGGTCGACCAGGTCCTTCTCCGCGAAGAACTCCTTCACCGCGGCATACTTCTCATCGGACACATGCGACGCATTCACATCCGTCACCGCCTCAGTCCAGGCCAGCGCCGCGCGCTCCCTCGGCGTAAACGCATCCGACCCCCGCCAATCCGCCACGGCATCAATGCGGCTATCCGGCTCGTGATGCTTCTGCAGATCCGAGCTGTGCAGCCCAATGCAGAACCCGCACCCATTCAACTGGGAAACCCGCAGATAGACCAACCCCAGCAGCACCGGCTCCAGCGCCGTCTCGGTAGAAATGTAATGCCCCAGCGATTGCAGGGCGCTATAACCACCCGGCGCAAGCTTTGGGTAAGGAAGACGTGACATGATGACCTCTGCACGATGGTAGTGTGTCATCGAAGCCCACGCAAAGTAGCTGCTGTTGAAACCGCGTACTGGCGCATCCGATAGAGCGCCCAGCCGAGCGTAGAGCGCCGCACCCGCGGCCAGGGAATGCCGTAAGCGACGCACCCCAAC
>Ga0302302_1000156_pt1 | contig 39882 bp, 49 predicted proteins | sample III_Palsa_E1_3_FD_198766 | JGI IMG/M metagenome (GOLD analysis project Ga0302302, IMG submission 198766) | Peat permafrost microbial communities from Stordalen Mire near Abisko, Sweden - III_Palsa_E1_3 | ecosystem: Environmental > Terrestrial > Soil > Palsa > Peat permafrost | place: Sweden...
CCAGTGGGACGCGGCTGCCGCAGCCCAGGAGAAGCCCGCTGAGCCGACTACGCCCTCGGAGGTGTCCACCGGTGGGGTGGGAGGGGTCAGCACGTCGCCTGTGCCGTCCCTGGGGGCCACAGCAGCTACCCCGGCCACCCGGGAGGATCTGCTGGCCCAGATCGAGCGCTTGGCCCATCAGGCGGAGACCGCACCGACGGCCAGCCCGGTGGAACCCAAGCAGTTGGCCATGCAGCACTCGGGCGGCCATCCGCCCAGTATCCCTGTAGCGCCCGCAGTCGATGTCCCGGAACCTCAAGCGGGAAGCTGAGGTAGCCGCTGCGCTACCGTTGAGAGTGTGGCGGCCTCGTGCCGCCACGCCTTTTAGGCGCCGGGCCAACGCCCGAGCCGCCACAGCATACATTCGCAAGGAAGTCAAGATCCGCCGCGAGCTGGAGGAGGCGGAGAAACTTTTGAGAAGAAGTTGACAGGACTTTAGGTCCGCAGTAGTCTACGCATCGTTCGATGTTTAAATGAACTACTGGGAGCCCGAGCATGAATCGCGAAGAATGGTTGACCAAAGTGGCTGAGAAGTACATCCGGCCGCTGTTCGCCGAGCACAATGCGGTGTGGCCCGAGAAGTATCGCGTCTCAGTTGGCTTCCCGAAGGGCAGCCGCGGCGGCAAGCACGCCATCGGCCAGTGCTGGAGCCCGACGCTGAGCGCGGACAAGTCGGTCGAGATGTTCATTTCACCGGAGCTGCCCGCGCTCGAGGCCGTCGACACCCTGGTGCACGAGATGGTGCACGCCTCGGTCGGCGTGAAGTGCGGCCACAAGGGCGCCTTCAAGAAGCTGGCCCTGGCGGTGGGACTCGTTGGCAAGATGACTTCCGCGGGCGCCGGTGAGGCGCTGATCGCGACCATCAAGAAGTGGCTCGCGGCAATGCCGGAGTTCCCGGGCGCGCCGCTGATCCCTGGTGCACGCGCCGATGGCGCGAAGAAGCCCGGCAGTCGGCTACTCAAGTGCATGTGCGCGGATTGCGGGTTCACGTTCCGGACCACGCAGCTGTGGATCGATGAAGTTGGCCTACCTACTTGCGCCTGTGGCGGGGCGTTCGAGCAATCATGAACAATGACACCATCGAGCTGACCGTGTTCACGCACGAGGACATGATCCGGCTACGCTTCGAGACTCACCCGATTGATGTGGAGCACGTATCGCTGTACACCGAGCGCCACGGACGCGCCATGTGCATGACGTATTGGGGTCACGCGGGCAGCCCGATGACCAGGGATGTGACACCGCGATGAGTACCAAATCCAAATTGAGGAAACAGAAAGTGAAGACCGAAGTCGTGAAGTCCTACAAGGGCTTTGATTCAAACATGCAGTGCCGCGGATTTCAATTCAAGGTCGGCGAGACCTTTACCCACGACGGACCAGTGGCCGCGTGCGAGCAAGGATTTCACGCCTGTGAATACCCTCTTGACGTACTGCGCTACTACGCACCGGCCGAAAGCCAGTATGCAGAGGTTGAGCAGACCGGAACCATCGTGCGTCACGCAGATGACAGCAAGGTCGCCTCCAGTGTTATCCGGATCAAGGCGTCCATCACATTGCCCGCACTGATTCAGGCGGCGGTCGACTTCACCTTTGCTCGTTCCAATCCTGAAGGTGAAAAGGCCACGGGGGACAGAGGCGCGGCATCGGCCACGGGGGACAGCGGCGCGGCATCGGCCACGGGGTACAGCGGCGCGGCATCGGCCACGGGGTACAGCGGCGCGGCATCGGCCACGGGGTACAGAGGCGCGGCATCGGCCACGGGGTACAGCGGCGCGGCATCGGCCACGGGGGACAGAGGCGCGGCATCGGCCACGGGGTACGGCGGCGCGGCATCGGCCACGGGGGACAGAGGCGCGGCATCGGCCACGGGGGACAGAGGCGCGGCATCGGCCACGGGGTACAGCGGCGCGGCATCGGCCACGGGGGACAGCGGCGCGGCATCGGCCACGGGGGACAGAGGCGCGGCATCGGCCACGGGGTACGGCGGCGCGGCATCGGCCACGGGGGACAGAGGCGCGGCATCGGCCACGGGGGACAGAGGCGCGGCATCGGCCACGGGGGACAGCGGCGCGGCATCGGCCACGGGGAAGTTTGGTCGAGCGATGGGCGGCGACGGTTGCGCCCTGTTCCTGGTGGAACGTGATGACAACTGGAACATCATTGCGGTCGGCTCCGCGATCGTGGGCAAGACGAAGGGCATCAAGGCCAACGTCTGGTACACGCTCACTGACGGCAAGTTCGTTGAGGTCAAGTGAGGGAGCCCCTCATCAAGATTTCATGCGGCTGCACGTCGACCCGCACGGCTTGGGTTAGCTTCTGCCCCGCGCACGAGCGCGAGCAACGTGAGTATGCGGCCGCGGCGCGCGAACATCGCAGCGTGCGGCCGCCTAGTGAGTGGGACAAGCCGGTCGAAGATTTCAGTGATTTAATCTAGGGAGAACGATCATGGTCAAGAGCAGATGGTTTGAGTTCGCGATCGGCGGCTTTGCCGCAGCAGCGGTGCTCCTCGTGGCAGTGCTAATCGGAGGGTTGGCCGGTTGCGCGAGCGTACCGGATCTGACGACAGCCGATGAGTACGGGGAGGTCGCCTTCCAGGCCGAACACCTCGTGGATGTCATCCAGACACTACACGGCGCGTCCCAGAATCCGTGCTTCAGCGAAGGGGACCCGACCACCAAGGCTATCATCGGTGCGCACCCCTCGCAGGCCGCTACGATCGCCTGGGGCGTGGGGTACGGTGCGCTTCACTACGGCATCACGGCGTGGCTCCTCGACCACGATCACGATCGCATCGCTGCGGTGTGGCAGGCTGCCTCGATCATCGACACCGCGAGTGTGATCAACCACAATTATCAGATTGGGGTTCGAATCGGTGCGCCGAATCGTGACGACGCCGCGTGCTTGAAGTACTACGGTGGCGCGCCGCCGTCGGCGCCTTCCGTGTTCAGTCGGGAGCGGTAGATGAAACTGATGAGCCGTCACCAGTTCCGCCGGGTGCTCGAAGCGCACGAGTGGACGCACGAGCGGATCGCCGCGTTGTTGGACATGAACCCGCGCCAGATCCGCCGTTACGTCTCGGGCGCTGCGCCGATCCCCCACGTCGTCGCCTTGGCACTGCACTATCTGCGCGATCAGCACAACCAGGAACTGATCTAATGGAGGAGAAGAAACTGTTTTTCCCAGGTCAGGACTATCCCGACCGCGAGAAGTGGTTGGCGAGGCGCGAGACCCCAAAGGTTCTGCCTCATGCATCGTTATTCTACAACCCCGAAAAGTTGGTCGCCGGTAACCAGATAAAGGGAGTCCGGCAGGGGCGTTTCAATCCCGGCGTCAATAACCTGAAGCGCGCGGCGAAGAAGGATCCGGCCATTCGCAAGCAGCTGCTGGCCCTGCGGCGCAAAGCGCAGCTGCAGGGGCATGTCACGATCACCAAAACGCCGGCCCCAAAGACCGAGCTGTAAGCCAAATAGGAGAATACGCAGATGGAATTCCAAGAGTTCGCCAAGATCCCCCGCTTGAAGCGGGAGATTGTGATCACCGAGAAGATCGACGGCACCAACGCGTGCGTCGTCTTCAACGATGACGGCACCTTCTCGCACGCGCAGTCGCGCAATCGGATCATCACCCCGGACAATGACAACTACGGCTTTGCCGGGTGGGTCCAGGACAATCTGGAGGACCTGACGAAGCTGGGTCCCGGCTATCATTACGGTGAGTGGTGGGGCCAGGGTGTCGGTCGCGGGTACGGCTTGAAAGAGCGCCGCTTCAGCCTCTTCAATACCGCGCGGTGGAACGACAAGAACCCGAACAGGCCGGCGTGCTGCCATGTGGTGCCGGTGCTGGAGATCCGTGCCGGATTCGATACCGTCGGCACACAGCTCGAACGTCTGCGCACGTTAGGCTCGGTCGCCGCGCCCGGGTTCGCATCCCCTGAGGGCCTCATCGTCTATCACTGCGCCAGTCGTGGTTACTTCAAGGTGACGCTGGAGCGCGACGATGAATGGAAGGGGAAGAAGGCGTGACCCGCAATGTGTGCCAGTGCGGTCCGAAGGCCTCCAGCATATGCGTGGTCTTCAACTGTCGCCCATCGTACTGCCGCATGCGCTGGCGCGCTGGGCTCCTGTACCGCTGGGGCTCGGCCTGGGTCGGCGTGCACTGGTCCGCCGCGGACCGCCGCGTGTGCATCAACCTGATCCCGTTCGTGACGATCTGGATCACCGCTCCGGGAGGAGATGTACCGTGAAGCCACGACCGCAAGTCCACCAGGAATTCCTCTGGGCGCTCGGTAAGCGCGATAAGGACGGTACGCTATCGATCATGTACCGTCTCTCGACGAGTCCGAGTGCGGTCTATCAAGCAGTCGTCGACGAAGACACGTACGGCACAGGTTGGACCCGGAAGCGGCTGGCCATGGAGGGTTGGAAGCCCGTACGCGTCCTAGTAACGGCGGGCTTTAAATGAGCGAGTACGAGCATCTGGTCTTTGACATCAGCTATGCCGGTCTGCGCACAGTGAGTCGCGCCGTGCGTGCTACGGTCGGCGGGACGCTGGACATGGTCGTGCAGGTGGAGCTGGAGAATTTCGCCAACGAGTGCGACGCGCGGATCCAGCATCACGACCGCGAGGTGCAGAAGGCGCACATCGCGGAGCTGAACGCCCAGCATCGAGGCGCGGCGCCCGCTATCGTGCACATTGTGGTGCCGGATGAAGAAAACCTTGACGACCTGATCTAGAGGACGTATAGTCCGCCCATCGTCAACGTCCTGGAGCCCGCAGTCATGATTACCGACCACGACCGCCTACTGGCCCGCGAGGTGATCGCCAAGGCGGCAAAGAATTTCCTGAACGGTCTCGGCCCGAGCGACCGCCTGGATTTCTTCCCGGTATTGGTCGAGCGTTGGCCTACCCGCGGCGCGGGTGGGGTGGCGCACGCCAACTACGCGACCCGGCAGCGGGTGCGGCTGGCGATTAACGAGTTCTACGAGCGACCCGATCACTCGCCCGAGCCGGTCGGCCAGCCGTGAACGCCGCCATCTACGCCCGCTTCTCGACCGACCAGCAGCGCGACGCCTCGATCGAGGACCAGTACCGGGTGTGCGAGCGGGCCGCCCAGGCCGCTGGACTGACGGTGGTCGCCCGATTCGAGGACCGGGGCATCTCAGGGGGCACCGCTGAGCGCCCAGGCTACCAGGAGCTGCTCACGGCGGCGCGGACCGGGGGCGTCACGGTTATACTGACCGAGGACCTCTCGCGCCTCTGGCGCAATCGTAGTGAGTTCGGAAGCCGTTCGGCGGAGCTGGAGGACCTCGGGATCCATCTGGTGACGGCGACCGGGGATGACACGCGCCGGGACGGCTGGGGCCTGATGCTCAGCATTAAGTCGGCGATGGCAGAGCATTATAGGCGCGAGGTGAGCTACCGGACGCGCCGGGGACTGGAGGGTAGGGCATTGGCGAATGAGAGCACAGGCGGCCGCTGCTACGGCTATACGGCCAGTATGCGGGCCATCGAACCCCAGGAGGCGGCAATCGTGCGCGAGATCTTCGCCTTCAGCCTGACCCAATCGGCTCGCCGCATCGCAGCAGACTTGAACATCCGGGGCGTGGCGCCCCCGCGCGGCCGTTCCTGGAACCCCTCGACCATCCAGGCCATGGTGCGCAACCGCAGGTACCTGGGAGCGGTGATCTACGGGCAGACCGAGGGTAGGGCATCCGCCGCGGACAGCCGCCATAAACGTCGCAGCCGCCGCCAGGAGGCCCTGGTCGCGCGCGAGGAGCTGACCCTGCAGATCGTCTCCCCGGAACTGTTTAAACGGGTGCAGATGGCGCTTGACAGCCGGACGAATCGTCCGGTAAAGTCGATAACAGTTACCAATCACCAGTAGGAAGTAGCAGTCATGAAGCTCCTCACCAAAGCGATCGAGAAAGCCCTGGTCAGCGCCGCGGAGCGCAACGAGGCGGGCAAGATGATGGACCCCATCGACGCAAACGCGATGAAGGTGATCGTCAAGTTCTTCATGCCTGAGGGTGCCGCCACTTGGTACATCCTGGAGGGCGCGAAGCAGCCCGACGGCGACTGGCGCCTGTTCGGCTTCTGTAACCTGGGCGACCCCGACATGGCGGAGCTGGGCTACGTGATGCTGAGCGAGCTGCGGGTGCGCGGCAAGAATTTTGGTCTGCCGGTCGAGCGCGACATGTGGTACGAGGGTACGCTGGCCGACGCGCGCAAAGAGGTGTCGCGGTCATGAAAATCCAACTCCAGAATCACGGGTCCGTTGTCCTGGCGTTCCCCATGGACGATGAGGCCGAGAAGTGGCTCCACGAGACTGCGCCGCAGGAGGCGCAGTTCTTCGGCCGGGCGCTGGTGATCGAGCCGCGCTACGTCGAGGGTTTTCAGGAAGCGTTCGAGAGCGCGGGCGGAGAGGTACTGTGATTACTCTACTACCAAAGTACATTCTGCTTCACCGGTACATCACCACCAATGAACGCTTCCCGCACATCGTGGGCCGCGTCTACGGCGGAGACGGATCGGCCACCTACCAGCTGGCGGGGCGCCCGAACGATGAGTGTCCCGTGCACGGTCACGCCTCGATCGAGGAGGCCTTCGCGGCCGCGGTCAAAGTTTTGGAACAGAGGGATTCACAGTGAGCAGCAAATATGGAGTGGGTGCTGAGAACCGAGGTGATGGCGCGTATCGCAACCGCAGTTACAAACATCCGTGGATGGGTCTGGTCGTGCGCGGTTCGTCTGATTCGGATCGCGTACATAAACTGGTGCCGGTGATCGAGCGTCCGATTGCGGCGCGCGCCATTGGGCCGAGGGGAGTGTGATGAAGTCAGACGCAGCTATTTTCGTGACCGGAGCGGTCCTGGTACTGCTCCTCATCGGGTTTATCATCACCCGCAGCCAATCGTTCGTTGATACCGAGACCAGCGATTGCGCGCAGCGCGGAGGTGTGCTCCTCGACACGCGGCGCACCGGTTGGGTCTGCATCAAGCGCGAGGACGTACTGCAATGATCGTTACTCGTCGCCGATTCTTCGGCATCAGTCTTGCGGTTACGACCGCGACAGTGGTTGCGCGCAGTGGCGCAATGTCGCTTTTGGAACGGGAGTACCACGGCTCCCCGCGTGGCGGCGGTAATTACCGCAGACACCAGGACTACCCAGACTTGGATTGCGCGGGCTGGGAGTTAGCGCTGCTTGATCGTGACCTGAAGGAAATATCGGTGCGCGGATACCGCCGCAAGTCGGTTGTCGCGGAACCGTGTCGCGAACCATGGCAGCGTTACCCTGCGCGCGTAGGCCCTCTGGCGTCCATACCGAGAGGCGTGACCTGGATCTGCGACGAGCTGTGGACATTCGCGTGCGTAGGGATGTTGCATAAGGACCGATTGATCGGCTACTGGATATACGACAACATGCTCTCAGTCACGTTACACCCGACCAACACATTCACAGTGACGGCGATGCATCCGGCCTTAGCGAGCCTAAAAGGTGATACGCCGTGACGATCTTCGACCAGATTCTGCGCAATCAGGTGCTGCTGGCTACCGCCATAAGTAATCTGGCATTAATGCCCTGGGATGTGAGACGCGAAACGCGAGATTTAGCGCTAACCGCCTGCAATACCGTTGTGGCTGAAAGCGCGCCATACACCGCGTCTGTACCCAGCGCAGGAGAACATTCATGATCGGCTTTCGTATCCGAGACAAGCGCGACGTGCGAGGCGTCTATTGCGGCAATGTCAGTTTCCCGTACGTAGATGAACTGTGCCCCCAGGTGTGGATCTATCAAAGTCCACGCACCGTTCTGGCAACTCGCGACCCTGCCGCGGCCGCGCGCCTGCAGCAGCGGCTTGAAGGAAAGCATGTAACGATTTTTCCTCGTTGTCCTACTTGACAACTAGCTTTTGTCCTCTATCCTAACCACTCGCATCAACCATTCGGAGCCCCCATGAGCCTTGAATCTGTCATCCTCGCCAATACCGTGGCCGTCGAGAAATTGACGGCTGCCCTGACCGCCGTGTCCACCCTGGGTACCGACGCCAAGGGTAAGACGGGCAAAACGGGCAAGACCACATCTGAGCCGGCTGCCCCCGCCGCTGCCGCTTCCACGCCGGCTCCCGCGGAGACGTCCGCAGCCGCCACGGGGCAGCCGGCCGCAGCCGTCGTCGACCTGAAGACCTACGGCGATGCCGTGACCTCCCTCGCCCGCGCGCACGGCAAGGACGCCGCCGTCGCCGCGATCGACAAGTTCGGGGGCGCCGGACGCGCCTCGAACGTGAAAGAGATCGACCGCAACGCCGCCCATGCGCACGCTCTGGCTGAGCACAAGCGCCTGGACGCGGAGAAGGCGGCCGCCGCTGCCGCAGCAGGTGGCAACGACCCCAACTCACTGATCTAGTCCGTCTTGTCTGCGCGCCTGGGGCACTGGACTCAAATCCGGGTAAGGCCTTAGGCGCGCGGGCAGGAGGTGAGGGTCTATGAACGTCACGTACGCCGATATGTCCGAGGGGCAGTGCCAGAACCCTCGGGCCCGAGTCGCGAGCATTCGCGCCGAAGCACTACGGCAGATCGCTGCCGAGGACTTCAACGCGCGTGTCGCCGCAGAGAAGGTCCGGATCCGGGAACACCGGCCCTTCTGGCATCGAATCTTCCCGTTCGTCATCACAATTCGGAGACGCTAATGTCCGTTTCAACCATCGGGTCGACTCAGTCGACCGCGGCCGCCGCACTCGCGAAGGCCAAGGAAGAGATCGCCGCCGAGCAGCTCACCAAGGGCGTCGCGGCATTCAAGGTGAAGCTGCGCGCACTGGAAGCCGCGAAGCTTGTGGTCGAGAACCTGGAGCGCGAGATCGCGGATCTGCAAGCGAAGATCGAGCAGGGTAATTACGTTTCGTGAGCCTGTACGGCGGTTCACCATTTGAGCCAGGGAATCGGGTGCTGTCGCGCCCGATTCCTGTCCATTGGGCCGGCTGGAGGACGACGACACTCGATCTGCAGCACGCAGAATGGAAGCTGTTCATCCAGATGAACCACTTCGAGCACAAGTACCAGTTGGCCATGCATCACGACCGGATGAAACTATCGGCAGTGTCTTATGAGGTGGCGATCCCGCTGAGGCATTCGCTAGCCCACAACTTCAGGCACGATGACGAGGAGCTGCCGGTGTTTAACGTGGTTCACGTCGCTCAATCGATTATGATGGCGCAGCATGTGAGCAACGATTGCATACCGTGGACGCGTATCGACGCCACACCCCAAATTCAAACCGTACAGCTGCGCGACTTACGCGAGCTGTGCCATTTCGCCAAGCATGATCCGGGCAAGGAACTGTTTGTGCAGCAGGCGAACAAGTCCGTGCTCGAACGCTTGGAAGAGATCATCCGCGAGCAAGAGCCTTTGCAGAAAGAGATCCGCGCCTCGATGCAACGAGAGCCGGCCACAGTCACTCCGATTCGCACACTATTGGCGGTAGCATGACGATTTTAAAAGCCCTCGGCACCCTGGTAGCCGTCCTGCTGATCATCTGTGCCTTTATGGTGGCACTCGCACGCGCTTCACGGGTACCTGATGATTGTTTGGCGTCCCCGGAGCCGGACGACGAAGATATCGACAAGGTTGTCCTCGGAGACGGATCTAGTGAGTATACGATTGCTGAGATGCGCGCACGATGCCAGCGTCCGTTGACTGCAGAGGAGGAAGTGATTCGGGACAAGGACGCGAGGATCGCGCTCCTGGAGATGCAGCTGGCGAACCGTGATGTCACTATTGCGGCCGCCACCGGCAATTCGGATCTGGCGCAAAGTTTCACGGACCTGGAGGTTGAGTATCGACGCGTCGAGAAGGCGTGGCGTAGCGAGCTGATGGAGCGTATTGGGCTGGTGCGGATCGTGAGCGATCAAGCCGAGACCCTGGCCCGTATTCGAGAGGCGCTGAAGCCCCGTGAGTGACACCGTCGAGCGTGCACTCCACTCCATCCTGGCCCCGTCCAAGGGCCACATGTGGGCTCACTGCGTGGGCGCCCTGCGCATGTGTAAAGGTATCCCGAACAAGCCCACGAAGGACGCCGCGAGCGGTACCTGCACGCACTGGATCAGCGAGCAGGAGCTGAAGGGCATCGCACCTCTGCAGTCGCAGTTGGGCAAAGAGCTGCAGTTCGACGGGTTCAAATTCACCGTCGATCAGGATCGTATCGATCGCGCGCGCAAGTACGTGGACGTGATTCAGCGCGAGCCCGGTTCGAAGTACTACGAGCACCTCGTCGACACCTCACCGGTGCTGGGCGTGGAGGGCCAGGAGGGCCACAGCGACTGCATCAGCATGGACCCCGACATGGTGGTCACGAGGCCCGATGGCAACCAGTATAAGGGCATTCTCTCCTCGCACGATCTGAAGGACGGTGCGGGGCTCGTTTACGCCAAGGACAATATGCAAGGACTCGTCTATGTCGCCGCCGCTGCGTTTGAGTTCGATATTGTCTACCCGTGGGAAGGGTTTCGTTTCTGCGTACACCAGCCGCGTATGCACCATTACGACGAGTGGTTCTATACTCGGGAAGAGATTGCTGCTTTCGTGGCAACCATTCGCCCCGTGGCCCAGCTGGCATTCGACATCTATCACGATGTCGTACCCCTGGACGAAGACGCGCACCTCAACCCCGGGTACGACACTTGCAGGTGGTGCGACGTGCGTGGATCTTGTCGTAAACGGGCGGCTGCTCAAGTGGCGCGATTTGCCGCCGTGGATCCCACGCAACGTCTGAAGCTGACCGACGAGGAAGTCACGACGTACTACGCGACGCTGAACGAGATGGAGGACTGGGCCAAGGCGTTGCGCGCGGAAGCGTTCCGTCGCGCCGCTCAGCGCCGCGGCTCCATCCCGGGCTACAAGATCGTGCGCGGCAAAGCCGGATCGCGCGAGTGGACGGATGAGAAGAAGGCCCAATCGGCCATCCTCTTCGCACTCCCGCCGGACGCACCGGACGAGATGGTGTTTAAACCCCGCGAGCTGCAAAGCCCCACCCAGATTCAGAAGGTTCTGAAGAAGAACTATGACCTCGTGAAAGACCTCGTGTACCAGCCCCCAGGGCAGCTCTCCATCGCCCCCTTGCACGATCGGCGCGAAGAGGTCATACTGGAGCGCGCCGAATTTTCGGTGATCGACACGTCCGATTTTGATTCACTTATCTGAAGGAACTACCATGTCCGAGCAACCGCAAGACACTTTGATGCTGATGAACGTCCGCGCCGGCCGCTACGTCCACTTGATTACCGCCCGCCAAGGCCAGACCCGCGACGACGGTTCAGTACCGGAGCCGAAGTTTGAAATCGAGATCATTCTGCCGAAGAACCATCCGCAGGCCCAAGAACTGAAGAATCGTCAGAAGGCCGCTGCGCAGAAGAAATGGGGCAACGACTACGAGAACATGCTGACTGCTCTCCTGGCTCGTGACCGAGTCCTCCTGCACAACGGCGACGCCACGCGTATCGGCAAGCCCGAGTATGCGGGGATGTTCTACCTCAACGCCAAGAATCCCGAACAGCCGACCATCATCGTGTCCGAAGGCGGCGCCAACATCGCCACCCGTGGCACTCCGAAGGTCCTGCTCCCCGGGCACAAGGACTGGCCGTATCCTGGTTGCAAAGTCAATGTCGAACTCGACATTTACGCGTACACCAAGGGAAAGAACTCCGGTATCAGTGCGACCGTGTTGGGTGTCCAGTTCGCTGGGCACGATACCCGGTTGGGGAACCAGCAGGTGTCCAGTGCCAGCCGGTTCGGTGTGATCGCTGCGACCTCCGTGGACGGCGCCGCGCCGTCGCAGGGTAGCAGCGAGAGTTTGATCTAGCTGATAGGGAGAGTGCATCGAGAGGGGAGCCATGAGCGTTATTAGGCCTCGCGCCAAACCCCGCCAACATGGTCGACTCGTCCAGGAGTTGGGAGGGGCGCTGGAAGACCCGTCCCCCTCTCGATGCACTCTCCCGACTCGGGATAGCCATGTTTGAGATTCCACCATCGCCGATGAAGCCGCATATTCTGGTCAGCAGAAACTCCGAGTGCTGGCTGTGCAGCTATGTCGCGCGAGTGACTGACGAAGAGGGGCAGAGGCGACTCGTTATTCAGACCCCTTACGGCATGGGTCGTACCCCGAAAGAGGCGTACCACGACTGGATGTCAAAGACGCCGGGCTACTGATGAAGTTCGCCTTCGCTGATACTGAGACCCGGTCGCGCACTCGCATCTCTGCAGGCACAGACCTGTACACGCGCGACGCTCAGTGCATGATCGTCACCTACAAGCTAGGGTACGATCAACCCACGCGCATCTGGCAGCCGTGGAAGGACCCGATGCCGGGTGACCTGGAGGATATGATCCGCGATGACTCGTGCTTGATCATCACGCACAAGGTCGAGTTTGACTTCAACATTTTCGAGCGCGCGCTTCAGCTGGGGATAAGGCGCAGTCGTATGCGGTGCTCGCTGGCGTGCGCCTACGCTCACGGGTTGCCCGGCTCCGTCGAGACTCTCGGCACCGTCCTGGGGCTGCCGCTCGACCAGCAGAAGCTGATTGAGGACAAGGCGCTCATTCACACGTTTTGCGAACCGCAGAAGGCCACCGATCGATTCGTCGAGCCCTGGGAAGCGCCGCAGGAGTGGGAGCGATTCTGCAATTACGCGATCCGCGATACCGACGCGCTGGCCGAGATCTGGCGTCGTCTGCCGAAGCACAACTATCAGGGGCTGAACCTGGAGTGGTGGTACCTCAATCAGCTGGAGAACGAACGTGGCTTTGGGTTCGATCAACCTCTCGCTGCTGCTACGCGAGAGTTTCTTAAACTGGCAAAGGCCCAGACCGATACCGCTATTTCAGACGCTACTGGAGGAGCCGTCAAAGCGGCCACACAGCGCAACCGGTTACTCGCCTATCTCCAAAATAAGTACGGGATGGAAATCTCAAACCTGCGAGCAGCTGAAGTGCGAGACTGGCTCGAAGCAGATGACTTGCACCCTGAAATTCGATTCCTCCTGGAAACTCGGCTGGAGGCTAGTAAGTCTTCCGGATCCAAGTATACCCGAGGCCTCAATACAGTCGGCCCTGGCTCGCGCATTAGATGGGCCATCCAATGGTCTGGTGCGGGCCGCACTGGACGCAACAGCGGGCGCAACTTTCAGCCACATAACATGCCGCGTCCCATGGTCAACGTCCGGCAGACCAGTGGACCTAAGAAGGGACAGGTTCTCCTGGTTCCCGTTAAGGCTGCATGGATAGACGATGTCATCCTCCCCGGCATTCGCAACCACGATGCACTGAGCTGCGACATCGTATACGGAGGACCTCATGAAGCAGCCGCGCTGGCCCTCAGGCACGTTATCACTGCCGCGCCCGGCAATGAGCTGGTTGTCGTTGACTGGAAAAACATTGAGAGCCGAGTGCTCGCTTGGATCGCTGGTGAAGAGTGGAAACTGCGTGCTTATGAGGCAAATGATCGGGGAGAGGGAGCTGACCTGTATAAACTTCTCTTTTCCAACTTCTTCGGCATCCCTGTCGAGGCCGTCAATGATACGGAGCGGCAGTCGGGCAAGGTGGCGGAACTGGCTTTCGGATTCGGCGGGGGAGTCGGGGCGATGGTTACAATGGCCGCGACATACCAGATGGATCTCGAACCGATCGCAGCAATTGTACTGCCGCGTGCTACTGATACGCAGCTCAAGAAGGCCGAAAAAGCCTGGAAGCGCGCCTTCCTCGAAGCCGACGATTACGGCCTTGAGCCGGACCTCTACATTGCGCTCGACGTGCTCAAGCAGTCCTACCGTGAGTCCAACTCCGCGATCGACCAGCTGAAGAAGGACCTGGGATCCGCAGTCCTCGCCGCGGTGCGTAATCCCGGCGCTGCCGGATCCAGCACCGTCGGTCGATGCAAGATCTGGTCGACGCAAGCCGCACTGATCATCGAGCTGCCCAGTGGCCGGCGCCTGACGTACTGGACGCCCTCGATCGCTACCGAGGTCGATGTCAATCCGGTCGACGGGCATGTGAGCGAGCGCTCGTACGTTGTCTACTGGACCGCGCGCGGCAAGTTCTGGCACTGCGAGAAGAGCTGGCCTGGGCTGTTCGTGGAGAACATCGTCCAGGCCATTGCCAATGATGTGATGCGCTGGAGCGCGGTCGCGGTTCACAAAGACACGTTGAGAGTGCCTGCGGTGAGGGAATATCTGCTGACGCTTACCGAGTGGGAGCGTACAGCGCTGGCGATGGATGTGCACGATGAGCTGGCGCTTGACGTGCCGGTTGGTTCATACCCGCTTGAGCGGTTGGAGGCACAGTGCGTGAAGGGTTTTTGGTGGTCCAAGGGTCTGCCGTTGGCGGTGGACGGCTGGAAAAATTTCCGCTACGGGAAGAGAGGATAACCATGTCCACAGTTCACAAAGTCGTCACGACGCTCAGCACAGTGAGCGTGACGCGCATCGACGACGCGGAGTTCGTCCTCACCGGTGGCCTGGATGGTCAGGTCTACATCGGCACCTTTGTCGATGAACGTCTTGCGGAAGGGTTCGTGCACGCCGCGCAGGAGTACCCGGACGCGACAATTCGCGGCACGCGGATGTACCCGTAGATGCTCGAATCCAAAGTCGAACGCGCACTCGTGAAGTGCGTAGAGGCCGTCGGCGGGATGTGCGAGAAGCACGTCTCTCCGGGGCGCATTGGGGTACCAGATCGTCTCGTGACGTGGCCTGACGGCACGATGCAGCTGGTGGAGACGAAGCGCCCTGACGGGGACTTACGCGTCCCCCAGCGGCGTGATCATATCCGCCGCGCGAAGAAGATGGTCGTGGTCCGCATGGTGTACACGATCGAGCAGGCGCGGAACTATGTGGAGGCTGAGGCCTCGCACTGGATTGAATTCAACTGATGCTCTACGTCCCGAAGCCTCACCAGGACCTGATCAGAGACTTCACCCTCGACGTACCGCGTGGCAAGGTCGCGGTGGACATGGGGCTCGGCAAGACCGCCGGGCTCCTCTCGGCCGCGGATCTGCAGAGGTTGGGTGGTGCGAACCTATTCCCGATCCTAGTGCCGGCACCTAAGCGTGTCGCGCGCAGCGTGTGGCCGGCGGAGGTTGAGAAGTGGGACCAGTTCAAGGGTTTCAAGGTCGAGAAGATCCTGGGCACCGCTGCACAGCGTGAGAAGGCATTGAGGCGGCCCGTCGCGGACATCTACACGATCAACTACGACAATATCCCGTGGTTGATGGAGACACTCGGTGAACGAAAGTGGCCGTTCAAATGGGTCATCGCAGATGAGTCCACCCGACTTAAGGGTTTTAGGCTGCACGGCGGAGGAGTACGCGCAAAGGCACTTGCTCAGATTGCTCACCTTACTAGCCACTGGCACAATCTCACAGGGACAATTGCTCCAAACGGTCTTGTCGACCTATGGGGACAGTATTGGTTCCTCGACTTCGGACAGCGACTCGGACGCACTTTCACTCAGTTCCTCGATCGCTGGTTTTTCGTCAATGATTACACGCATGAGATCACTCCCAAGCCCGGAGCCGCCGAGGAGATCTACGCTGCAATCGCAGATATCACGCTACTGCTTCGGGCAGAGGACTGGCTCGACATTGAGGAAGATCTCGAAATCCCGGTCGAGATAGATCTGCCGGCGCCGGTACGCGCGCAGTACGATCGGATGGAGAAGGATTTCTACACTGAGGTGGGCGAGGGCGTTGAGATCGACGCGCTGTCCGCGGCCTCCAAGTCCTCGAAGCTCCTGCAGATGTGCTCGGGGTCGGTGTATGACGACAACGAGGTCGCGCACTGGGTGCACGATGAGAAGATCCCGGCGCTGGAGAACATTGCCGAGGAGACAGGCGAGCCACTCCTGGTGCCGATCTGGTGGCAGTTCGATACGCCCCGGATCCTGAAGCACTTCTCCGGGGCCCGGGTGCTCAAAACCCAGAGGGACGAGGACGATTGGAACGCCGGTAAGATCCAAATGGGCCTGATTCACCCGCAGTCAGGGGGCCATGGATTGAACTTGCAATATGGGGGGAGGAACGTGGTATTCTTCTCCCAAACCTGGGACATGGAGCTTCGTACCCAGGTACTGCAGCGCGTCGGGGCGGCCCGGCAGATACAGGCGGGATTTAAGCGAGTGGTACGCGTCTTCGACATCATGGTACGAGACTCAATGGACGGCGTCGCTCGGGATCGAATCAGAACCAAATGTTCGGTGCAAGACGCCCTGCGCGCCGCCCGAGCCAGGAGGTCGACGAGTGGCTAACAAACTAGTAACCATGAAAGAGGCGGTAAAACTCCTCACCAAAGGCGACTCTCGCCCGAAATGCCCCAAGTGCGGCAAGGGTATGACTATCGGGCAGAAGGCCCAGAGCGGCAGGCAGAGGTGGGAGTGCGTGACCGGCAAAGTCTACTGCTACTCCACCACCAATCCTCAAGACGGCGTTGTGCGGGGCCAGGACGGCACCCAGATCCGCACCACCCCGAAGGTGTACAAGCGCTCACTGAGCGGCTCCAAAATCTTCGTCATCACCGCGGCACAGAACGCGACCCCGATGCACGACGCCTTCGTCGAGAACCTCAAGAAGTATTGCGAGCACCGTGACGCGGAGCTGCTGATCGTCCCGATCCGCTATAAGAACGCGACCTCAGTATGGACCGACAGCCAGCGCAATGCGGACTGGTGGCTGGACGCACCGGCGCCCCCGTACGATCTGCGCGAGGATAAGTACCGCAAGCTGTCGTTGGCCAAGTACGAGGCGAAGGTCTACCCAAACCGTAAGTATCTGTGGAATGTCAGGCGTCGTTTAAATGAGAACCTGATCCTGTGCGCGGATGTGAAGACGCAGCCGACCGCGGTCTCGCCTCTTGCCGGCTGGGAGCCGATCACGCACGGCGAATCGATGATCCTGGCGCACACGAAGGTGCAGCTGCGCACGGTGGCGACGCCCCAGGGCCGCCTACCGAAGATCATGACCACCACCGGCGCGTGCACGCTGCCGAACTACACCGACACGGCGACCGGTAAGCGCGGCGAGTTCCACCATACGCTCGGCGCGGTGGTGGTCGAGATTCGCGGCAAGACCTTTCACATGAGGCAGATCAATGCCGAGAAGTCGACCGGTGCCTTTTACGAGGCTCACAGTGGAGATGTCTGGTACTACGGCGCGGACTGGAGCGGGGGCGCCCCGGTTTGTGTTGATGGAGAAGACTCCGCAATGCGCCCTCTATATCTTGAGATGGGAGACACCCACATCCGAGGTATCGATCCTGCGGTCGAGCGCGCGACTTTCCAGGAAATCATCCCGCAACTGAGGCCGCGGGTCCTGGGATGGAACGACGTGCTGGACGGCCAGAGCGTCAATCATTGGACCGAGCAGAATCCTTTCGTTTCCACGGCGCTGTCGTACAGCCGTCTGGACAACGTCGAGGAGGAGGTGCAGGAGAGCTTCCGATTCATCACCGAGCGCCTGGACGGCGTCGACAGCGTCATCATCAAGCCCTCCAACCACCACGACTGGCTGATGAAGTGGCTGAAGTTCACGGATTGGAAGAAGATCGGCCCGAAGAACCGCGCTTTCTACCTGGACAGCGCGAGCGCCATGGTCAAGAAGGCCTCCACGATGCATCCGGATGATGCCGAGCGGCTCGACGCGTACATCGAGTTCGCCAAGCTCCACTTCGTCAACGACTCACGCGTGAAGGTGCTCGACTATGATGAATCGTATAAGGTCGCTGATATCGAGGTGGGCATGCATGGTCACCTCGGGCCCAATGGAAGTAGGGGCACCGTCGCCAATTACTCCAAGCTCGGCGTTAAGACCATCGCTGGCGACTGTCACGCCCCAGGCATCATGGGTGGGGCGTGGCGCGCTGGTACATCGACACTTCTCAAGCGCGGCTACAACCGCGGCCCGTCGGGCTGGCTGAACACGCATGTGCTGGTGTACGCCAACGGGAAGCGCACCATGATCAACGTCATCAACGGGAGCTGGAGGCTCTAGTCATGAAGTACCCGGACCTGATCATAGGGCCGAAGGAAAACCCACAGACCCACCGCTGGCATTTGTGGGTGCCGCAGTGGCTCTATCGGCGCGGGTGGCGATTGAACCTGCATCGTTGGTTCAAGAGCGATGACGATCGAGCACTGCATGACCACCGAGGCGACAGCTGGACGGTCGTGCTGTGGGGTGGCTACTACGAAGTCACCTCGCACGCCTGGGAGCCGCCGAAGCGCCGCTGGTGCGGTCCGGGTTCCGTCGTGTTCCGTCGCGGCGAGATGCCGCACCGGATCGAGCTGAGGGAGGGCCACGGTGCAGTATGGTCACTATGGTTCCGTGCACCGTTTCGCCGCGAGTGGGGCTTCTGGTGTCCAAAGGGCTGGACGAAGTGGCAGGAATATTTGGCCGAGTCCGACTACAGCAAGCCGGGTTCCGTATCAATTCGAGGGAGAGGATGTGAATGACTACCGAAACTGAAAGTATTTTGCAGGAAGCCCAACGTCTCACGCACGGCGACCGCGCCAAAGACTACGGCCACCCGCTGGATGATTACACGCGCACCGCGGCGCTCGTCTCGGCGCTGCTGGCGCACAAGCTGAGCGAACCGATCAGCCCTCACGAAATGGCGATGGCTATGATCTGCGTGAAGCTCTCGCGGCAGGTGAATCACCCGAAGCGCGACAACATGACCGATGCCGCAGGCTATGCCTGGGTATCGCAGGAGTGCGTCGACGAAGCCGCACGCCGCGCGCCACTGGAGTCCCGCGGTCCGATCCTCGGCCAGGATTTCCCCAAATTCCCGACCGTGTACTCGCAGACCCCGGGTCCGTTTCAAAGCTCCGATCAGTGGCCGCCCGCCACTGAGGTCGATGCCTGGGAGTATGTTTGCTTCCGTGAAGGTTGCCCGGGACATAAAGTAAGTGGTGGCCACTGTATGAACAGCAATCCGGCGCTGGAGAGCGCAGTGGATGGACGCGACTATGGCTTCCGCAGGAAGGCCATCCCGTGACCGTCATCGCGGTGCGCAGTGGAATCATCGCCGCGGACTCGCGAGAGACCTGGGGTGATGACACGCACAGCCAATGCGAGAAGCTCTTCCGCAAGAAGATCGGGCGCCGCGATCATATCATCGGCACCGCGGGTGGCTCGTATTCGGGGATGGTGTTTCTGGATTGGTACGGCTCGGGGAAGGAGCCGCCTGAGTCTCTGACTCAATTGGACCTCGAAGAGGATTTCGAGGTGCTGGTGTGGGACGGTCGCAAGCTCTTCACCGCGAACCATCTGTGCCGGCTCGTGCCGGCACTGGGCCGATTCTATGCGATCGGTTCAGGAAGGAAGGGCGCGATGACCGCCATGCATCTGGGGGCCAGCGCGCAGGAGGCGTGCGCAGTGACATGCAAAGTTGATGTCAGCTGCGGACTACCCATCACCTGGATGAAGCTCTAGTGCTCCAGGATCCCATTCACCGGGTAGGTGATGGTGAAGCCGACCGGGAATCCCTTGGAGCCCCCGATGGTCCAAGACGCCGCACCCGTGACGGGGTTCGCCTGGAAGGTCATGGTCTGGTTGAACCCCTGCTGGGCGACTGCAGTGATGTAGGCTGAGTTATTCTCGGCCGGGATCGAGTGGAACGTGTCACCTCCGGCCACCATCGTCGGCCAACCACTGCCCGTCAGATTGTTCATGAACAGATTCGTCGTGGCAGAGGTGATCAGGCCCGACGACACCTGCAGCGTGCACACGGTGCCGCCGTTTGAGAGCCAGTACGCATAGCTGACGGTGGTCGTGTTCGTGCCATCACTCAAGGTGGCCGTGCCACTGCCGGTGGCGCCCGTGAGGGCCGCGATCGAGGCACCCACTACGTACGGGTCGACATTCTCTAGCAGCTGCCCTGAGCTGTTGTAGAGCTGCACACGGTAGGTGATCGACGGGTTGAGGTAAATCGGATTGAACCGGCCGTTAGCATCTGCCGTACAGCTGGGCTGAGCCTGCCCTGGCGTCTGTGAAAGAGGGGTCGACAGCAGGCCATCCGCATACACCTGCTGGGGTACCAGACCCCCGGTATTGTAGAACAGGTAGTAGGCGCCGGGCATGGGGTCACCGGTGGCGCTCAACGGCTTCGCCTGCGGATCATCAAACAACATTCCAGAAGCTGCGGCCATTTAAAACTCCGTGTCATCGTCACCGAGCAGCGGGGAGGCGCTCTTGCCTCGTGCCGCAGATCGTTCTTGCCTGACGCCCTCTAGGCGCTCGGCGGCTTTGTAGAGGTGTGTCCTGAGAGAGCGTGAAGCAGCGTCTGCCTTTTGGCTTGGAGAGCTGCTGCCGGGGTCTGATCCCGTCCCTTCATGTAGTCGCTCAAGACCCCCACTGAATCGAGAATCTCTGAGGACGTTACTGTGCCCGGCTTCTTGGAAGAGGGTATGGAAGGCGGGGGTGGATTTGATAAGCTCATCGGTGATCTCTCCGTTCTTCACCAACTCAGGGATGGTGGCCATGCCACCGAATTCGTCGGCGTGTTCGTACGCGGTCTTCGCCCAGGACCAAACGGTCTCCTGCACCTCCGCGGGTGTCCACTTCTCACCGGTTTTCCTGGTGAGCATGGCGGCCGCTTCGCGTACCTTGGCCGAGTAGCCCAGGTACGTGGGCGACTTGCCGGGCCCGGTCTTCGTGAGACCGCCCGCGAAGCGGTTCTGATCGATGTGCGCGAAGCTTGCCATCCAGGCATCGAGTGTGACGGCGTTCACATGACCTTGCAGGTTCTTCATGAACGAGTCGACCTTCGGGCCCGACAGCGTGAGGTTCTCGGGGTCCGGATCCGTGAGCGCGCGCACTGAGTTGTTCACCCAGGCGCCCAGCACGTTGGACTTGCCTTCCGCCTTGGCAACAGGACTCTTCAGTGAGTTCTGCTCCATGATGGACTTGATCTCGCCGGGATCGGTGGGCCGCCCGGCCTTGTCCCAGCCGACGAAGGTGCGCAGCGCGTTGTGGAAGTTCATCTGCACGGAGGTCTGCGGGCTCATCGCGGCCAAGAGCGCAGTGAAGCGCGGCGCGTCGGGCCCGAAGACGTTCGTGATCGCCTTCGCACTATCATCGTACCAACCGCGCTTGGCCTGTCCTGCGAGCGCAGCGGCCGCCAGCTCGTGCGTGGGGGGCAATTCGTGGAACGCCTCGACCATACGCATGGCGGTGTCAGTGCGCAGCTGCGCCTTCTCCGGTTCCGTCAGGTACTTGGTGATTGCACTGGGCGCCTCGAACTTCGGCCCACCGCGCTGGCGGGGCAGTGATAAACTCAACGGCCGGCGCGGCTGCGACGGGCCCAGTTGATCCACACGCACCGCCTGGGTCGGTTGGAAGAGTCGAGCCTGACCTTTGAAGATGCCATCGCCATTCGGGAGATGATAGCCGAGATAACCGGCAGTCTTGACGGCCTTCTCAACCTGGGTGTGGTCGTACACGCCATCGTTGCGCGCCATGACCTTGTCGATGATGCCCTTCGGATCCGCCGACAGGTCATATAGCTTTGAGCGGGGAACAGAAACTCGATACTCAGTGCGTCCTCGTAGCTCATGTTCCACCTGATTGTCTGGGTGATCGATGCTGTAGAGACTGATCGACTTGGGCGCGCCGCCCGCCACGCGCGTGGCCTCACGGCCCTTCAACCCGGTGCCGTACTTGTTCGGATCCAGGGTGACTTTGTAGTCATCCAGGTTCGAGAAGTGGCGGAACAGCAGGTTGCCGGCAGCCTTAGGGCCGCCGCGTTCTTTTGGGGACGCACCGCTCAGTGGCCGCGGGCCATCACCGTGCATTCCAGTCGTGATCTCAGACTTCGGCGCCTTGCGTCCGTTGAGATCGATGATGCGGCCCTCGATCGTGCGGCCCAGCGCCTTGTCCGCCACGAAGTTCGCAGCGCCGTGGATCGCCCGGCCGGCGAGCCAGCCCGGGATGTGACCCATGGCCGCACCGGCGCCTTCAGCCGCAAGACCGCCGCCCTTCAAGATCCCGTTGGTGATGAAGTTCTGCTTCTGCGCCTCAGCACCCGGGTAGCTCTTGTCCTGATGCAGCCAGCGGCCCGCGTTGTCGAGGTCCTGGTACTTGCCCAGTTCCTCGGAGGTGAACACCTTGCGCATGTTCAACTCGTGATCCTTCAGGTACTGGTTGACGGCCTTCTGGTTCCAGGCACCCGCGGTCTTGTTACCCGCGGCCAGGATCTCGTTGGCATACTGCGCGCGCACCTCGCGCAGCGCGGCCAGGGACTTACTCCACAACTCGGGGCTTGCGGTCGCGGCCTGCTTGAGCACATCGATGTAGTGGCCGAACTGATCCGGCTCCAGCTCCGCTAGATACCGCGGCACTTCCGTGAACGGCACGTTGCGGTTGATGCCGAGGCGGTTGGCCTCCTTCGGCTGCAGCAACTTCGAGACGGCCTCGGGCTCCTCCAGGATCTTCGAGCGCAGTGCGCGGATCTCGCGCGCCTGCTTGAAGATGTCGCGCCCGGCGCTCGCGGCCACGTCGTTGTCGAGGTTATTCTTCAGCATCGAGATCAGCTGCGTCAACTTCGGCTGCCACTGCTGGCCGATGTATTGGCGCAGGCGCTCGGCCTGCTCGACGGTCGCGGGGTGAAAGGTCTCATTGTCGTCGCCCACGAGACCCAGCTCGTTCATCCGCGAGAGCACGCCCTCCATCAACTGCTTGCCCTCGACGGTTCCGAGGAACTCAGACTTCTTCTTGGTGAGGAAGTTCGCGAGCCCGTCGGTCTGGATCGGCTTGCCCGCAGCAACGGTCTTGGCGATATCGTAGATGCGCTGAGTGGCCTTCTCCAGATGCTGGTCGTACCCGTCGATCGGCGCGGCCTGCGTGCGCCCGCGCGCCTCCATGTCGGGCTGGGCAAGACCTTTGGTGCCCCCGGAGTCCGACACGAGATTGTCCGCGTGCTGGATCAGCGCGTTCCTTTCCGACTCCTGGAGCGCGGTCATGCGCTGCCCAACCGGGTGATCGAGCTTGGATGTCTGGAAATCGCTCGCGGCTTCCTTCGCGTTGCCGGTCAGGGCGCTTTGACGGACCTCGTCGAGCCCGATGCGTTTAAACGTCGAAGCTCGGCGCGCCTGCTCAGGCTCACCGACTTCCGCGACGCCGCCGACTTTGGCGGGATCTGCGAAGATTGACTTCGAAGGGCCCGCTCGTACCCCTGTCGGCGCGGCGGCCTCGGGCGGCTTGACGGTGTAGAAGTTCCCATTTTCATCTCGGGTCCAACCGGCATAGGTGCTCGCCTCGCTGGCGGGTACCTGCTTCATGGCTCCAAGCCATTCCTGGCGGCCGTCCCCGTAGTGCAGCGTCGCGTTCTGATTCGCGTCGACGTGCATCACACTGTCCTGCTTGAACTGCTGGGCCACCTTGTTGACGAAATCGGCGGCCTGCGGCGTGGGCGTGGAGACCGCGTAAGAGTGCTCGGGGACGCCGAGGTATTGGCCTTGGGTCGGCGCGGATCGCAGCCCAGCCGCCTGCAGGTACTGGCCCAGGATCTGGGTATTGCGGGCGTTCTCCTGCGGCGGGGCGTCCTGGCGCTCGGCGCTCACCATGGCATACGGCACCCCGTTGCGCATGGGGTGAGTATCGTTCGGGTGGATGTAGGGCTCGGGCGCCGACTGCGGCAGCGGTGCCTCATTCACCTCAACCCCGCCGTCGGGCGTCGTGGACGGCGCTTGACCCTTCTCGGAGGTCAGCTCGCCAGCCTCTACGGCGCGATCCAGGGCCCCCTGGGCGGCTTTATCGTCCAGGTCCGCGCCCTTGGACACGATCGTGACCTTCTTGGCGCCGTCGCCCTTCTGGACGATCACAGTGCCCGGCGCGGCGACGGTGTCAGCCGCGTCGGCACCGACCAACGGGGATGCCTTGCCGTCGGCCGTGATGACATAATGGTCCGGAGGCACCGCGGAGGCGGAGAAGTCCTGGGCCTTGGTCGCCTGCTGGACCTCCGCGTCAGTCTCGGTCGGGACTGCGGCGGAGCCCGGCGTGGGCTTTCCGACGGCCACCGGTGCGGTTTCTGGAGCCGCTGGGGCGGCCTTCTTGCTGGACCCTTCCGCCTCTGCCGGCGTGGGACCGGGCAGGCTGGGGGTCTTCAGGATGCGCTCGGCGGGGTCTACCTGCACGTTCCAGTAGTCCCAGAAATCGTTGAGCATGTCCTCGGCGTTCGGGACGCCCGAGGTCGATACCGCCGTTCCCGGGGCCTTCGCAGGGGCTCCGGGCGAGGTAAGATGATGCACCGCGGCGCCGGTCAGGATGCCGGTCATGGCTGCCACCGAATCAGGGGCCCCGGAGTCGGCCACCTGCTGGCTGACCGCGCCGCCCAGCGCGCCCGCGGCGGCCGCCGGCAGGTTCCCACCGGACGCCAGGGTTGCCCCCGCACCCTCGCCGCCCGCATTCAGGTACTGATTGAGCTTGGTCTTCTGGACGGAGTTGACGAGGTTGCCGGCGCCCAGGTTCGAGACCTGTTGCTTCAGCCACTGGGACGAGCCCACATCATACTTGTACTTGTCCGGATCCTCCGGCTGCAACCAGTCTGGGATGGTGCCCGTGGTGAGCTTCGAGACCACGCCCGCGCCGGCCTTGGCCATCTCCTTGATGTTGCGCGCGGTATCGACGGGCGCACCCACGACATCGAGCACACCGGAGTTGAACCCCGTGGCTGCGGCGTTCGCGCCGCCGAGTGCGGTCTGCTTATCCTTCTTGACCGGCGCGGGCTCTTCGGCCGCCACACTCCACTCATCAGTCGGCGCCGCTGCGGTCTGTGCGGCCGCGGGGATCGAGGGCGCAGGGGTAGGTCCCGTGGTCGGATCGACCACGGGAGCAGGCTGCGGAGCTGCGGCTTCTGAGGCTACATCCCAATCAGACATTACTGTCCACTCACCAGTGTCGGCTTACCATTCTGCAACGTCCAGACCTGACCGTTCTTGAACGTGGTGTGCGTGCCTTCCTTCAACTGCGAGGCGGCCGCAGCGGGGAGTGTACCAGATGGCGGGACTACCACGCTCTCCTGGGGGAAGTACTGACGATTCCAGTCGTAGAACGAGCGCGGGTCATTGCCCGCCATGTTGTATTTGCGGAATCGGCCCGCGGTGTCAATCAGGTACTGCGAGTTCGCCATGTTGGTGGTGATCATGTTCTTGACTGCAGTCGGGTTCTGCGCGGTGTTCGGATTCAACGTGGTCAGCGCGAGCTTCTTGGCCGTGTCGGTCATCTTCGGGAAGATCTGACTCGCGCTCTGCAAAGCTGCATTGCTGAGGTACTTCGCAACTTCCTGGTAGTTGCTCGTGTCGAGCGAGTCGTAGCCCGGGATCCAACGTTTCGCTTCCTGCAAGACGCTAGCGTACGCGCCCGGCGTGAACGCTGTTGAATTGCTCATGATCTGCTGCGCGGCCCGGTAGAACGTCAAAGACTGCTGGTTCGCGGAAATAAGCTTCTGCGTGTCCTGGAAGGTTTCCTTGCGCGCGGTACCGACCTCCGCCTGTGCGGCGGCCTGCTCGGTGTTGGGCGTCTGCCCGGCCTTGAACGTCGGCAGATCCGGCTGGCTCGTCAACCGGTAGCTGGGGTCCGCGAGCGCCTTGGCCGTTTGCGGATCGCTGTCCGTAGGCACTGGCGGATTGGAGGCTTTGGCGGCCTTGCTCGCAGCATTAGCCGCCGCGTTGGCCTGGGCCGCGGGCGCGCCGCCCATCGTCGGAGAGGTGCCCGCTCCGCCATACCGCTGCTGCGCCATCGCCTTGATCCAAGCGGCCGCATTACCGCCACCGGGCTGACCGGGCGACATATATTTCGGTACCTGGGTCTCGGAACCGTCCGAATTCTTAATGGGCACGAGGCTGTACGCGTCCTTCGCCACATCCATCCACTGAGCCGTGGTCAGACCCGCCTGCGCGAGCCCCGCGACAGGCAGCTGCGTGGTCTTATCGCGATACACGCCGTCGGTGCCTGCTTCCACGGGTCGACCGGTGTACTGATGGACGTTCGCGGCCACGTGGGAGGCGAGCGCAGCGGCGGCGTTGTCGCGCTCAGTCGGGTCATCCGTTGATTGCGCGATCTGCGCGGCAGCGGCCGGGTTGACGGCCTGAAGCGCGGCGAAGGGCGAGACGCCGCTATCGCGCGCGGCGACTACCGAGGCCATGCTGTCATACACGTTGCTGGCGTCAGCTTGGTTCTGCGCGACCGAGGACTGCACACCGAGATCGCGCTGCTGCTTCGCATACTCCAGAAGACCCGGGTTACCGCTCAGCGCCGCGAGCTGCAGCTGCTTCTGCTGGGCGGGGGTGCCGGCCGGGTTCACGAAGAACCGCTGACGCAGGCCGGCATCGACCGCGGCAGAGTCGAAGTAGTTCGTCGCTGCGGGACCGTCCTCGCCGCTCTGATCGGTCCTACCCGTCTGCTGACCCACCAGCAAACCGTTCAGTCCGGTCTTGAACAGCTGCATCTGCATGGCGGTGAGCTGATTCTGGAGACCCGCCGCAGTCGTCTGCTGACCCACGAGTCCAGTTTGCGCCTGCGTGAGGCCCGTGAGCGCCGCTGTGTTCGCGTTGCCCGTCTGGATCGTCTGCTGAGAATTCAGCAGCGGACCATAGTCTTGGATCGGTCCTGGTGCAGTCACGTCAGCCATTTATGCGTCCTCTAACCCGAGAAACTCGGGCAATGTTGAATCAGTCTGGCCACTGCTGTCCAGTGCCGTCTTAGAATTTAGGTTTCCGCTGATGTAGCTACCGATCAGCGTCTGCAGTGAAGTCTGGAGCGCTTGACCCTGGTTGGCGCCATTCAGATCCACCGAATCGCCCGAGATCGCGGCGCCCTTAGAGTTAAGCCATGGGGAGACGATCTGAGAGTAGATCTGCCCCGGCGCATCCGCGGCCGAGTACTCGACGGTGCCGCCACCGGTCTTGAACGCGACGCCGCCATTGGACAGCATCGAGATCTGACCCGAGCTGACTGCGCTATTGATCTGCGAGGCCATCTGATTGGTAAGACTGGTCTCGCCCTCGCGGCCGAAGATCTGCTCGATCGGCTGACTATGGCCCGCAGTCGCGTTCTTTGCGTCCATCACACCCGTGACGTACTGGAACGCGCCCTCAGGGGAGTCGAGCCCAGTGGACGCCGCGGTGGCGCTACCCGAGGCCAGAGCCTGATCGATATTGTTGTCCGTCAACGTCTCCGGATCGTTCTTACCGCCGCCGAAGGCCGAGGCGATTGCGCCTCCGGCTGCGCCAATCACGCCACCGATCGCCGTGCCTAGAGGCCCGAAGAACGAGCCAATCGCCGCACCCGTCTGCAATCCACTCAGCGCGTCGCTGGCCGTGGCGCCGGATTGGTACGACTTCACCTCGTTGTAAAGGTCGAGCGGAATCGCCGCGAGGTTCAGTGCGCCCAGGGCAGTGCCTGCGGTGGCGCTTGAGATCGCACCGGTTGTTGCGAGGCCTTTCGTCGCCAGCTGCGCGGCGTTCACAGCCGCAGAAGCATCTCCTCCGACGCCACCGGTCTTGATGCCGGTGTAAATACCGAGCGCGTTGATCGCGTCTCCGGCACCGGTGTTGATGGCACTCGCGTTCGTGCCAAGTCCCCCGCTCGTGATCGGGTTACTGGAGACCAGCTTCGTGGCGTTCAAACCAGCGGACGCGTATCCGGTGGGCGTACCCGAGGCAATACCGCCAGCGACGCCAAGTGCGCCACCGAGCAGATTACTCCCGCTCGCCAACGTCGCCGTCGACCCCGAGGTCGTCGGCAGATTCAGATTCAAACCAGTGGGTGCGTCGGTCAGGCCCCCCAGGTTCGTCGTGGCGGCTTGCCCGCCAGCGCTGCTAAAACTCGTATTTAGAAAATTGTCGAGATAGTCCTGAGTACTGGTATCGGTACTTGACGAAGTGCCCGAATTGTTCGAACTGTTTGAACTACCAGACGTGTCGTTGGTACCGAAGCCGTAGAGCGCGGCCAGCTGCGCGTTCGAGAGGCTGGTGTCTGTGTCGTACGCGGAATTATTCGTCTCCGACAGACCGCCATTGCCGAGCAGGTTCGACAGTTGCGTTGAGGTCATCGAACCGGCCGTGCCGGTGCCCCCGAAGAGCCCGTTGATCGCCGTGCCTAAGCCGCCAAGCGTACTCGATGAACCGGACGCATTGGCGTTGCCGCCCAGCAGGTTCGTAAGCAGCGCGCCGATCCCGCTTGAACCGCCGAGCGCTGACAGCGCGTTGCCGATCGAGCTGGACGTGTTCGCTGCGCCTGAAGCATTCGCGGAACCCTGCGCGGCTTGCAACTGCGCGATGCTGGATCCCGTGCTCAGATTCGAAGTCGTGCCGAGTTGATTCGCGCTCACGCCCAGCTGGCTCGTACCCAGCAGATTGCTGATGTAGTTGTTATAGTTGGTCGAAGCGGCACCCTGCACGTAGTTGCCGATCGAAGCGAGCGTGTTCGGCGTGTATGCGCTACCGTTGGCGGCAGCGGCGCTCTGGATTGCGTTCGTACCCTGGCTCACCGCGAACTGATAGCCGGGCGTGTTGTAGAACTGACTGAAGTCCGCGGGCTGACCGTTGAGCCCTAGATAGGTACTCAAATTCGTCATCGCCGCGTTGCCGGTCTGCGCCTGCGTGCCGAGCAGGTTGCTGATGTTGGTCTGGGTTGTGCCCAGCGTGTTGATGCCGGCCTGCTCCCCCGCAACCTGGGCGGCGGCGGTATTATTGCCGCCAATGACGCTGTTGGCCGTGGTCGCGCCAACGCCGAGCAGATTACCCAGAATCGAAGTGAGGTCAGTACCCCCGGAGATCGAAGTGTTCGTGCCGCTCATCGCGGGTGCAGTGGACATTCTATTTACCTGTCAGCGAATCGCGCTCTGCATAGCACTGGATCAGTGCTGCGTCGTCTGCCCTGAGGGCATCGGCGAGGTCTAGGGCGCGCTCTGCAGGAACGCTTCCCAGCGCGAGAGCGCGGGCGGTCCCAGCATTTGCGGTCGCGCTGGCGGAGCCGGTACTACCCACTGAGGTGTTGGTACCGTTACCACTTGCGGCACGCTGCTGCAGGCGCTGAAGATCAGCGCTGTGAGCAGCATCGGCACTCTGAATTGCTTTGGCATAATTCTCTCCTACGGTCACGATGGCTGCAGAGTAGTCCGCGGTCACCTTGGCGATCTGCGCTTTCGCGGTGGCGTCAGCCTTCGCGCTCGCGGCAAGTACTGCGGCCTGTTCATGTGCGGCGCCCTTCGCCTCAATGTCCTGGTACTCGTGAATGCCGAAGATCAGGAGCAGCGCGATGAGGCCGGCGTAAAACCAGTCCTTCAACGGAATCAGTGCGAGTAGTGCGCTCATGGGCCTGGGTCCTCTGTCTGTAACTTCAACAGCGCGCCACCCGCGCCACCGACGATCAATGCGGTGTAACCGGTGGCCCAGCTGACAAAATCAATCTGCTGCCCATGCTTGATGGCGAGTCCGGTGAGAGCGAAGTACGCTGCCTGACCGACCGCGACGGCAGTGCGCACGAAGCACAAGGTGGTGCCATCGCGCTCCATGAACATCTTCTTCAACGCATGGATCACGGGTACTGGCCCTTGAGGAAATAACGCGCAAGGCGCGTCGCCCGACCATCTCGCCCCTTGCAGTAGTCTCGCGGACCGGAAGTCGCCTCGGGCTGATGGCAGACCTTGCACAGACCCATTACCCACTCGTGCGGCTGCACCTGCTTGGCCCACTCGCTGTCGAGGAGTCCGTCGTGCACCGCCCGCCAGTTGCCGACCACGGCCGCGGCGCGCGTCACGGTGAAAGAGTTCCACCGGGTGCGCATGTTGAAGCCGATCTCGCGCAGTGCGTTCTGGCGGCACGGTGTGTCCATCTTCGGCCACTCCGCGAGCTTCTCGACCCACGGATAAACCTTCAGGATGTCTTCCTGCAGATAGCGATCAGACACTGCCTGGGAGATCGTGAACCCAGCCCACGTCTGGCCCACCATCGGCCGCGGCAATTCATGCCCACGGCCGATGGTCCAATTCGGGGGTACTGCCGTGTCGAGATAGGCGACGAGGGAGTCGCCCTCTGCTGCGTCGATATCTGTCAGCAGCTGTTGGGGGATGCGCGCATCGAGGGGCGTCATGTCTTCAGCAAAAGTTTTGCGACCAACACTTTTGCTCTCCTGTATACGACCGGAATGTAGAACAACGCGGCGCTGACGCCCGTGACCACCGAGACCGTCTCGGCGCCAAAGTGCATGAGCTTGTCCGCGACCAGGAACCAATGAGCGGTCAAGAAGGTTCCCCCTGAGACTCCGACCAACGTATCCGCGACTCTAGCTTGGTTGACGCTGATCATCGGACTTCTGCTGGTAGTTCTGCATCGCTTGTACGAAGTCGTCCGAGGCCCGGATGGAGGCCCGAATAGCGTTCTTGCCAATCTGGGCCTGCATCTTCTCGAACACCCGATCAGCCACCCGCTCGATCTCATCATCCGTCATATGTTGGCTACCAGGATAACTTCGTGCTCGGCGTCGATCATCCATTACGCTCCTTAAATCACTCATACTGTAAGGGCCGTCCAGGACCCTGAGGCCTTGATGTAGATTCTCTGACTTGAAGTACCCGGAGTGTCCTGGCGGAAATAATAATCTCCATTCGCCCCTAAGCCTGAACTTGGCGCCCCGGTACCACTATAGATGGCTGAGAATCCAGCCCCGGGCCGAAAACCCCCGGTAGCGGTTATTGATCCGATCTGCGTCCAGGTCGCACTCGCCCCTGAGTTGGGATTGGCGCTGGTGAAGAAGATGACATTACCGTTCCATTGCAGCCACGTGATCCCGGTGTTAGAGGTGGAGTTGATCAAGCTTCCACACGCATCCTGCCCGAACAAAGGACCAGGAGTGGTTGCAGCCCCGGTGCGAATGGCACTATAGTCAGGCAGTACCGAAGTACCCGAAGTGTTATTTCCCAGCACCGTCATCGGCATGCGGGTCTCGCGATTGAAGGAGGTTTCCTCCGCCAATCCTTGCGTGACTGCCGGGGGAATTCCATTGCTGCCCCAGTAGGAGTTGGTCACCAACCCCGCGCGCATGACAAAGCCTGAAACTGTCGCCCCTCCGGTGATGAGAATGGCATAGCCAGCACCCGGTGAGACCGCTCCGGTGTTCTCCCACCCGCCTGCCCCTTCAATCACGTTATTCTGTAACGCGCCTGAATCGATGACGAAGGGGCTTACGGCAGGAATTTGCCCTGAGGGAAGGTAAGATGATTGGTAGCCGTTATCCCAGGAGATCTTCGAGTACTTGTGATTAGCGAACTTGGACCCAGCACCTGAGGCACTACTGGTCATATACACTGCAGCGCCGCCAGCAGTGAGGGCTGAGACCCCGGAGATATTGAAGTTCTCCGTCAACTCCTCGTTGACGAAAGCCCCCCCTGAACCCGCCAATTGATAGCGTCTGGCGTGTCGGCCGGTGTTATAAACGTAAACGTTTCGCACCGTGCGGTTTTGGACGAAAGCGGTACCTGACACCGAACATACATCGGTATCTCGTGCGCAGTTCTCCAGGAACAAATTCTCATAGAGGGCAAAACTACTGCCTGAATTAACAATGGCATCTCGCCCAGTACCTTGGAAATTAATGGACAGGTCCTGAATCGCAACCTGTGGCATGGTGATGCCGCCTAACTGTATGACATCGGTGGTGTTGGAAATGCCGGAGAAGTTAACCTCAGGACGCCCCAGATACCCTTGCACCCGAGCCCCTAACGCTCCAGTGGGAGGCCCTCCTGAGTTTTGACTTGTCCCGGTTAAGATCCAAGGGGAATTGAAACTCCACACCCCAGAATTTGCGGTGAGAAGAATCGGGCAATCACACTGCCCCGCAACCAGTGAGGCTTGTACAAATGCTGCGCTATTGAGCGTAGCGCTTTCACCAATCCCTCCTCCATAGCGCTCCAGCAAACACCCCCCGATCTGGGCATGGGAACTAATCGAGTAGTTGGTAGGCGTCACGCCGGCTGCGCTCTCGGCAGGGGAGATGTCATAGTGGATGTTACCTGCGTCAATGACAGCTGCCGCACCAGCGGTGATCTGCTGAGGGTTCAGGAAATCTGTTATCCAGCGACGGAACCACTGCGGATCCCACGTGCTTGGGATACTGTTCACCAGCGGTGCGCTCAATCCCGGCCGCACGTTTAACGTCGTCGTCATAGCGTTACCACTTGCCGCCCTGTAGTTCGGCCTGGATGTCCACCGTGAAGAGCGGTGTCGGCTCCGTCACGCGGAAACGGTAGAAACGAATGCGCGCTTGCCCTAAGTTGAACCAGAAGGCCCGCTTGTCATAGTCGCCCTGCGCGCCAAGTAGCACCGGATCCGTGAATGACTCGAACACGTACCCATTGTCCGAGCAGTACAGCTCCACCTGCGGCGCGTAGAAGCCGCTTGCGCCGGTGAGCGGATTTTGTCGAACGCTCGATCCGCCGGTCACCCCGGTCGCGCCGCCTGGGGTCATCACCACCTCGACGCGACGGTGCGTAATGCGGTTATTGCCGTCGTAGATGCCCTGGGTCGTAAACGAACAAATCTGCAGTGCCTGAGCGATATTTTCGTCCTCGGGCTCTCCAAAGGACGGATAGAATTCCGCGAACGTGGTGGGCGTCAAGAAACCAATGGCCGGAGATTGCGAATCCCCCACCAATTGCAACCCGCGCCAGTTGGTGGAGCACAGCGGGCGCCAATACCCCAACTGATTGAACCCGGACTCCAGGTCAAACCACTTCTGCGTCAAACAGTCGTACACAACTGTGCGCGAGGAGGCCGGAACGGTGAGCACCCACAGAGGGTGACCGTCTACCGTCGGTGTAAGCGCGTAGCACCCGAAGAGATTCGCCGTCTGCAGGAACTCATCTATCGCGGGTGTTGAGATCTTGATCGGCGTCTGCCCATTGCGGCGACGGACCGTCAAATCATTGGCCACCCAGATGGGCGCCTCGTCCTGCATCGCGATTGCGTAGCCGCACAGGTAGTGACAACCCTTATGCATGAAGCTATCGGGGGCGGCCTGGAAGGGGGTACCAACCGAGGCGCCGACGTTCACGTATCCTTCTGAGGTCTTCGATCCCATCAACAGGATCTCGCGGTGATCGATGATACCGCCCACAAAGAGGTCGGTACCGAACTCGCGCGTGAACGAGGCGGCGCTCGTGAAAGTGATTTGACCCGCGCCCGATACCTGAAGGCCGTCGTCGTTGTAAAAGGTATACGAGGCGCCTTCGACCGTCGCAGTCGGCGTATCCACAGGAGCGCCCGGTGTGACGGAGGTAGCGGCCAATAAGACTATGTAGGTATCAACGAACCACATATCCGCCGCGCCGAGTATTAGGAAGAGGGACTGCGTCATCTTCTGAAAGCCGCCGCCGGAGGGGCTATAGGACCATGCCATATTGGTGCCGGGGATCAGGATCACCAGACACTCGGTATTGTTCGTCATCCGCACGAAGTCGCTCGTGCCTGCGGCTGGGTTGTGGACAATCTGATTCTGACTGCCCGGGACGGCAGTGAGGACATTGCCTTCCTGGAGGAAATACAACGTCTGGCCGATCACCACGTACTGCAATCCGGCCATCTGATCGAAGCCGCGCACGTTCGTGTCTTCGGCACCTGGGACGAGCAGCGAGGCGAGTGGCGCAATGCCGTGCATGCGCTGTAGCGTCGCGATCTGCTTGCCGTCAGGGTTAGGGGACTGCCCCGCGGGCGCGTCGGTATCGAGCGGGACCGGGAAGCACCCGACCAGCTGCTTGCCACTGGCCCGCGGATCGCGCAGCCCGTAGTCACCCAGCGGGATGGAGACGGTGGTGGCCATCGTTTAAACGAAGTAACCGTTGCCCGTCACGCTCGACTGAGCGCGCTGTAGCTCGCCAAGGTCGGACTCGAACATCCGCAAGGATCGCTTCGCCAATCGGCTCTTAGCGTCCGAGATGAGCGTGTACAGCGTGAGGTCCTTCGTCGGATCGATCGTGATGCCGTTCTTCGCTGCAAGCCTCTCGGCGAGCATGTACTTGACATCCCCGATGTTCCCATCCGCCAACGGGGACATTTTGGTCCACTGCGTTGCGAAGTTCTGCGGGTACCACCCCAGGCGCGTACCGTCGATGGCCTCGGTCGCGAGCATATCGTTGAGCACCGTGATTCCCACGGAGCCTTGAGTCGGCGTGCAGGATTTGCCATCAGCGACAACGCCGATCGTTTGATACGCTTCCGTTACGATCTGCTGATTGGTCTGCGGCACGCGTCACTCCTAAAATTCAGGGCCGGTCTCTCCCGACTTGTCAAGGTACCCTCGCGGGCTTAAGTACGGCCCCTTGCCGTTGTGCGCGCCGGGTGAGGGCGGCGCGCGAACCCTTAGTTGATGCGGATCCAGGTACGCGCATTGAGTGCGGTGGCGCCCGGGGCTTGCGAATTGCCCAGGACGTAGCCGTTCAACGTGTACCGGTATCGCACCGGAGCGGTCGTCGCGATCGAGGTTGCAGCGGTGCCCGAGAGCAGATCACCGGTGTTCGCAGCCACGGTGCAGGTGACAGTGCTGCCACCGACCGGGACCGCAAGCGTCGCCTCGCATCCGTCGGGCGGATTCAGAGGCAGCGTGATTGCGCCGACCGTTACGGGAGCCGCAGCGAGCAGAATCAGCGTCGCCGACTGCATCACGTACGGAGTGGACGCAGCGACTGCGACTGCTCCGGAGTAGAAGTCAAACGGAGCCCCGACCGGGTCGTTGTGACCATAGCCAAATTGAGACATGTGAAAGTTCCTTGTGTGAGGTGGACAAGAAGCGCACCAGTTCCTTCAAACTGGCGCGCTTTCAGTCCGGTACGGCTTAGGCCGGGAGTTCGACCAGACGAACCGCCAGCTCGGGGTACGCCAGAACCGATCCGTAGATCGTATCCAGACGGGCCGGGAGCAGATCGTTCGACGGATCCCACTGCTGGGCGAAGCGAATGTTGTACCCTTCGAAGGACTCCGCAGCGGTCATCTTGACCAGCGGCGACAGATCCAGCATCGGGGGATTCGCAAACACGACAGCGTCGCGGTACCAGCCCAGGGACTGCTTCACAGTCTGGCCGGAGACAGCCGCCGGCAGACCGCCCATCACGGTGATCGCCGCGCCGGTGGCCGGCACGGAATCCACGTTCTGGTAGGCGCCACCGGTGATGATGCCCGGGGAGATGTTGAGCGCGATGGCGCCCGCGGTGTCGCTGATCGTGGTGTTGACCACGAACTGCTTCAGGCGGCCCAGCGAGATCTTGCTCTCCGGATCCACATCGTTCACACCGGCGATGTTGATCACGTCGCCCGCATTCACGGTCGTCGCGCCACTGTTCCACCCGTTGGTGTTCAGCGTGAAGGAGCTGACGAACGCGTTACCCACGCCCGAGTTGCTCTGATTCGCGCCGTTCACAACCGGGGTTGAGCCGGTCACGGTGCCGATGACGTGGGTCGGCATCTTGGTGTTGCGGAAGCAGACGAAGCCGGCTGCCTTGTCCGAGATCACACCTTCGAGCCACTGATCGGAGATCGTGCTCTCCGGATTGAACAGACCCTTGTTGTCCTGCACGAAGTAGTAGGACGCCTGCGGGGTCGCATGGAACGTCCGACGATCGTCTTCCGGAGCCAGGGTCTCCGTCAGGAACCGCTCGGCCAGCAACAGCTGCTGGAAGGTCGCGGTGGTGTTGTACGCGCCGACGAACTTGGGCACGCTGTTCACGACGGCGGTCGTCGCCGTTTCCAGGATCGCTGCGACCTTCGCCATGGCGGGTTCGAGAACCTGCTCTTCGAAGTTGTTCAGCAGCATCGCGCGCTCGACCGACGTGAAGTTCACATCGACGCCGGCCTGATTGTTGACGTTCAGGTTAGCGAAGCGCTGGACGGACGCCTGAGCGTTCATGACGGGGCCGGTGCGGCCAACGTACTGGAACGGCAGACGAATGGAGAGCTGCTGACCCAGGATCACGCCCTGGATGGGGCCGGGCAGCAAGCTCTGATAGTCACGGTTCGTGCGACCCGTGAAGTTGCTCTTGCCGTGCAGCAGGACGAGGGCCTTGCGGGCCACCCACTGAGCGGTTACGAGCGAATTACCAACGGCCATGAGGTATTACCTTGTGGTTGATCGATCAACGCATTCCGAGTCGAGCTTCGCGCTTCGACGCTCGGATTGCGGCTTTGTTTGCCCTATCGCGTTTCACGAACTCTTCCATGCTGAGGCTCTCGTCCGACAACGGGGTTTCCGTGTTCGGGGCGGCTCCAGCCGGGACGCGCGTGGGCGGCGGCGGGGCGGAGGTGACGGTCTTCGGTTGCTTCACGGGCGGTTTGGCGGGTGTTGTCGGCACAGCCGGCGTGACGGAGGTAGCAGGTTGTGCGAGACGGGCCTTGATCGCACCGATCCGTAGGAGCTGTAGCGGCGGGGGTAAAGCGGCGATTTCTTTCGCCACGTTCACATCCTTCGCGATCTCATACAGAAGTTGTGCGGATTGGTCGTCCTGGACAATAACTGCGCGCGCCATCGGATCCAGTTGCGGCAATTCCTTATTTCCGATCACGGCCTTAAAGTCCGGCGTAACTTTCGCGAACTCCGTGGCCGAGGCCTGAAACTTCTGGGCAATTGCTGCTTGTGCCGTCTCGGCTGCAGTCGTGGTCTTCGCCTTTGCCAGCTCAGCGCTGAGGCCTTTCGCAATCTGCTTGCGAATGTATTCCACGTTCTTCTGCTGCAGTTTCACGGGATCGTACTGAACGTCCGGATCTTCCGGGCTCGGGGGAACGTCATCGTCTGCAGGCGCTGCAGCTGCGGGTTCCTCAGCGGGGGCTGCTGGCGTTACGGGCTTCCCGGCCCGAGCCGCTTCCAGCTCCGCGCGAAGGCGAGCGTTTTCCGCTGCCTGGAGTTTTCCGAAGTCTCGGTACGAGTTCTTCTCGTCTACCAATTCCATGATGCGTGCACGAGCTGAACCCTTGGGTGGGGCGTCAGTTGCGGCGCTCGGCTCGCCGGGTGAGGTGGGCGCACCCTCATCGGTCTCATCGCCCGAAGACTCGCCACCGGCAAGATCGGATGCCGGGTCCGTGGATTCAGCGGCTGGCGCGGCCGCTGGATCTACCTCTGTGTTCTCCGCCGGAGGGGGCGTATCCGATGCGACCTCTACAGGCGGCGTCGGAATCTCAACCATTGTCTGCGGCTGCTGTTCATAAGTAGCCAACGAATCTCTATCAAAAGCCATGTTCAATCTCCCGCGGTTACGATCCGCAAACGAAGGGTTCACCTAGACGAAAAGTGGCTGGCGCGCGTGGGGTCGAACCACGGACAGACGGATTAACAATCCGTTGCTCTACCAACTGAGCTACACGCCAATCAAGCGGCTTGCGAGTTCGGCTGACCACCGGGCGGCGGCGCACCCTGGCTTTGTCCGGACGCCGCGGTGGCGGCCTGTGAGGCCTCGCCTTCCGCGGCAGCCGCTTCGCTGGGTTCACCCAGTTCTTTAGCGGCCAGCAAGTTCTGGAGATGGCGGTTCGCCGTCTCAAATATCACGCGCAGTTTTTCCAGCTCCGACGCGCCGGCTTTGCTCGCGGCAATCGTAGCGTCGGACTTTGCCTTGTCCGCTTTGGCCAAGGCTGTCTGCAATTCTGCCTGCTGCAGCGGGTTGGGCTGCGGGGGCGGGTTGTTCTTCTGCTCTTCAGGCGTCGGCTTGACGATGCCCTGGTGAATGAGCGGAATACGAAGACGACGCGCCATCTCTCGGCTATCGGGCGAGTCGATATTCTTCGCCAGTAGATCGCCGCACAACTGCGCGATCGACGGAATCGTATCGGCGGCGTCAATCAGCGTCTGCAGAGTCTCCTGGCGCGCGGTCTGGTAGTCCGGGCCCAGCGTCACTGTGCAGTCGTACGTCCCTTCCGAAAGGTCGTTGAGCAGCTCCGCGCCTTCCTGGCCGTGATTGATCGGCACAATCTGCTCGACCAGATCCGGGCCCAAGATGCGCTCAATGCGCTGCGTATCGTACGTGCCCGGGATCATGTCTATCATGACCTCCCAGGTCAACTGAAGTGCGGCGCCGAAGCCATCTTTAAACTCAAATGTGCCCAGGTCGGACCGGCGCGTGTGCTGCACCAGGGCCTTGCCCGAGACGCGGTTCATGTCCTCCGCGTTGCCGAGCGCCGGATCGAAGAAGCCCAGCGTGGCCTGGATGTCCTGAAGCGCCTGCTGTGCCAGAGCGATGGCGCCCTCTGGCACATCGATCGGCTGCGCGCGAGTCGGTACTAGCGGGATGCCTGCTTTCGCGGCTTCCTTATCGACGTTGAACGGCAGGTACGGCCGCGAGGCGATGTTGGCTTCAGCCCACTGCGCCTCGAAGCCCTTGATCATGTTCGCCGTGACGAGATACGGCGCCTTCGGCACCAGCACGCTACGCTCGATCATATCCGAGCAGCGGCTGTTATAGGTGCGCTGAGCGTCCTTCGCATGACGGATCATGCTCTGAAGCTTCTTGCGCCCTTCGATGTTCACGAAGCGGCCCGGGCAGCGGATCACTGGGATGCGCTTCCAGTCGTAAACGACCGGGCCTTCCAGGATCTGCGTGCCGTCCATCTTCATCCACAGCACTTTCCACTCGATCGTCTCGCGAGTGCGAACGACGCGCTGCGCGCCGGTTTCAATCGTCTGGTTGGTGTCGTCCAGGTGCTTTTCGAGCGCGATCAGCGCAGCGTCATACTCTTTGACTTCGCCATCGCTCATAAGTGCGATTTTCTTCAACGTCGGGATACGCTCGAAGTATTCTGCGACGCGCACCTCCTGGTCCGTGAACCAACCGTAGCTGTCGCGGGAGAAGTTGAAGCTAACTCCCGGGTTGCCGCGATAGAGCGCCATGAACTTGTCGCGCGAGATGCGATCGGCGACCATGCACTTCATCGCGTCCCCGGCGCACGGATCGTTGCACTCGGGGTCCCAGACCACGCATTGCGGGTTCGGGATATCGAAGATCCGCAGGACTTGATCGAACGCACCCTTGTGGGTGCCTTCGGTCATGTACACCGGCATCACGCGCCACGCGCCGAAGCCGCCGGCCACCGCGTATTTGTACTGGCCCTTGTAGATCTGCTCGGCGCGACTTTGCTGCTCGATCGAGCGGCATAGACCGCCCAGGATGTCGGCGACAGCTTCCTTCGCCCCGGCTGAGGCAGCGCGCACCTTGCCGGCCGGCTTCACCTGCCGCATGTCGGACACGGCGATGTTCACCGAGCCGATGACTCGATTGAACGTGTAGCACGGCTTCCCGCGCCGCGCTTCCAGGACGACGGGGTCCCACTGCCCCATCGCTTCCGAGTTATAGACGAAGTTGAGGTCTTCGGAATTCATCCGGCGGTTTTCTTCAAACGCACCGATGCCCTCGTCGTAAAACTTACGCGAGCGCGCGAGCAGCGGCCCGTTGGAGCCGTCAACTGCGTTCACATCCTCGTAGCCAGGGAGGTTCGAGCGCACGTCTGGCGCCACCTCTCCGATCAGGCCTGGGACGTTGCCCGTAAGTTGCATCGACGATTCCATTACCTAGCCTCTGCGCGCTTCAAGTCGGCAGTTCTTCGATCACCGCACGGTTGCCGTCGCCAACGAATGCGCCGCCCCAGGTGTTGGGATCCAGCAATATCGGGGCGCCCGCCGGCTTCCACTTCTTGTTCCCGTCCAACGCTTCCTGCTTGATGCGCAGCACCTGCCGCACGTTCGCGTTCCGGAAGGTGACGTTCTCGCCTTTACCCTTGCGCTCAACCACCAGATTGCGCAGGTTGTACGCAACGTGGACGGAGTAGATGCCGAGCGGCTC
>Ga0302302_1000159_pt1 | contig 39159 bp, 71 predicted proteins | sample III_Palsa_E1_3_FD_198766 | JGI IMG/M metagenome (GOLD analysis project Ga0302302, IMG submission 198766) | Peat permafrost microbial communities from Stordalen Mire near Abisko, Sweden - III_Palsa_E1_3 | ecosystem: Environmental > Terrestrial > Soil > Palsa > Peat permafrost | place: Sweden...
GACCGGAGCAATTCCGGCTCCTTTTCAAGCCCCTGTCCCCTCGGGGGCTTCATAAAGGAGATTCACATGCCCAGACCAGCCAAGCAGGAAGTGCCGGAAACCATCGAACCCGCGGCGCCGCGATTCGTACTCAAGAAGAATCACGGACTGACGATTCTCGGTAAGTCACATCGCCACTTCACCGCAGGCACGGAGTTTGACCCGGCCACGGATGCAGATCTGATTCTTCGGCTCATTCAGTCCGGCGCAATTTTCGAGTAAGCGATGGCTTTCACACCATTTACCCTCACCGATGCCCAGTTGACCGATGTGCGCCGTTTTTGCGGATACCCATTGCTCGGCGATGGAAATGTGGTGTTTCCGTACCCGTGGATCATGCGGACGTACTTGGCGCTCGAATACCGCCTTCAGCACATGAGTGCGAACGAGGGCGCAGTCGTCGTCAACACGTACCTCACGAACCTGTACACGCTGGAAAGCGCGATCCCGGGCACGAGCGCGAATCTGGATACGGACGTTGCCGCAGTATGGACACACAACAAGAATGAGCAGGCTGACCGTGATCGCCTGTTCGATTCGTGGCGCAAACGGCTGTGCAACTTCCTCGGCGTCCCTCCTGGCCCGAACTTCGGCGGATGCTCTAACGCGCTGGTGGTTTGAATGACAGTCATCGCGTGGGACGGGAAAACACTAGCTGCCGATCGCATGATGGAGATGAACGGCGGCAAGTTCCCGATTACAAAGATTCGTCGCCTGCTTGATGGCGCGCTGATTGGATCGGCTGGCGACACTCCGCGCGCAATGCAGTTGGCGGAATGGGTCGAAGGCGGCTGTGTTGCCGGCCAACTACCAGCCCCGCAAGGCGACATGTATGCCCGCTTGCTGCATATCCGGTTGGATGGAAAGGCAGTCCTGTACGCGAACAACGATCAACCGATTGTTGTCGAGCAGCCGTTCATGGCTATAGGCAGCGGTCAGGACTACGCAAACACAGCGATGTATCTCGGCCACGGCGCGCGACAGGCGGTCGCAATCACGTCTGAACTGTGTTCGTCGGTAGGCATGGGAATTGACACTCTGGAGTTGTGATGGACGCAGGACGACTTCAGCAGCTCATTTATAAGGGCTACGGCACCGCCGCAACGCACATCGGCCCCTGCTACAGCCTCTATCGCCCAACATCGGCCGCCAATCCCATCGCGCCAACAACGCTGCTCGGCACGCTAAACGCCAGCTTCAACGCGATGGACATGAAGTATGGCAAGCCGAATGTGTATGGTAAGCCGCTCTGGTACGCATTGCTGGATGGAACGGTTACGCAGGTAGGCGACTACCTCGTCAGCAATGACAAGACGTATTTCATCGCTGCCATGCAGACGACGCTGCCGATCCTCGCAGTGGATTGCAACCGCACACTGAACATTTTCCGCCCGCAGCAGCAGACTGCAGCCGGCGAGAATCCGTACGGTGGCACGATCGACTCGAACCAGACCGAACTGATGACGGCTTGGCCTGCTTCTGTGCTTCAGGGCACGAAGGGCGAGAAGGATGGCGCAGTTCTACCTGGTGACGTCCGCTTGCCCTGGTGGGCGATCCTGTTCCCCGCTTATCCCGGCGTCACACTTCTGACTGCCGACATCATCACCGACGATATTGACCGTCGCTACATCATCTCGAGTGCTGAATTGACGGATCTCGGGTGGCGATGCACGGCCATACAGGCGCAGACGTGAAAAATCATCAAATCCGCATTGTCAGTGACGGCACTCCTTTCGGCACCAAGGTATTCGACGCGGAGGGCAGCGAGATCAAAGGCTGCATCACGAAGGTCGAATGGTCCATTGAGGGCGGCAAGGTCGCCCAAGCCACGCTGACGTTTTCGGATGTGGAGGTCGATGTGTCGGGAGATGCGCCAAATGGCTGACATTTCCGATGTCATGAACACCATGGCCGCCCAGATCACGGGTTACGTATACCCAAACGGTACCGGCCAAACCTCCGTCACCGGCAAGACGATCAAGGTCTATCCTGGCTGGCCGACTTCATCATCGCTCGATGCGGACCTTCAGAACGACCTGACCAACGTCAGCATTTTCCCCGCTGGCACTGAACGCAACGTGACGCGCTATCGCCCGAAGCAGAACGTCATGTCGATTCAGACGCCGACGCTCACGCTGACGGCGGCTGCAAACGTGGTGACGGTCGGCGGCGCGATGCCGTCGCCTTTCACTGTGCACAACCTTGCGTTACTGGTCGACAAACAGCCGTTCATCTACTCGGTGCAGTCAACCGATACGCTGACGTCGATCGCAACGGGACTCGCTGCGCTGGTTGCCGCGCAGTTTCCCGGGACGACATCGAGCGGTGCGGTTATCACGTTGCCGACGAACACGGTTCCGATCGTGGCGCGTGTAGGGACGACTGGCCTTGTGACGACCGAATGGGAGCGTCAGCAGCAGCGTATCCAGATCACCGTCTGGGCGCCCGATCCGACATCCCGCAATCAGGTATCCACGGCAATCAAGAGTTCGCTGGCGCAGATTGCCTTCCTGACGATGCCCGATGGCTTCGGCGCACGCGTCCTGTCTGCCGCCGGGACGATATCCGACCTGCTGGAGAAGGCCAAAACCTACCGGCGCGACCTGTTTTACGAGGTCGAATACGCCACTACGGTCAGCCAGACCCTCGCAACCGTGGTTGCCACGCAAATCACCTTCGAGACGCAAACAGGCGTCCCGATCATTACCCGAACTTACTAACTGGAGCCGACATGGCTGAAGAAACTGTTGTGACGGCCCCGAAAGCGAAGGCCGACTTTCATCTGGTCGTGATCCATGCATTCGATGGCCGCAAGAAGGGCGAAAAGATCACGGATGCTGATGTGATCGCTGAGATGCAATCTCACCATCTCGATCATCACTGCCGCAAGATCGCCCCGCAGTAATTCCCCCTTTTCGCATTCGCAGAGCCGCCTCTTGGCGGCTTTTTGCATTTATGGAGCACGCTAAATGCCGACTTACCAGGCTGGGCAGTTGAATCTCGCCGGGCAACTGCCGCCCGGGGCATATGTTCAGGTGGTCGCACCTCCGCCTGTCGTGCAGGGTATTGCGACCAATGGGCTAGGGAGTGTTGGCGTCGCTTCATGGGGTCCGGTGAACTCCGCCTACGGCGTAGGTTCGCCGCAGATCGCCAGCCTTTCGCTTGGCCCGGTGACCGTGCGTTCGCACGATCTCGCGACCGCCATGGCGATTTATTTCGGCATGGGGCAGACGAATAACGTCGCAGTGCGTGTGACGGATGGTACGGATACCGCTGCCACGTCCGCAATCAAGGATGGCGCGGCGACTACCGGCGCGACGCTCACCGGTTTCTATACCGGTGTCGTCGGCAACACGCTTCAGGCCACGATGTCGAACGGCACGAAGCCGGCCACGTTCAAGTGCACGGTCGCGCTGCCCGGCCAGTTGTCGGAGATCTACGACAACCTTGGCGTGGGTGTGATTCCCGGCACCACGACGCCGGGCACTGGCTATACGTCCGTCCCCGCGCTGGCAATGAGTGCCCCGCAGACTGCAGGCGGTCTCCAGGCGATCGCGCAAGCGACTCTCAAAGCGCTGTCCGCCAACATCACGGGCAGCGGCGGTAGCGGTGGCACTGGTTATGTGACCGGCGACACCATCACGCTAGCGAATGGCGTGGTTCTGACGGTGACGGCCACAGCCGGTGTCATCACCGCGCTGACCGTCACGAATGCGGGTTCGCTCGGCGGCGGCGCGGCACCGGTATCCGGCAACACGCAGATCCAGACGTCCGGAGTCGGTACTGGTGCAATCATCAACCTCGTATGGGGTCTGGGTGCGCCCAATATCCTCGTGCCGGGCACGGGCTACACGTCGGCTACTGGCGCCCTCACGGGCGGCGGCGCGGGCACAGCGGGTTCGTACACCTTCGGCACGGGTTGCTGGACCAATCTCGTCGGGGCGATCAACAACGGCCAGTCCGGCGTTCGTGGTCCGTCGCAACTCGTCATTGCCACGATCGGCACCTCGGCGGCTGCGCCAGCACTCGCGACATACACCTTCTCGGGTGGCACGGACGGCGCGGCCGGCGTGACCGATGCCACGTTGGTGGGCACGAACTCCACGCCGCCCACCGGCATGTACGCGCTGCAAAACGCGAACGTGCTGACCATGAACCTGGTCGACCATTCGACGTCCACGCAGTGGAACACCGTCGGCGCTTTCGCTGAACTGTACGGCATCTTCGGCGCCGGGCAAGCACCAGCCGGCACCAACGTCGCGAACACTGCGTCCCTGCTCGCCTCGGCCGGGGTCGACAACTACAGCTTCAAGTGTCTGGTCGGCGACTGGGTGTACTGGCAGGACACGGTCAACAACGTGCAGCGCCTCGTTGGTCCCGCGACATTCTGGGCACCGATGCGCGCGAACATGGCGCCGAACCAGTCGACGCTCAACAAGCCTGTCAACGGGCTGATCGGCACGCAGCGCTCGGCGCAGAACCTGCTGTACGCGGATTCGGAAGCGCTCGCTGCTGTACAGGGCCGCGTGGACTACCTCGCCAATCCGGCGCCGGGCGGAAACTACTTCGCCTTCCAGACGGACATGAACTGCTCGACGTTCGCCGCGACGAATTCCGAGGGCTACACGGCGATGACGAACTTCCAGGCACTGTCGCTGGCGTCGAACTTCGGCTGGGTGGTGGGCAATCCGCAGACGACCGATCTGCGTCAATCCGTGAACGATGCCATCACTGGCTTCGAAATGAACCTCTGGCAAAACCTGGAGTACATCGGTGACGTCAACAACCCTGGCACCGTGCCGTTCTCGGTGCAGACCAACGCGGCGAATAACCCGACGTCACAGGTCGCCACTGGCCTGATGCAGACACTGGTGAAGGTCATCTACGAGTCGATCGTCCGAGTGTTCGTGATCTCCCTGCAAGGCGGCGGCACTGTCCAAGTGACCGTCAATCCCGCGTAACCCGTCCAGCCCCGCAAGGGGCTTTTCTCTTTCCAGGAGCGCCAAATGGGCGTCAATAGTTTCAATATTGGCCGCGACGGGTCGCAGATTACGATCTTCGATTCGATTCTCGGCCAACTCACGTTTAACGGCATGATCTCGTTCGATTCGCGCGCACGCACGAAAAAGCTCGAGTCCGAGAACATCACCGGCACCACGGTTTTCCGCAATGTCCCGAACGGCCACGAAGGCACGTTTGAGTTCGACCGGCAGGATTCGAGCGTCGAAGCCGCGTTTGCCCAGTACGAAGCGAACTTCTACGCCCAGTTGCCGCCTCCGGTTGCCGTCATCACGCAGACCATCAACGAACTCGATGGTTCGGTGACGCAGTTCCAGTACATCGGCGTGCAGCTCGACCTGACGGATGCCGGTTCGTGGAAGGGTCTCGACAAGGTGAATCCGAAAGTGGGCTGGGTGGCGTCGAAGAAGATTCCGTTGAGCGTCGGGGTGTAATCGATGACCAAAGTCACCATCAAACCCCATACCGCAACGCCCAGCGAACAGATTGTACGGGCGGCGAACGAGGAATTCTCGGTCACTGATTCGCTGGGGCGCGTGATTGCCCTCAAGAAACCTGGGGTACTCGCCCAGTTCGACCTGATCGAGGCATTGGGCGATCTGGCAAAGAACGATGTCTACCGGATCATGTGCATCCCCGCGATCTACGTGGTTTCGATCAATGGCGAAGTGGCGCCGCCGCCGAGCAATCGTGCCCAGATGCGCGCGCTGATTTCCCGTCTTGGCGAGGAAGGGTTTGTTGCCATCAAGCAGGGCATCAGGGAGCACTTTCCAAACCCTGAAGAAGATGACGAGGAAGACGAAGCCGTAAAAAAATAGTCGACGCCACACCGATCCGGCAATGCCTGTGGCTAGTCAAGAACGGCGTTCCGTTTGATGTGGCGTTTGCGCTGGATGAGATAAAGCGCACGGCCTGGTCGATCATGTTTTCCGAACTGGAAAGCGGCAAGCAGTACAGCTTCATTTCGCGCACTTTCGAGGCCAAAAAATGACCGAGTTCAAGAGTTTCGCAGCGTTTGCGGCGCATCTTGAGCGACTTGCGGTCTCAGGCCCGGAAGTCACGCATCACATCGTCGACAAGTCGGCTGAAGAGATCCAGAAGACGGCGCAAGGGATCATCGGCGAGTACCAGCCCGAGATTGGTCCCTATCCGGCGTGGGAAGAACTCGCCGACCGGACGAAACAGGAGCGCGCGCGCCTTGGTTACTCGGAAAACGACCCAGGTTACCGCACGGGCGAGATGCAGAAGTCGGTCCAGCGGACGGTAGAGAAGAACGAGGCAGCGGTTGGTTCAGACGATCCGCATCTGGTGTGGTTCGACCTCGGTACGCCGAATCAACCGCCTCGCCCGATCATCGGCCCTGCAGCAATCCATAGCCGTGAGCGTGTCGGAATGATCATCGGCAAGACGATGTTTGCGTGGCTCGCCGGCATGGGATGGCGCAGACCACGGATTACCAGCGGCGATTGAAATAAGCAAACAGAAAAATCACGCTGAGAATTGCCAGATACACGCCGACATACGGCACGAACAGCATCATCGTAGGCAGAAACAGCGCAAACAGCCGGTTCATGGGCTTGCGCATCTGCCATCTAAGTTTCCAGCCAGTCGCATAGCCGTTGTGGTTCCTGACGCGCGGTTTCGGGTATTGCACCCAGGAAATCCGGTCAGCCAGCCATTCGTGCGTGCGGTAGATGAACCTCATGCCAGTTCCAGGTTCGAGAGGGTGATCACATTGGCGCCGCCCTTTACTCGAAGAATGATTTGCTCCCCGATATATGCGCCGCTTTCCAACTCGCACTGCGGGAATGCCCGTTGCCAAAAATCGAGTTGATCTTCGGCCATTGATCGAGGCCAATCCCAAGGGGGATTGCGATATTGGCGCTCCATTTGATCAAAGAATTCGGCGATTTCCATCGTTCCTCCGTGCTAAGTACTTGAGTGTAATCCAAAAATGATTGACGTCTATGCGATCGGCGCCACGCTCAAGCTCAATGACCTGGTAACGCCGCAACTGCTCAAGTTGTCGGAACAGTTTGAAAGGGTTGACGTACTCGCTGCGGGCGTCACCCGTCAACTGAAGGCGATGGGCACCGAAGTCGCTGGCATCAAAGGCCTGATTGTGGCCTCTGCCAAGCTCGATGCGGGCCTGAAGGGTGTCGGTGATCAGGCAATCGTCGCAGAAAAGCGGCTTCGTGGCATCAATGGTGCTATCCCGACCGCAGGCATTGGGCTTGAACGGGAACTGAACCGCGCCAATCTTGAAGCGGATCTGCTCGAAAAGAAATTGCTTGGAATGCGCGCACTCGGTCGCGTTCCGGGCGGTGGCGGGAATGGTGTTCCACCTCTCATTCCTGGTGCCGGCGGGAGCGGCGGTCGTCACGGCGGTGGACGAATCCACGGTGGCAACCTGCACATGGGCAACCATGGCGTAGGCATTGGCGGTATCGGTGTCGGCCTGATGGATGACGCACTTATCCCGCTGGGCGCCGCGATGGTGGCCGGGTATGTCGGGCATAAGTTCTACGAAGGCGCCAAGGACTATCAGGACGCCACAATGCGCTTCAAGGCGCTGGGTCTTGGTGATGCGGTCAACGAAGAAGCCGATAAATTTGCCAGGGCGACCCAGGCATACGGCGTATCGCAGACCGAACTGATGAGCGCAATGGCCGAATCGGCCGGCCTCTTCAATTCGTTTGACGAGGTGAAGCGTTTTACACCTCAGGTAGTGACGCTCGGCAAGGCAAATGCTGCGATTTACGGCAGCAAGGTCGGTGAACTGGATGACGAAGGCCTGAAAAGCCTGATGAAGTTCATCGACCGGCGCGGTGGGACGAAAGACGATGCGTCATTTGCCCGCAATCTGGACCTCGCCGAAAAGCTCGTCACCGGTTCGGGCGGTTTCCTGAAGTTTCAGGACCTCGGCAACTTCTCGCAGCAGGGCGGTACAGCTTTCCGCAGTTTGTCTGATGAAGGCCTCCAGCACATGGAAGGCCTGATGATCGAGCAGGGGGGATCGAAAGCCGCCGTCGCCATGATGAGCATCTACCAGAACCTGGTCGCCGGCCGTACGCCGAAGAAGACCATGGGCCTGCTGCAAGACCTTGGCCTGGCGACCTTGCAGATGCAGACGCATGGCGAGATCAATGGCAAGCCGATGAAGTCGCTGATTATGAGTGACATCAAGGATAGCGCCCTGCTCCAGTCCGACCCCGCACGGTGGATGAATGACGTCCTGCTGCCCGCGCTGGCGAAGAAAGGCATTACCTCGCAGGCTGCAATCCTGAAGGCCGTCAATGACGTGCTGTCGAACCGCAATGCGTCGAATCAGGCGTCGATCATGACGACCCAGCAATTCCAGTTGGTGCGGGACTACAAGCTCGCCAAGGGAGCGATGGGCGCCGATCAGGTCACGAACATGTACAAAGGTTCTGCCGGTGGTGCAGAAGACGACTTTACCGCGGCGTGGACGGACTTCAAGAACCAGTTCGGCAAGACCATGTTGCCGGCGATCACGAACATGCTGAAGGAAGGCGCAGACATCCTGCGCACGATCGCAGCAGCATCCAATACCGCTCCGGTTCAGACCGCATCGAATGCCACAAGCAGCGTGCTCCATGCGTTCGCTTGGCCGTACCGCGCGATCAGTTCGATGTTTGGTGGTGGTGACAAAGGGCATGCGAGCACGTCTGTCGCTGGCGGTTCGGGTGGCGCAAGTGGCCCAGTCCATACCACGATCAATCTTGATGGCAGGAAGATCGCCACCGCCGTTTCGCCATACTTCGCCGGCCCGCTCGGCTCCGGTATGTACATCGGCGGCGTCGACAACAACGTTTCACTCCCCATGCCGGCCCTGAAATGAGCGACATCACCCTCGTCCTTGGAGACTTCACGTTTCAGGATATCGAGATACCGGAAGTCATCGGGTTTGGCGGGGATCAGCGACTTTCGATCAAGAAACTGGTTGGCGGTGTACGTGTCATCGATGCGATGGGCAGCGATCCGCGCCCGCTGGAGTGGTCCGGTTACTTTTTCCCAACGCAGGACGGTCAGTCGGCGCTCGACCGCGCGCTGACGCTCTCGCAAATGAAGGACGCGGCGCAACCGGTCGCGCTGTCGTGGGATGAACTGTATCTGATGGTCTACATCAGGTCGTTCGAGCCGGATTACCGCTTTGCCCGCATTCCGTACAAGATCGTCTGCGAGGTGCTTCAGGATCTGACGGCGCCGGTCTATGCCGATGCCGGTCCTGACGCTGACGACCTGATCAATGGCGATCTGGACTCGGCCAATACCCTCACATCAGCAACCGGAGACAGTACGCTTTCCGGCCTGATGAGCACGGTTTCATCGGCAGTCTCGATCGTGAAAACGTTCGTGGGTGCCTCGTTGAGTACGGTTGCCTCGGTATTGGGTCCGATCCATCAGGCGGTCTCGTACGTTGAGTCGCAGATTGGCTCTGTCGACAACATTCTGGCGAGCGTCGGTGTTCCGGCCGGCGTTCTCCCATCCGTGCCGGTCCTGCAAAACGTGGGCGTGTTCACATCGATTCTTAACGCGACCACATTGCAGGTCCAGTACACGCAGATTGGCGCCCTCCTGGGCCGGATGCAGACGAACCTCGGTCAGATCAATTCGAGTGGCCGAGTAATCACGGTCGGCGGCGGAAACCTGTTCGATATCGCCTCGAAAGAGTATGGCGACCCTAGCGCGTGGACGCAGATTGCGCAGGCCAACAACCTCAGTGATCCGACGCTGACCGGCGTCAACACCCTGATCATCCCGCCGTATAACAACGGCACTTCTGGCGGCGTCCTTTCCTCATGACGGCTTTCCTCGCACCGGTTGGCCGTCAGCCGCGGGGCGCAGTCAAATTGAATGGCGAACTGATTACTGGTTGGGTGGATTTCGATCTGACCAATACCTCCTTCTTCAGCGCCGACACGTTCCGCTGCAAGTTTGCCGGCGCACTTCTGCCGACAGACCGCAATGCCATCTGGTTTTCGAACCAGCAGGACATGTTTATCGAGCTGTTCATTGGTTTCCCACAGAACCCGAATGCTTACTCAGCCTCGGACCTGCAAAGTTGGATATACGGCCAGGTCGACAACATCGATGTCAACCCAATTACAAACGTGATTGAGGTGGATGGACGGGATCTGACGCGTGTCTTCATCGATACGAAGACGACGCAGAAGTGGCCGAACCAGACATCGAGCCAGATTGCGACTCAACTAGCCCAGGCGCATGGCCTGACGCCGGTTGTCACAGCAACGACGATGAAGGTTGGGAAGTACTACGAAATCGATCACGTCAACATGAGTGATGAGCGGTCGGAATGGGACATCCTGAACTATCTGGCCGATCAGGAAGGGTTCAAGGTGTGGGTGAGGGGTCAATCGCTCTACTTCCAACCGCCTCCCGACCCGGCCACGACGACGCCTTACCCGATCGTCTATCAGGTGGCGACAACCAGCGCGGGGCCGAAAGCGAATTTCGAAAACCTGCAGATGAAGCGGGCCTTGACTGTTTCCCGCGGCATTCAGGTCAAGATCCGGAGCTGGAACAAGAAGTACGCCAAGGGCTTTACGGTCTCCTACCCGTCGAATGTCAAGACGATCAAGGTCGGATCCTCATCAGTGGGTGCGGGTGGCCAGATTTACTCCAAGACGATCGCGAACCTGACGCAGGACCAGGCATTGCAATACGCGCAGAACTGGTATCAGCAACTCGTCGCCCATGAGATGAAGCTGGAAAATCTCGAGATGCCGGGTGACAACAACCTCGACATCACATCGATCATCCAGTTTTCCGGCACTGGTACAGCCTTCGATCAGCAGTACTTCCCCGACAGCATCCATCGCACCATGAGTTTCGACGGCGGTTATGAGATGACTGTTGGTGCCAAGAATCACGCACCGGACTCGCAGGTAACGCTATGAGCATGGCCAAACTGGCGAACGCGATCCGTCAGCAGGCGCGCACATCGCAGGCTGAATTCACGACGCCCAGGCTTGCGACGATCAGCAGTTACGACGCATCGAACCATGCGGTCAAGGTCATCGTCCAGCCGGTCGATCCGGAACTGGGCGAGCAGGAGTCTAACTGGATGCCGCTCGGTACAATCGGGATCGGTAACGGATGGGGTGTTGCGGTCGGCCCGCAGATCAACGATCAGGTGCTTGTCGTCTACGAAAACGGGGACTTCAGCAGCGGAACCATCGTCGCACGCGTGTTTTCGGTGGCGCAGCAGGCTATTGCGGTACCTTCTGGCGAGATTTGGGCGGTGCATCAGCAGGGGCAGTTCCTGAAACTGACCAACGACGGGAAGGTCACGCTCAACGACAAAGCTGGTTCCACAGTCGTCATGAATGGCGATGGTACGGGCACGGCGACATTTGCCAGCGGACTGACGATCGACGCCAACACGACCATCAACGGGACGCTGACGGTGACGGAAACGATCACTGGTGAGGCTGGCATCACGATCACCGGTACGAATCCTAGCGGCAACGCCTCGAACATCACCGGCACTTTCAATATCAACGGCAACATCGCTTCGACGGGATCGATCACAAACAACGGTCACCGCGTCGACAGCACTCACCAGCACGTCAACTCTGGCGGCTCTGGACTCGGCGGCGTACCGCAATGACCATCGATTGCTTTCACTATTTCGGAAACGATTTGTCCGTCTCTGCCTCGGGCGACCTATTGCTTGCCGATCAGCCAACAACCGGCACGCAGCGCGTCTATCGGCGCCTGCTGACCAATCCTCAGCTCTCAGACGCGAGCGGCAATCCAGTCGCGTCAGCCGACTACACCTGGCATCCGACCTATGGGGCTGGCGTGCCGCGCAAGGTCGGCTCACCCGGGAACGTCCCAGCGACCCGCGCACTGATCAAAGGCCAGATGCTGCTTGAATCTGCGGTTGCTGCTCAACCCGCTCCAGTCATCACCCTGACGCAAACGAATAACGCGGTCAGCGCAGTGATCCAGTACACGGACGCCAATACGGCGACGCCGCAGTTTGTGAGCTTCGATACGAGTCAGGAACCATAAGTGGCGAATCTCAATACACAATCGTTCGGCTCGATCATTTCGAACTGGGCGACGGCAGTGCAAGGTGCTGCGTCGTCATTGGTCGACTTCAGCGTAGGGTCGATACTGCTTGCTCTCGGCGAAGCCATGGGAGGCGTCGCGCTCTGGCTGCAAGGGCTGATTCTTCAGGTCGCAGCGCTCACGCGTGCGGCGACGTCAAGCGAAACGGATCTCGATTCGTGGTTTGCGCAGTTCGGATTCTCGCGCCTACCCGCAGTTGCTGCCACAACGCAAGAGACGTTTGGACGGTTCACGCCGACGAATGCAGCATTGGTCCCGGTCGGTGCCAACGTTACATCGTCCGATGGCTCAGTGATATTCACGACCATCGTAGACACCACGAATACCGCATACAGCGCGGCTCAAGGTGGCTATGTCATCCCCGCTGGTCAGGCGAGTGTCAATGCGACAGTCCAATGTACGGTCGCCGGCACTATCGGCAATGTCGTTGCCGGCGCACTGAACACACTAGGAACTGCGATCCCGGGCATCGATTTCGTATCGAACGGTTCGACGGTCCAGAACGGCGTCGCCGCCGAAACTGATACTGCCGCGCGCGCGCGTTTCGTGCTGTTTATCGCAAGCCTCGAAGCCGCCACCCTTCTCGCGGTGATGAATGCCATCGAGAGCGTGCAGCAAGACATGACCGGCATCATTGCTGAGAACCAGCAGTACAACGGTCAGGCACAAAACGGGTACTTCACGGTCGTTGCTAACGACGGCAGCGGTAATCTGAATTCGACCGAACAGACCAACGTCGAGAATGTCGTCGAGGCAGTTCGCCCGCTGTGTTCGACGTACAGCGTACATGCGCCCGTGCCGGAAACAACCACCGTCTCTATGAGCGTGACGCCCGCCTCGTTGGCGTCGGCAGTTCAGGCCGCACTAATCGCCTACATCAACGGCATAGAAACCACTGCGAGCGGCGCAACGCTGCCGTACACGAGTCTTTCCGCCCAAGCCTATGGCGTGACAGGCGTGACGAACGTCGCGGCGGGGTTTCTGCTGAATGGCGGTACCGCTGACGTATCGATTCCCTATACGCAAGTCTTTAGTGCAACAACTGGCAGCGTGACGGTGACCTGATATGACGGGAGATCAAGGCGATATCGAATCACGCATCGAGACTTACCTCCCGCGGGGCTGGTTTGGCGATCTCACGCAGGCCCCGATCATTGGCGGCCTGATTGCCGGGATGGCCTCTGTTTTCGCGGTGATGTACCTGCTGATCATGTTTTTCTGGGCGCAGACGCGTCTGGATACATCAAGCGGTGGCTGGATCGATATCTGGGCGTATGACTTTCTCGGCAATAGTCTGCCGCGCAAGCCTAACGAGTCCGACGCGAGTTATATCGCGCGCATCAAGATTGCGATCTTTCAGCCCAAGGCCACGCGTCCAGCGATGTTCCAGACGCTGACGCAGTTGACGGGTCGGGCGCCAATCATTTTCGAGCCGGCGCGACCATTCGACACCGGATGCATGGGCGCAAATACCGGCGTCGCGAGTTTCTGCGGCGTATCTCGTATGGGCTCAATTGCCGCGCCGTTCACATGCCTGATTACTGCGTTCCGGCCTCTCGTTAGCGGAGGGTCTGCGGGCGCCGCGTACTGCAATGCGGCAGTCTGGTCTGCGTTGGCCACGCCGCTTTCGCACGGATACACGGGCTCTCTTTCCCAGGAGACCACCGCTGCGTCTGACGCCGACATCTTTGCGGCAATCAACGCATGCCGCCCGATCGCGACAAACATCGGCGTCGCAATCTCGAACTAATCGCAACACCAATCCATTGAAGGGCCGCCACTGCGCGGCCCTTTTCATTTGTCCGGAGCATTCATGCGTCGAATCGAAACGTACGTGGGCCAACAGGTGTACGAGTGGGCGTTCTCCGCTCAGGCCCAGTACACCATGACGGGCATTGCCAAGGTATGCTCTGCACTCTTTGGCGTTGGCGGCACGGTGAACGGTCTTGCCTGTACGCCGACTGGCCCTGCTACGATGGCCGTTCAACTCGGTGCGGGTGAGGTGTACCAGATTGAGCCGCTCGAGGCGACCGCTTGCGGCACGCTCCCCCAAAACACCTCAAGCAGTATCCTCAAGCAGGGTATCCAGCTCGGCACGGTCACGACTGCAACATTCGCCGCCCCGACGACCAGCGGCCAGTCGATAGCATATTTGATCGAAACGCAGTACCAAGATTCGGACATCAGTCTGGATCCGACTACGGGCAATTCGCCGGTCGTGCTGCAGTTCTTCAATAGCACCAACCCGACTTCGCCCTGGTCCGGCCCGAACAACAGCGGATCGACGTCGAACACGTTCCGTGATGGCGTTGTTGCCTATCAGATCAAGGCGGGCACTGCGGCCACGACCGGCAGCCAGGTCACTCCGTCACCCGACACCGGCTGGATCGGTATCTGGGTCGTCACGGTGCCGTTTGGCGCCACGTCGCTGACCTCCAGCAACATCGCCCAATACACGGGCTCGCCGATCCTGCCTAACGGCATCCTGCAATCTATCCTGACGAGCAACCTGACGTACGGGGTCGACAACGGCAGCGCGAACACGTATCAGGCCACCTTCCCCATCCCGGTCGCGACGCTGACCGATGGAATGGACGTCTGGGTCAAGATCAAGACAGCCAACACAGGTGCATCGACCTTCACGCCGAACCCCGGTGTCGTCACCGCATCGCCCGTCATCGGCGCGGCACATTCAGCACTGCAAGGCGGCGAACTGATTGCCGGCGGTCGCGCAAACCTGATCTGGCGTCAGGACGTCACTTCGTGGGTACTCGTTGAATGCACGGGCGCTGCAATTCAAATCGCCCCCGCCACCGCATCCCAGCATGCCATGCAGCTTGGGCAGGCAACGGGGCGGTTGCTCAATGTCCAGATCTTCAACACGCCGGGAGCATTCACCTATACGCCGACGCCAGGCGCTACGACGGCCATTGCCGACATTCAGGGAGGCGGCGGACAAGGTGGTGGCAGTCCTGCAGCGACTTCGAGCACAGCCGGATTTGGAACCGCAGGACACTCGGGTAGCCGCGCAGTAATTCGATTTTCGCTGTCGGGTGTGACTTCGATTGCCGGGACTGTCGGTGCGGCCGGCAGTACTGCAGGAACCGGCGCCCCGGGCCAAACTGGCGGTACCAGTAGCCTGGGTACGCTAGCGTCATGCCCAGGCGGTCCCGGAGGCGGCCCACAGGGGCCGACCCCGGGACCGATCATAGCGGGCAATTCGACTACATTGCCAAATCCTACGATTGGTGCAGTACTTGAAACTATTCTTACCCAGCCGGGAAATGCCGGCATGGGCATTATCTGTATTAATTCAGGCGTTGCAATATCCGGGACAGGAGGCATATCGCCGGGTTATAGCGGCGGCATTGTCGGGAGTTCTGGCACCGGGACTGGCGCTAGCGGTTCGCAGTTTGGTCAAGGCGGCTCAGGGTCATTCACCGCATCGAGTGGCGCCGCACAGGTGGGGGGTGCGGGCGTCAAAGGCCAGATAGTCATTTACGAATACGCATGAGGACCATCGTGAAAACGTACGCGCGCATTGATTCGACATTCTCGCAACCTACGGTGATGGAAATCATCGGTCCCGCAACGGACGCAGAAGGCAACGAGGTTCCTATTAACGATCGGTTCACTGCGGAGTTTGTCGCGGATCTCGTCGACATCACGGCTGCGACGCCTCAGCCGGCGTGTTGGTGGACGGCCGTAGAAGCGAATGGCGCATGGTCCTTCGCACCACCGCAAGGAACGGCAATTTGAGCTCGCGATGATGCCCGATTGAGGTAGCCATTCTGCTAGTATGCGCTGACTAATTGGCCCTTCAATCGGACATCTCGCACCATGGAACAACAACCCGAGCATCATCAAGTAACGGCGACCCGCCACACCCTGTCGGCTGAGTGGCAGGAGATGCGAAAGAAGCTGGACTGGATGCATGCACCGGGCATGCGAGCATATGTCAATGAACTGGTTTCTAGCCGCCCCATCGAAGACGGCGGACACTGGGCGGCGTACGCTAGAAGAGAGCATATTCAGCCTCTTGCCAACAGCGCGGCGGGCAGCCCCACTCTGAGCATGCTATCGCTGGGTTCCGGCAGTGGTCATATCGAGGCGACGCTACTCGGCCAGCATGCGTGGCCTATATCCCGTTTAGTTGGGCTGGAATATGATTCGAGTCTGCGGACTCACGCGTCATCGCGATTTGGCCAGGACTTTCCACTGGTTTCGACAGAGTTCAAGGCGTTTGACTTTAATCACCCCGTGGAACTCGACGAGCAGTTCGATGTTGTGTTTTGTTGCCACGCAATTCACCACGCTACCGACCTCGAAGCATTCTTGCCAGCCGTCAATCGCTATTTGAAGGACGATGGGATTTTTGTCGGCATCGATTTCTTCGGGCCGACCAGATTCCAGATCGAGCATGATGTGCTGCCGATCATCATCGAGTTGTTCGATCTGTTGCCCCCTAGTTTCCGGCGCGATCTCCGGGACAATGAGGGGGCGATCACAGAAAGGTTTGAAGTTGGCACCATTAAGGAGGTGCGTGACGCCGACGTATCGGAATCTGTTAGAAGCTCCGATCTCCGAACGCTTCTGTTTTCGAATTTCCCGGTCGTAGACATGAAGCCAATGGGCGGCACGCTGCTGCGCTGGCTTCTTCAATATCGCGCCGGCAATTTTTTTGCGGACAACCCAGACCATGTAGCGATAGTGCGGCTGCTCCAAATCATTGAGCGTGAAATGATCGCGTCCAAGAAAATCCGCTCAGATGACCTGTTCTTTGTTCTTCGAAAGAGCAACCGACTGTAGACGATTCTTCGGCTAGAACCGGTACTTCACCATCACCACATCCGCCCCTTTCCAGATCGCCGGAGAGTGCTGCGCGTCGAACCGGGTGGGCATGAAATAGTGTTGATAGGCGACAGAGAATGGCCCGCGGCTGACCGACACGCCAACAACCTCGCCGAGTTGCCACGCGTGCGGCGTATCGGCGTGCAGGGTTTGCGGAGCCACGCTCGTATTGCCCTGCCAGCCGTAGATGGTCTCGTTCCAGTCGGGCCGGTAAGGGAACAGGCCGCCCTCGATGCCGAAGCGCCATTTTTGATACCGGAAGTACGGTTCGATCGTAAGCGCTACGCCTTGGGCGTTCCCGTTGCCGACGAAATTGGCGTTCGGTACAGCGTGCAGCACCGGATTTAGCTGATGGGTCTGGGTATTGTAATTAGAGTCGTCGGGCGTGCATTCGCACTGGCTCGATACGTGCCCGAGCGAAACATAGTCGATATGCCAGTCGATGCCCCACGATTCTCGGGTGTACAGCGGCCCAGTCAGGCCAAGCATCAGCACTGGTGCGCTTAGACCGAGATCGTGCTGCATGCCCTCTTGCCACCACGTGCCATCCGCCTGGTGTTCGTATCTCGACGCACCGGCACCGAGTTCTAGATGGACGTAGTCATCAATGCCATCGGCATGAGACACAGAAGCGCATCCCATAGTTGCGGCAACAGCTGCCGCACGCCAGCCACGGCCACGACTGACAGTGTTTCTCGCGGAGCGCTTCATGATTGACCTCCGATAATTGCTTTGACGAGCGGCGCGATGATCGCTTGTGCTTGTTCCGCCTCCAGTTGATCCAGGTACGCATCCGGAATCTCGCAACTCTGCATGTGCGCAGACCAGTCTGGCAGCGATTGCACGTAGTTGTATATCGGAATCACCGGCACATTGAGTTGCTGCCCGACGCTATCAATCGCAGCGACATATTCCGATTGGAGTGGGTTGCTCGCATCGCAAACCGGAGACGGTTCCTGCAAGACCGGCTGGATGCCGTTTGCCTGCGCATCCTCAACCCATGTGACGAGATCCGCCTGATATTCCTCGACTGTTTCGCCACCTAGGAAGTCATTGATTGAATGCGCCTGGACGGTGACCTTGGCGCCCGAGGCGATCATTCGCGCGGGTTCGCCTTGGCCCATCCCGTCCATGCCGGCGAGTTCGTTCTGCAGCGATGACGATGTTCCGCCTGATGACGAGTTCGCCACCGTCACGCCAGAGTCGTTGAGACTGGATTGCAGAAGGGATTGGAGCGCAGCCGGCTCGGTCGGCGAAGTCAGGGTCACCATGCCGAACTGGTTGATGACATCGCCAAATACCTGATCGTCGCCATAGAAGACGATGCCAATGGCTGGAGTTGATGCCATGGCTGACGGTGCTGCTGGCGTGGATCCGGCCAAAGGTGCAGATGCCGCGGGACTTGACGCGGGGGCCGGCGAGGATGCCGCTACTGGCGAACTGGCTAGCGTAGATGCCGGAATGACGGGCTTGACTACGTCTGTCGGGTTTGCGCCTGAACCGCCGCCGCACGCAGCAAGACATGCCGACAGCGCGGCTACTGCTGCGAGTCGCCAGCGGATGCCGACAGATCGATCGTAGCCCCTGCCTGCCGCATGCGAGCAAGGATTCGTTCGATAGCCTCGTCGCTCAATTCGAGCCTTGCCATGGCGAAGAAGAGCATGTACGCGCTGATCTGCCGCTTGTTTTCGTCCTTCCCATTTCTGGCTGTGTACCGGCGAAACGCGCGCCTGTCCGCAATTCCGAACAGATCGGCCATCTGGTTTCCGTCCATGCCGAGTGTTTTTTTCAGCGCCTCGATCTGTTCCGGTGTGGGTGGTTCGTAGTGCATCGGGAATTCCAAGCGCGCGAAAAATCGCACGAAAGCTGAGTTTCATGATCGTCCTTTCGGGATATCGGACCTCGCGGTGTGCGAGGTACCAGTACGGATAAGGTAGGCCCATCGGACCTATTTGTCAAGTAACAAATAACATAAGCCTCCCTCTCGGAGGCTTTTCTATTTCCAGTAACCAACAGGGCAGTACACATGAGCATGGAACTCATTGCGCAGATCGTCGGTGTCATCCTGGCGGCGTTTCTCACTTTCTCGGGCGCTCTGTTCTGGTGGATCGTGAACCGGGTGGGCTCTCTCGAGAAGGATCTGGCGAAGTACAAGACCTATGCCGAAGGGCACTTCGTCACCGAGGCTGATCTGACGCGATCCGTCAATCAACTCTCTGCCGATATCACACGCCTCATTGATTCGATCCGCGACCTATCTACAGAGATGCGAACGAGCTTCAGTGGACTGCAACAGCAGATTAATGGGAAGGCTGACAAGTGAGGTAGCCATGCAGTACTCGAAAAGCGGTCTCGCCCTGACGGAATCCTTCGAAGGCTGTCGTCTTGTTGCGTACCAGGATTCGGCCGGCATCTGGACGATCGGCTACGGCCACACGCTAGGCGTTGTTGAGGGCATGACCTGCACTCAGGCACAAGCCGAACAATGGCTGCTCGCTGATGTAGCGAACGCAGTTGCCGCGGTAAATCGCCTCGTCCATATCGCCATGTCGCAAGACGAGTTCGATGCTCTCGTCGACTTCACGTTCAATCTCGGCATCGGCAATTTCGCCGGTTCGACGCTGCTGAAGTTGCTCAACGCGCGCGATATTGAAGGCGCCGCGAACGAATTCGAAGAGTGGGATTTGGCTGGCGGTGTCGTGGTTGCTGGACTGCTGCGCCGCCGTCTCGCTGAACGCGCATTGTTCGTTACGCCAGACCCCGCCTGACTCCCGCATCCCCTCACCATAGCCCAGGCATACATGGCACTCACAACGACATCCGGCGTTGGGCAGTTCAGCTTTACCCTGAAGGCTGGCGCGGACACGACCATCGCCATGGCGTGGACCAATGACAACGGTGCGGCCATGAATCTGACTGGCTATAACTTTGTCTTGACGATCCGCGCTTTCGTCACGTCAACCGTAGCAGTTCTCACACTGAACAGTACGGCGCCGACAGCGGGCGGAAGTGAAATCCAGAATGGCGGAGCGGCGGGAACGATTGCCCTAGTCTTCGCTCATGCCGACACCATAGGCCTGACGCCTAGCGGCTTCGCGTCGGGTAACTCCCTGGCTGGCCTGCCCGTCTCATCCCTCGGCGTCTACGATTTGCAATATACGGACCCGTCCGGCAACGTTGGCTATCTGCTGGAAGGCACTGTGTCTCTTGACCCTTGTGTGACGCCATGAGTGCGCTAACCATCACCGTGAATGGATCCGCGCAAACGATCCAGCTCGGCACACTCAGCCCTGCTGTCAACCAACAGATCACGCAGGCGGTCACGAACTCGGCGGCTAGTGCTATTGCGGCGGCCAATTCAGCTACAGCAGCAGAAGAAGCTGCAGCGTCGATCAATCCGTCCGCGTATCTCTCAGCGACGCCCGGTTCAGTCGCCGCAAGCAATCTGGCAAGCGGTGCCGCAGCATCGAATGTTGGCGCGCTATCCGGCGACCTGACCGGCTCATTGCCGAATCCGACCGTCTCGAAAGTCGGTGGCCATGGCGTTGCACAGGTCATTGCTCAATCGGGCGTTGCCGCTTCGGTCACCAGTACGACTACCGAGACGACGCTTGCCACGATTACGATTCCGGCAAATGCCATGGGCGCATCGGGCCGGATTCGCGTCACGATGGGATGGTCCTCTGTCGCCACGGCAAGTCATACGCTGAGAGTGCGCCTGGCGGGTACCGCGATGATGATGATCGCGAGCGCCTCAGTCTCGTACGTCCTTCAGTGCGACATCGTTAGCCAGAACTCGCAGCAATCCCAGATAGCACTTCCGATCGGCGTCGTCAGCAGTGGAACATCTGCACCTGTCACATCTGCGGTCAATATGACTGCCGCACAGACTCTCACGATTACAGCCGCACCGGGAGCCACAACGGAGACGGTGACGCTTTACTGGTATTCGGTCGAAGTGCTGAATCCGTAGAACTCCAACTCAATCACACAAGCCGTCCTTCGGGGCGGCTTTTTTCGTTTACGTCCATGCAAATCGTAACGCATTTGATCGGGGTTGCTCAAGGCAAACACCCGCTAGGCACCGCTCGTTCTGGCCATTGGCCCACGGTCCGCAAGAATCACCTCGCGCTGCATCCGGTTTGCGAGGTTTGCGGCGGGTCGGAAAAGCTCGAGGTGCATCACATCCATCCTTTCCATCTGCATCCCGATCTCGAGCTTGATCCCAACAACCTCGCGACGTTGTGCGAAGCGAATAAGGATGGTGTCAATTGCCACCTTTTTGTGGGCCACCTGGGAAATTTCCGCAGTTTCAACACCGAAGTCCTGACCGATGCTGCGCACTGGTCGGACAAGATCAAGCGCCGGCCTTTGGCTGATACGGAGTAACTCATGAACAACGCACTCGTTAGCGCCGGCATCGGCGTTACGTCCGCTTCAGTGGCAGCCCTGATTCAGTGGCTATTCACCTCGTACGGCCATCCCGTTCCGGCTGAAGTCCTGCCGATCCTGACCGGCACGCTGATCTACCTCGGCCACACCGCGAAAGGATTGATCGACGCCAAGGCTCAGGCGGTAGAAGCACAGAAGTCTCCGGCAGCATGATCCGCATTGCGCTCCTCTGCCTGCTGCTCTCGGGTTGCGGAGTGATTGTGCTGCCAGTAGCAAATCAGATGACCAATCAGTTGTCCTGCTGCGAAGCCTACTGGCGCCTCAGCAACTCGACCAGCGGCAGCATCGAATTCCAAAAGAGCGTGACCACCTGGTCGATCGTCTCGAAATTCCACCACACGTTTTGACTGTAACAACCAATCCCATCAAGGAAACTGAAATGACTACCCTCACCGCATCGCAAGTTTTCACTCAACTCGCCGAACTCGCCGGCCAGGACGTGTTCCAGAACGTCCTTCCCATCGTCACATCGACCCTGGCTGACATCGAAGCCAATCCGCAAACGTGGGTGAACCCCGCCTCGGCCATCCTGAAGGGCAATGCGTTCCTCGTGAACATCATGGCCACGCTACCGACGATGGAATCGACTGCCGTTACCGGCGCCGCTCAACTGGTCGGCGCGATCATCACCGCAGTCAACGCGAAGCTCGTCGCTGCTGCTGGCACCATCACGCCCGCCTCGGTTGGCGCTGAAGTCGGCTCGGCTGTCACTGCGAGCTAAATCATGCGCACGGTCAAGATGCTGGCGGCCTTCTTGGCCGTTCTGACGTTCGCCGGTTGCGCGCAGCAACTGCTGCCGAAGAACCTGGATATGCAGGTCCACGACTGCCATGTGACGATTACGAGGGGAAATTGATATGTCTGCAATCGTTCTCCAGTTCGTCGAGGGGACCGGCCTGGGTTCGGGCATGATCCGCTGGTTCGGGCACGGCTCGTATTCGCACGTCGACGCGGTGCTCCCTGATGGGTCGCTGCTCGGCGCGCGGAGCGATGTCATTGACGGCATTCCTGCGGGCGTCCAGATCAGACCAGCCGATTACGTGGCAAAAGAAAAGGTCACGCGCATCTCTCTGCCGGCCACTCACGAACAGGCTCGAGAGTTTTACCAGTTCATGCACGATGAGATTGGCCGACCGTATAACAAGATCGGCATTCTCGCGTTTGTCGTCAATGCCAACTGGACTAGCATCGGCGCATGGTTCTGCTCGCAACTCGTGACGGCGAAACTCATGTCCTGCAAATGGCTGCGGCATCTGAGCGAGCCGGCGAACAAGGTTGACCCGGACGATCTTTTTCTTATTCTCAGCGCACTGGTCGAAGTTTGACAGGCTATCCGCTGTTTTGGGCGGTCACAGTCAATAAGCTGTACCGCCCACCCCTCATTCCTCGGGACGCCCTTCTAGCGTCTCCGACGCGTCATACGGGACAGTGGCAACCAGCCTCTGCGCCCACTCACATTCCCATTTCCCCGTCATCCGATTGTACTCGGGCCACGCGCTCCACCAATGCCATTCATAGTCGTCGTCCATGGCTAGATACTTCGCCCAGTAGGGCGCTTGGTCCCATGTCGGTTTGGTCATGCCGCTTCCTTGATATCGATTGATCCATCGCGCTCTTTTTTGGCCTTACGATATGCTTCATGTGCAGATTCTGGCGATGGGAAAGACCCAAGATACTTTTTCTTGCGATCTATCTTAATGTAGGCCTCCCATCTGGAATCGGCGATACGCTTAACTCCTGTGTATCCAGTTTTGTTCTTTTGCTTGCATTCAATCGTCAGCGTGCCACACGACCCAGCAACGGGTGCAATTAATTCATGGTTGACGAAATCTCCATGGAGAACCACGGCAGCGCGACAGTACGCATCGTACGCGAACTCCGCTGTCGGGAAGCACCCAAGATGCGTTCTTTTTCCATGCACCCGGATCGACGCCATCCACAGCTTTTGATTCTTGTTCCAACAAACGCCCTTATACCCGCTCGTATTTCTACTGTTGAGCGCGGTATTTCGCCCGTTTTCGGCAACGGTGCAAATTCTTAGGTTGTTCCGCTGATTGTTCCGTGGATTCCTGTCAATGTGATCGATCACCATTTTGTCTCCCCGACAGAGACCCATGATGCCTCTATGCATATATATCGTAATCTCTTTTCTGGGCACATCGGGATGCATTGCCCTTCTAGCCCCATAGCCATTCGAATCGGCATGCCATTTGTACCTGGAAAGCACTTCGTAGTCCTCATCGTCCACTAGTGCGAAGAGGCCTTTTGTCAAAGGCATTTGCTTCAATTTCTTGTCCCGAATGAAGGTTGGGGACTCAGGGGAATCTCGCGGGCGATAGCCGCGTAAGGTATGATGGCAGAAGCCATGTGGCCCGGATCTCCTGAGGATCGGTTGCGTGGTCAGGGGCATTTGAGCGTTGACGCGCTCTTATGCCCCGCCTTCATTCTACTGTATAAAAGTACAGTTGCACAAGATTTAGGCGGTTATTGATTCGCCCGCACAGCATCGCGGACGTGGTTGGGCTTGGGCTTGTCGGCTGGGGCAGTGTTGTTGGTGCACCAGAGATCAAGATATTCGCCCGTTGCCACGGCAGGCGTGAATCCCTCAAGCACAAATCCCCATAGCCTGGTCATGAAGTCATCATGCAGAGCGTCAGCCTCCTCGGTTGATTTGATAACCGGGTAGTCTGGATTAAGCAGCGCGCGTTCAATTGCTGACTTCATCTCGGCGGCGAATTCGTCTTCGTCCATCAATTCTCCCCTGCCCGCACTAGCGGCGCGTCCACCTTACCCATCCACCCAAGCGGTTCCTGAAACAACCCTTCGCCATATGCATGAATGCAATCTGCATTGTCGCAAGCGCACCACCAGTCCCATTCACTCGCCTCTGGACGTTGATCGACCAGATCAGCGTTCGCGTTATAGGTGCTAACTGGGGAGCCGCAGGCGGCGCAAATGTCATGACCGCAGCATTCAGTATGTCGGTCTGATCGGGCCAGCGCGATCAATGGATTGGTATTCACACTCCCTCCTTTTGCCCATCACTCGGTGCCCCGTCATCAACCCGCACCCTCGGAAGCCCCATTCTCGACCGCTCATCCAGCATTAGAACCCGAAAATTCTCAAGCGCTACCAGCCGGCCCAGACCCTCTGCGTTCCAGCATTTGTGGATAACCTCCCGGTAGTAGTCGGCCTCTGCCACCAATGCACGTAACCGGATGACTTCGAGCACTGTTCGCCGCGTTAGATCGTCATCCGATGTGCGGTAAAGCTCGCGCAGGTTTTCGGTGCTGGGACTGGCGAAGTCGGGGAGTTGGTGGCGGGGCATGGCATGTGCAAATGACTGTATGTTTGTACAGTTTAGCATCGCCCGGCGCACCATCAAATCGTGGGAATGACGTTGTAAAAACACAATGAAATCAATGGTCAGTTTACGACTATCGTTCCCATTTTCACAGATCGAACCCTTGCAGAATATGGCTTGATGCATAGGATTGTGATTCCTGTTGTCGTGGGTTCGAGCCCCATCAGCCACCCCAATCCCCATAAGCTTCTCAAGACATCCTACTGTGTAAACTCACAGTAGATAATTCCCAGAAAATTCCCAATTTGGGAATCCTCCGTTAAAGCCCCCGTCTCTTCACGATCTTGCTGCGGTCATAAACTCGCGCCGTTGTCGCTGGGTTCGCGTGCATATCCGGCAGTGCTCCGCGTTCCTGTTTATGCTGCGTCACGTAGTATGCGCGCAGGTCGTGAAATGTGAATCGACGGACTAGCTTCTTTAGCCTCAGCGCCTCGTTCATCAACTTCCCCCACATCGCCTTGAAGCCTGACTGGGTGTAGTGCGTCCCTGAACGGTTCGGGAAAACATACAGACCGCCTTTCTCGATTCCCTTGAGTCGACCCAGCAATCCCCGAATCCTCGGCGTCATCTCGATATGCTCGATGACTTCGCCGCGCTTCTTGCCCCGCTGCTTCGCGCGCTTGACGCGGATCACGCCGATCGCCTCATCTACCTGTGGCCAAGACAGGTCCAGAAACTCCACCTTGCGGTTGCCGGCGAGCGCCGCATACTCTGCTGCCATCCCGATCACCGCCCGCTGGCCGCCCTGTTGAGAAAGCCAGGTAGCGAACGCCGCGAAGTCTTCCGGCTCCGGCGCTTCCGTTCGTGGCTGCTCCTCGTTTCGCTTCACTTCGCGGCAGGGGTTGTGCTTCGCCTCGCCCCGCTCGATGGCAAGCCCGATCAGATTGGACAGCAACGCCATCTCCCGGTTGGCACGCACCGGCGCGGACGCCCGCTCTTTGCGCAGGTAGGTCGCCACATCGGTAGCGTCAATGTCCGCCGCGCGCGAGTCGCCAAAAATCTCGAGCAATGGCCCGCTACACTGCACGTAGTCGGTTCGCGTATAGGCGGAGTACCGTTTCCATCCGGGCGTTTCCTGAAACTGTTCCCACAGGCGCTTGACCGTTCCTATATCACCACCCGCACCAGTCAGGTCGAGAACCTTTTTGACCGCGGCAATCTTGTCCGAGCCAAGGTTGACTGGCTTCCCGTCCATCGGATGGTAGCGATAGGTGAAGCCCTTTTTCGTCTGACGGGCCTCCATGCGCGGAAGCAGTCCATCGCGCGGCGTGCGTTTCATGCTGCATTTTTCCACTTGGGTGTTGTTCTACGGGCATTCTCTTCTGGCCGACGGTTGACCTGCTCCCATGTAAGCATTGGATGTCCGTCGGCGCGGCGGGGGGCATCTATCCCTAATGCCCTCTTGATCCATCGGGATTGTGCTGCCCCTTGTTTTAGACCTCCTGTGAGCGCTATCAGGTCTTCATTGGTTAGAATATGCATCATGATCACCGTTAGTATGGGCGCATACGTGACCCCACGATGCTCCTGTAGAGATCCAATAGATGTTGGTCCGCGAGACTTCAAACTGTTTCGCTATCTCGGCCTTGTCTATCCCCGAAGCCAATAGCGATTTAATGGCCCTCACGTCCGATTCTGACAGTTTTGCATTTGAATTTTTATTGCCGATCTGCGCCGTCCCATGAGTAATCTTGTCAGCTATATTGTCGACATGGAGGCTGTGCCGGAGATTAAGCAACGCGTTATTGGCCCGGTCTCCATCGTTATGCGCAACCTCATGATCGTCTGGAACCGGCCCTAGAAATGCCACCGCTACAACTCTGTGAAGCCTGAATACTTTCTTCACCCCATCTTTGCACAAATTGACCTGACGATATCCCTTGGCCGTTACTATTGGTTTCAGGATTTTTTCTGGTATGCGCCTAGTCGATCCATGGCATGATCCGATGGCTCTCGCCAGAGATCTTACCCGGCCGAAATCGCTTACTTCGTATATACCTTCATACCCGATTACAGGAAGCCACACTTCATTTGTCGTGGTAGACATCAAAACTCCAAAATCACGTTTAGTAACCCGAATTATATTCGCGCATAATGCTGTCCATTGCCCTTCGACTCGCTGATTTCGAGGATGACTGTTTCGCCGAAGAGGTCGATTACTTCGCGGCGTTCCATGGTTAGGCCTCCGCATGCGCGTCCAATGCATCAAGTGCTGCGTACATGTCCCATTTCTGCGACCAATCGGGCGGATCGTAGTCCTTAATCTCATCGTTCCAATCGCCATTGAACGGGTCTTCGCAGACAGACGTCCAACGGAATCCGATGGCGGGGCAGCCCAGAGGTGACTCGAATATCTCCGCGATACGTGGCCAGTGATTGGCGCGCTCTGGGTCGACCGGAAAGGCGCGCAGGAATTCCCTGATATCCGCTGCCGCGCGCGCGTAGTTGGCCTGCGTCACGATCACATGGTCGTATGTCATGGCGAGGACCGCGCGCAATGGCTTGGGAATGTCCATGCGCTTCCAGAGCGGCCACAGTTCCTCGGTACGGAACATGTATTCAGTATCCGGATAGCGGCTGAACCCACTGCTAACATACCTGGTGAACATCTTTCCCCATACGACCGGCGCGCTGCCGTGTCCGTTGCGGAGTTCGGCGATTTCTTCGTGGCGCTCACCAGGCCAAACTGCATAAACGTCTGTCGCGCTCATCGCTGCTCCTCAGTTGTTTGTCCCATCTCTTCCAGCACCTCAATCGCCCATCTCAACGTGGCTTCCGTTCGCGGGCCGGATGCGTTTTCGAGACACCAGCGGAGTTCAGCTTTCAGTGGTTGAAGATCGGACACGGGTTTCTCTACCGTTTCAAGCAGCTTGCGCGCGAACTGAACATAGCCCCACTGCTTGCAGAAGCCTTCGTGACCACCGGGCATTCTGTTCCAGATTGCTTCGATTTCGTCGCCCGTCATTGGGTATCCTTGTTGGCAAATAGCGTAGTCGGGAGTACGCAAAGTTGTGGTCATTGCTTCGACCTCTCGTAATTCGCCCATGTCTGTATTGCCTCATTGACTGTTTGCTCGGAGTGGCCGCGCTGCAACAACGCTGCGCGCAGTGCGCCGACTTTTCGGATGTACTGGGATCGGGCCAGATTGACGGCATCGCGCAGGGCTTGGTAGGCGTCGTCGGTCACGGTGTAGCCTCGAACATATCAATCGTCTTGTCGTCGCGCGCGGGCTCGGGTTCCTGACTGGCAAGGATCTGCTTCAGGTTGCTTTCTCCGTCACCACCGTAGGGCAGGCAATAGCCGTCCCAACCATGGCGGAGCAGATCGGCGTCCGAACTGACGACACCATCGACATTGAAAGCCTTGGATGCATCGTCGCGCCATGCGTCATCGGCCCAGTCCTCCGCCACTTCATGCGCGTGACTTTCGTCCTCAGCCATCACGATCATCGTGAAGCTGACTTCTACGGCGTATGGTTTCATGGCTTCTCCTCACTCTGCGACCGGGCGGCGATAGCGGCATCTACTCGCTCATCGAAACTATCGGGCGTAACCTCGGTACGGTTGTTCCCGCTATCATCTCTGACGGCTTTCGTTGTCTCGCGCAAATAGCGATACCGCTCAGCATCCATCTGCACCGCAAACAACTCCTGCGCATGCTTCTCGCAATCAGCGCGGAATTCGAGGCGGAGGCGCTGGTTTTCTTGCGTGAGCGCTTCTACCTCCCTCTCCGACTGCCGCAGACTCGCTGCATACAGCGTCGCCAGTTCGGTCTTTGCGGTGAACTGGCCGGAGAGGGATTCGAGAGCATCGGCTGCATCGTCCTCGTCCGCGTTCGGCAGCCTTCCGGTCGGCTTCTGGTGGCGCAACCGCTCTATCAGAGCCTTGATTTCGTCTGCTGTCATTTACCAGTCCCTCGTCTTGAGAAGTTCCTTCACCGACAGCAGGCATTGTCTGTCAGGCAAATCGCCGCCGCGCCACACCCGGACGACAGAGCAGAAGTAGGCGCGACCAGTTTCGATTCCATCCTTGCGCTCACACATCTTCACGGTGTCATCTGTTTGATACCCGCGATCAGGAACAGCGAATCCACCATCTACCCGACCACTCCACACCATGTCGAACAGCTCGTGATCGCATTTGAGAATGTGGACGGTCATGGCTGCTCCGCATCTGGTTGTGCTGCATCCGGAAGAGTGCGCGCAATAATGTCGTCAACTGTGTATGACCATTGATGCTGCCACTGCTGGCGGGCAAGATGGACCACGCCGCGTATCTGCTCATCGGTCAGCACTTCCGCCCTTGATGGTTGCGCTGCTGCGGGATGGGTGGCCTCGTCTTTTAGGTGGTGAACGACTTCTTGAAGGTCCGAAAGCAACACCATGCGCCAGACATCACCAACGGGTCGACCAGAATTTCCAACGCTTCTACTGGACGGCGGTTCCTTGGCGGCTTCTATCAGCCTACTCATCACGAACTCCTTTGTGCGCCATACATCAGGCACCGCCTCCTCTGCCGACGCTATTGGATCGCGATGGGTGTAGACGATTCGGCGTTCCACATATCCGAAGGTCTCGTACTTGTCGTAGACGTCTTTCGATACGTCGCCCCAAACGGTTTCGGGATGCGACCATCGTGTTTGGTAGACCGGCTCGCTCGTCATTCAGCATCTCCTGCGGCAGCTGCCGCCCTTCCGATTGGCATAAGAGGTTCAGCGCCTTTTGCTGACCACGCCCAAATCCATTTGTCGCGTCCTTTCCGGCCGCTCCGCGCATCGGTGCCACTATGGCTATAGGCGATGCGCTGCCAGCCATCAAAGCGGTACGTGTTGCCGTTGTGGAGGTCGGCATCCTGGTAACTGATAACGTGGTCGTACCCAAGCAACGGGAAAACGAATTCTCGCCACAGGCGAAGCGCGACGCGGCACAGATGGGGGCGCACCGCACACAGGCGCGAAAGCTCACAGGTATTTGCGCGGGTCGATGTCTTTTGGCCGCCACCGACACACTCGCGAATCAGTGTTGACTGCATGGTCAGGGCAACGGGGCGGCCGTTCTCGTACAAAGCGAAGTGCTTGCCGGCTTCGTTGCCGCGCTCAAGTGGACCCATCTTGTGGCCCCACTCGACGAGGCAACCATTGGCTGCCGCGAGGTCAATCTCGTCGAATGCAACGAGCGGGAGAATCACGTCTTGTTCTCCTCGGCTGACGCTATTGGAGCGGGAGGTTTGATTCCGGCGCTGGTGGCGATTTGCTCGATCTCGGCGAACTGGTCTTCGTCTAGAATACCTGCTAGGCGCGCCATAATCCGCTGTATGGCTTGCGGCGCTACTGGTACAGCCTTCTGTGCGAGAGCGGCGCGACGTTTCCATCCGTCCCACATGTCATCAATGGTTTCTGAAGCGTAACCTTCTCCATCACGTTTGGTTATGGCAATCCATTCGCGTTCGGATACACCGGATCGACAGCTATCCTCAAACCGCGCCCGTTCGTCGCCACCTTGCGGCGCGGGGGCGGCTTGGGCAGCGATACGCCTTAGTCCGTCGCTGTCGTCATCAACCAACACGCGAAACATGGCGCCTAAGTGAGCGTCCGATGCGCGACCTTCCTCAGCGTCAAGCATGAGAGCGAGCAATCCGCTGCGGGCTGTTTTCTCGCCCCCATCACCAGAATGGTCAGGTTGGGCGGCGAGGATTTCGCGAAGCGGGGCCGCCAACGGTTCATTGCCCATCGATACGGCCAAATCAATCGCGATATTAAGCGCGCTTTCTTGCAGGACGGTCAGTTTCATTTCGACTCCGTAGGGGCGGCGGCGAGGCCGCGCCATATAATGTTGTTCTGCTCTTGCTCGCCAATGAATCCAACGATCTCACCGCTGAAATTCGCGTTGTAAAACCGTGTTCCGGCCCACCAGATGGCCGAAACACAACAAAGGCATTCTTCCCTGCGTTCGTAAATTCCGCATCGAACCGGCTTTTGATCGCTGGCGTACCAGCCTGTTTCTTCAGTCATGGTTACTCCAATGAGGCGGGGCTAGGCGGTCACTTCAACGCGACAGCGCCGTGCTATTTCAACAAGGAACTTCGCCAGCTCGATAGGCGTATGCTCGCGTTCGGCCTTCGGGATTTCCGGCCGGCGCTTGTTGCGCGTACCGTCCCGACGCCTGCCGCTTGTGCTTACTACCGCTGGCGCCTCTCCAAGCACGAGGGGAATAGCCGGAATATCGGTAGCGGAACATCCGACGATGTACAGCAATGTTTTCTTTTCAGCGTTGTGTCCGAACCAATGCTGATGAATCGGTAGCGTCCAACCGCCGAACTCGTCTGGCATCCCCACTGTACCGAGCCGCTGGTCTTCCCAAAGTCTCGAAGCAAACGGATGCTCAAGCACGCCCCCGTATTGCCGGATCTGCGCGATCGCCCAACGAGCCAAATCCTTTTCATCGAGCCGCGGCTTAGCCATATGGGAGAGCCTTCCCCACGCGCGGCAGGGCGGATGAGCAACGACAGGAGCGTCACCCGGCCAGTTGCGCGCATCCCGCTCGATGTCCCACACATCACAGCCCGGCAGCGTCTGGTAGACGCTATCCTTGCGCGCAAACAGAACGGCCACTTGCTGCATCTCTCATCTCCAATAATCCAACATCGCCGATACCACGAGCAGCATGGCGATACGGTTGTTTGATGCTCTCGAAATCGGGGCCGCGGCCCGTTGCTGCGCCGAGGCGCTGTTGGTCTTTACCAGCCCTGAAACGGATTCGACAGGTACACTTGAACCTGCTTTCGCGTCTCGTTGGTCCGTTCGTTTCGCCGGTCGATGCGCTGACCCGTGGGCGATTTGTAGATGCTCGCGCGGATGAAGAATCGCCAACCATTGCCGACAGCCGCCGTCCCTTGATGCCACGTTCGATCCGAGAACCAGACGAGACGATTCGATGGCGCGCTGACCGACTTGAGCACGCCGTTTTTCACCAGCAGATCGACCTGACGATGCCAGACGGAATAGATCGTCTCGCCGAGCCCCGGCTCTTCGAAGTCTGCAGTGCCAGTAGCGAACTCGGTCGGGCAGATATCGCCGCCAACGAGCGCCACGATATGCTCCGATCGATCCTGGCCGGGTCCATAGTTCGGCTGACCATCGCTGCGTGTGCGCGGCACGTCATCGTGATGCCAGCCGGGAATGCAGGGATACCATCCTGGCATGAGCATGTGTGCGCGTGAGTCAACAACCATCGGTCCATCTTTCCATGCTTCAGGTAGCTTGCTCAGGAACTCCCGGGTAATCTCGCTGCCCAGCCGATAGGCGCTATCGTGATTGCAGTTGAAAAGCATCGGTTCGCTCTTGATCTTGTTCTGTGTGCGATCTTCCAGCGTCTCGCCGACAGTTTCCATCTGACTGTTTATTCGCATAATCTCTCTCAATTAGGTGCCGCACACCGACTTACCGCGGAGCGCGTTAGCCAATGCGTGCAATGCTGTGGCGGGGTAAATCAAGCCGCTTGCCTCGCTTTTTCGGCGGAAGCGGATTCGATGTGGCGGTTAGGCTGCGCGCTTCTCAAGCTGGCGAATCATGGCTTCGACTTCAGCATTAAATTGCAGCAGGCCGGTCAAGAGCTTTTGAATGAACGCTTCGTCACGTTCGATGCGCTGCACGTAGAGTCGGAGGTTTTCCTTCTGGCGGGGATCGTAGGAAACGAAGTCCCACCATGCGCGGCCCGTGCAAAGCATTCCGCCTTGAACCTGCGGAAGGTGCTCTTTCGGCATCCCCTCCAGCATCGTCTTGATATGCACCTGTTCGTCGTGCGGGCACTTCATTTCGATGCCGCCAAGAGTGCCGACGAGTCCGTCCGGACTGCATCCGATGAAATCGAACTGCGGGTGCACGATAAAGGTGCTTTGCGTGACGATGTTGCCCGTTTCGAGTTCGTACGCCTCGCGCGCGAAGGGCTCGACATCAATGCCCCAGTTCAGGGACTTGGCGCCGATCTCATGTTTCGGAATGCCGGAGGTGCGCTCGAACGCGACGACGCGCATGTAGGTGTTGCGCGCCGCTGATGACTCGGGAAGTTTGGGTTGACCCTTGCGCGGGCCGGACTTGTAGACCGCGCCGGGTTCGGCATCTGCTATGTCGATAGCGTCGCCGAAACATGAGGCAGTCAGTTTGCCCGCCCTGAGTTCGCGCCACGCCTCCGACCGCTGTTCAATCACATCACTCATCGTCTACTCCCGGTTGGCGTTGCGCGTCGTCGGCAGGCCCTTCAAGCGCTTGTTGTGGTTCGGGTATGGCACCTGCCAGCAACGCAATCCGGTCGCGCTCACCGAGTCCGATAGCCGCTCGGTCTTCACGCGGCAACTTCGACCATTCTTCCTTGAACGGCTCGAAACCCAGTTCCGTCGAAATCTTTTCCAGCTTGGCAATGATGTCGACGTGGTGTTGCGTACGCTCCGGACGAGCGGCGGCTGCGGCTTGCTGGGCGATCTGCGCCGGCGCCTGCTTGCCGGGCGTGATGTCCTTCTCGATGGTCGAGTAGTCCATCACCTCCTCTGTGATTGCGATGCCCTTCAGGACGTCCGTGAACTGGTCGCGCAACGAGAACGCACGGGCGCGCATCTTCAGCATGCGGTCGCGGTACTGCGTCCACGGACCCTGCTTTCCGCTCAAGCCCGCAGCCTTCGCATCCTTGATGGAAAACTTGTTTGTCTTGTCGGTCTTGCCCTTTCGCTTGGCGATACACACGGCGCAATAGTCGTCTCCCGTGCCTTCGTAGAACTCGACCACATCATCACAAACGGGCGATGCGAGTACCAGAGCTAGCGCTGCGTCGCCCCAGATCGACGGACGCCCATTGATAACGGCGATGTTCTGCATGGCCTGCATCGGCTTCAGGCCGATCTCCATGCCCCACTGGATGGCAACAAGGATGTTTCCGGGTTTGCCCTGACAATCCTTGGGGACAAAGGTTGAGTTAGCCAAAACATCGGCTAGGCGCATCGCCTCATCTAGCGAGCGCGGCGACAGGTCCGAAGACTGGGGAAGGGTTAAATCGTTCATGGTTTCTCCGCGTGCGAGACTCGGCCGCACTTTGAGGGTTGGTTATGCTGCTTCTTTGCGAATTGAATCGCGGCGCCCAAGTAATTCAAATTTGACGCCGTTTATTTCAGTCGCGCCCCGCCTTATGCGATGACTGGTGCGCTTATAGTCAAACCCATGACGCCTCGCAAATTCCGCCATCGTCATCAAGTCATCGGCGACGGAAATCATGACGTTGGATCGGGTGTTGTTTCGTTGCTCAATGGTTGTTGCCCAGCGGCAATTCCCCGGCTCGTAGTTCCCGTTCACATCATTGCGTTCAATCGAGTACCCCGGCGGCTGCTCGCCCATGTCGGCAAGGAAGGTGGAGAAATTTTCTCGCCATGCATCACACACCGTAATTCCCCTGCCACCATAGTGCGGGTATGCCTCCTGTTGAGGGGAATGGCATCTGTTGACCATTCCCATCCAAACCTGGAAAGTTTTTGATTTCTTCCCCTTCCGCCCATGCCCATGTTTTGTGTTTGCGGCTATTCGCGCCTCCCTGCCATAACATCCGCAAGAAATAGTTTCGCCGCCTTTTAGGGCTTTTGGGTAAATGCGACTCTCCGATCCGCATATGCACCGACACAACCATCTTCGCCTTGGTTTAGACTTATCAAGCGATATGACTGTCCACCGACCGTAGACATCCCCAGGGAAAATTGGCAGAGGCCTCACGCTGCTTTCTCCATGTGGTTAATACGCTCGACGTCGAACGTCACGATCCAATTGAGCGCAACCTCGCGGTTCACCTCGAACTGTTCGGCCAGCACATCGAGAATCTTTTTCTCGCCCGGGCCGACGCGTTCAAACTCGACGCGCACACGGCGTTCGTGCTCTGCTTGGCGCGCGTCTTTCTCGGCCTGAATGCGTCGTGCCTCGGCGGCCTGTTCGTCGGCAACTCGCTGGGCCTCGGCGCGAGCAGCGGCTTCCTCTGCCTCGCGCTTGGCTCGGGCTTCCGCCTCCACTGCTTCACGGGCGCGGGTGATTTCATCCTGTTGACGCTGCAACTCAGCGCGTTCAGAGGCCATGCGCTGTTCATGCGCTTGCTGTTCTGCCCGCATTGCTGCTGCGGCGCGTTCGTTGGCTGCACGCTGTTCCGCTTCTACTGCCTCGCGCTTCTCACGCGCCTGCTTGTCTGCCAGCGCTTGCCGGTCACGCGCCAGTTGCGCCTCAACTTCCATCGCAGCGGCAAGGTCTGCGAGTCGCTTGGCTTCCAGCCTGTTTGCTTCGGCTACTCGCTCGCGTTCGATGCGATCCAGTTCGGCTTGGCGGGCGGCTTCGGCTGCAGCCAGCTCGACCGCCGCTTGCGCCACCCACATTTCCCTGAGCTTGTCGAGCGTGGCAATCTTCGCCATCTCACCTTCGCCCGCGAACTCCTGGTGTGTGTCAAGCGTGATTTCAGTCGCTTCCAGACTCTCGATTGCTATCGCGATGGCCTCCGACGACTTACCGACCATCATGGTAGGAATCGCAGCCATATCCGCGATACGCGATCGGATGTCGCCAACGCGCTTTTGCTCCGCTTCGAGCTTGGCTTGACGTTCTGCCTCGCGCTCGGCATCCCAAACGTCCCGCAAAGCGATCAATCGCGTTTCGTCCGGCTCGATGAGAGCAACCAGCCGATCCTCTTCAGCAATCACCGCTTTTGAGAACTTGGTGGCGTCGTCGCGCGCATCCTTGCCAGCCTTACGGATGCTGGTGCGGCGAGTCCGCAGGACCATCGCCGTGCTGTGGCACTGTTCGCGCGCGTCCTTGTTCTTGATTTCGGTGATCGATTTCGATTGCTCGACCAGTTCTAGCAGTTCCTTTTCATGCTTTGCAGTGCCCAGCGCTACTGCGGCGCGTTCGGGCAATGTCAGTTCGGTTGTCATGCAAACTCCTTTTTTCTAGGTGCACCCTTGTATTGGGGCGTAGGCGGATAGGAAGGCGGCTCGATCACATTCGCGAGCAGCAGTTTCCAGTTCGCCGCAGTGTTAAGAAACGCAGGGCCGTCCGGACCATCAAACTGATCTCGCGGCGTCGTCATGACCGTGCGTGAGTCAATCACCTCGCACGGCACGGCGATGGAGCAACCGGAGTTGTAATAGCCAAGATGGGCGCGAACGCGATCCTCGGAATACCGGCCAGCCGACGAAGCGCGGAACGTGTAGCCTCGATCATCAGGACGCCAGAGCGTGACGTACCGATGATCGCGGCGGGTGTGCTTCGAACTGACGATGTAGAACTCGTTCATACTTCCTCCTCCTCACCCCTAGCCTCACCCACTTCCGATTCGCACTTTTGACAAACCTCTCGCCAATCTTCGTGACACGCGCAGATGCTGCCGAAACAGTAGCCATGCCCATAGTCAGCACGTACCGTCTGCACGTTACATTCGCAATGGGCGCAATAGCCGTAGGTGGTCTCTTCTGTTGGGTCGGGCTCGGTATCGATCAGGGTCATGCGGCCTCCCTGTACCGAGTCGCGCGAGACTTCAGCGCAGCCTTGTAACTCGCCTTGGCTTCCTTCTTCGTGGCGCACCATTCGCCAGTAACATCGAGCTCGTAGCACCATGCTTCTTTGCCCAACCGGTACATGCGGTACTGATCGCCAAAACGGTCGCCTTTCTGGTCGCGCGGCGCTCGGCGACTCTCGAACAACGGAAATTGGCGGCCACACAGAAACTCGGTGAATGAGTCGCCAGCACATCCATCCGCATCGAGATAGTCCTCGTACCGGGTGCGCTTGGCTGGCGGCTTGGGTTCCGGCAGCGCTGCAATCGCAACCTCGCGCCCCGCTTCCGTCGCCGCAAACACAATGTCGCCAGGCTCAAGAAATTTCGGCGTGGCTCGGCGCTCCATCAAGCCTGCGCGCTCAAGGGCTGAGAGGTGGTACATATCGTGATGACCGTCGCCTGCAACAAAGTGATTGCGGTACGGCTCGCGGCGTTGCTCGCTCAGGCCCAACGTGTGGTGCAGTAGGCTGATTTGGTAGGGTGTGGTCATGGCGCGGCTCCCAGGGATTTAGCCAGTGCAGCGCGAGCATCCTCGATGTACCGACCATCCTTGTGGGGCCGGGTATCGCCAATGCGCTCAAGTTGGTCAGTGATGGCTTGCAGAGCTTCGGTCAGGTCGTCAATCAAATCCGCGTCACGCGCGATCCGGTCTGCCGCCTCGCGTGCCCGGTTGATAAACTGGACCAGAGAAAGCGTGCTACCGGTGATCATTTCCTCGGGCATGCGCAAGACACCCAACAACATTGCATCGCTCATGGCTCCATCCTCAAATATTCACTCGGGTTCAGAACCTCGCTCACCATTTGCAGATATCGCTCTGCCTCTTGCCGGGTGCCGAAGTAACCCGAATCGCGCGAGCCCGGCTCAACAAAACCATCCTCGTCTGTGTGGAGCGTGCCGACATAGAAACCAGCCGCCGAGCGCAAGACCTGAAGCTCGGAATAGCTATCCTTGTCCGGTACGCAGTCCAGGTTGGTGACCATTGGGGATTTCATCGGATGCTCTCCGTTAATTTGTCGGCAGGCCACGTCTTGACGGTCATGCGCGCCTTTGACCAGCGCTCGTCGTCATAGCCTTGTTGATATGCGCGTTGCGCCCACTCAGGCCACTGGCTGACACGAACAAACGTGCAGGCATGAAGTGCGCGCTGGCCCATGCGATAGAAGGCGCGCTTTCCGGCGAGAGGTTTCATGCGATACCTCTAACATTCATATGCGTGTACGTCCGCGCAATGCTGGGCGAGACGTAGCCGGTTGAGATTGGCACACGTGGCGAGCGCTCCAGCCGCATTTGCATCCACCGCTTACGCTGGGCGCGGTTCAAGTGCGATGCATACATCCGGAGTGGCTTGCGCAATGAAAATATGCTCATCACAGGCTCCTGAAAATGGCCCACACAATCGCCACCACGATCAGGCCGCAAATCGTGCCCGCCAGGACTTCGTGCTTGCGCGCGGTCGTCGTGAGCAGTTGGTTATCGTTGGCGGCTCGGCGGAGACCTTCGTCTGAGAGGCGTTTTCTTGCCTCGGCGGAAATCGATACGGTGTAGTCTCGGTCGGAATCGTCAACCACATGCCACTCAGCAGTCTTCAACATGACGGTCCCCTAGTTGTATTGCGTGAACATCATCACGGGCAGCCCGTAACGCTCGCTTCCCTGCCATGCGTAGTGGTCATGCATCGAGCCGGTGAGCGTTCCGAGGTGCCGCTCGTCCTCGTCGCAATCGCGAACGGTCAGACGGTCGCTACCATCGATCTCGCCCCAGTCAATCGGATCACCCCAGTCGTCAACCGGTACGCCATCAATGAATTTCTCGAGACCGGTTCCCGACTCGCCTGCATCGGCAAGAATCTGTTCCCATGACTCGGCGGCGAATATTTCGGATGGCTCACCAATCCAGAAGAATCGAACGTTGCTCATCTCACACCCCAGCAAACCAGATTAAGAAGCGGCGCACCAAGCACCAGGATCAACGCAACTGAACCTACGCCGACGCAGCAGAGAAGAATCAGCGCACCAGCAAATACGTCGCCGCGAGCGCCGCTTACCGGTGACCGTTCTTCGCCGCATATCTGGCGGGCGATGCGGGAGGAGAGGCGGCGGAAAAAGAAGGGTCGCGGACTCATGACCCGTTCGCCTCACGTTGCGTCTTGACCCGGCCAACCTCGTCGCAATCACGAATGCAGTGACGTACCTGTTCGTCCATGCCGGCGCCGAAATCCGAGCCGTACCGGGACTGCAATTTCTTGAGCAGGAATCCAGCGCCAATCACGATATCTTCCAGATACTCGACGCGCTTTGCGGGTGACTTGCTCATGTTGGTTCCTTCTCAATCTTCACGCCGCAGAACGGACAGAAGTTGAAGAACATGCTGATTTCCTTGCCCTTCGCGCTCTTGAATCCAGGCTTGTCGGCTTTGATCGCGTAGGGCAGGTAAGGACGTTCGCTAAGGCCGGCGCCGAATACAATCGCGACGTTCTTCGCCTCTGCCTTGGCTGGAACGCCAAGGTGTTCGGTGTAGTGGTCAGCAAGACGGCTCTCGTTGTCGCGTACACAGTTGCAGGTCATTAGTTCCACTCCCCTATCCCCACTCCAGCAGCCTCGGCTTGCAGACGTTTCTGATGGGCATCAGCCTCGCTCCGGTTTCCCCATGCGTCGTCGTCCCACAGTGCGACGCCGGAGTTCTCCTCGTCCTGCTCGGGTGCGGGCTGGAATTGCTCCCAGAGGCGCGCATTGTTTGCTTTACC
>Ga0302302_1000173_pt1 | contig 38055 bp, 36 predicted proteins | sample III_Palsa_E1_3_FD_198766 | JGI IMG/M metagenome (GOLD analysis project Ga0302302, IMG submission 198766) | Peat permafrost microbial communities from Stordalen Mire near Abisko, Sweden - III_Palsa_E1_3 | ecosystem: Environmental > Terrestrial > Soil > Palsa > Peat permafrost | place: Sweden...
GAGGTTGTCGAGTTCGTCGTCAAGCTGCCTACGCCCAACGGCGAAGCCCTGCTCCCCATCGACTCCAAGTTCCCGCGCGAGGCCTGGGAGCGACTCGAATCCGCTTATCAGACCGGCGCGGATCTGGTGAGTGCCGGCAAGGCTTTCGAGACGGCTATCCGCAACGAAGGCCGCAAGATTTGCGAGAAGTACATCGCTCCGCCGCGCACCACGTCCTTCGCGATCATGTTTCTGCCGACCGAAGGCCTCTACGCCGAGGTGATGCGCCGGGACGGGCTGCAGACCGACATCCAGCAGAACTGCCACGTGACCATCGCCGGGCCCAGCACCCTCTCCGCCATCCTGAACAGCTTCCAGATGGGTTTCCACATGCTCCAGATGCAGGAAAAGGGCGACGAGGTGTGGAAGGTGCTGGCCAGCGCGCGCAAGGAGTTTGGCACCTTTGAGACGCTGATGGACAAGATGACGGACGATGTCGGCAAGGTGCAGGGCACCATCGACAAGCTTGGCGTACGCACTCGCGCCATCAACCGCACGCTGCGCGACGTCAGCGTGGAAACCGTGCAGCCATCGCTGCCAGGTGCTTCCAATGCCGGATTCGACGGCCTGCTTCCGATGCTTGCCGCCAACGAGGAGGAATAAGCCGCGGCGGCAGGCGACCGCTAGCTATCTTTATGCCGTAAGGTCTTGCGGCGACAGATGGCGCACTCCCACGGATACCAGCCAAATGCGGTCAGAATGTAGCGCTGAAAGAATCCACGCCGATTTACCCGGCGGAACTTGATTGATCCGCACCAGAAACACACCCTCACTGACATCGTCGCGCCGATCCTTTTGCCTACCGGGCCATATCTCTGATCCGGAGATTCACGCTAGAATATACAGGAGTTTAGTCAGCCGAGCATGTTTGGGGGATGCCTTTCGAGGGGTTGCACCGTTCACCCCACGTCGGCTTTACACCGTCCAACCACGTCGGTATGCTTTCACACTGGGGCAGTCAATCGGGCAGCTCGCTCTAGAAGATCAATGTCCGCGCCCAACCCAGGACTTCATAGGAGATCGTACGATGGCAGCAGTTGATGAGAAGGTTAAGCAGATTATTGTCGAGCAACTTCAGGTGGATGAAGCCGAAGTCACGCCAGGTGCGAGCTTCCAGGAAGATCTCGGTGCCGACTCGCTCGACGTCGTAGAGCTCGTGATGCAGTTCGAAGAGGCCTTCGACATCCAGATCCCCGATGAGGACGCGGAGAAGATCAAGACCGTCAAGGACGCGACCGAGTACATCGAGAAGCATCAGAAGGTTAAGTAGTTTGCTCCACAGTTCTGCAGCAGAGGGATAGCTATCTCTGCAGTCCAAGGACAACAAGGAATGAGCGTAAGATGTCGCATCGTCGCGTCGTTGTAACGGGCATGGGCCTCCTGTGCGGGGTGGGAAATACCGCTCCGCAAATTTGGGAAGGCCTGCTCTCCGGTAAGAGTGGCATGGCTGAGATCACAGCATTCGATCTCACCGGTCACTCGGTCCGTATTGCCGCCGAAGTCAAAGACTTCGACCCGCACGTGTTCGTGGAGAAGAAGGAGGCCCGCAAGATGGGCCGCTTCATCCACTTCGCCATGGCCGCCGCGCAGGAGGCCATGCAACACTCCGGCCTCCAGGTCACCCCCGAAATCGCCGAAAACGTCGGCGTCCACATCGGTTCCGGCATTGGCGGGTTCGACGTTATCGAGCGCGAACACTCGGCCATGCTCGCCGGCGGCCCGCGCAAGATCTCTCCCTTCTTCATTCCCGCCACGATTATCAACCTGGCTGCCGGGCACGTCTCCATCAAGTACGGCGCCAAGGGGCCGAACGAGGCCACCGCCACAGCCTGCACCAGCTCTGCGCACAGCATTGGCGACGCCTTCCGCATCATCCAACGCGGCGACGCCGACGCCATGATTGCCGGCGGTGCCGAAGCTGCCATTACCCCTCTTTCGGTGGGTGGATTCGCCGCCATGAAGGCGCTCTCCACCCGCAACGACGACCCCACCCACGCCTGCCGCCCCTTCGACAAAGATCGCGATGGCTTCGTCTGCGGAGAAGGCGCCGGCATCCTGATCCTCGAGGAGCTGGAATTCGCGAAGGCCCGCGGAGCCAACATCCTCGCCGAAGTCATCGGCTACGGCATGAGCGGCGACGCCTACCACATGACCGGCATGGCCCCCGAAGGCGATGGCTGCCGCCGCGCCATGCAGGCCGCCCTCCGCGTCGCCGGCATCTCGGCCGATAAGATCGACTACGTAAACGCCCACGCCACCTCCACCCCCGTTGGCGACTCCCTCGAGTCCAAGGCCATTGAAAATGTCTTTGGCGAGAAGGCCCTGAGCCACGAACTGCTGGTCAGCTCCACCAAGTCCATGACTGGCCACCTCCTCGGCGGCGCGGGCGGCCTGGAAGCCGGCATCACCATCATGGCCATGATGAACCAGATTGCCCCACCCACCATGAACCTCGACAACGTTGACCCTGCCTGTCGCCTGAACTACGTCCCCAACAAGCCGCAGCCCGCCAAGATCGACTACGCCCTTTCCAACAGCTTCGGCTTTGGCGGCACCAACGGCTCGCTGGTCTTCAAGCGCTGGGGCGCCGAGTAGACCCGACACCCTCGTGAAACATTCGTGAATCACAGCAGGGCCCGGCATCTCGCCGGGCCTTTTCTCTTCCCGCGGCATCCAACTAAACGAACCCACATCGCAACAGGAGACGGACCATGGCATATCTCAAAGTTGGCAAAGAAAACGACACGGACATCGAGCTGTATTACGAAGATCACGGCAGTGGCAAACCAGTTCTGCTCATCCACGGCTGGCCGCTCAGTGGGGCCTCCTGGGAGCGCCAGACGGCGGCCTTGCTCGCCTCCGGTCACCGCGTCATCACCTACGATCGCCGCGGCTTTGGCCGCTCCTCCCAGCCCACGTTCGGCTACGACTACGACACCTTAGCCAGTGACACCTACAAACTCATCGAGGCCCTCGAGCTCAAGGACATCACGCTGGTCGGCTTCAGTATGGGCGGCGGTGAGGTTGCGCGCTACCTGGGCAAGTACGCCGAGCCCGGCCGCGTCAGCAAGGCTGTCTTTATGTCTTCGATCGCGCCTGCTCTCCGCCACTCCGCCGACAATCCCGAAGGGGTCGACCCCAAGGTCTTTGAAGGCATCAAGCAAGGCATTGAGGCCGACCGCTACGCCTTCCTCGAAACCTTCTTCAAAAACTTCTACAACAAGAAGGTGGTGGGCGGAACCGACATCTCAGACGCGGCCATCCATGCCAGCTTCAATGTCGCCACTGCCTCCAGCTATTACGCCTTCCTCAACTGCGTGGACGCATGGCTCGAAGACTTCCGTGCGGATGTCGCGCAAATCAAAATTCCTACGCTCGTCATCCACGGCGACAGCGACCAGATCCTGCCCATCGACGCCACCGGCAAGCGCACCGCAGCCCTGATCCCCGGCGCGCAGCTTCATGTCGTCGCAGGAGGCCCCCACGGCCTCAACTGGACACACGCCACCGAAGTCAACAAGGTGCTACTGGAGTTCATCGCGAAGTAACGCCTTTCGCACAAACAAAGAGGCCCGGCCATCGGCCGGGCCTCTTCTCATGCAACCAACAAGTCTTACCCGCGCGCCGCCGTAACGCCCGTAAGCACCAGCAGCCCTACCAGCCACCATCCCACGGCGACAATCGCCGCCTGCCCCTTGCTCTTCTTCGAAATGATCGACAGCCCAATCACCGAAAGCGCGAGCGTCCAAAGCCCAAAGATGTCAATGAAGCTACCGGCTGTCTGCAGCCAGTGCGGCGAGTTCGTCATGTAATACCCGATGTTCGTTCCCACCGGATTATTCAGATCGAAGTTCTCCGTGTTCACGCCCGCATACACAAACACAATATTCAGCAAGCCGATAAAGATCTTTGGCAGACCCGCATACATGCACACAGCGAAGTTCTGCCCAAAGGTGGTCTTCGCTCCCATGCCGAAGTTCAGGCTCGCCCAGTTCAGCAGCGCAACGATCGCTACAAAGATCAAGATGATCAGGGCCGCACCATACGACCCGTACTTCTGCCCAGCCGAAATCCGATGAATGGTCGCGGCCCGCTGGTCGGCCGGCATCGACGCCATCTGCTCCTCGGTCGTCGCACTCTGCGTAACAGACTGTTCCGCTACCCGGTCGAATCCAATCTTCTGATCAATCGCAAACGTCGACCCCATCGTCACGATTACCAGCAGTAGAAACGGCAGCCACCAACTCGTGCTGCGCAGAATATCGCTGAACGTTTTGCTCGGCGCCACGAACGTATCCACAACGCGCTCGACCTGCGAAAGCCCACCAGCTTCAGATGCTCCAGCCACCAAGACGTCTGCCATATCAAAGCTCCTCTAATTGAACTTCATCGGATTTACGGAAGTGTACCCCGTGCCGCCCGCCGCGCAAATAAATTTCTCCGAAACCGAACCTCTTACCCCGGATACATCTCCTTTACCAGCCGCAGCGCCTGTTTCTTCGTCTTCACCGACCCCTCCAACTGTGCGTCCTCGGCGACCTCCAGCATCGTCTTGAATCCGGGCCCCGGCGTGTACCCCGCCGCAATTAAATCGTTGCCCGTCAATAGCAGTGCGGGGCGAATCTGCTCCTCGCCCATCTCCTCCAGGTTCTTCTTCGCGTATTCATACAGGTCGAGTTTCCCATGGGAGCTCAGGCAATCCGCCCGATGCAGTGCCAGGTGCTCGTCAAACTTTGGCATCCGCAGAAACCGCTTCAGCGTGGACTGCTTCATTTGCGTCACATCGCCAAACTGCATGTGATGCTTGATCAGCGCCACGATCTGCTCGCACTCCTCGTTGCTGAACCGCAGCCGCGTCAGGATCGTTCGCGCCACCGCAACTCCCACATCCACATGCCCATTGAACCGGATCCGATCACCGGGCCGCGCTGGATCCGGCGGCGTAAACGTAGCCGGTTTGCCGACATCGTGCAGCAGCATCCCCCACGCCAGTGTCGGGCTCGCCCCCGCCGGAAGCTGCTCTAACAATATGAGCGTATGCACCCACACATCGCCTTCCGGGTGATACTCGGGTGGCTGCTCTACGCCCTGCATTCGCTTCACCTCGGGCAGCACCTCAACCAGCAACCGCGTTTCGTCCAGCAGTTCGAACCCCCGCCGCGCACCGCCCTCGGTAAGAATTCTGGTCAGCTCATCCCGCACGCGTTCAGCCGACACCACATCGATTGAGGGAGCCTCCTGCCAGATCGCATCCATCGTCCGCAGCTCGATCGCGAACCCCCGCGATGCATACCGTGCAACAAATCTCACGGCCCGCAGCATGCGCAGCTTGTCCTCCGCAAACCGCAGCTTCGGCTCGCCAATCGCGCGCACCAGCTGTGCGTGCAGATCGCCGCGCCCGCCCACGTAATCCAGGACGCAGTCCTCCAACCGGTCGCCGGCCTCGTAGGCAATCGCATCCAGCAGCAGCCCGTTGATCGTGAAGTCGCGCCGCAGCACATCCTCGCGCGGGTCCATCGAGAACTGAACCGCATCCGGCCGCCGCCCATCCGTGTACGCGCCGTCGTGCCGAAACGTCGCCACCTCGGTCGTCACCCTCGCTTGCGCGTGCTGATCGATCACCAGCACCACGCCAAAGTGCGCGCCCACAGACTCGGTTCGTGGAAACGCTGCCAACACCATCTTCGGCGTCGCCGACGTTGCCACATCGAAGTCCTTCGGCACCACGCCCAGCAGCAAATCGCGGACGCAGCCGCCCGCAAAAAACGCCATGTGTCCCAAGGCACGCAGCCTCCGCACAATCCGAAACGCCGCAACGTAGTGCTCGCTCTCCAGTCTCGACATAGCGCGGCGTTTCTCTCCCCTCCCTAGTACGATAGACCTCGTGCCCGGCACACTCATTCTCGGTATCGAAAGCTCCTGCGACGAGACCTCCGCGGCCGTGGTCCGCGACGGCCACGAAGTCCTATCCAACGTCGTCGCCTCGCAGCTCATCCACAGCAGCTATGGTGGCGTCGTCCCCGAACTTGCCTCGCGCGAGCACCTCCGCGCCATCGTTCCCATCGTCCGCGAAGCCATGCAGCGTGCAGGCGTTCAGTATTCGGATCTCGCCGCCGTTGCCGTCACCGAAGGCCCAGGCCTCGCTGGCGCACTTCTGGTCGGCATCAGCTTCGCCAAGGCCCTCGCCTTCGGCGCCGATCTTCCGTTGATCGCCGTCAATCATCTGGAAGGCCACATCCACGCTGTTCTTATGAACAATGCGCTCGCCGAGGCAACTCCGCTCCTCGCCCTGGTCGTCAGCGGCGGCCACACACACCTCTACCTCGCCACCCGCACGCCTGAGCAAACATGGCACTACCGCAACGTCGGCAAAACGCTCGACGACGCAGCCGGCGAAGCCTACGACAAGGTAGCCAAGCTGCTCGGCCTGCCCTACCCCGGCGGCACCTGGATGGATGCCCTCGCTCGCCACGGCATCGCCGACAGAAATCTGTTTCCCTTCGCGCAAATCAAACAGAAGGCCACAGGTAATACCGCGCCCAAGCTCGCCCGAGAGGCTATCCTCTCGCAGGAAGTAGACCCCACGCGCTTCGACATGTCGTTCTCCGGCATCAAGACAGCCGCTCGCCGCTACGTCGAGTTCCATGCCATGCACCCCACCATCGCCGCCCGCGAGCAGGCTTTCCGCGACCTCGGCCTGCATAAAGCAAAGCCGGACGAGACCAACCTCGCCCACGCGCTGCCGCACTTCGACGCTGAAACCTTGAACCTCATCGCCAGCTTTCAGAACGCGGTCGTCAAGAATCTCGCTCGCGCCACCTTCAATGCCGCCGAGCACTATGGAGCGCACGGGATCCTCGTCAGTGGGGGCGTCGCCGCCAACAGCCATCTGCGCTTCATCTTCACCAACTGCGCCTCCTACGCGAAACTCCCCATCGCCTTCCCTACCATCGCGCTCTCCACCGACAATGCCGCCATGATCGCCGCCGCCGCGTGGCCCAAGTTCCTCGCCCACCACTTCGCTCCCGACACCCTCGAGCCAACCCCGCAACTACGCCTCGGCTGAGAGGTTCGCACCCTCGTGTGCGCTCTCCGCGGTTTGGTACTCTCAAGGGGGTTCAAACCCTGTCACACAAGGACCATCGCCCATGGAAGTGCATCTGCCCGACGGCCCCATTCACAAATGGAGAGACTTCTGGGTCCACCTCGGCACCATCACCGCCGGCCTGCTGATCGCCATCAGCCTCGAGCACACCGTGGCGGGCTTCCATCGCCTCCACCAGCGCCACGTCCTTCAGCACGATCTCCACGCCGAAGCCGAACGCAACGAGCAGATCCTGGCCCACGATCTCGACGTCCTTCAGCAGGAGAGCAACTATTTTGTCGCCCAGCGCAGCAACCTCGACGCGCTCCGCCGCGGGGCCGACTCTGCCTCCCTGCCCCAACTCCCAGAACGTCCCGGCGGAGACCCTTTTCTTCCCAGCGCCGGCGCCTGGACCTCCGCCCGCGACAGTTCCCAGCTTGACCTCCTTCCGCGCGAACAGGCCTCCATCTACGAAGAGCTCTACGCCCAGCGCGACTTCCTGCAGCAAGCCGTCTTCGACTGGTTCCACTCCAGCGACGAGCTCAACAGCTTCCTCTCCAACACCCAGGCAGCCGACCAAACCAGCCACCTCGACCTCGCCCAGCTAACCCCGGCCCAACAGGACCAGTATTCCGATCTTCTGAGCCAGCAGATTACCCGGATTGGCAGCATCCTCGGCGATCTCCACTTCTACGAGTCGGAGAACACTGCCGTCCTCCGTGGCGTCTCAGACATCGACGAGCTGCATCAGCAGGTCCTTTCGCGGACGATTTCCACGCCTCCATCTACAATCAAGACTGACGACTCTTCACGAAAGAACCCGTAACCTTGCCTCTCGAACTCTTCAATACCCTCTCCGGAAAAAACGAACCACTCTTCGCTTCGGACGGCCACGCCCTGCGCTTCTATTGCTGCGGCCCCACTGTCTACGACTACGGCCACATCGGCAACTTCCGCACCTTCCTGCACGTCGACGTGCTGCGCCGCGCCGCCCGCCTCAACGGCCTCGCCCTTCACCACGTCATGAACATCACTGACGTAGACGACAAGATCATCCGCAATGCTGCCGCTGCTGGCAAACCCATTGGTGAATACAGCGCACGCTTCGAGCAAGCCTTCTTCGAGGACATGGACGCCCTCAATATCGAGCGCCCCGAAGACATCGCCCGCGCCACCGAGAACATTCCCGGCATGGTCTCCCTCATCGAGGGCCTCGCAGCCCAGGATATCGCCTACAAGGCCGACGATGGCAGTTGGTACTTCCGCATCGCCCGCTTCCCCGGCTACGGCAAGCTTTCCGGCAAGGATCTCGAAGGCATCGAGGACGGCGCCCGCGTGGATCTCGACGAGTACGAAAAAGACTCCGCCCGCGACTTCGCCCTCTGGAAGGCCACCAAGCCCGGCGAGAAGTCGTGGGAAACGCCCCTCGGCCCCGGTCGCCCCGGCTGGCACATCGAATGCTCCGCCATGGCGATGAAGTACCTCGGCGACTCCTTCGACCTCCACGCCGGCGGCGAAGACCTGATGTTCCCGCACCACGAAAATGAGATTGCGCAATCCGAAGCCGCTACGCACCAACCCTTCGCGCGCCACTGGTTTCACGTCCGCTTCCTGCTCGTCGAAGGCAAGAAGATGTCCAAGTCCGAAGGCAACTTCTACACCCTCCGCGACCTCTTGCTCAAGGGCTACCGCGCCTCGGCCATCCGGTTTCTGCTGCTCAGCGTGCCGTACCGCCATCAACTAAACTTCACCTTCGACGGCCTCATCGAGTCCACGAACGCCGTCGATCGCCTGCGCACCTTCAACGACCGGATCCGCAAGAGCACCTGGCCAGACACGCCGCCCGCCGACGACTCCCTCACCCAACTCATTCGCAAAGGGGACACCAACTTCACCGCCGCGCTCAATAGCGACCTCAACACCGCCGAGGCCCGCGCCGCCATCTTCGATGTCCTTCGCGCGGTCAACACCGCCGCCGACCAATCCCGCCTCACCCGCTTCGACGCCGAAGAGACGCTTGCCCTGCTCAACAAGTTCGACTCCATCTTCGCTATCCTCGAAGACCGCGACGCCGAACTCACCCGCGCGGCTCTTACCTGGGCCGAAGCCGAAGGGCGCATGGCCGACGTCGCCCCGGAAGTCCTGGAATCCTTTGGGACCACCAGCCTCTCCGACGCCGACATCGATGGTCTCGTCGCCGAGCGCACCCAGGCCAAGCAACAACGCAACTTCGCCCGCGCCGACGCCATCCGCAACGAGCTCCTGGACAAAGGCATCCTCCTCGAAGACTCCAAGGAAGGCGTTCGCTGGAAGCGCAAGTAAGCCTACTACGCCTTGGCGGTCTCCGCAAACATTCGATTCGTCTCCAGTTCCTGCAAGTCGAACTTCCTGGCCTTCCTGTGCCCGTACCGAATCAGCGGTGTTTCGATCAGGTAGTAGCTCGCAATGGCGCACCCAAACGCCGCGCCCCAGCACAAAATAGTGTGTGACCGGAAACTACCCGGCGCTGGAGCCTGCGCGTAAAAAAAGAAAAGTTCCTGCCAGAGATACAAGCTATACGAGATCTTCCCTACAAATTTGAGCGGAGGAAGCTCGAGGATTCGGCTCGTCAGCGCTCTGGGATGCAGCATCGTCGCCGTGATGAGTACGGGATAGACTGAGATGATCAGGGCATGATCACTGCGCGAATGGTGAAGTTCAAGCCGCGCAAACACGATCGCGGTATACAGGAGCGCCACCCAGGGCCGGAGATACGACTTGGCGATCTCCAGCAGCTGCGGCCGCCTCAAGGCAAGCGCAAAGACGCACCCCAGCAGTATCCCTCCGGCGACCATATCGGTGCGCAGATAGATCACCATCGCATACTTCCTCAGCGCCGGTGTATGGAGGACAAAGATCCCCCAAAACTCGAGCGCTACGACCATCGCGCTCGTCAGCGCCAATCGATAGCGACGGCAAAGCACCAAAAACCCCGGAAAGAGTAAGTAAAAGTGTTCTTCTACCGCGAGACTCCAAAAGTGTGCTGTCTGCCAGTTCTGCGCAGACCACGGCCAAATATCGCGAATCATAAGCGCCGCGCCGACCACTGGCGTCCACGCCCTTTCAATTCTTCCTGTCAGCATTAACAGCACAACAACCAATAAATAGGTGAGTGCCGCAGGCTGAATGCGAAATAGTCGACGCGTATAGAAACTTCGCAGAGAGATGGAGCGGAAGCGTTCTTCCTCGTCCAGCAGCCGAGAACAGATAAGTAGCCCGCTCAGTGCAAAGAACAATTGCACGCCGCGATACCCCGTGGATTGAAGCCAATGGCTCGTCAACCCTGCAAAATGCCACGGTGGGCTATGTCCCTCGAGCACCCAAAGAATCGCGATGGCACGCCAGCCATCCAGCGTTGGGATATACCGGCTTTTTCCGCCATGTACCACTGGGCTCGTTTGTTGCTTGCCTCGCATAGACTTACTTTCATTGTCGCACTCGACCGGTTCAACGAAAATTTCTGTACACCTGAGCATCGAGCGTTGAACACACCAACCGACCCAACCACTTGCTCCACGCATCTACTCGACTGCCTCGCCCGCCATTCCCACAACCTCTCGCTTGCCACGATCCACGCGGCTATACACCACCATCGCCACCGCGCAGACAATCACGGCCATTCCCGCAATCTCAGTCTTCACCAGTCGCTCATGCAACAGCATCACTCCCAGCAGCACTGCTATCACCGGGTTAACAAACGCATACGTCGACACCTTCGTCACCGCAACGTTCTGTAGCAAATACGTAAACGCGACCAGCCCGAACAACGACCCAAAGATCGACAGGTACACAATCGAGCCGAAACCGGGCCACGTCCAAACCGCGCGGTGCCATCCCCCGGTGGCGAACGCCAGCGCAGCGTTGAAGATTCCCGCAGCCCCGATCTGCCATCCGGTCGCAACAAACGTATCGGCAGTGAAGTGAAACCTTCGCGACAGCACGGAGCCAATCGCGAACGCCAGCGCAGCCCCCAGCAATACCCATACCCCCATCAACGTCTGCGAGCCGTCGTGCGCCGTGCCCGCGTGCAGCGAAGGCCACACCAGCACCCCAATGCCAAATGTTCCCAGAACCGTTCCAGCCCAGCCGCGCTTGTTGAGCGCATCCCCGCCCGGCAATACCATCTCGATGAGAGCGATGATGATCGGCATCGTCGACACGATCAGCGACGCAAACCCCGACGGCACTAACTTCTCCCCCCACGTCAGCAGCATATTATTGCACGACATGAACAGCAACCCAACCAACACGAGCTTCCATCCCTCACCCTTCGGCACCCGAAAATTCTTGCCGCTCAACAGGCAGATCAGCACGATCAACGTTGCCGAAATCAGCGATCGCGTCGCCGAAACCACGGGCACCGGCAGATGCTCACCCGCCACGTGAATGGCCCCATAGGTCGACCCCCAGAACAGGTACACGCTGCCAAAGGCAAGCAGCACAAGCGTCGACTTCGATGGGCGCAGAGGCATCTTCTTTTATGCTACCGGAGTCTTTCGTTCAAGCGGTCCCCGCAACACCAGTTCTTTGCCCTTCGAATGAAACAACAACGCTCGCCACATTTCAGGCGAGCGTTGTCCTCTACTGTTTTGGTCTCTCATCTTCGCTTAGAAGTGAAACGCCACCTCCGCCGTCAAAGAACGCGGTGTCACATAGTGCGTTCCGCTGAACGTCGAGAGGAAGTTATACAGCGCATACTTGTTCGTAATGTTGACGGCTGTCAGCATCGTGCTCCACTTGTACCGCTTGCCCTTGAACAAATTGTCCTGCCCAATCGACATGTCGAAGAGGTTGCGAGGTGCAACCCGTGGAGGGTTATGGTCGTTGCTGCCCGTACCCGGAGCGGGAATGTTAAGCAGCTTCGAGGTAAGTTGCGAGGCCTCGCACTCGTAGTAGTTCGTCCCCGCAACCTGCACGCCAATCTGGTTGGTCCCGTTCGCCGTCACGCCATTGCAGCTAAGTCCAGCCTGGAACTCCTGGTCGGCCGTGAATGGTAAATACACAGGCGATCCTGTCACCGGATTCGTTGTAGCCGCAATGTTGTTGTCGACCAACAGCACGGCCGGCTGACCGTTCAACGTCGCAGGCGCTCCGTCAGGCCCATACGAACTGTTCGGGCATGATCCATTCGGATCGGTCACGTTGTAACAGGGAGTCGACCCGGCCACCAGGCCGCTATCGTAACGCCAGTTGAAGCTGAACCATGGGCTACGCGCGCCAGGAAGCTGATATTGGAAATGAGTCGTCTGGTTAAACTTTTCATCGTGGTCGATCCGAAATGGATAGTACGTTTGCCCCTGCGCAACCCCGCCCGTAGCTCCCGCGCCCGCAACCTGCGGCCCATAGAACCGCGCGGCCACTGATGACATCACGACGAACGCCGAAAACCCGTGCGTCACCGGCACATCGGCGTGCAGCAGGTATCCCGGAATTTTGGAGTTGTGCCAATCGATCGGAAAGGTAATGGGCGTATTGCCAAGCACGCTGAAGTCGAACGCGTTATGCGTGTACTTCCAGATGTATTCGCCGGAGATCACTAGGTGCTTGCCCGCGGCTTGCTGAAACCCGGCGTGGAACTCGTTGCGGAAGCCGGGCTCGAGCGTATTGCCAACGGTTGTCTGGCAAGCCAGCAGTGGCGACAGGACAGAATTGGCGCAGCCTTGGCTCGACAGCACAAGGTTCTCGTTGAACGGCGTCTCCATGGTCCGCGCATAGGACAGGCGCAGGATCGTCGCCGTGCGCTTCACGTTATAGGAGACGCCGACACGCGGCTCCGCCTGCCGCGCAATGGCGAGCCCGTTATAAAGATCGCCGCGTATTCCAACGTTGAGCAGCCAGTTCCGCGCCGTAATCTGGTCCTCCAGATAAAGTGCAAGCTCCTTCACATCGGTGTGTCCGTCAAAGTGATAAAGACTTCCACCCCGTGTCAGATCGTACGGCGCCAGCACGGCGAGGAAGTTGGGATTCGCGATCACGTTGCCGCCTGGGCACGTCGATGCGGTGTAGCCGGGCAAGGGGTTGCCGAACACGTCCATGCACGGCGAGTTGTACGTGTTGTTCACCACACCCAACGCGTCGTTTTCACGCAGGAACGTTTGCGAGTACACGCCTCCCAACTTGATGTTGTTGACACCCCTCACGTACGACACGTCCGCGTGAACCCCCGAATTCAGCAGCGACCGCGACTGCGAGATGCTCTCGTTTTGCAGGGTCACCGGACCAAGGTCCGCAAGCGGATTGTCGCTCGGATAATAGTTGTACGCATCGCGGCGCACATATCCGCCGATATTGAACACCGAATTCTGATTGAGCGTCAGCGTGTACGACGGTGCAAAGTCGAACGTGAGAATCTTGGAACGCTGATCCGTATTTCCCACATTGACGAACACTGGAGCCGCCGAGGTTCCGCCATCGACCGCTCCCGTATTCACCACGTTCTGCACGTTCAGATTGTCCAGCGAGTTTGGCGTCTGAAACCACGAGCGGCTCACATTCATGTTCAGATGGGCTGTGCTCCGCGCCGATAACTGCCGGTCAACACGGTCGAAGAAATTGAACTCGTTGCCCTTGTCGTGGAACACCTTGAACTCCGGTGGATCGAGAAAACGCCCCGTATCCAGACCATCTAGCTCGAAGAAATTGCCCCAACTCTTTCCGCCATAACTTATGTCGAACGACCCCGTGGAGGATCCAAAGCTCCCGTACGATGTCGAGACCGAACCGGTCGGCGTCGTCACCCCCATACCCGAACGCGTCGTCACGTCAATCACAAGGCTCGTCTTCCCGCCATACTCCGCCGGCGGTGCACCCGAGATCACCTCGAGCGATTGCACCGAGTTGGACGGAAGCTGATTAGAGAAAACTTTGCTCTGCTGATCCGTGATGGGTTGCCCATCAATCGAAAATGAGTTCGACGCATGATCGCCAAGCCCATGGAACAGCCCATTCGAATCCGCCGCGACCCCCGGCGATGCCAGCGTTACCAGCGAACTGAGCGACGACGACTGGCTCTCCAGCGGCAGCTTCTCAAAGGCCGCGCGATCGATATCCGTATGGAATGTCGGATCATTCTCAACCATGTCCTCCGATGCCTCGACCGTTACGCTCTGCGCCGAAGTTGCTACTTGCAGCACGACAGCAACCGTCACCAGCACATTCGAGTTCACCGCAATCTGTCTGCTGTCTGGTTGGAAACCCGCATCCCTCACCGTCAGGCGATACGGATTGAACGGGAGGTTGCCGAACTGGAACGCTCCACTCGAATCTGAAGTCGCTGTGCGTGAAAGCCCGCTTACGGGATTGGAAATCACCACCGCCGCACCGGGAATCACCGCACCGGTAGAGTCAGTCACAGTGCCGCTCACGCTGCCCGACGTGCTCTGCCCCAGCGCACCGCTCGCACCAAAGAACATCATCCAACTAAACACAACCACACCAAAAAGGCGGTTCAAAAAAACTCTCTGCATTCTCGAAACTCCCGTCGGTGAGCACCAGTGGCGCCGACACCCTTATGCGATTACGGCCGGTCCAGCGTCAGCGCGCTCGCGGCGCAACGACTGGTCTCATAAGAAGATTGCCCAGGTCTGTAACCCGGCATCATGCCTCTGCAGGCACGACCACTTCTTGCGTCTTCGGTTAGAGGGTTTCTACGGGCGGTGGCCGACTGAACATCGCATAGTGCCACTGCGTCTCGGGCACGCGATTAAACGCCTGCACCGCCTTGCACTCCACCAGCGTAAGGAGCACGGCGTTGACATGAGCCGTAACCGGCAGCGCCGAATGCATCGCAATGCAGAGCGGACAATGTTCCTCACCACCCGGAGCCTGCGATCCTGTCGGCAGCGATCCCGCGTGGATTGCATTCTGTGGAAGCCACTCGCCGTGGATATGAATCGCCTGCACCGAACTTGCGCCAACCACCAGCAGCAAGAACGCAAACGTCAGCACGCGCAACCAGAAAGGATGCGCCTGCTCACCAGCTCCGCGTTGTGCTTGCTTAGTCAAAGGTTCCGGGTCAAGGTTCAGCGTAGGAGAAAGTTGGCGTGCGCCAACCTCTTCCAGTATGACGCAATTCAACCCATTTCAGTCTCTTTTTATTCCTGCCCCGCCCCAACCTATCCGCGAATCGCCTTTGTAATCGCCGGAACTACCTCAAACAAATCGCCCACCACGCCAATATCCGCGACCTCAAAGATCGGCGCGTCTGCATCCTTGTTGATCGCCACCACCGTCTTCGCGCCCTTCATTCCCACCAGGTGTTGAATCGCGCCCGAGATCCCCACCGCCAGATAAAGCTTCGGGGCAACGGTCTGCCCCGAACTTCCAACCTGCCGCTCCATCGGCAGCCAACCCGCATCGCAGATCGGCCGCGACGCCGCCAGTTCGGCTCCCAGCGCGCTTGCCAAGTCCTCCACCAACTTCAGATTGTCCTGCTCGCCAATTCCTCGGCCAACGCTCACAATCACCGCGGCCGTCGAAAGATCAACAGTCTGCGCCGCCTCGCGAAACGGCTCACCCGGCTTGGTTCGGATCTTCACAGCATCGAGCTTCGGCGCAAACGTCTTGACCGCAGCCGAGCCTGGCACAACCGCATCGGCACGAAAGCTTCCTGCCTGCACCGACAGAAAACATACCCCGCCCTCGCTCCTGTGGCGATACTCCGCGTTCAATTTTCCCTGCATCCACTGCCGCACAAAGAAGGGTCCACTCTGCGCATCCGCAACTTCGATCGCCGTAACATCGCCGATCAACACCTCGCCCAGTCGCGTCGCCAGCGCCGGCGCAAAGTCCCTCACCTGGTAGGTATGCGGCAACACCACGAACTTTGGCTTGGTCTCCGCAATTAACTGCTGCAGCGCCGCAATCCATCCATCCGCGGTGTATTGCCCCAGCAACGAATCCCCCACCGCCCACACGCCATTCAGTTTCTTCGTCGCAATCTCCGCAGCCAACGGCGCAATCGCTCCGCTCTCTCCCATCACAACAGCCGAGCACGACACACCGAGTTCATCCGCCAGCTTCTGCCCCGCGGCCAACGCCTCAAAACTCATGCGATGCCAACCCGCACCCTTGGTCTCCAACACCACCAACACATTGCTGCTCATATCACCTTCACCTCAAACCGCAACTTTTCTACTAGCTTCGCCGCAATCTCATCGGGCGATCCCGTCAGCATCTCCGTCTGCTTTACCCGCGTCGGCGGCGACACTTTCAGCACTTCATCCACGCGCTTCACCGCAGCAGCAGCCGGAGACTCGCGCATCTCCTTCTGCCGCGCCTTCTTGATTCCCATCAGCGTCGCGTAGCGCAACCGGTTACCGCCGGACTGGATCGTCAGCAATGCCGGCAGCGGCATCTCGACATGCTGCATCCACCCGTCTTCCAACTCGCGCTTTACCTTGATGCCGTTCCCCACAAGCTCCACGTGCAGCACCAGCGTCGCATGCGGAATCCCCAGCAACTCCGCCATCACCACACCTGTCTGCCCCGCTCCCAAATCGTCCGACTGCAATCCCGTCAAGACCAAATCCGGCGACTCCCCCTTCACTGCATCGGCGAGTAGCCGCGCTACATCGAGAGTGTCCCGCTCCGCCAACGACCCCTCGCCGCTCTCCGGTGTCACCACATGGACGGCACGATCCGCACCCTTCGCCAACGCCTCGCGCAGCGTACTCTGAACACGCTCCGGACCAGCGCATAACACAACGACCTCACCATCCCCCGCGCGCTCCTTCAATTGCAGCGCCTCTTCAAGCGCATACGCGTCAGGCTCATTCATCGTCCACGCAAGATCGCTCTCATCCACGCTGCGACCATCGGCCGCAACGCGCACCACCGCATCGCGCTCCGGAACCTGCTTTACTGCCACTACAATTTTCATCGGATACTCCACACTTGGGCGTAAATCACCAAGCTCAGCCTATCGCACCCTGCGCAGACTCGTCTTGACCGGCGTTCAGTTCTGCACGATATTCACATCCGCATCCTTGGTTCGCGCGGCAAGCCCGCGCGCCACGAGTTGCGCAATATCCAACAACTGCGGCGGAGCCTCCCCACCCACTGCTCCCAGCGCATCTCGGAACATCGAATTGCAGAACGGGCAAGCCGTCCCAATCGTCTGCGCGCCCGTTGCGATAAGCTCTTTCGCCCGAACATGGCTCACGCGATCCCCACTCTCTTCGCCCAGGAATGCCAACCCGCCACCAGCCCCGCAGCAGAACGACCGCTCCCGATGCCGCTCCGCCTCCACCAACGTACCTGCCGTCGAGACCACCGCCCGCGGCTCGTCATACACGTCTTGATAGCGCCCCAGATAACAGGGGTCGTGATACACAATGCTCTCGCCCACTTGCTTCGGCAGCAGGAGCGCATGCCGCGCCATAAACTCCGAGTGGTGCTCAATCTCCGGAGCGACGCCATACTCGAGCCAGTCGGTCGCCATCGTCCGCACACAGTGCGGGCAGATCGTCACAATCTTCTTTACGCCCGCCGTAGCAAACGCCTTCAGCCCCTGCTCCGCAAGATCGCCAAACAGCAGATCATTCCCCAGCCGCCGCGCCGGATCGCCCGTGCACTTCTCCTTCTTTAGCACGCCAAACTGCGTCCCCAGCGCCCGCATCACGCGCGCGAAATCCGACACGATCTCACGTCCCTTCGGGTCATAGCTCCCCATACACCCGAGCCACAGGCAGTACTCCTGGCTGCCATCGAAGAGTGGAAACTCCTGCTTCGCAATAAACTTGTCGCGCTCCGCCGAGCTCATGCCCAGCGAGTTTCCCTGTTTCTCCAGCGCCAGAAAAAGCTTCGTTCCATACTTGTCGTCCCACGCCCCGGTGTTCACCGCTCCTCGCCGCAGACCAATCAGGACAGGCAGATGCTGCACCCCTACCGGGCACTGAAACTCGCAAGCCCCACACGTCGTGCACTCGAACGCAGCCTCCATCGAGAGCGCCGTCTGAGCACCATCGAGCAGCGCCACCTCGCTCCCCGGCCCCTCCGCATTCAAGTAAGACCTCACTCCCAACACAATCTCTTTCGGGTTCAGCACCTTCCCTGTCGTCGACGCGGGACAGTGCTCCGTGCACCGTCCGCACTCCACGCAGCTATACGCCTGCAGCGCAATCAACTGCGTTAGGTCCTTGCCCGCGACCAGCCCAAAATCCTCATCCCCCTCCAGCTTTGGAAGCTGCGAAAACTCCGGCCGCTTCAAAAACACCGTCACTGGACTCAGCACTAAATGCAGGTGCTTGGTCCCCGGAATAATCGGAAGAAACACCAGCAGCACCAGCGTGTGCACCCACCACAAACCAAGCGCCACCGCGCCACCCTCGTCCACGAACAGCGCCGCCAGGTACGTCGCCATCAGCAGAAAGATCAGCCCCGCAATCACGCCGGACTCCACCGAAACCTTCGCCCCCAGCCACTTCGGCCGCACCACAAACCGCCGCACAAAAAGTCCAGCGATACTCACCGCTACCATCAGCGCCCACACCGCCGCAAACATCACGTAGAACGTCCCAAACGCCCCGGCATACTGCAAGAATCCGTGCCCAAATCCCACCGCAATATGATTCAGTGTGACCAGCGCAAACGCCAGAAATCCCCAGAACACAAACGCATGCGCCAACCCCGGCAGCGGCCGTTGCTTCACCACCTTCGCCTGGCACAGCACTTCCCAGAAGAAGATCCACACCCGCTTGCCCACCGGCCGCAGCGAGAAATCCGTATCCTTCTTCGACTCCCAAACATTCCACGCAATCGGTCGCAGCCGCCACGCAAACACCCCCAGCGACGCGACGACCGCCGCCACCAGCAACATCTTCTCGGCGGCGGGAAACGCGGCCGGCTCCGCCAAATTCATGCTCATTTTCAACTCATCGAACGCCACAGCAATCACGCCACCCTCCGCACCTCTCGGCGTGCCCACCATAGCAGACCAGCCGCACCCTTCGCCGTGACCTTAGCCGCAAAGGAAAACGGCGAGCCGCAGCCCGCCGTTCCTCCAATCCAGCAATTCTTAGTAGCTGAAGAACTCGTTCGACCCGCGCTTCAGTTGTACTCCGCTCACAAGGCAAATCAGCGACACCAGGAACAGCAACCCATCCCAGTACGCCAGCGGATGAATCCAGCCCGGCGAGTACGTCAGGTCCTGCCCGCTCCATAGCGTGATAATCGTGCCAATAATCAGCGTCTGGAAGCCAATCACCAACAACAGTTGCCCGCGACGCCGGCGGCGATCGATCAGATCCACCTGCGCTGGCGTCAGGTGCCGCTCTTCCACCGGGATCAACTTGTTGCTCATTGCGCTTCCTCCTGCGACTCTTCGCATTAAATCACAAACCACTCCTCGGAGCGAAACAGCTTCGCCCCGCGAACCCACCGTCTACCCGGCCCAACCCTCAGCCCCGCTTCACCCTAAAGTCCGTCGCCCAAACGCAGCCCGAATCCGCTCTGCCCGATTCTCCGCCGTTCCCACAGCCGCCTCTTGCAGATCGGCGACCGACTGGATCCCAACCACCTCGAACCGCTTGCGGCAACGAATATTCTTGCAGCCCACCAGGTCGTCCCGCCGCACCATGTAGCTGCGCGCCTTGGCGAACTTTGCCCGATCCAGCTCATCAGCTCCGCGCGGAATCTGCGCCCGTTTGCGCCGCACCAGCCAGCTCAGCTCATACTCACCCGGCTGCCCGCAATGCGGGCAAACCATCGTGTGCCTCTTCTGTTCCGTTACTTCCTCGAAGAAGTCGCGCTCTTCCATCTGTACCCCCGGCAATTTCATTTCAGGTCAGTGACCCGAGCGTTCAACCAGCTTCAAGAATACGCCTTTACCCTCCATCCGGAGCTTCCCCTGATCCTCTTGACCCCTCCCGCTACCCACATTTTTCGGCCCTGAATCTGTAACCACAACGTCCATCAGGAGTACGCTGTACTTCACGCAGGAGGTCCCCACCGATGCCCAAGTCCAAGGCGAAGAAAGAAGTCTTCTCCGCGACCAAGGCTGTGAAAGCCAACGCCCGCGAGCGCCTTGGAACTCCCCCACCCTCGCACCCCCTCCCCACCATCAAGGACAAGATCACCGCCCGCCCCAAGCACAAGGAAACCCTCGCCGACCTGCTCGAAGCCAAGGAAGAATAGCCCTAAGCCAAGGAAGAACAGCCATGACCCTCCCCCGTCTCTCCCTCCTCGCCGCCATCTGCCTCGCCGCCCTTCCCCTCGCCGCGCAGCAGATCCAGGTCAGTAAAGACAACAAGACCATCTCCGTCACCGCCACCGATGAAGCTTCCGCCATGGCCGACACCGCTGTCGTCTCCATCGGCTTCAACACCTTCGGCAAGGATCAGGACGCGACCTACGCCAGCGCCACCAAGACCTCCAACGCCATCGTTTCTGCGATCACCGCCTCGGGCGTCGCGAAGGATGCCATCCAGAGCCAGGAACAAAACCTGAGTCCGATCAACCCCGAAGACTTCCAAAACAAGACTCGCTACGCCGAAGGCATGCGCTTCCAGTTCACACAACGCTGGCAGGTCACCGTTCCCGCCGACCAGGCAGCACACCTCCTGCAGGAAGCCATCACCCACGGCGCCAACAACAGCGGTGGCATCGACTGGCAACTCAAGAGCGATGACGCCCTCCAAGCCGAAGCCGCGCAAAAGGCCCTCAACCACGCCCGCGCTATCGCTGAGCACATGGCCCAGGGCCTCGGTGCAAAGCTGGGCACCCTCCTTTATGCCAGCAACACGATCCCGGTCGTCGGCGGCATCGGCCCTCGCATGTACTCAATGGCCAGCGTAGGGGCAGACAAGAACATTAACCCCGAGCCGCTCGCCATCTCCCCCAACCGCATTACCCGCTCTGCCACCGTCTCCGCCGTCTTCGCCATCGAATAGCAACCACCCACCAACAAAAAGCGGAGACAGCTAAGGCTGTCTCCGCTTTCGTTGGATCACTGCAGTCGCCTGCATTGGGTGAACTTCCTGCATGCAGGGTCGACCCAGACTACTGCAGTGATCTGATGCCACGAAGTCTATACCCCCGCACCCTTCCAGGGAAGTACAAAATACTCCCGTAAACTATCTTCATGCCGTTGACGTACGCGTTGATCATCTTTGAACTGGTCGTGATGGTGCTTTCCATCTCCCTGCACGACTGCGCCCAGGCCTGGGCCTCCAACCGCCTCGGCGACCCGACCGCACGCATGATGGGCCGCCTCACCATGAACCCGGCCAAGCACTTCGATCTCCTCGGCATGCTCATCTGGCCTGTCCTGTTCATCTTCCGCAGCCCCCTCATCCTCGGCTGGGGCAAGCCCATCACCTTCACTCCGCGGAACTTCCGCAATCCGTCGCGTGACGAGATGCTTGCCACCCTCGCCGGCCCCGCCGCCCAGCTACTCGCCGCCATCCTCGCCCTCATCGCACTCGTCATCGTCCGCCACACCGTTCCCGGCACCTTCGACTCGCTCGTCATCGCCTCCCAGCTGGCGATGCGCAACATGAGCATGGGCACCGAGGGCCTTCCCAGCATCTTCCCCCTCATCCTCTTCCTCTACTTCTGCATCCTCGTGAACACCCTTCTCTTCGTCTTCAACCTAGTCCCGCTCCCCTTTCTCGACGGCGGCAAGATCCTCATGCATTACCTTCCCTTCAACGCCGCCAAGACCTACCAGAGCATGAGCCTCTACCTCATGTTCGGCTTCTTCTTCCTCGGCTTTTACGTCATCCAGATCTTCTTCTTCCCCATCATGGGAATCTTCAAGCTCCTTCTCTTTAGCCTCTAACCACCGAGACCCCGCCATGCCGCCATCCAAATCCGAAGCCCTCTGGGCCTCCGTCGATCGCTACCTCAACGACACCCTCATCCCACCCGACCCCGCGCTCGAAGCCGCTCTAGCCGCCAACGCCGCCGCCAACCTTCCGGCCATCGACGTTTCCCCCAGCCAGGGCAAGCTCCTGCAGCTTCTCGCCGAAACCCAGCGCGCCCACCGCATCCTCGAGATCGGCACCCTCGGCGGCTACTCCACCATCAACCTCGCCCGCGCGCTGCCTCCCAGCGGCAAGCTCATCACCCTCGAGCTCGACCCAAAGCACGCCAAGGTCGCCCTCGCCAACATCGCCCACGCCGGCCTCGCCCACGCGGTCGAACTCCGCCTCGGCCCCGCACTCGACTCCCTCGCCCAACTCCACGCCGAGCACGTCGAGCCCTTCGACCTCATCTTCCTCGACGCCAACAAAGACGGCTATCCCCTCTACCTCACCGCCGCCCTCAAGCTCGCCCGCCCCGGCACCCTCATCCTCGCCGACAACGTCATCCGCGACGGCGAAGTCATCGACGCCAACAGCCCCGACCCCAACGTCCAGGGCGTCCGCCGCTTCCTCGAACTCCTCGCCGCCGACCCCCGCATCTCCTCCACGGCCGTCCAAACCGTGGGCAGCAAAGGCTACGACGGCTTCGCCATAGCCCGCGTCCTCAGCTTGTAGCCTTCAACCCTCGCACCAAACCCTCGCCGTCCGCGCAGGACATGTATCCTTGAAGTTCGACTCATGAGCATCACTTCCCCACGCACGACACCTCGCCCCCGCGTCCTTTCTGGCATGCGCCCCACCGGCCGGCTCCACCTCGGTAACTACATGGGAGCCCTCTACAACTGGGTTCACCTGCAGCAGGATTACGACTGCTACTTCTTCATCGCCGACCTCCACGCCCTCACCACCGACTACGCTGACCCCGGCGACGTCCAGGCCAACAACATCGAGATCACGCTAGACTTCCTCGCCGCCGGCCTCGACCCCGGCCGCTGCGTCATCTTCAAGCAGTCCGACGTTCCCGCCCACTCCGAACTCTTCCTACTCTTCAGCATGTTCACGCCCCTCGGCTGGCTCGAGCGCGTCCCCACCTACAAGGACCAGCAGGAGCAGCTACGCGAAAAGGATCTCGCCACCTACGGCTTCCTCGGCTACCCGCTCCTGCAAGCCGCCGACATCCTGCTCTACAAGCCAGACTTCGTCCCTGTCGGCGCCGACCAGGTAGCCCACGTCGAACTAACCCGCGAGGTCGCCCGCCGCTTCAACTCCCTCTACCCCGGCGACTTCTTCACCTCGCCCGAGGCCGCACCCTGGGAAATGTCCGCCATCCTCGAAAGGGCCCGCAAGCTGGCCGGCGAGCCGCAGGGTTCCACCCGCTTCGACTTCAGCCCTCGCCAACTCTTCGAGGCTGCCTCTCAAACCAAAAAAATCTCCCCCTTCGGCCGCCTGGAGATCCTTCCCGAGCCGCAAGCCCTGCTCACGCCCAGCCCCAAGCTTCCCGGCCTCGACGGCCGCAAGATGTCCAAGAGCTACAAGAACCACATCGAGCTCTCCGAATCCGACGAGAACATCCGCGCCAAGCTCAAGGTCATGGTCACCGACCCCGCCCGCGTCCGCCGCGAAGACCCCGGCAACCCCGACATCTGCCCCGTCTTCGACCTCCACAAAGTCTTCAGCACGGAAGAAACCCAACTCAAGGCCGCAGAAGGCTGTCGCACAGCGAGCATCGGCTGCATCGAATGCAAGAGCTGGGTGGCTGACGCGATCGTTGCCACCATCGCCCCCATCCGCGAACGCCGCGAAGACCTCGCACGCCGTCCCAGCGTCGTCAAAGACGTCCTCGCCAACGGCAAGGATCGCGCCGCCAAACGCGCTAACGAGACCCTCGCAGAAGCCAAGCACGCCATGGGAATCGCCTAAAACATGAGCGACGAAAAAAATCTCGAGCAGCTGAACAATCTTGAGCCCCAGGAAGAGTCTGTCATCCTGAGCGAAGACGCGCGCAGCGAGTCGCAGTCGAAGAACCCCGACGCTTCCAGCCCCGACGACACCTCCGACGACTTTTCAACCCCAGCCTCCTACCAGCCCTTCGCGCTCGAGCACCCTCCCACCGCTCCGCCACCCTCCGCGCCCAAACGCGAGCGCGACAAGTCCCGCGACGAAGCCTCGCAGTCCCCCTTCAGCATCACTGTTGGCCAGGTCTACGACGGCCCCCTCGACCTCCTCCTCGATCTCATCCGCAAACAAAACATCGACATCTACGACATCCCCATCGCGCGCATCACCGCGCAGTTCCTCGAGTACACGCACCATCTCAAGGACGCCGATGTCGACGCGGCCGGCGAGTTCATCTACGTCGCCTCGCTGCTCATCCACATCAAGTCCCGCATGCTCCTACCGCGCGACCCGCTCGCCCCCGAATCGGAATCCGACGACCCACGCCGCGAGCTCGTCGACCGCCTCCTCGAGCACGAGCGCTTCAAAGCGGCTGCGCAGATGCTGCTGCAAAAACAAATGCTCGAAGAAGCCACCTGGACCCAGTCCGGCCTGAAAAACTTCCTCCACGACGAAGGCATTGACTCCACCGAAACCGACCGCGAGATCGACGCCGACACCGTCGACCTCGTCCGCGTCTTCCAGGACATCCTCACCCGCCTTCGCGACCGTCCCGTCCACAACATCGACGAGGAAACCGTCACCGTCGCGCAGATGATCGACTTCGTCAAACGCCGCCTGCTCATGGAAGACAAGCCGGTAAGCCTGCGTCGCATGCTGCAGAACACGAAGAGCGAGCGCGCCGTCATTTGCACCTTCCTCGCCATGCTCGAGCTAGTCCGCCTGCAAGCCATCCTGCTCCGCCAGGGCGACCACTTCGGCGATATCCTCATTAAGAAGACCGACCGCTTCGATCAAGTCTTCGCCGAACAGGCCCAGGTCCGCGACGACTGGAGCTAGTACTCTTTCCCACCACCTGCGATACCCTAGTCACTCCACACCCAAGCACTCTCGCAGGAGCTCTCCATGCGCACCCACCTCCGTGTCTTCGCACTTGTCCTCGCCACCGAGCTCCTGCCCTGCACCCTTCACGCTCAAACTCCAGACAAACCCTGGCCCATCCGCGCCGTCATCGTCACCACCTTCGAAGTCGGCAACGACACCGGCGACGTCCCTGGCGAATTCCAGTTCTGGGTCGAGCGCGAGCACCTCACCGAAACCCTCCCCTTCCCCGGCGGACCCACCATCCCCGGCAAGCCCGGCGAGACTCACCCCATCCGCACCAACGCCGACCACACCATCCTCGGCATCGTGAGCGGCACCACGCTCGTGAACGCGACCGCCTCCATGATGGCCCTCGGCCTCGACCCCCGCTTCGATCTCACCCACGCCTACATCCTCATCAACGGCATCGCCGGCGTCGACCCCAAAGTCGCCTCCCTCGGCTCCGCAGCCTGGGCCGACTACGTCGTCAACGACGTAGCCCGCGAGATCGATCCCCGCGAAGCTCCCAAGGACTGGCCCTACGGCATCTACCCCTCGGGCGCCACCCGCCCCGACCCCAAAGCCCTCACCGAAACCTCGTGGACCCGTTCCAACCTCTACACCCTCAACCCCCCCCTCACCGCCTGGGCCTATGCCCAAACCAAGGACCTCAACCTCGGCGACGACCCCAAAGTCGCCGCCTTCCGCGCCGGCTTCACCAACGACCCCGCCGCCCGCCGTCCCCCGTTCGTCCTCATCGGCGCCACCTTCTCCAGCGACTACTACTGGCACGGCACCATCATGACCCAATACGCCCGCGACTGGGTCCGCCTCTACACCAAAGGAAAAGGCACCTTCACCACCACCGAGATGGAAGATGCCGGCTTCATGAACGCCATCGAGCGCCTCGGCAACATGCAACGCGTCGACCCCAACCGCGTCCTCATCCTCCGCACCGCCAGCAACTTCTCCGAGGAGCGCCCCGGCCACGCCGCCGCCGAATCCATCACCGCCCCTTACATCGGCGGCCGCCTCGCCCTCGAGTCCGCCTACCTCTGCGGCTCCGCCGTCCTCCACAAACTCCTCGCCGACTGGCCCACCACCTACGCCCACATCCCCTCGAACTAGCGCCTCGCGCCGTAGTAACCACCCTTTGGCGTTCACGAGTTACCTTCAGCCCAGTCCCCGTCGTAGACTCACAAGTTCACACCCTGTTCATCTCCCCGCAACATTCCCGCCTCTAAGCTGGTCGAGTCCTCCACTCCCAGTTTTTCTGAAAGCGACCCACATCATGGCGTCTACCGCAGTCAAAAAAGAATCGCCGTACACCAAGTCCATGCTCGACGAGAAAATGGAGAAATCCTCCGTCGGCAAATGGGGCATGATCGCCTTTGGTGCGTTGCTCCTGGTCGGCGTCGCCTATATTGCAAGGCACCTCGGCGCCGACCTCTCCGTCGTCCATTCGGCTTCCGTCTTTCCCTTCATCCTGCTGGGTGTTGCCCTCTTCATCGCCCTCGGTTTCGAGTTCGTCAACGGCTTCCACGACACAGCAAACGCCGTCGCCACCTGCATCTATACGCACTCGCTCGAACCGCACGTCGCCGTGATTTACTCCGGCTGCCTCAACTTCATCGGCGTACTTCTCAGCTCGGGCGCAGTCGCCTATTCCATCGTCAACCTGCTGCCCGTCGAGCTCATCCTCAAAGTCAGCTCCGGCTCCGGTTTCGCGATGGTGTTCGCTCTACTCATCGCTGCAATTCTGTGGAACCTCGCCACCTGGTGGCGCGGCCTTCCCGCATCCAGCTCGCACACCATGATCGGCTCCATCATCGGCGTCGGCGTCGCCAACCAACTCATGCACGGCTACTCCGGCCTCAGCGGCGTCGATATGACGCAGGTCAAAAAAGTCTTCACCGCCCTTCTCGTTTCGCCGCTCGTCGGCTTCGGCATGGCCGCGCTCCTCTTCTTCCTCTTCAAGCTCCTCGCCCGCGATCCCCGCCTCTACAAGGCTCCCGAAGGCACCGCACCCCCGCCGTTCTACATCCGCATGTTGCTCATCGGCACATGCGGCGGCGTCAGCTACTTCCACGGCTCCAACGACGGCCAGAAGGGCATGGGCCTGATCATGCTCATCCTCGTCGGCACCGTGCCCACGGCCTACGCCCTCAATCACACCGTCAGCGCATCGGAGGTCCAAACTTTCGCCGCTGTCTCGACCCAGGTCGCGGGAGCCCTCGGCAACTACGCCTCCCCAACCGCGTCCATCGGCGATAGCGGAGCGGTGCTGGAAAACTTCGTCAGCACCAAGAAATTTAATCCCGACGTCATGCTCGCTCTGCAGCAAGAGGTCAACGACATTCGCAATGAGGCCGTCGGCTACGGCTCGCTCGCCGGCGTACCAGCGAGCATGCAGGCCAACGTCCGCAACCAGATGTACCTTACCAGCGCCGCTCTCACACTGCTGCCCAAGGCCGCCGGAGCGCCCACGATCAGCGCCTCCGACACCGCCGTCCTGGCCAACTACAAAAAGTTCCTGGACAAATCGACCAAGTTCATTCCCACCTGGGTCAAAGTCGCCGTTGCCCTGGCCCTCGGTCTCGGCACCATGATTGGCTGGAAGCGCATCGTCGTAACGGTCGGCGAAAAAATCGGCAAGACCCACCTCACCTATGCCCAGGGAGCAGCCGCTGAGATCACCGCGATGATCACCATCGGTCTCGCCGACGGCTACGGTCTCCCCGTCAGTACTACCCACGTCCTCAGCTCCGGCGTGGCGGGCACGATGGCGGCCAACAAAAGCGGCCTGCAGATGTCGACCATCCGCGATATTGCCCTCGCCTGGGTCTTCACCCTGCCGGCCGCGGCCGTGCTCTCCGGCTGTCTCTTTATGCTCTTCAACAAGATTGCCAGCTAGGTCCCGCTTTTTGCACCATTTCGCGTCCTCATCCATGGGTGCTTGGTTGATACACTCAACCCTGCACCCATGAGTCTTAAAGCCAAAATCGAAGCTGTCATCTACGCGTCCGAAGAGCCTGTCACTCTCGCCCAACTCACCGGCCTGCTCGGCGAAGAAGGCCAGGCCGAGCTCGACACCCTCGCCGCCCAGCAACACTCCCTCGCCCTCGAAGACGAAGAACTTGTCGACGACGCCGACATCGAGCCCGTCGAAGACGCCGATGCCCTCAACGCCGAGACCACCGACCCCACCGAGATTGTCGAACCCACCTCAGACTCTGTCATCCTGAGCGACCCTGAGCTCAGTGAAGGGGAGTCGAAGGACCCCGATACCTCCAGCCCCGCCGATGCGTCCGAGCCCCTTTCCGACGACGAAACCCCGACCCCAAGCCTCGCCCCCGACGCGAAAGCCGATGCCAAAGCCGTCGCCGCCGACCAGAAACTCGCCGCCCGCAAACTTCGCGACTACTTCCGCTCCCTCCTCGACGAACTCATCGCCGACTACGCCAACGGCAACCGTGGCCTCGAGATCCGCGAAGTCGCCGGCGGCTTCCGCCTTGGCACCAAGGCGGAATATCACGATGCCGTCCGCGGCTTCGTCAAATCCCTTAAGCCACCGCTAAAGCTCACCCTCCAGGCCCTCGAAACCCTCGCCGTCGTCGCCTACAAGCAGCCCGTCACCGCCCCCGAAGTCTCCGAGATCCGTGGCGTCGACTCCGCCGGCGTTCTCGGCTCGCTGCTCACCCGCAAGCTCGTCACCACCGCCGGCCGCAAGCAGGTCATCGGCCGCCCCATCCTCTACAAAACCACCAAGGACTTCCTCCTCCGCTTCGGCCTCAAGGACATCAACGAACTCCCCAGCATCGAAGAGTTTGAAAAGATGGCCGGCGAACTCAACGACGTCCAGGAAGAGATCCCCATGGAAGCCCACGCCACCGAGCGTACCTCCCCCTCTAGCGACGAAGCCAGCGCCGACTCCATCGAGCTCGAAGGCCACAACCTCCACCCCATCGAGCCCGACGCCCCCACCTCCGAGCCCGAATCCATCCCTGAGGCAGAAACTCCCTCTGAGCTCGAACCCTCCGCCGACCTCCACTCGCCCCAGGCCGACGGCGACCCCGAAGACGAAACCCCCGCAGACCCCGAAGCCTAGACCTGCCGCAGGTCTAACTCCCGCCGTCCGCGCAGGACTTGCTTTTCTTTTTGCATTCCCTTCGGGAATCTGCTGTTTTCTCGCTAAGCCGCGGCTACCCCTTCTTCAGGATCATTTCACCCAGCAAAGCGTCTAACCAGCGTAGGATTTCAGCAGGAGGGCATCATGGACAACCGCGACAATCCCATCATCATCGACGGCCGCAACAACACCCAAACCATCGGCCAGACCCAGACCCGCAGCGCCTCCTCGCTGCTCAGCCAGGTTCTCGTCATCACCTCGGTCGGCTTCTTCACCTCCGCGGTCGGCGTGTGGCTCGCGCCCATCTCTGCACCCGCCGGCATGGTCTGGCTGTACCTCATCGTCACCATCGGCCTGATCTTCGCCATCCGTGCCGCGCGCAACACGCCCGCGCTCGCCTTCGGCCTCTTCCTCGTATTGGCGCTAGTCATGGGCTTTGAGATCGCGCCCTACATCAACATGCTGCTCCACACCGGCCACACCAACGCGGTCTTCAACGCCGCAGTGACCACCGCCGTCGGTATGGCAGTCCTCGGCATGGGCGCGCAGATCTTCACCTTCGACTACCAGAAGGTCCGCAACTACGCGATGGCAGCCCTGCTCGGCCTGATCATCATCGGCGTCCTCGGCATGTTCTTCCACTTCATCAGCCCGAACGTCTACTCCTACCTCACGCTCGCCATATTCGGCGTTCTCGTAGTCGTCGACTTCATGCGCATCCACAAGGGCGGCGACGGCGCCACCGCCGTAGAACTGGCCCTCAGCATCTACCTCGACGGGCTCAACATCTTCCTCGCCCTCACCCGCATCTTCTCCGGCCGCCGCGACTAACACCAACCGGTTCATCTAATCGAATCGCGCTTCAACCCTCACAACCACCTGGAAGCCCGGCTGCAAGTCTGTCCGCGCAGGGACAACGACGCCCACCTCCCCGGGCATCGAAATAAACCTGAAGAGCCTGCGGCTGACCCTGTGCACCGGGCTCGCGCAAATTTTTTCATCTTCCCGTCAGACACCCTCTCCCTCAGAGACAAGGAGGCACCAGGCATGACCGCAACCAAGTCCCGCATCGCCATCTCTTTCCTCGCCGCTCTCCTCATCGCAGCCGCCACCTCAGCGCAGCAGCCGGGCATGCAGCAGTCGTCGCCGGCTCCATCGGACCCCGGGCAGCCCAAGTCAGCCCTCGCCAAACTCGACAGCGCGAACTCCAGCCCCAGCCCCAACGGGCCCAACTCCGCCGACCAGGCCTACGTCGAGGACACCCTTAAGAACAACGACGCCCAGGTTCAGATGAGCCAGATCGCCCAGAAAAAGGCCTCGTACGCCGACGTCCAGGAGTTCAGTGTGCGCATGATCGAGGTCCACACCAAGCTCAACGAGCAGCTAGCGCCCCTGGCCAAACAACTTGACGTCAGCCAGAATCAGAAGCCATCCAAAGAACAAAAGAAGGAAATCGCCCAGCTCGAGCAACTCTCCGGCACCGACTTCGACCACGCTTATCTGCAGGCCATGGCAAGGGAACAGGTGCTCAGCCTGAAGATGCTCAAGAACTGGGAATCCAGCTCCAATCCCAACTTCCAGAAGGCCGCAAAGATCGACGAACCTGTTCTTACCCAGCACTACCAAGTCCTGCAACAGATCGCGCAGACCCACAACGTTGCGCTCGACGAAAAGGAATAACCGCCTGCACCTCGTCCTCTCCCTTGCCTAAACACGCGATAATGGAAAGATGAAGGTCGAACTCAACTCCAACGACGCGCCCTCTGGCGAGCGCCTCCAGAAAATCCTCGCCCGCGCCGGCATTGCCAGCCGCCGCGCCGCCGAGGCCATCATCCTCGAAGGCCGCGTCCAGCTCAACGGCCAGACCGTCACCGAGCTCGGCACCCGCGCCGACGTCACGCGCGACCACATCCGCGTCGACGGCAAACTCCTCCATGGCCCCGAGCCCACCAAGTACTTCATGGTCAACAAGCCGCGCGGCTACGTCACCACACTCGACGACCCCGAGCATCGCCCCACCGTCATGCAGCTCCTCGGCCAGGACAAGCAAAAGAAAGTCGTAGGCGAACACTCCAAGTTCCCCCGCCTTTACCCCGTAGGCCGCCTCGACTACCTGTCGGAAGGCCTCTTGCTGATGACCAACGACGGCGACCTCGCCAACAAGCTTTCCAAAGCCTCCACCGGCGTCCTCAAAACCTACCTCGTCAAAGTCTCCGGCTCGCCCACCGACGCCGCCATCGACCAGCTCCGCCGCGGCATCATGATCGACCGCGGCCGCCTCGCCGACACCCGCTCCACTGGCCGCCGCGATCGCGTTCTCACCCAGCCCGCCAAGGTCGAGCAAGTGCGCGGCGGCGAAAATCCCTGGTACGAAGTCACCCTCACCGAGGGCCGCAACCGCCAGCTCCGCAAGATGTTCGAAGAGATCGGCCACCACGTCGAAAAAATCCGCCGCATCGGCTACGGAGCCCTCACCCTCGATGTCCCGCCAGGCAGCTTCCGCGAACTCACCACCGGCGAAGTCCAGGCCCTCAATCGTGCAGCGGCCGGCAAAAAAGTCGAGCGCAAGAAAGTCCTTCCCGAAGCCGCGCAACTGAAAAAGCCCGTTCCACCCAAGCGCAAGTTCCGCCCGAAAACCGCCACCACGTCCCGCCGCCGGCCCTCGTAGCCTCTCGCGAATGTGAGCTATATTGCTCAATCTAAATAATTTACATTTGCGCCGAGGACAACGATTCCCCCTCCCACCCACTCCTACGGTGTGAGGTATCACTTCATGCGCACCATTAAGTACGGCCTTTTCGCCGCAGCCACGGCAGGCTTCTTCCTGCTATTCCTGGCAACTCCCTCGCACGCCCAAGTCACCGTAACCTTCGGCGCGGAACCCAACTGTCCCTACGGCTACTACGACTACGCGCCCTACGACTGCAGCCCTTACGGCTACTACGGTCCCGCGTGGTTCAGCAACGGCGCCTTCGTCGGCACCGGTCACTGGTACCACGGCTCCTCGAACTTCCACGGCGAGGTGAACAATACGTACGATCCCCAGCACGGCTACAAGGGAACCATGCCTCCACGCGGCGAAAAGCCTTCACACATGGGCGCACCTCAGGATTTCAAAGGCAATGAAACTCGCGACGGCCAGGGTCATAACGAGCCGCACAATGCCCCCCAGGCACATCCCAACAAATAATCTCGTCTCCCAAGCAACCCCTGCGTCCAACCTGGCGCGGGGGATTGTTGTTTTTTGGCCAATATTCGGCAACTTCTCGGCACATTTTCGTTTCTTACCAAAGCGGAGGTTCTCCCATGCGTGGTATGAAATCAGTCCTTGCAACAACCGCAGCAGCGCTGGCCATCGCCCTCATCCCAGCTCCTAATGCCAATGCCCAGGTCTCGGTCGGCGTCAACATTGGTGCTGAGCCCGGCTGCCCGTACGGCTATTACGATTACGCGCCCTACAACTGCGCTCCTTACGGCTTCTACGGCCCCGAATGGTTCAACGGTGGCGTCTTCATTGGCGCCGGTCCCTGGTTCCACGGCCCCCACGGCTTCCGCGGCGGCGTCAATCGCGCATATGATCCGCGCTACGGCTACCACGGCGCCTACCCCGAGCGCGGTGCGCATTATGCGCCCCCGGCCAACCACGAAGCATTCCACGCTTCGCACATGAGTGATGGTCACGGTCACTACGACGAGGCGGGCCACGGCGGGGGACACGGTCACTAATCCTCACGAACCTCAAACCCATCGCCCTGCGCGCGAAGTACTCCATCGGCGCAGGGCGTTTACTTCTCAGCCTCCAGCGTGCCGTCAAGGCACCCACCCGTACACTCCCCCGCACTAGCCTCTGCATGAATCAAGCGCGCCGTGCTATACTGGTCTCGCGTTGAAGATTTTCACGCAGGGCACCGCGGGCAGATGACTCCAAATGGATTCGAGTCTGGCCAGAGACCGCGAGCGCCATATATACCCCACCCACCGCCCGCCTCTTAAGCGTTGGTTGCTCTGGCTAGCAGGCCGATCACAGGATCATGCCTCGCCGTGCAGCAGCAATGCTTATTGCGCCCCGATGGGCATCTGGGAGACCAGAACCAAGCAATGCTGAAATAGGAATCCACGCAGCCGTTGGCCCCCCGCACCTCGTGCGCCCGCCAACCGAACGCGTCACTGCATTCATTCTCTTGATTCACCCATTGCAAAGGAAAACCTTGTCTACCCTTACTCTTGATTCCATCCTGAACCCAGAACCGCTTCAGGTCTCCCGCAACATCACCGCAACCGACGAAACAGCTTCGTCCGTCACCTTCAACGACTTCCAGATCTCCGAGTCCCTCAAGGCGCGCCTCTTCGCAGCCGGCTTTATCACCCCCACGCCCGTTCAGGCTGGAGCGATACCGCCCGCGCTCGAAGGTGACGACATCCTCGCCACCGCCTCCACCGGTACCGGCAAGACCCTCAGCTTCCTGATCCCCATGATCGAACGCCTCGAGGAGATTTCCGTCCCCTCCACGCGCGGCAAGAAGACCCCGGTCCTCTCGCTCATCCTTCTCCCCACCCGCGAGCTCGCCATGCAGGTGCTCGAGCAGTTCCACAAGATCTGCCCGACCCTCAAGACCGACGCCGTGCTCGTCTGCGGTGGCCTCTCCGAGAACACCCAGATCGAGCAGATCGGCCGCGGCCCGCGCCTCATCGTCGCCACCCCCGGCCGCCTCGAAGACTTCCTCCGCCGCAAGGCCATCAACCTCAAGGACGTCGACATGCTCGTCCTCGACGAAGTCGATCGCATGCTCGACATGGGCTTCCTCCCGGCCATCAAGCGCATCGTAGCCTCCCTGCCAAAAGACCGCCAGACCATGTGCTACTCCGCGACCCTCGACGCGAACATCCGCGAGATCGTCAAGGACTACGTGCAGAATCCAGTGCGCGTGGAAATCGGCATCACGTCGCATCCCGTCGACAGCGTAGAGCTTCGCGTCTACACCGTCATGCAGGACCAGAAGCTCTCGCAGCTCGACAAGATGCTCAATGAAGAAGAGGGCACCTACCTCGTCTTCTCGCGCACCAAGCACGGTGCCGACCGCATCGGTCGCAAGCTCGAGAAGCTCGGACACGAAGTCGAGATCATCCACGGCGATCGCTCGCAGTCGCAGCGCACCGCCGCCCTCAAGAGCTTCGCCACCGGCCGCAGCCGCGTCCTGGTTGCAACCGACGTTGCTGCCCGCGGCATCGACATCTCCAACATCGCGCATGTCGTCAACTACGACCTGCCCAATGGCTCGGACGATTTCGTTCACCGCATCGGCCGCACCGGCCGCGCCGGCAAGAAAGGCATCGCCAGCACCTTCATCACCCCTCTCGAGAAGGGTGATGCCCGCAAGCTCGAGCGCGAGCTGAAGATCAAGTTCGCCTGGAACGAAGCCGACAAGAACCTTGCCAAGGAAGAGCGCAACAAGCCCATCGACTTCAGCCAGCCCGTCGGTGGCATTGACGCCCTCATGCAGATGGAAACCCGCAGCTGGAAGAACGCCGACGGCTCCGTCAACGAGTCCGCTCCCAACGCTGCACCTCAGCGCTCGCGCGGCGGCTTCGGCGGATCCCGCTCTGGCTCCGGTGGTCGCTCAAACGGTGGTCGGCCCGGCGGTAGCAGCAGCCGTCCCCACGGCAGCAATGCCGGCCGTCCCGCAGGACGCCGCAGCAGCGGTGGCGGCGGAAGCAACCGCGGCCGCTAACCGCAACGAATCCGCAGTACGCAGCAAGGGCGGGGATCAACTCCTCGCCCTTGTTGCGTTCCCTCAAGAAATATCTCCAAGTGAACGGTTCGTCATTGACCTGAAGCGTCGAGTGGCGATAGATTCATGGAACGCGATTCACTGAATTTTGTGGTTTTGTTCATTCGTTTATAACGATTCTGTGAACTCGGGCCCCCGCAAACCGCTCCTCTCTATTTGATCGCGGACCCACCCTTCAACCTGCCGCTGGAGGTTCACGTGCGTCATAAAATTCTCTATTCCTTTGCCACCGTTGCCATGTTTTTCAGTCTGAGCCTCGCCTTCGAACACAAAGCCTACGCCTATATCGATCCCGGTTCAGGCCTGCTTATGTTGCAAGCCGCGGGCACCGTCCTCACCGGAATTCTCTTCACCCTGCGTCGCCGCATCAAGTCGCTCTTCACCCGCAATAAATCATCCGAGCCGTCAACAATTCAGACCCTGAATCACGAATCGGAATCCTGATTCTTGCGACGACTTGAACGCCTCCTACAATCCGTCGCAACCCTGCGCGCCAACCGGTTGGTGCGAACCATGCTCGTCGCCATGGGGTTGACTACTCTCTATTTGCTCTGGCTCCTCAAGCCTGCTCTAGAGCCCCAACAGATTGCGTTTTACCACTGGAGCGCGCCTGCTAGTAACTTCTTCCTTCCTGTCGCACTAGACTTCCTCGGCTTCTGGTTCCTCTTGACCCTTCTTCTGCTCGCGACTCGACTTCGGGGCCGCGTGCGCGCCACTCTCTGGACCGCTCTGCTTTCCTTTATTCCCTGGGCCATCGTGCAAAACCTGCACCTCCTCGAGTTGGCCCCGAGACTGCACCAACTGGACCGCTGCCTCTTCCTCACCAACATTCTTGCCACCCTGCTCGTCATCGCGTTTTGGCGCCCCGCCTTTGTCCCGCGCTTCGAGCGGATCATCGAGTCCACCGGCACAGTCCTGGTCTTCCTCGGTCTCTTTGGCGTCTTCCTGATCCTTGAACTCGCCTTTATCAGCGGGCAGGCAAGTTGGAAGATGCGCTCCACCCACTTCTATCTGTCAGCCACTACCACCGTCCAGCCCCACCGCATCCTCTGGATTGTCTTCGACGAGCTCTCCTACCAGCAAGCCTTCGAGCATCGCTTTCCCGACCTCAAACTTCCTGCTTTCGATTCTCTCGCTTCCACCTCAACCGTCTTCACGCAGGCCCAACCGTTTGATATCTACACGCAAAACGTTCTTCCGGGTCTCTTGTCTGGCAAGCGCTTTGACCAGACGCGCACGCACGCCCTGGAACTTTCATTGCACAATCAGGCTACCGGCAAGTGGCAAAGGTTCGATCAGCAGGACACCGTCTTTCAAGACGCCCTCCGTGCGGGCTACAGGACTGCCGTCGTTGGCTGGTACAACCCCTACTGCCGCATCGTCCCCGCCGTCCTCGATAGCTGCTACTGGGCCAATCGTTCTCCCACCAATTACATGAAGCCCTCAAATTCCCTGCTGGCCAATATCCTCGCGCCCATGAAGTTGTATGCCTGGAGCATGCTCGGCCCAACTCCCGGCCCCGTGTTTTTTTACTTCATGCATCACCTGCACATCTCATTCCAAAAGGTCGTCACCAGGCAATCCCAGATCGACGATTACAACGATCTCGACACTCACGCTCAAAACCTCCTCCGTGATCAATCCTTCAACTTCATCCTCCTGCACCTTCCGGTCCCGCATCCCCCAGGCATATACGACCGTCGCGCCAATACGTTCACCACCAGCGACGTGTCCTACATGAACAACTTAGCGCTCGCCGACAAATGCCTGGCCGGCATTCGTAAGACTCTCGAACAAACGGGCCAGTGGGACTCCTCCACAATCGTCGTTATGGGCGATCACAGCTGGCGCACCAAACAGATATGGCGAAGCATGCTCTTGACTTACTGGACGCCGGAAGATGAACTTGCCAGCAACGGGGGTCAGTACGATCCTCGCCCCGCCTACCTCGTCAAGCTCCCCAACCAAACGAGTGCCGCCCGTATCGACACGCCCTTCCAAACCGTCAACACCCGCAAGCTTTTCGACGCCCTCATGGCTCACCAGATCAACACCCCCACCGACCTCGTCACCTGGGCGCAGACCACCCACTAGTCCTTTCGCCCCGCTCTTAGCCCTCGCCATCCGCGCAGGACCCTTGCGCCGCTGTCCCCTTTCGTCGACAATCCACCCTATGCCTCTCGACCATCCCACCAAGTCCGCCATCGCCACCACCGCCGCGCCAGCTGCGATTGGCCCCTACTCCCAGGCCGTCCACATCGGCAACGTCCTCTACACCTCCGGCCAGGTTGCCCTCGACCCCGCTACCGGCGCCCTCGTCCCCGGCGGCATCGAAGCCCAGACCACCCGCGTCCTCGAAAACCTCAAGGCCGTCCTCGCCGCCGCCGGTCTCGACTTCGCCCACGTCGTCAAAACCACCGTCTTCCTCAAAAACATGGCCGACTTCGCCGCCATGAACACCCTCTACGCCCAATACTTCGCCCCTGAAGGCATCACCGCACCCGCCCGCTCCACCGTCCAGGTCGCCGGCCTCCCCAAGGACGCCCTCGTAGAAATCGAGTGCATCGCCATCACTCCCTAACCGCAGCACTGCTCTGAATTTCGCTGTCATCTCGACCGGAGCGTAGCGCAGTGGAGAGACCCCTGTATTTCTGGCTCCTGCGTTTTAAATCGTTGCTAGCCCCACGCGCGTCTAATCCTCAGCACCTCAAGGAGTCTCCCATGCCGACCAAACTTCAAAAGTCCGACGCCGAATGGCGCGCCGAGCTCACCCCCGAGCAGTACCACATCCTCCGCGAGAAGGGCACCGAGCGCCCCTTCACCGGCGCCCTGGTCAACAACCACGCCGACGGCTTCTATCACTGCGCCGCCTGCGACGCCCCCCTCTTCAAGTCCGGCACCAAGTACGAATCCGGCTCCGGCTGGCCCAGCTTCTTCGAGCCCATCGCTCCCGAAGCCGTCGAGCTCCACGACGACAGCACTCTCGGCATGCATCGCGTCGAAGTCACCTGCACCACCTGCGGCGGCCACCTCGGCCACGTCTTCCCCGACGGTCCCAACCCCACCGGCCAGCGCTTCTGCATCAACTCCGCCTCACTAAAATTCGAGGACAAGTAATCGCCTATGCCCGTCCCATTGCCGCCTGAGTTCGTCGATCTCGCCAAATATACGAACCTCGCGATAGGCGATGAT
>Ga0302302_1000179_pt1 | contig 37804 bp, 38 predicted proteins | sample III_Palsa_E1_3_FD_198766 | JGI IMG/M metagenome (GOLD analysis project Ga0302302, IMG submission 198766) | Peat permafrost microbial communities from Stordalen Mire near Abisko, Sweden - III_Palsa_E1_3 | ecosystem: Environmental > Terrestrial > Soil > Palsa > Peat permafrost | place: Sweden...
AAAATGGGCTGGTTTTGTAACCCGCACGGCGGCATGGGCCGAGGATTCGCTCGTGGCCAAGTTCATGTCACGCGATCTGGAGAAAGGCAGAGCGGCTGGACAGTTCTATTTTGATGACGTCGAAGTCGCCGCGCATTTTCTTAAAGGTGCGTCGGCTCACGGCATTCAGGCGCTCAGAGCGGGTGTTGACAATCCGGTACGTTATATCGATTTTTCAGTGCGAATGGCGCTGGCAAGCTTAGGCTGTGAGCGCGAACGATGCGACGAAGGTGTCGCGTTTTCCGCGTCTTATCTGCGGGCATGGCTTGGCGGGCAGTTGACTGCTATCAGGCCGCTGTGGGCGCTGAATATAAATTCGAAAGAAGGACAAGCGTTCCTGCTTGCGCCAGCCGAGGGTCCATGAACATCGTCGACGGCTTGCAAAGCGATGTTGTTGGCGTCGCTCAGGCGTCCTCTTGTTGTCCGCGCAGCCACCGTTGAAAAATCTGTAATGACTTCATGTGTGCTGTGAAGCCTCCGGATACTCGAGATAGTAAGCTTTTGGATAGCGCCACACCTGAGCAGGCTGCTGCACAAATTCCGCGTCGGGCCACGCCTGCGCCAGCGCGCGCATATATTTTAGGTTGCGCAGGGAAAAACCGCGCGTGTCTGGAAACGCTGCTTTCAGGTCTCGAGCGAGCTGGTCAACTACTCCGGCGCCCCACCCCTCGCGCTGCTGACGATCCATGATTTCCCGGCCAATCTGCCAGTACAGGGTCACGAGTTTGCAGTTTACGCTGGTGACTGCGCGAAGACGGGCTCGCTCGACCCTCTGTTTGAGTTCAGCTAGCCAGCGCTTGTAGTCTTCGCCCCACGAACTGTTGATAAGGTTACCAGTCATGCAGTCTCAATCGTTGCCGTTGGTCAGCGGCTCATTATCCAGTCATCAACGATCTCAGGCAATCTCGGGCTTAAAGAGCTTCCAGATTCAACGGGCCTGAAAGCGATATGACGCGACACCTGGAAAACGGGGTAACTTTAGTCACTTTAGGAACCTCAGCCCGGTTCTGTGCCTGATCGTCCTTCGTTTACGAGCGAACTTTCCATGCAGCAGGTGCAGGCGGCGCCTCTCAAAACGCCCGAGGCAGCTTGCGCGTTCGGGCACGTTGCCAGCTGAACGAAGATGTCCGCTGCCGCAGAGATTACGCAGCATAGCCATACACTCCGCATTCCATTTTATGGCCCAGGCGCCCAGCCGCGACTAGCTCGCGCAGCAATGGGAATGCGCGATACTTTGGTCACCGAGGTCTCCCAAAAAAGACTTCTATCACGGATCGAAATACATCGAGCCCGACAAGATCGGCAAGCGCAAGCGACCCGATCGGATCGGATGATTCGCACCAACCTTCATGCCTTGTCGATTCGAGGGCGGTCGCGACGGCAACGTTCGACGCAATAAATTCCATCAAGATTCTCAGAAAATATACTTAATAATACTAATTAAAAATCGATCATTTGATTTATGTCAAATTTCTTGCGTTTGCTTGCAAAGAGCCTCCGATTAATTGCTTACTGCTGTCACTGCCATGTGCCTGGCTAGCCGACCGGTCCAACACATCCAGCGAAATAGATCAACTCGCATTCGCCTCTTGCATTGCCTTTTGTCTTCGCTGACGATTCCGCAGTGATCGCTATGGGCCGACGTGACTGTGTCTCATCGACCCCTGAACGGTCACTCGGGCTGATCGAAAGCAGACGCTCATCGTCTATCAACTGGCCGAAGAACCGCGTTCATACTGTTCGCCTGCGCCGCTCGTACAACAACGCCGTGGCAACGAAAAATATCGTATGCGCGAGGGCGAAAGTAAGCATGCCCAGCCCCGTGAGGACACGATATCCCGCGAAGCCTTGACCAATAAGAGGGAGAACTACGCAGGCATTCACCACCCAGACGAACACCGCTGCAATCAAGCCCTTCAGCATCGCTGAGGCAGGCACGTCGCCGAACGAAATAGCGTAAGCGACTGCCATTCCGATGCCCACGGATATATGGAAGAACTGCTGAAAACCCCATTTTGTCGTGATCCTTGGTGCTGGCGAGCCAATCAGCTTGAGCAACAGGGTAAGAAGCCCACCTCGCGCCGTGACAATATGCAGATGATCGGCGGCGATCAGCATCGCCGTATTAACGAGGATTGCCACGAAACCGGCGACTATGCCCGCCCGAACGCGTGCGACGGTGTGATGACGTAAAGGCGACCGCGACTGGTTTTGAGCAGGAGTATTCACGAAGAGTCCCGGAAGGGTTCGAGGAGGCATACGCGATGCAAACACATTGCTCGTGTTTTTATTCCATCCCATCTGATTAATTCGTGAGCAGCAGGGCTGGCCGTAAAGCGGCTTTGACAGGCGCTTTGGAAGGGGACGTATGCACGCAGGCAACGAGCATCTGAGAATCTGAGACGAATGAGCATGTTTGTGAGCTACCTGAGTATTTGCGGAGCAAGGCCGCTTGTCTGAGCCTTCTTCATTGGCATCGCGCACACATCCGGCAATGGCCATGCGCCATCGCCCCCTCTTTGTGATTTCATGACTATGAAAATGAACCGTACCTTCATGGCGGCTGTTTGCTTTTTAGCAAACACTGCGTACGCACAGACCGCTCCGGTCGTAGCACTACCATTTGTGACGCACGCGGCCTTTTTTTCGAAAGAAATGGCCTTGCCCGCCATACTCGACCCGCAGGTTTTCGTGACCGACGAGAGCGAGCCCGCAGGGCGCCGCTGGCAAGGAAAAGAACACGTCAGAGGCGTACGGAATTCTCACGAAGACGACGCTGCTGGCACTGCGATTTACAACGCAAAAGGTGCTCCATTGGGCATGACCTTGGGTCAATGGCTGCATGCCGGCGGTACCGTGACCTTGACGCCACACAACGACGGCCACGAGGAGGTGACGATGGCCTTGCATGGTCTCAAGCCTGGCGGTCACTACAGTGTCTTCGAAAACCATTTTGATCAGCAACCAATCGGCTTCACGCCCGTCGATGGTGCCGGGACCGCCAACTCCTTTGTTGCGGACTCCAATGGCGCCGCAGTAGTGAAGCTGACTTCACCGGAGCAGATGACACATCAAAATGCTGTTCTCGTTGTATATCACTCGGATGGGACGCCACACGGTAGCGAGCGAGGTGCGATAGGCGAGACGGCGCATCATCAGCTAATTGCCCGCGTGCCGTGATACGGGACGCGTGCCGCGGAAAGTCGCAAGTTCGTACGAGTCATCCAGGTGATCGAGAAGCCAAGGCCTGACTCTGCGTGTAGGCCTTACATAGCAAGCCCATACGAGGCTGTAGCGGACGCGCTATCACTCCGGCACCAGGATTACTTTGCTGGACCCGATAGCGCCCTGAGCCAACTGCTTGAACGCCCAGCTCCCATCCTGGAGCGGCCGGATCTCTGTCCATCCGAGATTGCCGAACGCGCCACCATCCAGCGCCGCGACGGTCGCCCGCATGTCCGCCATCGAGTAGGTATAGGTGCCTAACAGCGAAATCTCCGCGAGTGTCAACTTGCGCATGTCGATCGGGCTTTCCCAGTCCAACAAGCCGATATGCATGATCACGCCGCCTGGCTTGATCACTTGCATCGCAAGTGTGCGGGTCGCCTTGGCCCCTACTGCATCGAGCACGAAGTCAAAGCTGTCCATCGGTACGTCGGCCGTACCCGGATCAAATGTCTTGCATGCCGCGTGACGTTCCGCCGACTCGCGCCGTCGTGGATTCACCTCCGCCATTTCCACCTCGCGACAACCATAGCTTTTTAGCAGCAATGTCGAAAGCAAGCCGATCGCACCGCCGCCAATCACAAGCGTCCTGGTCTCGGGCAACGGCCTTTGCAGCGCACGCATCGACAGGTTGATCGCATGCAGCGCGGTGGCAGCGGGTTCGGTCATCGCCGCATGCGCCGCGGGCATGCGCTGCGGAATCTCGATCACACTGGCCGCGGGTATTGACATATATTGCGCAAACGCGCCGGGACGCGTCATGCCGACCATGGTCCGGTTGGAGCACAAATTATCGCGGCCCTGCAGGCAATAGTCGCATCGCCCACACGTGATCAGCGGATTGCCCGTGACACGCATCCCCACTCGCAGATGCGGTGCGCGCGTCTCTGCTATGGTGCCCGCGAACTCGTGTCCAAGCACGAGCCCTGGCTTCCGGCGCGGGTCATGTCCGTGATAGGCGTGCATGTCTGAACCGCAAATACCGACGGCATAGATCTTAAGCACGACCTCCCCGTCGGCTGCGCTCGGGTAAGGTCGATCGAGGAGCTGCATCTCTTCGGGCTGCGTATAGACCAATGCTTTCATGACTCTCTCTCCGACAAGGTCAGCGCGCCGTGTAGCCGCCATCGACCATCAGGGTTTGTCCAGTAACGTACGCGGATGCCTCGCTCGCAAGGAACACCGTTGCGCCGTAAAGATCCTCCAGACGACCGTTGCGGCCCACGCAGGTCTGCGATGCATGTTGTTCGGCGATCGCGGCATTATCGAAAACGGGAGCGGTGAGCGCGGTCGGGAAAAAGCCAGGGCCTATCGCGTTGCACGTGATGCCATCGCGCGACCACGACTGTGCAATGGCGCGTGTGAGCTGCACTATCCCGCCCTTTGCCGCGCCATAGGGCGCACTGTCGCCAAATGCGCGATACGACTGTAGCGACGCCAGATTCAGAATCCGTCCGAAGCCGCGTGCCTTCATCGTCGGGGCCAGCGTCTGCGTCAGGAAGAATGGTGCACCCAGATGCAGCGCGAGTTGTTGACGCCACGCCTCTGGAGTCACCTCGACAAACGGCTGCCGCAGGTTGATCCCCGCCGCGTTCACTAGGATATCGATCGGGCCGTACTCGCACTGCGCCGAGAGGCCGCACTCGCGGGCGGCTTGTTCATTGGCGAGATCGCGGGACATTGCGTGCGTGTCGATCCCGTCCGCAACCAAGCGCGCGCTCGCGGTTTCCAGCGCATCGCGTCGTCGCGCGATCAGGATCACGCGCGCGCCCGCGAGTCCGAGCGCACGGGCCATCGCCTCCCCAATGCCCGAGTTGCCGCCGGTCACCAAGGCGGTCCGACCCCGAAGACTGAACAGTTTCGTGATGCTGGAGTCCACGGTCACACCACCACCGGTTCGCCGCGAACAAACTGTTCGTCAGGGAAGTATTTCTTAAGCCGGTCATCCGCGGTACGGGCATGAGCTTCCATGCCTTCGAGCCTCGAGATGCGCGCCGTCACTTCACCAATCTGCTTCGCGGCGTCGCGCGTCATGCGCTGCCATGTCAACGTCTTGACGAACTTATGCACCGACAAGCCGCCTGAATAACGCGCCGCGCCCTTCGTTGGCAGCACATGATTGGGACCACTGGCTTTGTCGCCGAAAGCGACGGTCGTTTCCTCGCCGAGAAACAACGAGCCGTAGCAAGTCAGACGTTCAAGCCACCAGTCGAGATTCGCGGCATGTACTTCAAGGTGCTCAGACGCATAGCGATCCGACACGTCGACAATTTCCTCCCGGGTATCGCAGAGCACTACTTCACCGTAGTCACGCCACGCGGCGCCAGCGGCATCGCGCGCGGTCGGCGGCAAGCTGTCGATCAGCGCGGGCACGCGCTGCATCACTTCCAGCGCGAGCGCCTTCGAGGTTGTGAATAACCACGCCGGCGATTCGTGCCCGTGCTCCGCCTGACCGACAAGATCGCTCGCCACAATGGCAGGATCAGCGGTGTCATCGGCGATCACCGCCACTTCCGAGGGTCCCGCGAACACGTCGATACCCACCTTGCCGAACAACGCCCGCTTCGCTTCCGCGACGTACTTGTTGCCCGGACCGACCACCACATCCGCCGGCTTGCCGGTGAACAATCCATACGCCATGGAGGCAATCGCCTGGACGCCGCCGAGCGTCAATATCACGTCCGCGCCTGCCGCCTTGAACGCATACAGCACGTAGGGATGCATACCGCCGCCCCGGAACGGGCTGGAACACGCGATGACGGTCTTGACGCCTGCGGCCTTCGCCGTCGCCACGCCCATGTAGGCAGACGCAATATGCGCATAGCGGCCTGCCGGCGCGTAGCATCCCACTACGTTCACCGGCACGACCTTTTGCCCCGCTGTGACGCCCGGATAAAGCTCGACCGAAAAGTCTTCGATGGAGCGTCGCTGCGCAAGCGCGAAGTCGAACACCTGGCGCGCCGCGAAGTCGATATCTGCGCGTACGTGCGCCGGCACCTCGGCGGCACGCCGCTCGATTTCATCCGCAGGAACGATGATCGGGCCGTCCCACGCATCAAGTTGCTTCGCATAAGCGAGCGCCGCGGCCTCCCCGTTCGTCTCAATCTGCGCCAGCATGTCCGCGACGACCTTTTGCGCTGTCGCGGTCTCCGTCTCCGGTGTCTTGCTCGCTTTCTTCAAGTAGATGACGCTCATCGCTTCTCTCCTGTCGATGCCCTCTGATCCAGTGAAACCGCTCGATGCAAACGCTTGCATGCAAGTGCCTAAAAGGCCCGCAGGTCTTTTGCCGGAAGACCGTTCCAGCAGGCGGCTATTTCGTGTTGGTAGCGAATGCAGCAAGCTTCGGGTCGCTTTGCACGCGCTTCATCAAGCTGTCGTCTATATAGTCTTTCGCGTCGGGCACAGCCGACAGCGCGCCCGACGCGCGCATGAATTGCGCGATGCTCGTGAACCATTTGTCCGCTTCCGACGGACCTTTGCTACGGTCCATGGCAGCAAGTTGCTCCTTGAGGTCGAAGGTCGGGCGGGTGGCGAATTCCTGTTGCATCGATGCATTACTGATTGTCACGCCGCCGTCCTGATAGAACTTTTTCATCAGCGCCAAGGCCTGGTCAGGATTCGCCTTCATCCATGACCACGCCCGCAGGTAAACGGAAAGGAATGCCGCCACTGCCTCGGGGTGTTCCTTTGCATAGTCGCCTCGCGTGACCAGCGCGCCCGGCACAGAAGCGCCGCCGTCCTTGCCGCTGCACAACACGCGTGCCCCGGCTTTTTCTTCGAGTGTGTAGTCGTACGGCGCCCACACGCCGGCATAGTCCGCATTGCCCGACGACACCGCCGATATGATCTCGGCCTGTCCCATGTTCCTGAGCGTGACGTCAGCTTTTGTCAGTCCATATTTTTTCAGGCACGCCTGTACTGCGTAGTCGCCGGTCGAGTTGGACGTGAGCACGATCGTCTGTCCTTTCAGCGACGCCGGATTGCTCTTGACGGCGTCGTAACGCGCCTTGCTCGCCATCAGCACGTTACCTTGTGATTCATCATTAGTAATCCCTATTACCTCGACACCGAAGCGCTTGAATCCCAGCACTGCCGGCACCGATCCCGTACCGCCCACGTCCCATGACTTCGATGCCGCTGCGGCCATCTGCGGCACGCCAGCCGGGAACACGACAAATTCCGGCGCGAGACCTGCGGCAGTCCACCACCCTTTCTCCGTCGCAACATAAAACGGCAGAGCCCAATACAGAGCGGGCTGATACGTCACCTTGATGCTTGTCAGGTCGGCGGCATCAGCGCCCGCCGCCAATGACGCGGTGCCGGCACATAACATTGCCACGATAGACATCACACGCAAACGGGTCATGCTGGTCTCCTTATTTTTCAACTACCGCGCCGATCACGCAGACACGCGCTCAACCTCACGCTCTGCCCCGCTGCGCTCGTCGCGAAGGGATTTCCAGATATGCGTTCGCAGGCGCACGAACGATTCAAGATCCATGACGTCCTCGATCCGCTTGTACTGATCCCACCGGTTGGCCTCGCGCACGGGCCGCACGTCGATGATCTCTTTCACGCGTCCAGGCCGGCTTGTCATCACGACCACGCGGTCGGCGAGATAGACCGACTCCTCCACCGCATGCGTGATGAACAGTACCGTTCTTGGATTGGCGCGAGTGACACGCACGAGCTCTTCCTGCATCACGACCCGGGTTTGCGCATCAAGCGCACCGAAGGGTTCGTCCATGAGCAACACACCTGGAGCCAGCGCATAGGCGCGCGCAATCGCCACGCGCTGCTGCATGCCGCCTGACAGCTGATGCGGATAAGCCTGCTCATGTCCGCACAGATTCATGAGGTCCATATACCGCTCGATCACTTCGCGCCGCTTTCCCGCAGCCATGCCTCGTGCGCGCAGCCCGAGTTCAATGTTCTCGTACACCGTTTTCCACGGGAACAACGCAAACTGCTGGAACACCACGGCGCGATCCGGCCCGGGCCACATGACTTTCCTGCCGTCAACGGACACTGTCCCGGACGATGGAAACTCCAGTCCCGCGACCAGGCGCAGACACGTTGTCTTGCCGCACCCCGAAGGACCCACGATCGCCACAAACTCGCGATCGGCAATCTCGAGACTCACGTGATCCAGCGCCACTACGCCGCTGCGGTCATGACTGAAAACGCGGGAAACATCGTCGAAGCGGATCACGCTCATGTCGTACTCCGAAATAGTTTTTGCTTCAGGGGTGTCACCACGCACCGCATCAAGTCATTGACGCGCACGGCGCCGGTGTCGCATGGCGAATGCCTCTGTACGTCCCAGCAACAGATCGATCACCGCGCCTACCATGCCGATCGCAATCATTGCGCTCATCACGGTGGCGGTATCGACGGCAGCCTGCCCTTTCACCATCATGTAGCCAATTCCACTCGACGCCACGATCAGTTCCGCTCCGACCAGCGACATCCATCCAAGGCCCGCTGCGACCCGCAAGCCCGCCACGACGGCTGGCAGCGCGCCGGGCAGCAGCACTTCGCAGACAATCATGCGATTCGACAGGCCAAGCATCCGCGCCGCTTCGAGCAGGCGTTCATCGACTTGCTTGGCACCGCGGTAAGCATTCACCACGCACGGAGGGAACGCGCCCGCAAAAATAATCAGGACAGGACCACCCACGCTGGTCCCGAACCAGAGCGCCGCGAACGGCACCCAGGCAATAGGAGCAATAAACCGCAAAGTCTCGAAAAGCGGACTTACGATGTAGTCCAGCCAGCGGAACCAGCCCATCATCAGCCCGAGCGGCACCCCTACGGCCATCGCAAGCAAAACACCCATGAGATAGCGCTGCAAGCTCGACCACAGATGCTGCTCGAGCGTGAAGCCAACGAACGGATGCGTCAGCAAGTCCACGAACCGTTGGGCCACGGCAAGCGGGGTTGGCAAGAACATCGCGGGAATCAGTTGGGCTGCAGCCGCCAGCCACCAGATACCGAAAAATGTGATCAGTCCGGCTGCGCTGAGCGCCCACAATGTGCTTCGGCGCGTGACGCCGCCCCGTGCTTCACTTGCGCTCTTGCGCGCGAGACGCCGCCGATGGGCGGCATGGGCCGCGTCGGTCTGTCTGACGATGCTCACCGGATCCATCTCCGAACGCGCTATGTGATGCAGTTTCATCGGCAGTTTCATCGCGACGGTCTCCATGGCATCGAGCGACGTTCGATCAGCCCCAGCAGCACCGTCATCAGCCAGCCGCATAACGCGACCGTCAGCATGGCGACGACGATCATCGCGGGGAAGATGTCGAGTGAACCTTGCGTCAGCAAATGACCGAGCCCACGCACCGCCCCGATCAATTCACCGGCAACCAGTGTGGTCCACGAGGCCTGAAGCGAAAGCCGCAAGCCGGTGAAGATCATCGGCAATGCGCCGGGAATCATGACTTCGCGTACAAACTGGCTTCGCCGCAAGCCGAGCATCTCGGCGGCCTCGATCAACGACGGATCGAGATTGCGCACCCCTGCAAAGCTGTTGATGACGCTCGGCACAAACGCGGCGAACCAGATCACCATGACTTTCGCGGCGTCACCCAGCCCAAGCCACACGATCGCAAGCGGAATCCAGGCGAGCGGCGGAATCGGACGTAGCATGATGAAGATCGGGTTGAGGAAAGCCTGGGCGCGGCGTGATTGCCCCATCCACAGGCCGAGCGGCACACCCGAGACCGTTGCCGTGAGAAAGCCGTACAGCACGAGCTTGACGCTCTGGACGATGTGCTGGTCGAGGCGGCCATCCGCGTAACCTTCGACCGTCACTTGCACCAGCGCCTGCCAGACGTCCAGCGGCGACGGCAACCGCGCCGCAGACACCATTCCAGTCAGGCCGGTCACCGCGTACCACAGCAAGAGGACGGTGGCGAGCGTCACAATACTGCACCCAAGACGCGGTGACACTACTGAACGGGCGGAACGCATGACAAGGTGCACGTCGTCTCCTTAATATTCAGCGGCTTGCCTTGTTTGACGCCAAATGCAACCGCTTGCATTTGACTATAATACTGACGCTGGAAACTGGCATCGGTAGTTATACGGGTGCGGGCAACTGAATGTTGTCCGCTTGCATCGAACGACTACAATCCGACTAACGGGACGCGCTGAACACACATTGCGAACGAACACGAATCAGCATGAAAGACGGACAGAAACTGGATCATCCCTTGCGCGATCTCTCTCTCACGCGCGCCCGCATCAGCGACGTCGCGCGTCTCGCCGACGTCTCCACGGCGACGGTATCGCGCGCGTTATCGAACCCTGACGTGGTCAAGGCCGACACGCGCGCGCGGATCCGCGAAGCCATCGCGGCGCTCGGCTATGTGCCGGACGGCGCCGCGCGGGCGCTTGCGCTAGGACGGGCGCGCACGGTCGGCGCGATCGTACCGACGCTCGACAACGCGATCTTCGCGCGCGCCGTTCAAGGGCTTCAGACGACGTTATCGAATTCGGGTTATCAGTTGCTGATCTCCGCGCACGAGTACAACCTTGCCGCCGAGACGGAAGTGGTGCGCGCGCTGCTCGAACGCTCCGTCGATGCCATTCTTTTGGTCGGCCAGGACCACGCGCCGCAGACCTACGAGCTGATTCGTGCGAGCCAGGTGGCGCTGGTGATCATGTGGTCGAATCCGTCGGCGCAGAGCGCGGACACTGATGACACGCCACCCTCCATTGGTTTCGATAACCGTCATATCGGTGAGCTCGCGGCCGATCATCTGCTGTCTCTCGGGCATACGCGCTTCGGCGCGATATCCGGCTTCACGCGATACAACGACCGGGCCCGAGAACGCGTGGAGGGCTTTCGTGCGACGCTTGCCCGCCACGGTTGCGCGCTGCCGGAAGCCTCTGTGATCGAACAATCCTTCGGCTTCGAAGGAGGCCGTGCGGGCTTGCAGCATTTGCTGAAACTGCGCCCTTCACCCACTGCTATTTTTTGCGGCAACGACGTGCTCGCGCTTGGCTGCCTGTTCGAAGCGCAATCGCTTGGTATAGCGGTGCCTGAAACTTTGTCGATAGTCGGTTGCGACAATCTGCCGATTGCATCGCAGATCATGCCCGGCCTCACCACGATCCTTCTGCCCACCTACGAACTAGGCGAACGGGCCGCTCGCGCTGTGCTGAACTGGCTTGCAGAAGGTGAGCCGCCGGCGCATGAACGCCTGCCGATCGAACTGATCGTGCGCGGGACGACTGCGCCGCCTGCGGTCCAACGTCGTACGAACGGCGCGAAATAAAGGTTTTACCGATGCTTCGCCTGGCGTTCATCAAGAGAAGCCAGGCTTCAATTGCGCGATCAACGTGTCAGGAATATCGACACCTTGCTGTTCCGATGCTTCCGCAAGTCGTTCCCTTCGGTAACCGGGAAGCCGGACATCGTCGTCCAGGAGCATCATTTCAATCAGCGTTTCCACGCGCGAGAGATAGGTATCGTCACCGGCCAGTGCGCCCGGATCGATCGCCCAGAATAAGTGACCAATGCGGGAGCGCTCGCCCTCCTCCGTCAGGAACGAACCGGCTTCGTAACCGAAGTTCGCACCGGTCAGCGCCGCCGCCAGCAACTCGACGACTAATGCCAGCATCGCGCCCTTCGCCCCGCCGAACGGCAGCATCATGCCGTTTAACGCAGCGCGGGCATCGGTTGTCGGCTGCCCGTCCCGGGTGGTCGCCCAGCCTTCGGGAATCGGCTTGCCGTCGCGTGCGGCAATGGCAATCTTGCCACGTGCGATCTGCGAAAGTGCCAGATCGATCACCAGGGGCTCGGCCTGACGGCGCGGGAAGACAGCGGCAATGGGGTTGGTGCCAAAGAGCGCACGGCGACCGCCCCACGCGGGCATGGCTGCGGGCGAATTGCTGAAAGCAAGACCGACCATGCCTGCCGCGCCAAGCGCCTGCAGATGCGCCGCGCCGACGCCAAAATGATGACTGCGCCTGACGCCCGCCACCGCGCTACCGAACTGTTTCGCACGTTCGGTCAACGTGCTGATGGCTAGATCGCAGGCGGGATAAGCAAGCCCATCGGCGCCATCTATCAGAACAGCCGCGCCACGATCCGAGACAATCGCCGGTTGCGCCAATGGATCGACGCGGCCGTTGCTCAGTTGCGCGCAATACATCGGCAGACGCGATACCCCGTGTGATGACAGCCCACGCAAGTCAGCATAGACAAGCGCACGGGCCGTCGATTGCGCAGTCGCGGGCAACGCGCCGGCGGCAAGCAGCGCGTCGACGGCAAGCGCTGTGAGTGCGTCGGGAAGCAGTCGGGACATCGATCATTCCTTTTAAATTGTGAATCTTATTCTGCCAGCGCGGCGGCGACCCGTGCCGCGACGAGCGAACTCACGCGTTCGTTTGATTGCACCGTGAGTCCCGCAATATGCGGCGTAAGGATCAGGTTTGGCGCGGCCGCGAGAGGCGAACCGGCGCGCAGCGGTTCATCGGAGAAAACGTCGAGCGCAGCGCCCGCCAACCGTTTCTCTTGCAGCGCGGCAGCGAGCGCACTTTCATCGATGGTACCGCCTCGCGCCGTATTGATCACGATGGCGCCGTGTTTCAGCGAACCGATGCGCCTGGCGTCGAGCAGGTTGCGCGTGAGTTCGGTGAGCGGCACGTGCAGCGTGATGACATCAGCAGCGACCAGCGCTTCTTCAAGCGCCATGTAGCGCGCGCCGGTTTCGTTCCAGCAGGATGCCTCCGCGGGCTGCTGCGGATCATAGCCGACTACCGTCATGCTAAGGCCACGCGCCAGCCTCGCCACGATCTGCCCGATGCCACCAAAGCCGATCACCGCCAACACGCTGCCGGCGATCTCACGTCCATTCGATAACACCTGACGCGGCCACTCGCCCGCGGCAACGTCGGCGCTGCGCAGGTACGCGCCGCGCAACAGCATGAACGAGGTAGCGATCACATACTCCGCGACCGCTTGCGCGTTAGCGCCCGTCGCGGGGAAGACAGCGATGTTGCGCGCGGCGCACGCGGGCATGTCGATGTTGTCGAGTCCAACGCCGAGACGGCCCACCACGCTCAGTTTCGTGGCCGTTTGCAGCAACGCCTCTGACACCTGCGTGCGGTTCCTCACGATCAATGCATGCGCGTCCACGAGTTCAGCAGCAAGGCGTTCCGGTTGATCGACGAGGGTGGCGTCGAAGCGGACTTGAAAGCGCTCTCTTAGGGTATCGACTGCGGCTTCGTCCATAAACTCGCTGATGACGATCTTCTTCATTCGGCCGCCTTTTCCATCAGTTGAACGGAGCCGGGCTGGCGTACTTCTTGTTCCAGGCTCGGGCCGACGAGATCTTGCTGACGCTCGCTCGGTGCAGCGAGAAACTCGCGTGCCGCGCGGGGATCGAACGCACCCTCCCAGCGTGCGACGACAAGCGCGGCCACCACATTGCCGATCATGTTCGTGAGCGCGCGAACTTCGTTGAGCACCCGGTCGACACCCAGGATCAGCGTGATGCCTGCAACCGGAATGATGTTGTGCGTGGAGAGCGTCGCCGTCAGCGCGACCAGCGCCGCACCGGCCACACCTGCACCGCCTTTGGACGTCAGCATCAGGATGGCCAGCAAGCCGATTTGCTGCATCAGCGTAAGGTGGGTGTTGGTCGCTTGTGCGATGAACAGCGATGTCATCGTCAAATAGATCGCTGCACCGTCGAGATTAAATGAATAACCGGTCGGCAACACAAGTCCCACGATAGCTTTCGGGCAGCCCATGCGTTCGAGCTTTTCCATCAGGCGCGGCAACACGGATTCTGTGGTCGACGTGCCGAGCACGATCAAGAGTTCCTCGCGAAAATACTTGAGCAGCGGCCACAGCCCGACGCCTGCGCGATGAACAGAATGCTGGTGACATAGAAGCAGAGGATCAGCATCCCGAGTTGCTGCAAGGACGAGATGCCGTATTTGCCGACTGTGAAGGCAATCGCGCCGAATGCGCCGAGCGGTGCAAGCCGCATGATCATGCCGACAATGCTCATCAGTGCATCGCCGAATTGCTCGATTCCGCGCATGAGCAACCGGCTGCGTTGCGACATGATCGATAGCGCAATGCCGAAGAGCACCGAGAACAACAACACTTGCAACAGATCGCCCCGGGCGAATGCGCCGACCACCGAGTTGGGCACGATCAGGTCGAAGAAACTGGACGACGCCGCGTGCGCGTCGGCCACGTAGTGCGACATCGCGTGGGGATCCAGCGTGGCCGGGTCAATGTTCAGGCCTGCACCGGGATGCAGCACGTTCGCCACGATCAGTCCGATCACCAGCGCAATGGTGGTCATCACCTCGAAGTAGAGCAGCGTCTTGAAACCGACGCGTCCCACCTGCTTGAGGCTCTCCATTCGCGCAATGCCGACGGAGACCGTGCAGAAGATGACGAGCGTGATCAGCATCTTGATGAGACGAATAAACGTGTCGCCAAGCGGCTTCATTTCCACGCCGAACGAAGGCGCGAAATAACCGACGACAATCCCGGCCGCAAGTCCGATCAGGACCTGCACGTATAGATGTTTGAGCACGCGCAAGATGGTGTCTCCTCCACTCGCTGCCGCGAAGTCTTGAGCCGGCGCCGTTGGCGGCATGGGTCGGCCGGCACGGGAGCGCCAAGGCCGTTCTTATGGCCTTCTCCGTGCCGGCGCGCGCCGGCCTTTCACTGTCTTGCCAGCTATTGCACTGACCCTGCCGCTTGAACGTCAGGCGCTTTCGAACAACCGGGTCAGTACGAACTCGCGATGCCCGAGCGCTTCTGCCGAGGTGAAGCGCCCGTTCACCGTTGCAAGCATGCATTCGAGTAGCTTGTCGCCGCTCTGGTCGAGGTTCTGTTCGCGCTGCAAAATGCCCGTCACATCCACGTCGATATGCTCGCTCATCGTGCGCACTGTACGCGGATTCGCGCAGATCTTGATGACAGGGACGATCGGATTGCCGATCACGTTACCTTGCCCCGTCGGGAAGAAATGCACGACAAAGCCCGATGCCGCGCACAGCGTCACCATTTCCGCCGCGGCGGAGGACGAATCCATGAACCAGAGACCAGGATGCGTCGGCTCCTCGGCTTTATCGAGCACACCATCCACCATGCACTTCTTGCCGATTTTCTGGATGTTGCCGAGCGCCTTTTCCTCAATCGTCGTCAAGCCGCCTGCAATGTTGCCCTTGGTCGGCTGCGATTCCGACAAGTCATCCGTTTTCCAGCGGTTGATCATCTCCTGATAGCGATCAAACATGAACTGGAAGCGCTCGCGCACGCCATCGTTGGCGCAGCGCGCGGCCACGATCTGCTCACCGCCTGTCAACTCGGAGGTCTCGCCGAACACGAGCGTGGTGCCGAGACCGTACAGCTTGTCGAATGCATTGCCGACGGTCGGGTTCGCGCCGCAGCCCGAGGTGGTGTCCGACTCACCACATTTGGTGGATATCCAAAGGTCAGCGATCGGGCATTCCCCGCGATGCAGGGACGTTGCGTACTGCACCATTTCCTTCGCCGCTTTCGATGCCCGCATGATGGTGTCGTGATCGCCATGCAACTCGATGCCAAACCCCATTACCGGTTTGCCCGTCTTGGCAATACCGTCCACCACGCGCTTGGTCCAGCCTTCCTCAATACCGATCACCACCACCGCCGCGACGTTCGGGTTACTGCCCGCACCGATTAATGTGCGGAAATGCAGGTCAAGGTCGGCGCCGAACTGCAGACGACCATACGGATGGGGTAAAGCCATCGTGCCCTTGATGTTGTTCTCGACCGCCAGCGCTGCGGCGTTCGACAGATCGTCGACCGGCAGGATGATCACGTGGTTGCGCACGCCAACGCGGCCATTATCGCGACGGTAGCCGCGGAAAATCGTATCCAGGTCAATCACGCTCATGGTGTGTCTCTCGTTTGGGTCGGTTCAGTCGGTTCAATTCGGGGGATTGGATCGGGCCATGTCACGCATTGGCGTGTCACTTACCAGCGCTTCGTCTTGATGTTGTGCACGTGCGCGTGTTCGCCGGCGCTGATCGGCGCGACCACCTTGCCTATGTCGACGCCGTATTTGAAGACCGTGTCGCCGACAGCCATATCCTTGAGCGCCACCTTATGGCCGATAGGAATGTCCTGCTTGGCGGGGAAAGTCACGACTTCGTCGTCGTCCATGATCCATGCGTTGAGCTGCGTTCCCGCCTTAATGCCCTCAACAACGGCCACGCCGACCGTGTCTTTCGCCTCGTGCAGCACGATGTGAATAGTCGTGCGCTCGGGCGTTGCGCCCGCTGCTGCCGTGCTGTTGATGTCTGCCGTGGGATTGCTCATTAGCGTCTCCGTTCGTGTGTGGAATGCGGTGTGCGTCCCGCGTGGGCAGCGAGCCAGATGCGCTGCGTTGAAATCGATATTAGGCGGCAGGTTGCGCTATGTCAACTAGGTCATCTATATGTGTTGGATGAGTGTTTTCCATTAGTTCTCTCATTCGCGCTCGCCGCAGCATTCCTTTGGCAGTCTGGATCAATGCCGTGTTTCCCCCAATTTGCTTTCAAGGAATCCATCGCCTAGACTTCGCAGTCATACAGATGACCTAAATCACATGGGCATCTTGGCCATACGTCATACGGTTTCCGGCGCAATAGAAACGCATGACCGGAGTCCAAGCGAACGAACAAATAGCCGGCGGACGAAGCGCGCAAGCCATGCACGCAATACGCACGACCGGCAACAGGAGACTGCACGATGCATCGCACCTGTTCTTTCATCCGTGGGCCGCGTTTGGGTCCGCGTGTCATCAAGTCCGGCCCGTCCCCGCTCAACGCCACGATCGACCCTCCTTCTTGAGGAAAGCCTAGGCTCGCGTCTTGGTTCCTCGCTTTTTGCGCCGCGTCGGCGCTCTTGCCACCCACAGGGTCGTCCTCGATGAACGTGAAGAAAATCTTTCGAATGATCGGCGTCGCGTGTGCGCTGTCCGCCACGCTCGCAGCGGGGACCGCCCGTGCCGAAGTAAGCGAGGTTAAGATCGCGCGGCAATACGGCGTGAGTTATTTGCCCCTGATGATCATGCAGGATCAGAGGCTTTTCGAGAAACACGCGGCGCAGGCGGGTATTGCCGACCTCAAGGTGTCATGGGTGGAGTTTGCAGGCGGAAACGTGATGAACGACGCGTTGCTCTCCAACTCGCTGCAAATTGCATCGGGTGGCGTTGCGCCGCTCGTGTTGCTGTGGTCGCGCACGCAGGGCACGCCGGTCGAGGTGAAGGCGCTGGCCGCGATCAACTCCATGCCGTTGCTGTTAAATACGACCAATTCGAAAGTGAAGACGCTCAAGGACTTCACGGGCCAGGACAAGATTGCGTTGCCAGCCGCGAAGGTATCCATCCAGGCGATCACGCTGCAGATGGCCGCGGAAAAGGCGTTCGGTGCAGGCAACCAGGGACAGCTCGACAAGTACACCGTATCGCTTTCGCATCCAGACGCGCAGCAAGCGTTGATGTCGGGCAGCAGCGAAGTCACCGCACATTTCGGCTCGCCGCCGTTCCAGGAACAGGAACTGCAAAAGCCAAACGTACATACCGTACTCAACTCTTATGACGTGCTCGGCGGTAAATCCAGCTTCAACCTCGTCTGGTGCACAGCGCGCTTTTATAACGAGAACCCGAAACTGGTGAAAGCGTTCATGGACGCACTTGCTGAATCGGAAGCGTGGATCAACCGGGACAAGCATGCGGCGGCAATCGCGTACTTGCGGATATCTAAGGAAAAAAGCAGTGTCGATGCCGTCGAGAAGATGATTTCGTCCCCCGAGGTTTCCTTTACCACGGTCCCGCAAAACACCATCAAATACGCCGATTTCATGGCGCGCACGGGGCTTATCAAGTCCAAACCGCAATCGTGGAAAGACATGTTTTTTCCCGTCGCTCAATCCCTGCAAGGAAGCTGACATGCGCGCTGCGCTAGATACCGCCGCTTACCCTGACACTTCGCCGTTGCTCTCGGTGCGCGGCGTCACGCTCCAGTACAAGACACCGAAGACGCTCGTGATGGCGACATACCGCGTGGACTTCGACGTGTTCCGCGGCGACCGGTTCATCCTGCTCGGACCGTCCGGGTGCGGCAAGTCGACGTTACTAAAAAGTGTCGGCGGATATCTTGCGCCCACCGAAGGCACCATCTCGCTAAAGGGCAAGACGGTGACGCGGCCCGGGCCGGACCGGATGATGGTGTTCCAGGAGTTCGACCAGTTGCTGCCGTGGAAAACGGTTCGACAGAATGTGATGTTTGCGCTGCAGGCTTCTCGTCGACTCTATGGCAAGGAGATAGAAGACCGCGCCATGCATTACATCGACAAGGTCAATCTATCTGCGTTCGCTGACAGCTATCCGCACACGCTTTCGGGCGGTATGAAGCAGCGGGTGGCCATTGCGCGCGGCATGGCAATGGAGCCAGACATCCTGCTGATGGACGAGCCGTTCGCCGCGCTCGACGCCCTCACGCGGCGCAAGATGCAGGACGAACTCCTGTCGCTGTGGGATGAAACCCGCTTCACCGTATTGTTCGTCACGCACTCCATTCCCGAAGCCATCAAGGTAGGCAGCAGGATCTTGCTGCTCTCGCCACACCCTGGGCAGGTCAAAGCAGAACTCGAAACCGCTGCTACGCCCGAAGCCGCCATCGCACTTGAAAAGCGCATCCAGCACATGCTGTTCGAAGACGAAATCGCGAGGGCCGAAAATGTCTGACATGCTCACTCACGGCGGTTCCGGTCATCGCAAGCAGGCTGCCGTCGTGCCACGCTCCGAAGTGGTCCGCGAGCCCGCTGAAACGCGCGAGTTCAGCGTGGTGGAAAAGCCGCTGTCGCTGTTCGAACGGCTCTATAACCAGGCCTGGATTCGCAAGGTCGTGATTCTCGTACTGCTTGCAGGCGTCTGGGAAATCTACGGTCGCTGGCTGAACAATCCGCTACTGTTCCCCACCTTCAGTGCGACCATTGAAGCGTTCTTCAGGAGCATTGCGAGCGGCGAGTTGCCGGGCAAGGCATGGGCATCAATCCATGTGTTGTTGATCGGTTATGCCTGCGGAATCGCGCTCGCTGCCGTGCTCACAGCGGCTGCGATCACTTCGCGCATCGGCACCGATTTTCTCGAAACCATGACGTCCATGCTCAACCCGCTGCCCGCGATTGCGCTGCTTCCGATTGCGCTGATCTGGTTCGGCCTGGGCAATGGCAGCCTCATCTTCGTGCTGGTGCATTCGGTCACGTGGTCAGTGGCGTTGAACACGCACTCGGGCTTTCTCTCGGTCAGCAACACGCTCAAGATGGTCGGCAGGAACTACGGCTTGCGCGGCGGCCGCTATGTGCTGCAAATTCTCGTGCCCGCGGCATTCCCGAGCATCCTGACCGGACTGAAGATTGGCTGGGCGTTTGCGTGGCGCACGCTCATCGCGGCGGAGCTCGTGTTCGGCGTGAGCGCCGGGTCGGGCGGCCTAGGATGGTTTATTTACGAGAACAAAAATCTGCTCGATATCGCCAATGTGTTCGCCGGACTGTTCACGGTGATTTTGATCGGGCTTGCCGTCGAGAACCTGATTTTCCGGGTGCTGGAGCGCCATACGGTGCAGCGCTGGGGCATGCAGTCCTGACGCGCTTCCGGAGCGGTGCGCGATGACCGCCAACCTCGCGCTCCTGGTCATTGGCGGAAGTGCGATCGCGGGCTTCGTTTCCGGGCTCGCCGGGTTTGCGTTCGGGCTTGTCGCGATGGTTTTCTGGGCGTGGACGCTGCCACCGCAAATGATCGGGCCGATGCTCGTCGTCGGTTCGCTTGCAGGACAGGTACTGACGGTCGGGACCGTGCGGCGCAGCATCCGTGTGAAGCAGATCGCGCCCATGCTCGCGGGCGGGCTTGTCGGTGTGCCTATCGGGGCAGCGTTGTTGCCGTGGCTCGACCCGGTGGCGTTTCGTTTAGGCGTAGGCGTGCTGCTGATCGTGTATTGCGGTCTGATGTTACTGGCGGCGAATCTGCCCACCATCACCATTAGCGCAAGCCGCAGCGTGTTCGCGGACGGCGGTGTTGGCGTGATCGGCGGAATTCTCGGGGGTATCGCGGGTCTTGTCGGTCCGGCGCCCACGGTATGGTGCATGTTGCGAGGTTATCCGAAGGATTCGCAGCGGGCGATTTGCCAGACGTTCTTCATCGTGATGCAAACGTTGACGCTTGTCATGTACAGCTTGAATGGACTCATTTCCGCACAGACGCTCGTGCTGTTCGCATGGATGATGCCGTCGTCGCTACTGTTCGCGTGGCTCGGGTCGCGGCTTTACCTGCGCCTCTCGGAGTACGCATTTCGCCGCATGCTTTTCGTCCTGCTGCTCGCGTCGGGTGTGGCACTACTGGGGTCATCGCTGCGGCACGCGCTGAAATGAAAAGGAGACGGCGTTGAGCGCGATCCGGTATTTCGTGACGTTTCTCTCAGTGGCGAAGCACGGCTCGTTCGCTGGCGCTGCAGAGGAGGTCTGTCTCACGCAAGCCGCTGTCGGCTTGCAGATGCGTTCGCTCGAGCGCGATCTCGACCTGGTTCTCTTCGACCGTGCCGCCCGCTCGGTATCGCTCAGCGCGCAAGGCCGTGCAGTGCTGCCGCTGGCGGAAACGCTGGTGGCAACGTACAGGCAGATCCTTGCAACGGGCAACGCGGGCGAACTGTCGGGCACGGTGCGTGTTGGTGCTCTCGTCTCGTCGCTGATGGGCGCGTTCGCTGACGCCATGCTTAAACTCAAGCAACGTTATCCGCGTCTGGACCTGAAGTTGTTCACGGGCTTGTCCAGCGACTTTGCGGCGCGGGTGGAAAATGGCGAACTCGACGCCGCGATTGTCACGCAATCCCCCGCGGCGTTGCCAGCCTCGCTGAAGTGGACGATGCTGTACAGCGAACCAATGGTCTTCATCGCACCCTCCAACGGTCCGCCTGCTTGCATCGAAGCCCTGCTTGAAGAGCCGTTCATTCGTTTCGACCGGCATACGTGGACTGGCGTTCTGGTCGACAACGCCCTTCGGCAGCTCGGTTTTGCCCGCGATGAAATCATGGAGCTGAATTCCATCGAGGCGATCTCCGAGATGGTGCGGCGCGGCTTTGGCGTGTCGATCGTGCCGCTGCTTGCCAACGCGAACTGGACCCGCGAGTCGGGCTTGCGCGTCACGCCGCTGCCCGGGCACATCACGCCTCGCCGCGTGGGTTTGCTTGAACGGCGCGATCATCCGAGGCAGGCATTCACGGACGCAGTGAAGCGTCATTTCATCGATACCGCTGAACCTTCTTCTTCGATCAGCGATTCACCGGGGCGCACGCGCGTGAACTGAACGCGTTCGCGGCGGGTGGCGAATGCGTTGTCATCGAGTCGGACGCACATGTACTCAGACGTCTCCAGCGCGCCGGCCTCCGGAAAGTCTTCACGATAATGCGCGCCTCGCGAATTCTCTCGCATCAGCGCGGATTCGGTGATCGCGCGGCTCACGAGGATAAGGTTGCGCAGGTTCATCCAGTCGTGCCACGAGAGGTTGAACCGTAAGTCGCGACCGTCGACGCCGGTTCGATCAAGTTGCACCTCAAGCCCGATGAGCTGCTGCTTGGCACGCTCGAGCCCTTGCGCGTCGCGAAGGATACCGACATCGTTCCACATAAGTTCAGCGAGCGCGTCGCGGATCGCTTCAAGATCGCCGCGCGGCTGGTTGAGCGGACGGTTGCATCGGGTGATCGCCGCATTGATCGCGTCGGTGTCAACATCAGCATAGGCACCGTGCTGCGGTACCCAACGCGCGAGCGTATCGCCGGCGATACCGCCGAACACCGTTGAATTCGCCACGCCGTTACCGCCCAACCGGTTCGCTCCGTGCACGCCGCCCGCGTCTTCGCCCGCCACAAAAAGCCCGGTCAGCGTGGTCGCGCAATTGGACTCGAAGACCACACCGCCCATCATGTAATGCGCCGTCGGTACGACTTCCACTCGACCGCCCGCAAGATCGAAACCGCAATCCGCACACCGCTCGACCATGCCCTTGAAGCGCTTGCGCACACTATCGGCGCCGAGATGATGCATCTGCAGATACACGCCGCCGTTGGGCGTTGCATGCCCTGCCCGAAGCTCATGGAAGATGCTGCGCGAAACGACGTCACGCGTCGCGCGTTCTCCACGAGAATCGTACGCATGCATGAAACGCTCGCCCGCACCGCTGAGCAAGTAGCCGCCCGCGCCACGCAAACCCTCTTCGAGAACGGTGCCCGTCATGCGCGTATGCGCGCCGGCAAGTAGCCCCGTGGGATGAAACTGGACCATCTCCATGTCACGCAGCGTGAGGCCGGCGCGCAGTGCCATTGCCATGCCGTCGCAGCTTTTGTCGCCGCTGGGCGTATGGTACCGATACATGGTCGGACCGCCTCCCGTTGCAAGCAACACGGCTTTCGTGCGCACGAAGACAAACTCGCCGCTGCGCATGTCGATCATCAGGACGCCGGCCAGCGACTTGCCATCGCGGCTGTGGATGAACTCTACGGCCCGATGCTCCTCCAGCCGGTCAATGCCCCGTGCCCATATCTGCTCAGCCAACCGGTTGATGATCTCGATGCCGGTCTGGTCGCCCTTATGCACGGTACGGTCGAAGGTCTGCCCGGCGAACGCTTTTTGGCGCACGGAGCCGTCGGGGTTGCGATCGAAGAAACAGCCGAGTTCGTTTTCAAGCTCTTGGATTCTCTCGATGGCACCCGTTACCAGCATCCATGCAAGGTCCTGGTTCGAGAGCCATTTCCCGCCTTCGATCGTGTCCATGAAATGCCGCTCGACAGAATCCCCCGGCGCGAGCGCGACGTTGTAGCCTCCCTGCACCATGCGCGTACATCCGCACTTGCCGAGCAGCCCTTTGACGGCCACCGTGATGCGCAACTGCGGCGCTGCGGCCTGCGCGTGCAACGCGGCAAAAAGGCCCGCACCGCCGCTGCCGAGGATGAGGATGTCAGTATCGAACTGTTTCATAGGAATATTCAGGAGCGAATGCCGAGCGACGCAAGCACCACATCGCGTTGCGATCGCGTGTTCTGCTGGACGGCGGTATAGAGACTGCCGCCGTGGCTATCCATGGCGACGAGCAACGGGCCGAAGTCGCGAATTCGGAAACGCCAGAGCGATTCGGGATTGAGATCGTCCAGATCAACGTCTTCTATCTGCTCGATCCACGTGGTCTCAAGCGCGGCCGTGCCGCCGACTATTGCGAGATACACACCGCCGAATTCGACAAATGCCCCGCTCGATGCCGCTCCGAGACCGCCCTTACCGATCACGATCCGCACGCCATAGGTTTGCATCAGCGGTGCAGTAAATCGCTCCATGCGAGCCGACGTTGTCGTGCCGATACAGACCGGTTCGTAACCGGCGGGATTCTGGGCCGATGCCTCGACCCGCCGCACGTTCGGCGCAGTATGGATCACGGCATGGCCGCGGAGGTCGAACCGGGTCGTGCGCTTGTGGTCGAACATATGGATCTGAGTGGCGTCGCGGATACCGAACAGCGTGGTATTGAGCGTGACCGTGTCACCTATGCGTAATGCCCGAATCTGTTCTTCGGTTGCCGGCATGTCGAGCGGATGATGCTTGCCGGTCGCGAGCGTGTCAGTAGCCATAGTCGACTCCCTGCTCGCTCAAGGTGGCGCGCGCCCGCCGCGCAGAATGACACTGCATGTTCACCGCAACCGGGTTCATCGTAATGTGCGTGGCAGCCAACTCGATGTGCACCGCGAACGCCGTTGCGTCGCCACCGAGTCCTTGCGGCCCGACACCCAACTGATTGACCGCGGCGGACAATTGCTGCTCGAGCGCCGCGCCATGTTGATCGCGGCATTGCGTGCCGAGGGGTCGGGTCGCCGCGCGCTTTGCAAGCGCCACGCACAGATCGGAGGTACCGCCGACGCCCACGCCAACAATGGTCGGCGGACACGTCTTGCCGCCAGCATCGACCACGCAGTCGATGACGAAGCGCCGAATGGCGTCGACTCCCTCTGCCGGAATCGCCATGCGAAGGAACGAGTTGTTCTCGGAGCCGCTGCCCTTCGGAATCATTTCGATCGAGAGCTTTTGGGGGGTATCGTCGAAATCAATGTGAATCACGGGCACTTCCGCGCCGCACGAACTCTGCTCGTTATGCCGCGTGAGCGGATGGACAACCGATGATCGCAGCGGATGCTCATGTGTCGCCCGTTCACAACCGCGGCGAATCGCGGCCTTCAGGCGCATGCCATCGAACTGCACGCCCTGCCCGATCGACACGTTGTAGATGGGGATGCCCGTGTCCTGGCACAACAGGTTATCGGCCTGCTCCGCGACGACGATGTTCTGGCGCATCGTGCCAAGCACACGCCGCGCGGTATCGTTGCGTTCGCCCGCTTCGAGCTTCGCAATGCCATCCTTGATGTCCGGCGGAAGGTGCTTCAGCGATCGGATATACAGTGTTTTCGCGATCTCTTCGATTAACGCGTAGTCGATCGTCAAATCCGTTGTCGTTTCCATGGACACCTCTTTCATAGCACGCGTGCTTAAACCGTCAGCCTCGCAACGTCTTTCTTACAATGTCAGCGATAGCGCAAACGCCATTCCGATGACGAAAGCGCCTCCTGCCGTTGCAGCAATCAGATCCTTGCGCAAGCCGCTCCACGGACGGAACTCGATCAGCAGCAGCCGCACGCCGCCAATCAGGTGAGCCGCCAGCAACGTGACAAGTCCCCATTCCGCAAAGACGAACGCGGGCGCGCGCGTGACGCTCAGGAAAGAATCGAATGGCGCTGCGCCATGCAACGCCGTTCCGAGCGCCCAGAAGTGCGCGGGCAGGAAAAACGCCAGTGCCAGCCCGGACAACCGATGGACCAAGAACGCCCACCATGCAGGGTGATTGCGCGCGCGGAAATCCAGCTTGCGTCCGGGCGTGACAACATGGCGGTCCGTGCTCATGCCGGCGTTCCTGCAATCAGCGCATAGACCGCCCGCAGGCCCGCAAGCGCCAGCGCAATACCGACTATCACGCTGGCGATCCCGGCCCACGCACCACGCCAGTTCAGCCATTCATCGGCGATACGGCGCAGGCCCACGGGCACGTGCACCGACGCCGCGATCACAAAGACCGCGTAAAACGCGCCCCACGCGAGATTGCCGTGCAGGCGGGTTATTACATCAGTGGCGCGCAGGCCCCCATGCACCACCCAGATCATGGTCGCAAGGTGCAACGCGACGCACACTGTGAGCACCATCGCGGACATGCGTTGCAGCCACCATCCGTTGAACATGATATTCATCGCGTCCCTCTTTTCGGCGTCTGCGGACCCGCGCGTTTGAGGCCCGCGATGCTCGCTGTAGGCGACAGTGCCTTAGGACAACGTTCGGTGCACGAACCAAGGGTATGGCATGAGTGGCAGCCCGCATCGTTCGATACCGCTTCATGGCGCACACCCTGCTGGATATCACGCACATCGTTGACGAGCGTCCACGCGCGGTTCAGCGCTGCCGGCCCCAGATAATCCGGTTTCCATCCGACCACATCGCAACTTGCATAACACACGCCGCAACCGATGCACTCGATACCCGCATCAGCGGCCTGCCGTTCGCGCGATGCCGGATCAATCAATTCGAGCGGCGCGCTGCGGTCGCGGTTGCCCGAGAAGTAGCCTTTTGCGTCACGCCATTTATCGAAGAACGTGGTCATGTCGACCGCGAGATCCTTCACGATCGGCAAGTGGTTCAACGGTGCGATCTCGAGCACATCGCCTGCGTGGCGAAGCACTTTTGTTACGTGCGTGCGGCAAGTCCAGCGCGCCCGGCCATTTACGGTCATCGCGCACGAACCGCACATACCGACGCGGCATGCGAAGCGGTAGGACAGCGTGGCGTCAATACACCGCTGGATATGGGTCACCACGTCGAGCACGGTCTGGCTTTCGCGGCGCGGAACGTCGAACGCTTCGAACGCGCCGTCTTCGGCACCGCGCCAGACGCGCACGCTCAGCGAGTCGCTGACAGAAGGCTGCATGGAGAATAACACCTGTTTGAATGGCTTTGGAGGAGAGGCTGATCCTCAGATTAGCGCGCTGCATCTACGGTTGAACAGCGAATAATTCTTGATTCGAGCGCAAGTGTTTCTTGGGGTATGTACGACGCTGAATTCCGCTCGCGCGGCCCAAGGTGAAACCCTTGTATCGACAAACCTACAAAACCCACCTCATCTATATGTGCTATATGACTTTGTCGTTTAAAATCGGGGCAGGTCCTCGATGGGCCTGACTGGAAGCATGGAAGGCCGGCACGGACTAAATTCGACGCAATTCGCTCACGTCAGAGGTTTTTATGAGCACGCTCGCCATCACTCCGCCGTCGCTAGGCGGCACGCGTTACAAGGAAGTCAAGAGCGCCATCCTGGCGGCACTGTCCGCGGGTGAGTGGAAAGGCGGCGAATGCATTCCTTCCGAAAAGCGGCTCGCCGAAAGATTCGGCGTGTCTATCGGCACGTTGCGCAAAGCCATTGACGAACTGTGCGCCGAGAACATTCTGATCAGGCATCAGGGCTTGGGGACTTTCGTCTCCATGCATCAGCGCGACCGCCATTTTTTTCGGTTTTTTCGCATTGTCCGGCGCGATGGAGAGAAGGCGTACCCCGTTGTCACGCTAATTGAATTCCGCAAAGCGCGCGCTTCGCGCGAAGCCGCGGCGGTGCTCGGCATCGAAGCCGGCGCACGCGTGTTTCAGTTTATCAACGGCCTTGCACTGCACGGTTCGACTGTTCTCGTCGAACACATCACGCTTCCGGAGGCCCACTTTCCGGGGCTGACCGAGGCGAAGTTGCGCAATCGCCCGAATACGCTCTACAACTTTTACCAAGACGTATTTGCAATCAACGTGGTTGAGACGGACGAGCGCGTAACCGTTGCGCGAGCGAACAAAATGGAAAGCGATCAACTGTCCCTCGACCTCGGCACACCGCTACTGGAAATCCGGCGGATCGCCTACTCGTATCATCGTTGTGCGGTCGAGCTTCGCGTATCCCGTTTAAATACTGAAAATTACGAATACGTGGGCGCACGCCCAGGGCGCGAGGAGCAGGAAGGGTAATGGCATTGGGTAACGCCCGCTTTTCCTCGCGAATAAAGCATTGGACGTTTAGATGCATTATTTGGGTCGGTCATGGGCTCCTCAATTATGCTCGCGTCAGCGCAGAACCAAGCTGCGTGTGCACATCGCCGGCCTGAAAGGCGTCGCTGCGCAACACGTCCGCAGCAAATGGAATATTGGTCTTTACGCCGACCACCTCGAAGGCCGTGAGCGCGTCGAGCATCCGCGCGATGGCCTGCTCGCGGGTCGCCTCATGCACGATGACTTTGGCGAGCATCGGGTCGTAAAACGGTGTCACGCGATTGCCTTCGGCATAGCCCGTCTCAATACGAACGCCGTGCGCCGTGGGCGGCCTGAATACATCCAGTGGCCCTGGCGACGGGAAAAAACGTCGTGGATCCTCGGCATAGACACGCACTTCGATAGCGTGTCCTGAAGCCTCGATTGAAGCGGGTAAGACTGCGTCGAGCCGCATGCCTGCTGCGAGACGGATCTGCGCCTGCACAAGGTCGATGCCAGTGATCGCCTCGGTCACCGCGTGTTCGACTTGCAAACGCGTATTCATCTCAAGGAAACTGAGCGAGCCATCCTGGGCATAGAGCATCTCCGCCGTGCCGATCACGTCGTAGCCGAGTTCGCTGAGGATGCGCGCAATACGCGTACCGGTTTCTTCGATCAACGCTCGCGGCAGATGCGGCGCGGGCGATTCCTCGATGACCTTCTGATGACGACGCTGGATCGAGCAGTCGCGCTCGAACAGATGTCTGACCTGGCCGTATTTGTCGGCCAGCAACTGAAATTCGATGTGGCGCGGGCGCTCGATCAGCCGCTCCACATACACGTCGGCGTTGCCGAAGCTGCGCTGCGACATCGACCGTGCGCGCTCCAGCGCATCGACTACCTGCGCTTCGTCGCGGACCGGCAGCATGCCGATGCCGCCACCGCCCGCGACTGGCTTGACGAGCACCGGAAAGCCGACGTTTCGAACTGCCGCGAGTTGCTGGTCAGGCGTGCCGGCCAGCACGCCGCTGCTTGGGTTCAGGGGCATGCCCAGGCTCGCCATCAACGCGCGCGCGTCGGTCTTGCGGCCCATTGCGCGCAACCAACGCGCGTCGGGCCCGATGAAGGTGACGCCGAGCGCGCTCACGGCGGTGGCGAAGTCAGGGTTCTCCGACAGGAAACCGTAGCCCGGATGCACGGCATCTGCACCGCTCTTGCGGATCGCCGCGCTCAGCGCGTCGACGTTGAGATAGCTCGCTGCCGGCGCGGCCTCGCCAATGCAGATCGCCTCGTCGGCCTGCACGACATAGGGCAGATCGCGATCCGCCTCGGAATACACGACAACCGAGGCGATCTTCATCTGCCGCAGCGCGCGCACGACACGCGCGGCGATCGCCCCCCTGTTGGCAATCAGGACCTTGTTGAACATGGCTGTCTCATCGGCCAAGGACGAGTCGGCTTCGTACACGGGTCATCATTCACGGCCGAACGCCCGCACGCAGTTTTGGTCCGACGTCGGCTTTCATGCGCCCTTGCACCGCGTCGATGAAACGGCACAGATAACGCCGTGTCTGTCTCGGGTCGATCACGTCCTCGACGCCGAATGCTTCGGCGGTGCGAAAGGGTGAAGCCAGCGCACGCAACTCCTCTTCGAGTTCTCGCTGCCGCAGCAGCGGATCTGCCGCGCCTTGAATCTCGCGTTTGAATGCAGCCGCGACGCCGCCTTCGACCGGCAACGACCCCCACTCCGCTGACGGCCACGCGAGCTTGAGATCGAGTCCGTTCTTATCGGTCGTGCTCATGCCGGCCATGCCGTAGCACTTGCGGATCACGACGGTCAGCATCGGCACAGTGGCCTGCAGACCGACATACACGGCACGCATGCCTTCGCGCAGCGTCGCGGCCGCCTCGGCCTGGGTGCCCACCATGAAACCCGGCACATCGACGAGAAACACCAGCGGCACATGAAACGTATCGCACAGCTCGATGAAATGAACCTGCTTGCGTGCGGCCTTCACTTCCATCGCGCCGCCCGCGACCATCGGATTGTTTGCGACGATGCCAACCACCTTGCCGTTCAGACGCGCGAAACCGGTAATCAGCGCCTTGCCGAAGCTCGGCTGGATTTCGAATAGCGAATCACGATCGACCACCATGCCGATCAGCTTACGCATGTTGTAGGGCTTGCGGCGATCGCGCGGCACGATGCTGAGCAAGGCTTCATCGGCGCGATCGGGCGGGTCGTCGCAAGGCAGCGCCGGCGGTAGTTCGTACACGTTTTGCGGCAGATAGCTGAGAAAGCGGCGAATCAGCGCGAAGCAGTCGACCTCGCTGTCGGCGGCATTGTCGATCGTGCCGGCGATATCGACCGCCATGTGCGCGCCGCCCAGTTCTTCCTTGCTCACTTTCTGACCGAGAGATCGTTCGACCACGGGCGGCCCAGCGGCGAACACCTGGCTCGTGTCCCTGATCATGATTGACCAGTGGGACAGAATCGCGCGTCCAGCCGGGCCGCCCGCGGCGGTGCCGAGCACCGCGCTGATCACCGGCACCACGCCGAGCAGCTGCACCGAACGTTCGAACCCGTGCACACCCGGGAATACCGTGTGGCCCTTTCTTTTCGCGGTGTTCACCGTACCGCCCGCGCCGTCGATCAGATTGATCAGCGGGATACGATAGTTGTAGGCCAGATCTTCGACAAAACCGCCCTGCCCCCCCTTCCTCCGGTCACCGCCCCAACTCGTTCCGCCGCGCACGGTAAAGTCCTCGCCGCCGATTGCGACCGGCCGGCCGTCGAGGTTCGCGAGACCGCAGACGTAGGGCGCGGGAACCACTTTCTGAACCGTGCCGTTCTCATAGACTCCGTTCCCCGCGAGCTTGCCGATTTCCTCGAACGAGCCGACGTCAACGAGCCGTTCCACGCGTTCGCGGATCGTCAGCCGTCCCTGTGCGTGCTGACGGTCGATTGCGTCAGCGCCACCCAGTTCGTCGGCCCATCGGTGCCGCAACGCAATTTCATCTGCTTCTGCCTGCCAGTGCTCGTCCATGTTCTCGTGCTCCGTTGCTAGGCATTCCCCGTTATGTCCAAAGGACGGGCTACGACAATTCAAGCCGCAGGACCGTGTCGCCTTCAGCGACCGACTGGCCTTCGGCGACGAGGATCTCCGTTACAGTGCCCGCGTCCTCGGCGATAAGCGGGATCTCCATTTTCATCGATTCGAAGATGATCAGCACTTCGCCCTCGGCCACCGCATCGCCTGGGGCTTTCAGCACCTTCCAGACCGATCCCGTGACTTCCGCCTTCATCTCGTACGTGCTCATTCGGCTTCCTCATTATGATTTTCGATACCGCTGCGCCTAGAACGTGGACGGCCAGGTATGCATCCGATGCGCGCCAACGCCATCGGTCAAACGCAAACGATGCACGTCGAGCATACGGATCAGGTATTCGCGCGTGTCTTGCGGCAGGATCACATGTTGAATGCCGTAGTTGCCGGCAATGTCGTATGCACTGCTGTCCTTGTCCATCTGCTGAAGCACGTCGTCGAAGGCGTCGTCGCCGGGCTTGAGGCCGTGCACGATCTGCGCCGCGTAATGCGGGTTCATGAAACTGATCTCGGCGCTCGGCCACGCGGCCACTTCATCGGAATTGCGGCCGCCGCCCATGTTCAGATAGGCCTGACCGTAGCTCTTGCGCAAAATGATCGACAGCTTCGGTACGCTCACGAGCGCCAGCGCACTCATGAAATTCATGATTTTGCCGGGGGCGCGCTTGCGTTCCGCGTCGAGGCCGATGATGAAGCCCGGCGTGTCGACAAACATCACGAGCGGGATGTTGAATGAATCGCACAGCACGATGAAGCGGGTGATCTTCTCGCACGCGTCGGTGTCGAGCGCGCCGCCTTTATGCAGCGGATTATTCGCGATAATGCCAACCGACCGCCCGTTCAACCGGGCCAGCGCCGTGACCGCCGACTTGCCGAAACGCGCTTTCAGTTCGAACAGACTGTCGCGATCGACTACCGCCTGCAAAATGTCGCGCATGTCGTAGACTTGCGTGCGCTGCTCGGGCAACAGCGCGCCGATATCGCGGGTCGTTGTACCGGAGCCGGCTGGCACTGCGCGTACCGGTGGCGCTTCGTTGCAATGGCTCGGCAGGTAATCGAGGAACGTGCGAATCGCGTCGAGTGCTTCGTCGTCGGTATCCACGACGCGGTCAACCAGCCCGGTGATCTGCGCATGCAGCCGCCAGCCGCCGAGCTCTTCCGGATCGATGGCTTCCTTTACCGCGAGCGACACCAGTTGCGGACTGGACACGGCGAGAACCGCGCCCTTGCGCATGACGCTGAAGTCGGAAAGCGCCGTGTACCACGTCGACGATCCATAGCAGAAGCCGAGCACCGCAGCGGCCCACGGTGTTTCGCGGGTGCGCTGGTATTGCGTCGGGTCTGCTCCGAGCATGCTGCCCATGCCGCGGGCGCCCATCGTATCGGGCATCCGCGCCCCTGACGATTCGCCCAGGAAAATCAAGGGCAAACCGCGCTGCGTCGCGACGCGCTTCATCTGCGCAATCTTCTTGCCGTTGGTCGCGCTACTCGATGCGCCCATCACCGTGAAGTCGTTCGACACCACCGCAACCTCGCGGCCATTGATCCGTGCATAGCCGACAATCTTGCCGTCCGCCGGCGTGCGGCTGCGGTCGGCTTCCGAGACGGACGACGTCGCGAACAATCCGGATTCGATGAAACTGTTCTCATCGACGAGCCGCTCGATTCGTTCCCGTGCATTCAGCACGGCCTGCTCGCGCCGCTTGTCGAGCTTCGAAGAACCGCCCATGGCAAGCGCTACCGCTTGCCGGCGCTCAAACTCGGTTTGTAAGTCGCTTTCCTGCGTCGCTGTCGATTTGCTTCCCGATGAAGCGGCGTCTTGACGGGGATCGGATGACTTCACGGCGTGGCCTTAAGTGGCAAGACTTTTAGAGCGAAGCGGAACTCGCGGGCGTGACGCTCCTGGCGATGTGAATCACGCCGCTTGCATCGAGACTCGCCAGTTCCTCGTCCGACACATCGGCGAGTGCCTGCAATACTCGCCGCGTGTCGCGGCCGACCGCGCCGCCGCTGAGCCGCAACTGGCCGGGCGTATCGCTCAGCTTCGGCACGACGCCCGCCATCGTCACGGTGCCGAGTTGATCGTCGGCGACTGGCAAGAGCATGTCGCGCGACTTGAAGTGAGCATCGGCAAAGACATCTTTCATCGTGTAGATGCGCGTGGCGGGCACGTCCGCCTCGTGCAGGAAATCTTCGAGTCGGGCCAGCGGATGCATGACGGCCCAGTTGCCGATCAGATCGTCGAGCGCCTCGTGATGTTCCGAACGGGCGAGACCGCTGCTGAAACGTGGATCGTCGGCGAGGGCCGGCTGCCTCATCGCCTGTGTAAGCCTTTTGAAGACCGCATCGCCCATCGCGGTAATGTGGATGAATTCGCCTTCGGCGGAGGCATACAGATTGTTCGGTGTACTGTCCGGCAGCCGTGAACCGGTTCGACCGGCAACGACTCCGAGCTTTTCGAAAGCGGGGATATGCGGCTCCATGAAGCTGAACGCGCATTCGTACAGCGCCGCGTCCACGCATTGGCCAACGCCCGTGCGCCCGCGAGCGAGCAATGCCATTACCGCGCCAAAGGCCGCGTACAGGCCGGTGCAATAGTCGGTCAACGACACCGCCGTGCGCGCTGGCGGCCGGTCCGGGTCGCCGGTGATGTGCCGCAAACCGCTGACCGCTTCACCGATCACGCCATAGCCTGCGCGTTCGCGGTAGGGTCCGGTCTGGCCGAATCCGCTGATGCGGACCATGACGAGGCCGGGGTTCACTGCAGACAGTTCGTCGTAGCCGAGGCCCCATTTCTCGAGGCCGCCGGGCCGGAAGTTTTCAACGAGACAATCGCAGCGCGCGGCAAGCCGCTTGACGAGCGACTGCCCGGCCGGCGTACGCAGATCGATCGACACGAGTTCGCGATTGCGCAGCAAACTCGCCGCGTACAGCGACTTCCCCTTGTACTGCTTGCCCATCGTGCGCAGCGCGTCGCCCTCGGGAGGCTCGATCTTGATCACCTCGGCGCCGAAATCGGCGAGCAGCCTGCCGCAAAACGGCCCGGCGATCGTCGAACCGAGTTCGAGCACACGCAAACCGACAAGCGGCCCTTGCCGCACCGGCCCACCTTCGTTTTGCGTCTCCGACATCTGTCACTCCCCGGCGCCGCACGACGGCCGCGCCTGTGCGTCATACAGACTATTCAGACGATGAAGTTCTTGTACCGCTTGATGAATTCACGCGCGCTTTTCATGTTCTCGCGACGGCAGCGCTCGGCTTCCTGCGCGTCGCCACGGCGCATTGCGTCGAGCACCGCGCGGTGCTCCTTGAGTCCCTGCTCGGCGCGTCCCGGCAAGATGATCACGCGTCGGATCACCGCCTGCGTCTTTTCATAGATGCCGTCGATCATTGCGCTGAGCACGGGGTTGCCCGCGGCACCGAGAATACGCTGGCGGAACAGAGAATAGCCTGTGAGAAATGCTTCGTAGTTACAACTATCGACGTAAGTCTGCATCGGCCCAGCGAACAACTCGACCAGATCTTGCCAGTCGGCAGGAGAGGTTTTCTCTGTCGCGAGGCGCACGAGCAGACCTTCGAGCACTTCGCGCACCTCGTAAAACTCGAAGATCTGCGAGACGTCGAACTTGACCACAATCGCGCCGCGATTCGGAATGCGCTCGACGAGACCGCGCTGCTCCAGCATGGCCAGGACGTCGCGCACTTTTGCGCGAGGAATGGCGTGTTCGTCGGCGAGTTCCTGCTCGCGCAGCCGGCTGCCCGGCGCAATCTGATGCGACACAATCTGGTCGCGCAGCATCTGAAAGACGTCTTCGCTCTTGACGGGCTTTACCGGCTTCGTAACCTTTGCAGCCTTTGTTACTTGCCCGACGGGCTTCACGGATCTCAGCGTCGGCTTAGCCACCGCTTGCTCGCCGCCCTTCGCCGCCTTACCAGTTTTCGGAACCGCAGACTCCTGTGGGCTGCTACCCCGCCTGGTGGTGCTATCCCGTTTCATGTGCTGTCCGTATCCACGTGTTGCAACCGATGGTAGTAACTTGATATCAGGTTGTCAACAATATTGTCGGAATCGTATAAGCGCTGTTTTACAAAGGTTTTCAAGTTTATTTTCGAGAATTTTTTGCCGATCAAACAAAATTGTTGACATTATTGAAGACGTTTCCTAGTCTGCTTTTACGCACCTTGCGGCTTTGCCCGCGGGGCGTGTATTCGTCGGCCCATCAGCAGGACAGAATCGGGGAGACAGGAGACATGGCAGCTTCGGACTACAGTGCACAGACGGCCGTTGCGAGCCGAGGCAACCGCTGGACCATCGCCTGGCTGCTCTTCATCATCACGATCATTAACTACGCCGATCGCGGAGTGCTGGGCGTGGTCGCGCCGGTGTTGATCAAAACCTTCAATCTCGACATTCGCCAGTTCGGCATCATCGCGAGCGCGTTCGGCTGGGGTTACGTGGTGATGGTGTTTTTCGGTGGCGGAATCGTCTCGTGGCTGGGCCCCAAGCGTACCTATGTCTGGTTCTCGGTGCTGTGGTCGTGCACCATCTCGCTGGTTGCGGTTGCAACCGGTTTTGCAAGCCTCTTCGCATTGCGCTTGCTGTTCGGCGTCAGCGAAGGCGTGGTGTTTCCCAGCGGCTCGCAGTTGATCGGCAACTGGTTCACGAAAGAAGAGCACGGGCGCGCTGCGTCACTGATGGGCGCCGGTATTCCATTGGGTTCGCTGCTCGTCATTCCATGCGCGGTGTGGCTCACCGCGAACTACGGCTGGCAGGCGCCATTTCTTCTGCTTGGCGTAGTGGGTATTGCATGGGCCATATTGTGCAAACTGTTTGTGCACGACACGCCGCAAGCGGCGGCGAATGCGCAGTCCGGTGGCGCCGTAACGGAGCACGACGCATTGCCAGTGCCGTGGAGACTCGTGTTGCGCAGCCAGACCTTGTGGCTCACCGGTCTCGCGTTTTTCTCATCGGCGTATGTGCTGTATTTCCTGCTCAATTTCCTGCCGACGTGGCTGGTACGCGAACGCCATATCGAATTCTCGCATGTGTCCTTTCTTGGCATCCTGCCGTGGGTTTCCATGACCGCGGGTGCGCTGCTGTCCGGGCCGGTGTCTGACTTTGTCTACCGGCGCACGCAAAATCTGCGGTGGGCGCGCAGCTACCTGGCGGGCGCGTGCCTCATCCTGACAGGCGCGATCATCAGCCTCACGCTGGTCCTGTCCGATACCTACGCGATCGTCGCCTTGATCAGCGTCGCGAGTTTCATCAATTTCATCGCGAACCCCGTGTTCTTTGCCATTCCGATCGACGCCTGCCCGGAACATGGTGGCGCCGCGTCGAGCCTGACTACGGGCATTGGCTCGACGGCGGGTATTGTCGCACCGCTGTTCACCGGCTTTATCGTCCATGCGACGGGCACGTTCTATATGGCTTTTGCGCTGGTGTCGATCCTTCCGATCGTCTTTGGCCTGCTGCTGATCGTTGCATGCAATCCAGCGAAATTATGATCGCATCCCCGTTGCTGGCGCATGACGCCTCCGGCTGCGATCCGAAGAATGCTCGATGCCTTTGTTGGGGAGCTCGGACAGCAGTTGCGCAAGATATCAAGCTGGTGTTCCGCGCCGACGCAGAGATCGCAGCCTTGGCGAAGGTTGTGTCTGGTCTTGAGTCGAAGGGGATGATGCTGGAGTGAACAAGGTTTCGACCCAAGCATGCCATTTATAAGCTTTAACGGAGGCTCGTGAAAATCAAGTGAATATCGGACCGGCGGTATTCATCTACTTATCGCTGCCACGAACAAGACGCACAGCGCGGCGTTGGTTGTGCTACCTAGCGACGAACGGCCTGTCCCCGACCGCGAGGAGCCGGATGGCCGCAGCTATGCGACTGAAGGCCGCAAAGGACCAAGCTGTGAGATCAATCTCACTCCCGACGGAGCGGCTATAACGTCGGGGATGCGGTTCACCATGCATGCGGCCGAGGTGTGCACTCCGTCCGCGCGGTCGACCCGGGTTTTTGATGGCGGTCTTCCGTCAACCGTCCACATCATGTGTTCGGCCTCGCCCTCTGCAAGGATGCGCAATTGGATATGCGCGCTTGCGTCGGCCCTTCGGCGGTTTCGACTGACGCGACGATCCTTAGGCCAAGCGAGATGCCGGGGTCTAGGGACCTATTCAGGATGCGGCACCACACGGGTTGATCGGCGAGCACCGGCTCGCGCCGTTCAGTCACGTTCGTGATGGTGAAGCTAAGCGCGTGCATCGCGTGGTGCGGAATGCCCTTGTACGATTCACCTAGTTGACCAGGCACCTTGGTCACCTTTTGCGCGAACTCGGCTTGCGTCATGTCTACGCCATAGGCTCGCATCATGCGCTCATTCGCTAGCTCTGCGTTTGTGCAGGCTGTGATGATTGAGCGAGCAAAGTTCACTGCAAGGCCCAGCGATTAGGATACCCGGCCAGATACGCGAGAAGTCCCAGATGCCGGTGCACGTGAACGTGACGTCACCCTGCTTGGCCAAGGCGTCGATCTTCTCGGCCAACCCCGGATCAGCGCCTTGTGGGAAGTAGGACTCGGAACCGTGGCAGATAACGTTGATGCCAGCCCCTAGAAGACGTTGGTTCGCCATCAAGTTCGATTCAGCCTTTCAGTCTGAACAACGAGCGCGATGTCCGCCCCCATGGCAGCATAGTCGGCAGTTTCGCAATCTTGAACAATGACCCCTAGATCTTCGTTCAGACCAGCGAGGCGTCCTTGATCCTGGCCAATCTTGGGACCCGCTCGGTTCGCGGCCGCGACGATCGACCAGCCTTTTTTGCTAAGATGCGCACTGCCTCCATGCCATAGAAGCCGACGCCATAGATCATGACCCGGGGCTTGCGCTGAGCTTGGTCTTGAGTGTCGCTGTTCCCACGTGCGGTCAGGTTCATAAAGGGCGGCTTCGACGGGTAAGCTCGAAGCGTGAGCATAGCAGGCCATCTATCGATTGATCACGATCCCTGAGGGCTCACCCAGTATCCGAAACTCTGAACCTTGGTGCTTCCATAGCAAGTCTTCGAAGCGATGGCGGAGTGTTCCTGCCGTCGCTGCAACTCGCTACGAAAGCAAGCAGTTGAGAAGGCAACCTTGGGCGCCAAGAGACGCGATCACTTTACCTCTGAATAAAGAAATCTTCCTGCATCGTAGATGCAGCCAAATATTACGGAATACGAAGCACATGGTGTTAAATGTCGTGTCGACCGACGATCATTCTATTTATGTCAAATAGATGTCATTTGATTGACG
>Ga0302302_1000185_pt1 | contig 37271 bp, 36 predicted proteins | sample III_Palsa_E1_3_FD_198766 | JGI IMG/M metagenome (GOLD analysis project Ga0302302, IMG submission 198766) | Peat permafrost microbial communities from Stordalen Mire near Abisko, Sweden - III_Palsa_E1_3 | ecosystem: Environmental > Terrestrial > Soil > Palsa > Peat permafrost | place: Sweden...
CCGCCAGCGTCGCGCAGATAACCTCAACCTCAGCCCGAAGCTCAGGCAACGTCGACGCCTTACTGCGTTCAACGCCAATCGCCACACCCATGGCGCCGGAGACTCCAATAGCGGGAGCTCCGCGCACGATCATGTCGCGGATGACGGTAGCTACCTGTTGGTAGTCGGTAGCGAGAACGTAAGTCTCTTCGAGGGGAAGCTTGGTTTGATCAAGGAAGTTGACGCCGGCGGGCGTCCATTCGAGCGTAGGAATCATGTCTCTTATAGTTTAGTGGAACTTGCCCGCACGGTCACCGCATCCCATCCACTTCCTACGGCACCGACCGCCACTGCAGCATCTTCCCGAGCTCGAACACCAGGTACCGGCTGTTGCAATCGGCACATAAATAGGCCCGATACCCTAGCAGAAAGTATTCCTTTGGCTTGCGATGGACGCGGAACGTATCGGTGCAGCTGCAATTAGGGCAAACATGAACTCTCGCCATACGCGCACCATCCTTCCCCTAAGGGATTTTCAGGTTCCACGAACGGCGTCAATGGGTTAGCCTCTCCAGATGCCGAAACCCACCCGTCGCAAATAAGATGCCCACAAAAATCGCCAAGTTGTACGTGGCATGCATCAGCGTCGAGCACGCCAGCGAGTGCGTCCGGATTCGCACGAAGCTGAGCATGAGGCTCACACCGTAAAGCACGCCAAGCACTCCCCATGCGTGCGCCAGCTGATCGGCATGCAGCAGCACAAAGGGGATGCTCGAAAAAATTGCCGAGAAGATCAGCGCAGAGGTGGAATGAAGCGAGCTCCGCTGCCAGCGATCCAGGCCGGCGGGCGAGCGCTCCAGTGCCAGCCAGTCGTAGGCCGTCGCGAGAGCCGGAAGAAGGAACCCGCGAAACGCAATCTCCTCCGTCAACGGCGCCAGCAGCACGGCAAACGCCATCAGCAGCCACGCAGCATGCGACGTCGTGAGGATGCTGTCGAACGCAGTCGTCTTGGGAGCCGGAAGCAGCTGCAGGCATGCCTGCGCCGCCAAACTCAGCAACACGCCGCCGCCCACGATCCAATACCAATACCGCTTCGCTGCCAGAAAATTCCAGTGAATGCCCTGCAGAAACGAAACGTCCCAGAGATGCGGAAACAGCCATGCCGAAATCGCCAGCGTGAGCACGTACGCCAACGCCTGCGACGCGAGTCCGAGCCCCGGATGCTGCAGCGCCGACTCCAGGCGAATGTGCGCCAGCGTGAAGACCGACCATAAACACAGCACGACCATCAGGTAGGCCATCGAGAAGAACAGCATCGCGTGGCCAATATGCGGAATCCGCCGAGCCGGCCCGTGGTCCTGCGCCGGATCGGTGTCGTGCTGGATGTCGAGTGCTTTGGGCTCGACGGCGGCTTCTGGTACGGGAAGATTGCTCATAGGACAGAGTTCAGATTACTTCGCCTTCCGTACGGGCGTCTTGGCGACCGTGGTTTTCGCGGCCTTCTTTGTCGCAGGTTTGCGCTCCGTCGGCTCCGGCTTTTTCTTGGACGCGGTCGGAACGCCCGTCTTTTTCTCCGGCGCGACGAACTTCGGCTTGGGTGCTTTCTTCTCCAGATCGGGGAGCACGACGGGCGGCAAATGCCCGTTTGAATTCAACGTTCCCGCGTTGGCATAATACCGCTCCAGGAAGTGTCCCGTATGCGATCCCAGCGTGTGCGCGACCAACTCCGGCGGCCCTTGCGCGACGATGCGCCCGCCGCCCTCGCCGCCCTCCGGCCCCATGTCGATCACGTAGTCGGCGTTGCGAATGATGTCGAGATTGTGCTCGATGATGATCACCGTGTTGCCAAGATCCGTCAGGCGATGCAGCACTTCCAGCAGCTTGCGCACGTCGTCAAAATGCAGCCCGGTCGTCGGTTCGTCGAGTAGATAAAGCGTACGCCCCGTCTGTCGTTTTGATAGCTCGCGCGCCAGCTTCATGCGCTGCGCTTCGCCACCCGAGAGCGTCGTCGCGGATTGGCCAAGATGGATATAGCCGAGCCCCACATCCACCAGCGTCTGCAGCTTCTGGTTCACCGCAGGAATGTCCTTCAACACCGGCAGCGCATCTTCAATCGCAAGCTCCAGCAGGTCGGCGATGGAGTAGCCGTTGTACTTTACGGTGAGCGTCTCCTGGTTGTAACGCCGGCCGTTGCAGATCTCGCACAGCACGTACACGTCGGGCAGAAAGTTCATCTCGATGCGCCGCTGGCCTTCGCCCTGGCAGGCTTCGCATCGCCCGCCCTGCACGTTGAAGCTGAAGCGCCCGGGCTTGTAGCCGCGCTCGCGAGACTCCGGCAGCATCGCAAACAGATCGCGGATCGCAGTGAACACGCCCGTGTACGTCGCCGGGTTCGAGCGTGGCGTACGGCCAATCGGCGACTGGTCGATCTGGATCACTTTGTCGAGCTGCTCAGCGCCGTGAATCGCCTTGTGCGCGCCCGGCTCCTCGCGCGAACCATAGAGCTCCTTGGCGAGTGAGCGATACAGAATGTCGTTGACCAGCGTGCTCTTGCCCGACCCGCTCACGCCGGAAACAACGGTCATCACCCCGAGCGGAAAGTGCGCCGTAACATTTTGCAGATTGTGCGAAGTCGCGTCCTGCACCGATAGCCAGCGGCCGTCGAGCACGCGCGGCGCCTTGTCAGGCGTGGGTCGCGTAACGACGTCGATATGTCCGGCAAGATACTGACCAGTCACCGAATTCGGATTCGCCATGATCTCGGCGGGCGTGCCCGAGGCCATGATGTGGCCGCCGTTCCTGCCCGCGCCCGGACCCAGGTCGAGCACGTAGTCGGCCTTGCGAATCGTGTCCTCGTCATGCTCGACGACCAGCACCGTGTTCCCCAGGTCGCGCAGATCTTCAAGCGCCGCGATCAGACGCTGGTTGTCTCGCTGATGCAATCCGATCGACGGCTCGTCGAGCACATAGAGTACGCCGCGTAACTTGCTTCCGATTTGCGTGGCCAGGCGAATGCGCTGGCCTTCGCCGCCGGAGAGTGTTGCCGCGCTGCGGTCAAGCGAGATGTAGCCCAGCCCCACGGCGTTCAGGAATTCCAGCCGCTCGATGATCTCGCGCTGCAGCCGGTCCGCAATCAGGCGCTCGCGCCCACTGAAGGCCATGGATCGCGCAGCCAGGAGCGCACGTTCCAGCGAGAGAGCTGTGAAGTCGGCGATGGACGCATCGCGTTTCGCATCCGGCGCTTCGATCGGCTCGGTCTCATCGCGCGCGCTGGGCGGATGCATCGCCGCGTCCGCCAACGGCAGCGTCACCGCGAGCGACTCGGGCCGTAGCCTGCGACCGTGACAGCGCGGGCATTCGGTCGCCGACATGAATTGCATCATGTACTCGCGATAGCCTTCAGACTTGGTATCCTCGAGCGTGTCGCGAAGCCAGTTGAGGATGCCGTGGAATCCAGTGCGGCCTACTTCGTTGCGCGGAGGACCGTAGAGCAGCAACTGCTGCTGGTCCTTGGTCAGCGCCGAGAATGGCTGCTTCAGATTGATCTTGTATTTTTCCGCGGCCAGCTTGATCAGCCGCAACAAATATTGTGACGACGATCCCGGGCCCATGGCTCCGTCGAGCAGCGGCTTCGACCAGTCGGAAATCGTCTTTGCTGGATCGAAATCATAGATCGACCCAAGCCCGTGGCATTCGGGACAGGCTCCATAGGTGGAGTTGAAGCTGAAGCTGCGCGGCTCAAGCTTGGCCACGTTGATGCCGCACTCCGGGCACGCCATCGAGGAGCTGAAGAGCGTCTCAGTGGTTTTGCCGTTGGGTGCCTGCAGGCCGATCAGCACAAGCCCGTTGGCAAGTTGTAGGGCGCTCGCGACCGCGGCAGATAGACGGCGCGTGTCGTACCCGGCGGGCGGCGTCGTTCCGTCGGCGACTGGCTCAGTTGGATACGGCTTCAGAATGATGCGATCGACGATGGCTTCGAGGGTATGGTTCTTGCGCTTCTCGAGGCGCATTCCCTCTTCCACTTCGGTAATCTCGCCGTCAATGCGAATGCGATAACCCTTCTTGTCGAGCGCCTCAATCTCCTCGCGAAACTCGCCCTTGCGGCCGCGCACGATCGGGGCCATCACGGTGACGCGTTCCCCGGGCGAGTCGGCGCGGCTGCGCTCGACGATCTGCGCGACGATCTGCTCGGCGGACTGCCGCGAGATGGGCCGATGGCAGTTCGGGCAATGCGGTTGGCCGACCGACGCATAGAGCAGGCGAAGATAGTCGTAGATCTCAGTAATAGTGCCGACCGTCGACCGAGGCGAGCGAGACGTGGTCTTCTGCTCGATCGAGATGGCGGGCGACAGCCCATCGATGGAGTCAACATCGGGCCGCTCCATCTGGTCGAGAAACTGGCGCGCGTAGGCAGACAACGTTTCGACGTAGCGCCGCTGCCCCTCAGCGTAGATCGTGTCGAACGCCAGCGAACTTTTGCCGGAGCCGGAAAGGCCGGTCACGACCGTCAGCGTGTTGCGCGGAATCGAGACCGAAACGTTCTGAAGATTGTGCTGACGAGCCCCGCGAACATCGATGTGCGTGAGGTTCTTGGACGGAGATTGGGTCGAAGAGGCCAAGTCTCTAGTCTACTAGGTTCGAGATCCGGACCGACACAGGCCGGCCGGGCGACCTCGGCAGCCTCCCAAAGGTATTCATCCTGGCCGGTAACCTCGGCGCGCATGACTCGTAACGTGCGACCCGAAACCACGCTAAAGACGTCGATTCGTAACCCGAAACCGGGCTAAGTAGCGCAAAATTCGCTAAAACGTTGAGCAAACCCAGGAAATCCACCGCCGCGACGGGGCAGGAGGAATATCCTTAGGTAATAACGCGGCTCATATTTGTAGGGTAAGTTTCGGCAGAAAAGTCCAAAATAACCTTGGCCTGCGAATCACGTGATTCTGTCTGCTCGCATCGAACAGAGCAGCCGTTGTAGCCCAGGGAGACGTTGCCGGATGAATTCGTCAATTTTGCTGGTGGGAGCCGTCTTTGCGGCCTTGGCGTTCGGAGTTTTGCTGGCATACGTCATTTGCCACACCATGTTTCGCGTCTTCCGCATGCACGCGGAATCGACCGCGCGACGCAGCCAAACCGCCAACGCGAGCGTCAGCGCCGGCAGCTAAAACAACCAAACACCTTGATTCTAGTGAGGATTTGAGCTTGCAGGCGGGGGACTCTGCGGCTGAGCCGGCTTGCTTGCGTTCTGCTGCGCCTGCATCTGCTGCAGCTCCTGCATCACCATTTCAGGCGTCAAAGCCTTCGCGGGACCGCTGGCCGGAGGGGGCGTGGAGCCTGCCGGCGCGCTCGCTGGCCCGGCCGGCGATGGTGTCGGCGAGGTCGTGACCGGAGCCTGCGCTGAGGCTGGCCCAACGCGGCTTGCGCGGTCGTTTCTATCGTCATACATCGCGTAAGCCGGGGAATTCGGTCCTGGGAGCTCTGGCCCGCCAGCACGCGAGGTAAGGACAAGCTCTGGCGGGGTGTCCGCATTGCCGCCAAGCAAGAGGATGTTTGCCCCGGTCCCATCCAGCAGCGTTGCTAAAACAGTCGATAACGAGGCGGGACCGTAAGTTCCAAAGACGCGCTGCTCCTCGACGCCGCCGGTGATTTTCATGCCGGTGATGCGGGAGATTGACCGCAAAATCTGGTTGAGGCTGGAGTTATCTGCCCGAATCTGCACGAGGCCGTGGGTCAGAATCACCTCGGCATGCCGTGGCGGGTCGGGCGCGGGAACCGCAGCCTGCGTCGCGTCCGGGGAGACCTGACCTGGCATGGCTGTCGGCGGGGTGGCGGGAAGATTCTGGCCGAGCATGCCTGAGGCCCCGGCGAACACAGCGAGAACTGCGCCGGCAAAGCGGGAAATTCTTCGCGGATGAGGAGTTGGGTGCATCTTCTGCTTGGGACGTGCTCGTCGCTCAGATGGTAGCTTCACTGCTTCAGAATACCGTCTAAGCCCCGGGACGTGATCTTTTTAGGAATGATCAAGGGCCGGAGCGAGCCTCTTGGCTGGACTCCCGACCCCGGCCTCCGTATGCTGGGCAAGGCAAGATGCACGCATTGAGGAGCATGGAGTGAGAGACAAGAGGAACGGACTCGGTCGCCAGGGGATTCGAGCGGGGGTCGTTCTGGGCGGGATTCTGACGCTTTCGCCTTCTTTCTTGTTGGCTCAAACGTGCATTACCCAAGCCAAGATGACGTCTGATGTTCGCGACGGGCTGAGTGCGGCGGCCTTTACGCTGGCGCAGGCCGTCCAGGTAGCGGATGTGGCAAAGGCGCAGGGAATGACGATCGCGGAGTTTTCGAGCGCCTCCGCTTTCGGGCCCACCGAGAGCCTCATGCGCTCGACTGCTTCGCGTATGGGCAATGGCGAACTTCGCGTGGTGCAGATTTACGAGCTTGACGCGCGCTCCCGAGCGGCAAATGACACCGCCGATGCCGACTTTAGCTGTCCGCTCGCTGGTACTACGTCTGAGACTGACTTCTCCATCTCGGGACTTCCTCGAGGGCTGTATGGATTCGCCATGGTGGAAGCGACCGGAGACCGTCCCTGGCTGCTTTCCTTCCTGCTGCGCCAGGATGAAGGCGTGTGGAAGCTGGCCGGCTTCTACCCACGCGCAAGCACTGCCGCTGATCACGATGGGGAGTGGTATTGGAAGAGTGCGCGGACTTATGCCAAAGCGGATGAGCTTTGGCTGGCGTGGATCTTCTATGGCGAAGCGGCTGAGCTATTGCGGCCCGCGAACTTTGTTACGAGTACAAACCTGGACCGTTTGCTTGCCGAGCGGCGAGCAGCGGCGCCACCCGAGCTGGCTGGCGGTATCGGTGCGAACCATCCACTCGTGATGAAGGCCAGCGACGGGAAGGGCGGGACGGTTGAATATCGCTTCACAGGGATCTCCGCCCAGGCATCGGATGACGGCAAGGACTTGAATCTGATTCTCCATGTTCCAGTGGATGGCGTAGGTGATGCCGCTGTCGCGCTCGGCTACAGTAAAGCGGCCGCAAAGGCGTTTCTGGATGCACACATGGAGTTGCGCCAAGCCTTTACCGGGGTCTGGGTTTTTGCGGATTCGGAAGGGCATGCGCCGTTGGTGACGGAGCAGACAATCTCGAGTATCCCCTAGTATGGTGGATGTTTCCCCGTGTGAGGCGAACGAGCCCCGGTTTGAGGACGGATTATCCCGGTGTTGATTTGGCGAGAGTAGGGCCTCTTGTACTGCAATGCTTCAGCAAGCATGTGATTGAACGAGGAAGAAACTTTCGGAGAAGAGTTCATGGCAAGCTTTCAGAAGTCCCTGGCACAGGCGATCCGTGACCGGCGCTCGACGCCGAGTTTCGACGGAGAGCCGATCCCGCCAAGAGATTTGTGGCAGATACTCGACGCCGGCTTGCATGCTCCAAGTGGCTACAATATGCAGCCGTGGCGGTTCATTGTGGTGCAAGACGAAGAGCAGCGGAGGCGACTGCGCGCAGTGAGTTATAACCAGGCGAAGGTGGAGGAAGGCTCGGCGATTATCGTGGCCTGCGGCGATCGCGACGGATGGCGGAGGGACCTGGAGGAGATGTTGCGCATGGGCCGCGCGGGAGGCATGCCTGAGAGTTATGCGGCGCAGGCGGCGGCGAATGTCCCTGAGTACATGTCGGAGTTCTCCCGGGACGAGATGGCGGGCTGGCTTAACAAGCAGGTGACCGTGGCCCTGACGACGATGATGTGGATGGCCGAGGTATTGGGGTATGACACGGCGATGCTGGAAGGTTTCGAGCAGCGCGGGGTCTGCGAGACGCTGCGTTTGCCGATGAGCTATTGGGTGGTTTCGATGCTGGCTGTTGGGCGGCTTAAGGGCACGGACAAGTTCGATAGTGGCCGTTTCGATCCGTCGCATACGGTCTTCGGCGAAGAGTTCGGAAAACCGTTGAAGTAGGCCGATGGGATCGTCGCGCGAATATCCGAAGTTTCCGATCCCAGGGGTGGGAGCGGTGGTTCTGCGCGTGGCCGAGGGGCGGTCTGAGGTTCTGCTGATCCGTCGCGGGTCGGAGCCCATGGCGGGAGGCTGGAGCCTGCCGGGCGGTGCGATTGAGGTCGGCGAGAGCGTTCGCGAGGCTTGTGTTCGCGAGACGCTGGAAGAGACCGGGCTGACCGTTCAGCCTGTGGCCGAGGTGGAGATTATTGACATCATTCACCGTGACGCGATGGGCCGCGTCCAGTACCACTACCTGGTGGTCGATATCCTGTGTCGCGTGGTGGGAGGAGAATTGGTTTCGGGCACAGACGCGAGTGAGGTGGCGTGGGCCGATGTGAAGCAAGTGTTGGAGTTTGGGGACTTCGCTTTGACAGCGCGCGCCTGTACAGTGATACGTAAGGCTTTAATCATGAATGAGGGCTTGAAATGAAGACGCTGGGGCGGGTGTTGCTGCTGATTGTTCTGGTCGGGGTGGCCTTCGGTGTCGCGTTTTATGAGCGTCCGCTATGGGTTGCGCAGCAGGGAACACACCTTGGTCTCTTTTTGCATCGCGTTCAGAGCAATTACGTAATGATGCCTGAGGGGCGGGTGCACTACTACGAGGCTGAATCTCGTATTCCTGGTGGCGGGATTCCATTGGTGCTGGTGCATGGCCTGGCCGACCGGGATGAGAGCTGGGCACCAATGCTGGAGCGGCTGAAACGCTCCGGATTCCATGTGTATGCACCAGATTTGCTGGGATACGGCCGGTCGCCGAAGCCCACGGATAGTGATTACTCGATTGCAACGCAGACACAATTTGTTGCAGATTTTATTCAAGCCATTGGACTTCAGAAGCCGAACGTAGGGGGCTGGTCGATGGGTGGGTGGATTGCTTTAAAGCTTGCGCTTGACCACCCCGAACTGGTGAACCGGGTGGTGATCTACGACAGCGCCGGGATTCATCAGCAGGTAGGTGGCGGCAGGCAAGTCTTTCACCCTTCCACCGAGGCGGAACTGCAGCACCTGGCTGACTTGCTGGAACCGAATGCCAAGCCTTTGCCGCACTTTGTTCTCAAGGATGCACTGCGGCATATCGGCGAGGGGCAGTGGGTGGTTGACCGCAGCATGGATTCAATGGAAGGCGGCAAGGACCTTCTGGACGCGCGGCTTGGGACGTTTACGAAGCCATTGTTGATCGTGTGGGGAAGTGACGACAAACTGCTGCCGCTGTCGATTGGTGAGCAGATGCATGGGGCCGTTCCGCAATCCGAGCTGGATATTCTGCAGGGGTGTGGGCACTTGGCGCCGAAGACTTGTCCTGACCGCGCGGCCGCAGTGACGGTGGATTTTCTTAAGGAGAATCCACCGCCGACGGGGGGCACGTACACGCTTAGCAGATCGCACTAGGACAAATCTTCTGAAGGCTGATCCGCTCCCCAGACGTAGGCGTCTGGCTGGGGCAGACCGATGTGTTGTAACACGCGGTGCGCAAAGTTTCGCGCTATGTCGTCGACGGTTTGCGGGTGGTTGTAGAAGGTCGGGATGACAGGGAAGATGGATGCGCCGGCTTCCGCGGCGGCGGCCATGTTTCGAATGTGGATTAGGTTGAGCGGGGTTTCGCGAATGCATAGGATGAGGCGACGGCGTTCTTTCAGGCAGACGTCCGCAGCACGTTCGATCAGGTTGCCCGCCATGCCGTGAGCGATGCCGGCGAGGGTTCCCATGGAGCACGGAAGAACGATCATCGCGTCGACGGGATAGGAGCCTGAGGCGACGGAGGCTCCGATATCTTCATGCGCGAGCAGCGTAGTTTTTTCCGATGGCCTGCCTAGGAGTTTCTCCAGGAGCGAGTTTCGCGCGCTGATGCCACTCTCTTCGGCTAGTACGCGAAGTGCGCTAGGGGAGACGATCAGATGGACGCGTCGTACGCGGTGGTCTCGGTCGAGGGCTCGCAGGGTTTCCGCGGCAAAGATAGAGCCGCTGGCGCCGGTGATGGCGAGAACGAGGGTCTTGCTTGCGGGGACCGCGGCATCTTCCGGCCAATCCGGAGCGGTGCGCGAAATGGTGGCAAATGACATAGGCAATGATTATCTCGCAAATTGCTTACGCATAGATGGAGTCGGTGGGCGAGATTGGTATTGGAAACAGTCGGGCAAGAATGTTGCAGGGCTTTATTTCACAGGAGCCAACGCAAAGGCGAGGAGTGTGGGTCCGAAGAGGCCGGACTGCCGCTCGGCATGCTCGACGAGCGTCTCCTCCTGCGGTCGCCAGCTTTGGTCCATCTCGCAGCGCGCGACTTCCTCAGCGGGCGCATCCACGAAGCACAGCTCGCACACAGTGAGTTGGTTGTCTGCATCGCGGACTGGCGGGCCGAAGGTTCTGCACTGCACGGGGCGGAAGGCGTATAGGTCGCAGGTGCCCGTGTCAGGATCGAGGACGGGGCAAGGTTCATCGTTGGCGAATTCGGCGAAGGCTTCTTCATGGTGAGGCTGGGTAAAGAGTAGGCCAGTTATAGGATCGCCGGGAAAGTCTTTCCGGAGACGTTCGCGCGACTGTGCAGCGCGAGAGCGGATCCGAGTTGCAACGTCCTCAGGGGCCAAGGCCAGGCCTTCGCGCAATTGTTCCGCGTCGAACTGCGAGATGGTGAAAACGCCGATGCAGCATTGGTGACAGCCGGGGTGGCAGGCGAGGTGATTGCCGGAGCGCTCCGTCGTCGAAGCGAGCGCGGCATCGAGAATGGAGAACAAAGAAGCCATAGGGTAGGAAGCGACAGGTGAAGAGTTTAGCCTTCAGCCAGCACTCGGGCGAATACTTCGTCGATGTTGGTGAGTTGTCGCCGGACGTCGAAGGCTTCTGCAATTTTCTCCAAAGGCAGGCGCTGGTTGATCTCGGGGTCAGATCCGATGAGTGCTCGGAAGTTGAGGTCATGGGACCAGGCGTTCATGGCGTGTCCCTGGACGAGACGGTAGGCGTCCTCGCGACTCATGCCGGCGGCTGCGAGATCGATCAGCAACTGGCCGCTGAAGACGAGGCCATTGGTGGATTCGAGGTTCTTCAGCATACGTGCGGGATACACGAGGAGGCGTTCGATCAAGGTGGCTGCGCGGTCGAGGAGGTAGTCCGCGAGGATCGTTGTATCGGGGAGGATGATGCGCTCGGCGGACGAGTGGGAGATATCGCGCTCATGCCAGAGGGCGACATTTTCGAGGGCAACCTGCGCGTTGCCGCGGATGACGCGGGCGAGTCCGCAGATGTTCTCGGAGGTGATGGGGTTGCGTTTATGCGGCATGGCGCTCGAGCCCTTTTGGCCGATGGAGAAAAATTCCTCGGCCTCGCGGACTTCGGTGCGCTGCAGGTGGCGGATTTCGAGGGCAATTTTATCGAGTGTCGAAGCCAGCACAGCGAGTGTGGTGATGTAGGCGGCGTGCCGGTCGCGCTGGAGAATCTGGGTGGAGATGAGGGCTGGCTGCAATCCAAGTTCGGCGAGAATTGCGGCTTCGTGTGCAGGCGTCAGCTTGCCGAAGGCTCCGACTGCTCCCGAGATTTTGCCAACGCGGAGGTCTTCGGCTGCTGCGTCGAAGCGTTTAAGATTGCGGCCCATTTCCGCATACCAGAGGAGCAGCTTCATGCCGAAGGTGGTGGGCTCGGCATGGACTCCGTGGGTACGGCCGATGGTCGGAGTGTGCTGAAATTCCACAGCCCTCTTGCGCAGAACGTCGCGAAAACGGACAATACCCTCACGAATCAACGCAGATGCCTGCACGAGAGCTAGTCCCTGCGCCGTGTCGACGACATCGGTGGAGGTTAGTCCGTAGTGCAACCAGCGAGCGTCTTCGCCAACTGACTCGGCGACGGCGGTTGTGAACGCGAGGACGTCGTGGCGTGTTTCTGCTTCGATCTCGTGGATGCGTTCGATCGTGAAGGAGGCGCGTTGTTTCAGTGATTCAACAGCCGAAAGGGGGACGATCCCTGCGCGGGCCAGAGCCGTAGTTGCCGCGATCTCCACCTGGAGCCAATTCTCATATTTACGTTGTTCGGACCAGATGGCAGCCATCGCTGGCCGGATATAACGGGCGATCATAGGTGAACTCCGGAAAAGCTGTTAGAACGTTGACGATCAATGAGTACGAAAATTCGAGTGTACCTACTGTTAGTTTACGCAGTTGCCCTGTAGCTTCATCCCGTGTAGAACTATCGTTTCGCGATACAATGGGGAGAGTGCCTTATGCCAGATTCAATCGAAGTACGGGAATCGCAGTCGAAGCTGAAGAGCCTCGCGGAGTTTCGATTTCAGATGCGCAAGTTTCTTAGTTTCAGCGAGAGCGCGTCAGAAAGATGTGGAATACCTGCACAGCAATATCAATTGATGCAGGTGATCGCAGCGATTCCGGAGGGACAGCAGGCATCGATCACGTACTTAGCGGAGCGGATGATTTTGCGGCATAACAGCACGGTCGAGTTGGTGGATCGTGCGGAGCGCGCTGGCCTGGTGCGCAGGGAAAGTGATCCGAAAGATATGCGGCGATCCCTAGTGCTGCTAACGGCGCACGGCAATGAAATTTTAGAGCGGCTGGTGGCAGAGCATCTGAACGAGCTTTCGCCGCTCTGCGAACATCTTATCCACGCGTTGCGTGATTTGCAGGGTGCTGTGGAACACCCTACTCCCTAGGAGCAACGTTGAAGACTTCGGACCCTGCCAGTACGCTGCGGGACTATACCGCGAACAGTCGGATCTTGTATACCAGTTCGCTGGCGGCAGTGCTGGGTGCGGTGAGTGCGGTTCTAGCCTGGATGTTGTTGGAGATGATTTCGCTGTGTACGAATCTCTTCTACTTTCAGCGGTGGAGCTTTATCGAGAGAGATCCATGGCAGGCGGGAAAGCACTGGTGGCTGGTCCTGATGCCGGTTTTAGGCGGCCTGATTGTTGGCTTGATCGCACGATATCTTTCTCCGCGTGTTCGTGGGCACGGCATGCCGGAAGCGGTGGAGACGATCGTTTTCAACGGAGGGCGGGTACAGCCTCGAGTCGCGATTCTGAAGCCGGTGGCCACCGCGATTTCGATAGGTTCGGGTGGCCCGTTTGGTGCGGAGGGCCCGGTCATTATCACCGGAGGAGCGGTGGGCAGTGTGCTTGGCCAACTGCTGCCGATGACGGGTTCAGAGCGTACCGTGTTGATGGTTGCGGGCGCGTCTGCCGGAATGGCCGCAACGTTCAACTGCCCGATGTCTGCGACCCTGCTTGCCGTAGAGATTCTGCTCTTTGAGTGGAAGCCACGCTCGCTGGTTCCGGTGGCGATTGCCTGTGTGACGGCTGGGGCAGTTCGGCGGCTTTTGCTAGGTCCAGATAGCGTGCTGCAGATGGTTCCAACAGGCGCGCCGGTTTATCACACGGCGATGCTGGGGGCGCTCGTTCTGGGGATTATCGCGGCGTTCATGGCAGCCGGACTAAGCAAGGCCGTCCACTTTTTCGAGTCGATGTTTGAACGCCTGCCCATCCACTGGATGTGGTGGCCTGCGATTGGCGGTGTGGTGGTGGGACTGTGCGGTTACATTTTCCCCGAGTCGCTGGGCGTGGGTTACAGCGTGATTCAACAGCTCATCTCCGGCGATGCTGGATGGAAGCTTTTGGCTGGGATTCTCATCATTAAGAGCTTGAGCTGGTCCTTTTCGCTGGGGTCGAACACCGCAGGCGGAATCCTGGCACCGTTGCTGATGATCGGAGGAGCTTTGGGCGCGGCACTCGGCCACCTGATGCCGATCATGACGACGGGAGCGTGGGTATTAGTGGGTATGTGTGCTGTGCTGTCGGCTGCGATTGGGGCACCGCTGACTTCGGCAATGCTCGCCTTGGAACTCACGCATAATGGTGGCCTGATGCTGCCGGTGCTGCTATCCTGCGTGGCTGCGTACGCTGTGAGTGTGTTGGTGATGCCGCGTTCCATGCTGACGGAAAATCTTAGTCGCCGGGGCCTTCACCTTAGTCGCGAGTTTGGCGCAGACCCGCTCGAGGCGATCCTGGTGTCGCAAGCGATGCATACCAGCGTGTTCGCGTTACCTGAGGATGCGACCCGCAAAGATGCTGCCGACTGGCTGCGCAAGATGGACGAACGCGGAGGCGAGGCATGGTCTCACTGGCAGCGCATCTTTCCTCTGGTGGACAGCGAGGGTCGCATGACAGGGACGCTGACGCGAGCACAGATGATCGCCGCAGCGCGCAAGGAAGATTTGTCGATGCCGCTTGCGGTGGATGCCAATCGCAATCCAGCGACGGTCTCGCCGGTTACAACGCTCCGTGCGTGCGCCATGTTGATGGCGGAGTCGAAGTTGACGTCGTACCCGGTGGTGAGCGCGGATGGGAAGCTACTGGGCGTGATGACCATCAACGATCTGCTGATGGGGCGGAGCGAGGAGGCTCATCGCGAGAGTGATCGAGAACGAGTGCTGCGGTTGAGATGGCCGTTTACTCCAGCTAATCGGGCGAGGACTGCGGTCCTTCCCACGGAAGTGATAACGGATGTTCCTTCGCAGCAGCAGCCGAGCGAATCCGACTAGATTCTGCGGACTGAATCAGGCTACGCCTAACAACTCGGCCATCTCGTCATGAAGGAAGCCTTGTCCCGGTTTGTACGGTTGGATCCACTTTCCATTGAGGACAAACTGCGGGATTGCACGCTTACCCGTATTGGCGATTACCTGCTCTGCGGCGCCGGGTGTTTTTTCGATATTGATTTCGGTGTAGGGAATTGCATGCTGGTTGAGGAAGCGCTTCGCCTCGCGGCAATCGCGGCACCAGTCGGCGGAATAGACAAGAAGTTCCATGTCCTTATTGTCGCTGATTCGCGGCGTCCGGGGAAGGGTGGGGAAGAGTATACTGGGGACGTTCGGGCCTCATCCGCGTCAGCAGAGCGGAGCGGCACTGGAGAGAATCATGAGCGTAACGCAACTCCGTGAAAGCGGAGCAAGCATGCCCGTCCGTCCTGTGACGGCGCAAACCCTTCTGGAAATGAAACGCGCTGGTCGTGCAATCACCGCACTGACAGCCTATGACTATCCCACAGCGCGGCTGGTGGACCAGGCCGGCATTGATTTGATTCTGGTCGGCGATTCTGTGGGGATGACGGTGCTCGGCTACGAGAGCACGTTACCGGTGACCATGGACGAGATGCTGCACCATACGCGTGCCGTCGCACGCGGGGTGAAGCGAGCGTTCCTGGTGGCGGACATGCCGTTTGGGTCCTATCACGCATCTACGGATGAGGCACTTCGCAACGCCACGCGGTTCATCAAGGAATCGGGTGCGCATGCGGTGAAGATCGAAGGCGGCGAGCGTCGCGCGGACCTGGTGCGACGGATGACGGATGCCGAAATTTCTGTCGTTGCGCACATTGGACTCACCCCGCAATCGATCCATCGGATGTCCGGTTACCACGTTCAAGGTCGATCGATGGAGGCGATGGAGAGCTTATACGCCGACGCGGCCGCATTGCAGGACGCTGGCGCGGTGGCAATCGTTCTCGAGGGAATTCCGCGCGAAGTTGCTGCCGAAGTTACGGCTCGATGTGCGATACCCACCATTGGTATCGGTGCCGGGCCCGACTGCGACGGCCAGATTCTCGTGTTTCATGATCTGTTCAGTCTGACGTTTGCGCCACCCGCAAAGTTTGTGCGTCGGTATGCCGATGCGGCGACTTTCTTTGGCAGCGCGCTGGAACGTTATCGCACTGACGTGACATCACGTACGTTTCCTGCAGACGCAGAAAGCTACCATTTATCGCGTGAAGTTGCTGCACAGGTGAAAACTCTTGGAGTACACCCTGACGAAGGCGTGGCCGCTGAAGATCTTGCGCAAAGCGAAATCCTTGATGACCCCCTTGAGGAATTCAGAAAGCTTGTCCCTACGGGCAGAGGCTGAGCATGCAGATCATTACGAATGTCCGGCAAATGCAACAGGCCTGTCGCAACTTGAGACGCAAAGGCACGCTTGGCCTGGTACCCACGATGGGTGCGTTGCACGGCGGTCATCTTTCGCTAGTCCGGCGCGCGCAGGAAGAGTGTGAGTCTGTTGTGGTGTCTATTTTTGTAAATTCTATGCAGTTCGCGGCCGGGGAAGACTTCGAAACCTATCCTCGTTCGTTTGACGATGACTGCGACAAACTGAAGACCGTCGGTGTCGACGTACTGTTCGCGCCCAGTCCAGAAGAGATGTACTCTCCCGAGTCGACTACTTTCGTTGAGGTACCCGGAATCGGAGACCGGTTGGACGGTGCTTCGCGTCCGGGTCACTTCCGAGGGGTTGCTACGGTAGTCGCTAAGCTATTCAACATTGTGTGCCCCGATCGCGCGTATTTTGGCCAGAAAGATGCGGCGCAGATTGCGGTATTACGTGCCATGATCCGAGATCTCAACTTTACCGTGCAGTTGGTGGCTTGTCCGATTGTTCGCGAGCGGGACGGGTTGGCGATGAGCTCGCGCAATCGTTATCTGTCTCCACAAGATCGCCGTCGGGCGCTGATTCTGCCTCGAGCTCTTCAGAAGGTCAGCGAACTCCTGGAGGCCGGCGAGACTGGCAGTGATATTTTGCGGGGTGCCTTGTCGGGAGTGTTCGCCGCGGACGAGGGCGTTCGCCTGGATTACGCAGCGATTGTTGATCCATGCACGCTGCTTCCTGTTGCCGATACGGCGCAGGGAGCCCTGATAGCCGTTGCCGCATGGGTCGGGCCGACGCGACTGATCGACAATCTGCTCACTGAGAACCTACTGATTGAGAGTCTCCGTCTTCGACAGAGCTTGATGGAGGAGACGCATGCCTGAGGCCTGCAAAGTGCTGCTCGGGGTGTGTGGCGGCATTGCCGCTTACAAGTCGGTCGAGCTGGTGCGCGAGCTGCAGCGTCGCGGAGCGGAGGTGCGTGTGATCATGACGACTTCTGCGCAGCAGTTCATACAGCCGTTGACGTTTGCCTCGCTTACCGGCCATAAGGTTTTCACGAGTCTGTGGGACTCACCGTCTGAGGCTTCCGTGATTGAGCACATCGCCCAGGCTCAGTGGGCAGATGTACTGGTGATTGCTCCAGCGACAGCGACCACGCTTGCGAAGCTTACCCATGGGATCGCGGATGATTTTCTTTCGGCGACTTATCTTGCCACGAATGCGAAAGTGGTGGTCGCGCCTGCGATGAATGTGAACATGTGGAATCATCCTGCGACTCGCGCGAATATCTCGGCGCTGCAGCAACGCGGACATCGAATCGTCGAGCCGGGAAGTGGTTTTCTTGCATGCGGGATGACGGGGGACGGACGGCTTGCGGACATTGAGGTGATAGCCGGCGAAGTATTTGAGCAGGTGAATGCGCGCCAAGATCTTGTCGGCGAAACGGTTCTTGTTACAGCAGGAGGGACCCGTGAGCCGATCGATCCAGTGAGGTTTTTGGGGAACCGGTCCAGCGGGCGGATGGGATATGCTCTGGCTGCGGCCGCTGAACAGCGGGGAGCGCGCGTCATCCTTGTTTCAGCTCCGACAGCGCTGGCGCCACCGCCGGGCTGCGAGGTTCTATCCGTGGAGACGGCGGATGATATGCATGCCGCTGTGCTGTATAGCTTGCCTGAGGCCACGATTGTCATCAAGGCTGCTGCAGTGGCGGACTTCCGTGTGCGTCATGTCGCGGTCGATAAGTTGCATCGCGACGCTCCCCCGGTCCTCGAGTTGGAGCCTACCGAAGACATTACTCGCAGCGTGGTGGAGCGGAGAACGCCTGGCACGCTGGTGATTGCGTTTGCTGCAGAGATGGGATGTGATATTGCCCGCGCCCGCGAGAAGCTTGTTCGGAAAGGGGCAGACGCGATAGTCCTCAACGATATTCGCGAGCCCGGTATCGGCTTCGATTCTGATCGCAATGCCGCCATCTTTCTTACGCAAGCCTCCGAGGTGCATTTGGCTGAGTCGTCCAAGAGCGAGATTGCGTCGCAAATTCTCGATCAGGTCTCATTGCTGCGAACTCACCGTTTGGTCGTGCACGAAATGCATTTGACCTAGAGCCTGTCCATCGAACATCTCGCGGACGTTATACTTCCGTGGAGATCGGCGAAGGGATAAGCACTTTCATGAACGTCATCCAGCGACTTCTTGTTGCTACAAGTTTGGTCGCAATTTCTACGCCAGCGTGGGCGCAAACGCCGATGAGCACGCCGGATATTCCAGCCAGCTTTGTGCCTCCCCGGACTGGCTACGACTATGACAAACGAGTCGAAATGATTCCCATGCGGGACGGTGTGAAACTCTACACCGTTGTCGTCATTCCTAAAGGCGCAAGGCATGCGCCGATACTTTTGACGCGGACGCCTTACGATGCTGCCAGTCGGGCTACACGGGAAGAGTCTCCGCACATGCTCGACGCGCTGCCGCAAGGGGATGATGTATTTGTGCAGGCTGGCTACATTCGTGTATTCCAGGACGTGCGCGGGAAATATGGGTCGGAAGGAAAATATTGGATGACGCCACTGCCGCTGGGGCCGCTGAATGCTAGCGGCATCAACGATACGACTGATGCTTATGACACGATTGACTGGCTTGTGAAACACGTTCCGGAATCGAACGGCAAGGTCGGGATGATCGGGTCTTCGTACGAGGGGTTCACGGTTGTGATGGCGCTGATCGATCCGCATCCGGCTCTGAAGGTCGCTTGTCCAGAGAGTCCGATGGTTGACGGATGGATGGGAGACGATTGGTTTCACTACGGAGCCTTCCGCCAGATTAACCTGGATTATTTTGCGGAACAGACCCAGGTGCGCGGAAGCGGACAGATGATTCCTCGGGAAGGTCGCGACGATTACACAAACTATCTGAAGATCGGCTCAGCCGGAGACTTTGCGCGTTACGGCGGACTGGACCAGCTGCCTTTCTGGAAAAAAGTTGAAGAGCACCCGGCCTATGACGCTTTTTGGCAAGGACAGGCGCTCGATACGATCATGGCCAAGGTTCCGCTGAAAGTCCCGGTGATGTGGCTCCAAGGCCTGTGGGATCAGGAAGACATGTGGGGCGCGATTCATGGTTATGAGGCCATCGAGTCAAAAGGCAACACGAACGGAATGAACTTTCTGGTGATGGGCCCGTGGCGCCACAGCCAGGTGAACTATGACGCGTACTCGCTGGGTCCGTTGCGTTGGAATGGGGATACGGCGCTGCAATTTCGGCGCGACGTCCTGTTACCATTCTTCAATCAATATCTGTTGGAGGGCGCTCCGAAAGCGGATACGCCGCCGGTGTTTATTTACGACACCGGCGATAACCACTGGGACCAGTTGAAGTCCTGGCCGCTGAGCTGCGACAAAGGTTGCGCTGACGAAGCCAAACCGCTGTATCTCACAGCCGGTATGGGGCTATCGTTTACTGCGCCCGGTGCCGATTCTCCGAAGTTCGACGAGTATGTCTCTGATCCCGCCAAGCCTGTGCCGTACACTCCGCGTCCGGTGATGGCGGTTGATGGGGAAGCCTGGGTTACATGGCTGGTTCACGACCAGCGCTTTGTGGACAGTCGGTCGGATGTGCTCAGTTACGAAACGGCGCCGCTTGATAAACCGCTCCGGCTCAGTGGCGCACCGATTGCGAACCTCGTAGCGTCCACCAGCGGAACCGATAGCGACTGGGTTGTAAAGCTGATCGATGTTTATCCCCCGACCATGCCTAGCGACCCTGATATGGGAGGGTACGAATTGCCTATCTCGCTCGATATCTTCCGTGGCCGCTACCGGACGAGCTTCGAGCATCCCGAAGCGATTGCTCCTGAAAAACCGCTAGTGTATCGCTTTGCGTTGCCGACTGTGAACCACGTATTTCTGCCTGGGCACCGCGTGATGGTGCAAATCCAGTCGACGTTGTTTCCACTGTATGATCGCAATCCGCAAACGTATGTGCCAAACATTTTCGACGCCAAGTCGATGGACTATCAAAAGGCTATCCAAAGAATCTGGCATGCGCCGGGACAGGCTAGCTTTGTTAGCTTGCCAGTCGCGGAGCGGTAGTAGAGCAGAAATGATTTGTTCGAGAAAACTATTGTTCGTGATAGTTGCGAATGAGGCCGCCATCGATGAAGTAGGTGCTTCCAGTGACATAAGCACCATCGTCGGACGCGAGGAATGCTACGACCCCTGCAACCTCGCCGGGCTCGCCGAGGCGTCCCAACGGTATGTTTGCCAGAAGCGCGTCAAGCTTCGGTTTGTCCGCCAGCAGGGATTTGTTGATCGGCGTATTGATCGCTCCCGGCGCAATATTGTTCACTGTAATCCCTGCCGGGCCAAGCTCTACGGCGAGGTCACGCATCAGCATACGCATAGCGCCTTTGCTCGCGCAGTAGGTCGAGAAATGTGGGAAGACCATGTCCTCATGGACAGATGAAATGTTAACAATGCGGCCCGGCTTTTTCGCTGCAATGAGCTTACGGACAAAGGCTTGTGAAAGAAAAAATGCACCTTTCAGGTTCACGCCGAGCACGGCGTCATAGTCTGCCTCGGTGACGTCAGTGAAGTTCGCAGATTTCTCAATTCCCGCGTTGTTGACAAGGATGTCGCAAGATCCAAGCTCGCTCCAGGCAGCCTCGATCAGGCGGTTGCAGTCGGCGACCACGGAGACGTCGGCCTGAACCAGTACCGCCTTGCCGCCGGCTGTCTTGATTTTGTCGAGTGTCTGGTCTGCCTCTTCGACGTGGTCCACATAATCGATGACGCAGTCGGCGCCCTCTGATGCGAGTCGCTCCGCGATTGCCTGTCCAATTCCGGAACCGGAACCAGTAATGACTGCAACTCTTCCATCCAAACGTCCTGCCATTGGAATCTCCTCCGATGTGCTGCCTTTGTCCTGGTCGACTTCTTTGGTGAAGACGCATCGTTGAGCCTATTGCCGACTTGTGGCTCGCAATGCTTTCCGAGAGTATTGTCTTAGTTTTTGCGAGTCATCTCACTCTCGTATTCTGAGCTGGGTTAAGGAAGTTCGAATCTAGTTAATATCTGATGCAGATGCCTCTTTCTACGTTCGTTTTGCACGGAAGAAGTCTGTGAGCATTTTCCCGCACTCTTCGGCGAGCACTCCTTCTACCAACTCTACGCGGTGGTTAAGCGCGGGATGATTCATGACGGCGATCACTGATCCGCAGGCGCCGGCCTTGGGGTCGGCTGCTGCGTAGACGAGCCGAGCAAGCCGCGCATGCAGAATCGCTCCAGCGCACATGGAACACGGTTCCAGGGTGCAATACAACGTGCATCCCAACATGCGATAGTTCCCGAGAGCTGTTCCTGCCGAACGTAGTGCAACGATCTCTGCATGAGCTGTAGGATCTGAATCGCGCAACACGTGATTGGACCCGCGAGCAATCACTTCGCCTGCAGGGGACACGATGATCGCGCCCACGGGCACTTCGCCAGCAGCCTCGGCAGCGCGCGCTTCCGCCATGGCTTGTTGCATGAGTTCCTGATCTCTTGGAAGAAAATCGGTGGGCATCCACAACAGTTGTACTACTTTGCGGGTGGCTGCGCGACCGGAGTCGCTTCTTGAATGTCCTTTAGATAGGCGGCGGATAGGGTCTTTTTCTGCGTTGCGAGCGGTAGCAGCGTGGGATAGAACTGCACAAAGGTAGTGTCAACCGCTGCATGTGCCTCATGGCATGTATAGCAACTTGCAGACCGCGGAATCAGCTTCCCGTTGTCATCGTAGAAGCCCCACTTCCCGTGGTCTTTCACGTGGGTCTCAAGTCCCATGAGCTCTGCACTCTGAGTATGCCCCCGTTTGTTGATTGAAATGGGGCTGTCCGCGCCGCGAACCTCGAGCGCCATGACGGTCTTATCCGGCCACGTACCTGTCGCCAAAAAGCTGTGATACGCAGTCGGATTTACGAAGACGTTGTAGAAGACGTGATGGTCGGGCGGCGCAGTGGGGGCATCGTAGGACATGTCGATTCCGGTGGTCAGATAAATCCAGTCGCGATAATGTATCGGCGCGACGAGATCGCCCCCACTGGTGTAGGCAGGGGCATCATCCGCTGGAGCCGGCGTGCTTTGCGTTCCGGGCACTAAGGTTAGCAGGAGGACGCTGGCGGCAGAAACAAGTTGCTTCGTCATAGTTGGCTCTCTGGAGTTCCATACGCACGTTGGTTTGAACAAGTTCCACAATCGCTCTTGGCATCAACTCGGCTCCTGCTGTGTCATGCAATGCAATGCACCGAGACCCCAAATAAAGTCTGTGCAGTGGATCCCCGTCACCGTGCGCTCGGGAAAACATTCCGCCAAAGTATTCAGGGCAACGCGATCATTTGGATCGTTGAATGTCGGCACAAGTACAAGGTCATTCGCGATGTAGAAATTCGCGTAGCTTGCGGGTAGGCGCTGCCCTTCAAACATAACGGGCGCGGGCATGGGAAGCGTTTTGATGGTGAATGGCCGGCCTTTCAGATTGCGTGCATCGCGCAGCCGCTCGAGATTTTCGGCCAAGGGTAAGTGATTTTCATCCCTGGTATTGGTTTCTACGGCGGTGAGAATCGTATTTGCACCAACGAATCTTGAGATGTCATCGATGTGGCCATGGGTATCGTCTCCGGCGCACCCGCGGTTGAGCCAGATTACCTTCTCGATGCCGAGATATTCGGCAAAGGCGCTCTCCAGTTGTTCGCGGCTGACGCCTGGATTGCGCTGCTGCACATCGCTCAACAGGCACTCTTCGGTGGTGAGTAAGACGCCTTCACCATTTGTGTCGATGGAGCCGCCTTCGAGCACCAGCCGTTTCGTCTTCCCTTCAGGTAGCGGCACGGTCGGCTCAAAGCTTTTCATGCCGTGGAGCTTCGCTACGTGCTTGGGAATGAGATCATCATTGCGCCAGTTGTCGTACTTCGCCCAGGCGTTGAACTTCCAGTTGGTGAGTGCCACTTCCCCTTCAAGGTTTTTCACGAAGATTGGACCGGAGTCGCGCAGCCAGACACGATCTGTCCGCCAGCAATGGAAGTGAAGGCGAGCCGCATTTCCGCCTTGCCGGCGCAGCATGTTGAGTGCGCGCCGTTGGTCGCTCTGGTCGTTGACAAGAATGTGAACGTCCTCTACCTGCGAGAGGTGCCGAACGATCTCGCAATACACCCACGGAATTGGCTGGAACTTGTTTGGCCAATCTTCGGGGTTGTGTGGCCATGCAATCCATGTCGCGGCGTGCGGAGACCACTCCGCGGGCATCCGATACGTGCTGTCTACACTCATTCGATTCCCAGTCATTTGCTCGTCGTATAGAAAGTGTATGTTGCCTGATAGGGAACTCGAACTTCATTGTTCTGATGTTCTGCATCGCATGCCATGGGCGGAACGCCGGCTTGCGTGTCGGAGCGGCGCACCAGGGTCACATCTGCCAGCACGCCGGTGGCTGTGCCGGTGGAGTGCGTCTCGAGGAGTAGCCAGGGAACGTTGAGTGGATCTGTTGATGCGCGCTTTTGCAGGACCTTGCCCGAAATCGCGCTACCGTCGTTCCACGTCCAGGTAGGCCCGACGCTGTGTGTTCCTACCTCCTGCCGGGTTGTTGGATCGAAGAGCTTTGCGACCGGCATCTCGAGAATCCACTGAAAACCTCCATCCTGTGGTGCACACTTATACACCTGCACGCCAAGTCCGACGGCGGTGACTTTTACGTGGGAATCGGGCGGTGGGAGGGTGGGATCCGGAGCCTGCTGGAGCGAGATGAGCGTGAAGAGAACAATCGATCGAAGCATGTTGAGGCCACCTTTCTTTAGTCCAGGAACCGGCTCGTTATGCCGCCGTAGGCATCGATTCGACGATCCCGCAGGAACGGCCAATGCTGTCGAGTCACCTCAACTTCATTGGCATCAAGGTCGGCATACAGGATCTCTTCCTGATCATGAGATGCCTTCGCCAGGATTCGGCCAAACGGATCCGCGATGAAGCTGCCACCCCAAAATTCGATCCCGTCCGCGGCGGTGTGATCGCCTGGCCCACGCATCGTTTTGCCGTTGTGTTCCACATCTCCATGCTCGTGTCCCACGCGATTCACGGCGCACACGAAGACTCCATTGGCGATGGCGTGGGCGCGCTGGATCGTCTGCCAGGCGTCATACTGCCGCTCGCCGAACTCGACCTTCTCGCTGGGATGCCAGCCAATCGCGGTAGGAAAGAAGAGAGTTTCGGCGCCCTTGAGTGCGGTGACCCGAGCGCCCTCTGGATACCATTGGTCCCAGCACACCAGTGTTCCGATGGGACCTGCGGAGGTGTGCTGGGCGAGAAACCCGAGGTCTCCCGGCGTGAAGTAAAACTTCTCGTAGTAGAGCGGGTCGTCGGGGATATGCATCTTGCGGTAGATCGCCGCGATGTTATCGGGCGCGGTGGAAACGTGGTCGAGAATCGCAGCCGTATTGTGGTAGAGCCCGGGCGCGCGGCGTTCAAACAAGCTCGCGATTACGACCAGCTTATACTCGCGTACCACCTCGCTCAGGGCTGCCGTCGAGGGGCCCGGAATCGACTCGGCCGTGGCAAAGAGGGCGTGGTCCTCGCGCTGGCAGAAGTATTGTGCACGAAACAATTCTGGCATGCAGACCAGTTTTGCGCCGCCCTGGGCGGCTTCGAGCACGCGTGCTACGGCCTTCGCGAGATTCGCTTCGGTCGAGGCTTTGCAGGACATCTGAATGAGCGCAACGCGCGTCGTAGCCATAATCTTCCCCAATTCTAGGGGCAGATGATTCTGCCCAAGCAAAAAGCGCTGGAATGAGCCAGCGCCATGACTTCCCAGATGATTTTATCGCGATTTGGTTATTGTCCTGTCTGCCATTACTTATCGTCGAAGAGCAAAATCGCCGCGGCGATGGTGGTCGTCCAATTCCCGTTCATCGCGACTACAGCCGACTGGGTGACATTGGCGATCAGCGCGCAGGGCGGACCCTTGAAAACAGCGGAGATTAGCCAACGAAAGCTTTCCAGTCTTTATGATTTTTTTATGGCGGCTTCTGCTAATTTTAACTGGAGATCGAAAACTCACTTAAGCGAAGTCGCGAAGTATCCCGGGAATGCCATTTTCGTTTCAAAGCACCGCTAAATTAACCACGGCAGTTGACTGCCAATGAAGGAGTGCCATGTCGACCGAATTTCGTAACTTTCTGGAATTGTCGTACGAGGAACTGGAAGAGCTGAACCTTAGGGCAAAGGAGCAGCGCAGGAATCGCGTGGCTGCCGATGTTATTCAGGAAGAGCGTCTCAAGTACCTCGCCGATACACCGAGTATCAAGGCTGTGACCGTCCTCTTTTCTGACCTGGAAGGTCGGCTTCACATGCTCGATTACGACAAGAAGTTTCTGGTAAAGAGCTACGACAATCTCACCTTCGACGGGTCTTCGATTCGCGGCTTCACGGCGCAGCGGGAGAGCGATCTCCGCCTGGCCATTGATTGGAGCGCGTTTTATTGGACCCCGGCCGACGTCTTCGGTTCTGGCAAGGTTCTCGTGTTTGGCGAAGTGATTGACAAGAACGGCAGCCACTACTCCGGCGACATACGTGGAGTGCTCAAGGATTTCGCAAATCAAGAATTTGCTAAGAATGGTTATACGTTGAACGCTGCAAACGAGATTGAGGGCTTTCTCTTTGATGGTATCGACGCTGAGCGCACCTATCATCAGACGGGCGAGTTCGAGTACGTCAACCACGGGGGATACTATCATTCACTTCCAGGTGACCCGCTGCGCGAGTTCATTGACACGACGGCCGAAGTGCAGCGTGCAATGGGCTTCGAGAATGAAAAGGATCATCCGGAAGTCGCTCCGTCGCAGTTCGAGATCAACTACTCCTATGGCGACGTTGTTGCGGCCGCCGATCAAATCCAGCTCTACAAGTTGATCTGTCGCCAGGTTGCGACGCAGATGGGCATGACGGCCAGCTTTCTTCCTAAGCCGGTCACGGGGGTAAATGGTTCCGGCATGCACACCAACGTTTCGATCTCGAAGGCTGGCAAAAACCTTTTCTGGGATCCAAAGGGGGAGGAAAAGACTTCCAAGCTGGGTTGGAGCTTTGTGGACAAGATCCTCACCCACGGGAATGATATTTGCCTTCTGCTCAACGCGAGCGTGAATGCCTACCGGCGGCTCGATCCGCACTTTGAAGCGCCTAACCAGATCAAGGCTTCCGCGGTGGATCGCGGCTCGATGATTCGGATTCCTATTGGCAATTCGAAGTCGGCGCGTGTAGAAGTTCGTTCGGTCGGCCCGGATGCTAATCCCTACCTGGTCCTTTATTCGGTGTTCAAGACAGGTCTCCACGGCCAGACGTCCAAGATCAAGAACCTGCGTCAAGCTGAGCGGTATCTTCCGGACAACATCTACACGGCGTTGGAGAACTTCCGCGGGGCGAACTGGATCGACGAGATGCTCGGAGCGGATGTGAAGGGGCGATATGCCGAGCTTAAGCAGGCATCTGCTGATCGCTGCCCACGTCTTCTGGGGACAATCGTGAAGGCCGGCGAAGTTCAGTTCCATCACGATGTGTACAACCAGCTGCTGTGGGGTCAGTTCTAAGGATCCTGGTACTCCTAGGCGCACCGGAAATTTCCGGTGCGCCTTTTCATTTGAAATCCACGAATGACGCATGATCGTGCGTAGGATTTCCGGCATTCGACGAAAACCGCCCTTGCGGGGCGAATAGCGCACAGCTGTCTGGCCTACTGTTAGCAGGCCGGAATATGATCGTTTTGCGAATCGATGGTTACCGCACATCTGGAAAGAAGCAACGAAGGAGAGCAGTATTATGCGCAAGAAAGTAACGATTGTAGGTGCTGGTAACGTCGGTGCAACAGCAGCTCATTGGATCGCCGCCAAAGAACTCGCGGACGTGGTGCTGATCGACGTAGTAGAGGGCGTTCCTCAGGGCAAGGGGCTGGATCTGCTCGAGGCAATGCCCATTGAAAAGCGGGACGTGTCGATTGTGGGGACGAATGACTACGCCGATACGGCCAACTCCGACATCGTAGTGATTACCGCCGGGATCGCCCGCAAGCCTGGAATGAGCCGTGACGATCTTCTGAACACAAATTTTGGCATCATGAGTGACGTGGTTGGCAAGGCCGTGGCAGCCAGTCCCAATGCTATTTTCATCATCGTGTCCAACCCGTTGGATGCGATGGCTCAGACAGCGTTCAAGAAGGCCGGACTACCCAGGGAACGCGTGATCGGTATGGCTGGTGTTCTGGACTCGGCGCGCTTCCGGACGTTCATTGCGGAGGAATTGAATGTCTCGGTTGAGAACGTCACTGCCTTTGTGCTTGGGGGCCATGGCGATACGATGGTTCCGTTGTCGCGCTATTCCACTGTTGCAGGTATCCCAATCACTGAGCTGATCGAACCAGCGAGGCTCAAGGCTCTTGAGGAGCGCACCGCCAATGGGGGCGCGGAGATCGTAAAGCATCTCAAGACGGGTTCCGCATTTTACGCACCGTCGGCCGCAGCGACTGAGATGGTGGAAGCCATACTCAAGGACAAGAAGAAGATTCTTCCGTGCGCGGCTTACCTACAGGGAGAGTATGGAATCAGCGGCCTCTATGTTGGGGTTCCATGCAAACTTGGAGCCAAAGGAATAGAACAGATCATCGAGATCAAGCTCACAGCTGACGAGCAGGCGGCTCTTAACAAGAGCGCCGCTGCTGTGAAGGAGCTCTGCACAGTCATCGGCGTGGCATGATCAGCACGACGACGGCAAAGAGGCAGGTCCCTCCAGGGGCCTGCCTCTTCGATTGCTGAGTCGTGCATGAAGCCGAAGAACGGTCTAGCTGCGATTGATGGTTACGCTCTCCAAAATTACTGGAGTCTTTGGTTGATCCATGGCACCGCGGGGAACGCGGCTGATCTTTTCCACGACGTCATAACCCTCGATCACTTCGCCGAAAATGGTGTGCTTTCCGGTGAGCCAGCTGGTATCGGTAACGGTGATGAAGAACTGGCTGCCGTTGGTGTTGGGACCGGCATTCGCCATGGCCAGTTTCCCTGGCTTCTTGAAGTCATGAGGGCTGCCCTTGGTTTCGTCGGCAAACTTGTATCCGGGACCGCCCATGCCTGATCCTTCTGGATCTCCACCCTGGATCATGAACTCCGGAATCACGCGGTGAAAGATCGTGCCGTCGTAAAGCTTTGGGCCCTTCTTGGACCGGGAGTTCCACTCCTTGGTGCCTTCGGCCAGTGCAATAAAGTTGGCGATAGTCTGCGGCGCTTCTACTTCAAAAAGCTTACAAACGATCGTACCTTCAGAGGTTTTGAAGGTTGCGGTAGTCGGCATTGAATCTCCTTTTTCTCATTACGACATCTATTCGGGTTGGATGCTGAACGGCATCGATGTGGCATCTTCTGCAGAAGATGCGAGCAAAGTGTTCCAAGTAGTTCTTCGGTCAGCGGGCCCAGTTCCTATCTTTCTTATTATCTTACAGATAGTCGTTGCATTGGGGAATTAACCTGGGCGATCTAATGAGGCCGCTCTTTGAGCGTTTCACCGCCTGCGGGAGCGGTTGTCGGGTTTGCCGTTGGTTTAGGAGGCAGCGGGGGAATCGGCTGGCCCACAGCAACGATCGTAACCTTATTCAGGGCAACCGGCGTCAGCGGCTTGTCTTGAGCATTGCGATCTACCAGGGCGATGCCTTTCACCATGAGCACGGTATGCGCATCACACTGGCCGAAGATTGTGTACTGACCATCGAGAGCAGGGTTGGCAGTCTCCGTGATGAAGAACTGGCTCCCGTCAGTTCCCGGTCCTGAATTTGCCATCGCCAGTCGGCCCGGCACGTCAAACCGAAGAGAGGGCGAGATTTCGTCGGGGATGTAAAACCCTGCGTCGCCCGCGCCTGTGCCCAGACGGTCTCCGCCCTGAATCATAAAACCTGGGATCACGCGGTGGAACGTGGTTCCATCGTAGAACGGCTGGTTGTTGACTTCTTTCAGCGTGGTCGGATCCGTCCATGTCTTGGTACCGGTTGCGAGGCCGATGAAGTTTGCCACAGTTAGGGGTGCTTCCTTATCAAATAGTTTGCAGGTCAGCCTTCCCATTGTCGTGTCGAAGAGGACGGTCGGTCCGGTAGGCGAAGCAGGAGGAAGTTCGTGTGCAATGGTGGAAGGCGCATCCGGAAGAGCATCTGATGGAACATTCGCCGCAGGAGCGGTGGTGGAAGGAAGCGTTGGTTGCGGAGTTTCCGGTGGAGCGGACTGCGCGATAGCGATCACGGGGCAGATGAGCAGTCCGAGGGCGCACAAGAAATTACGAGTCGAGAAGTTCTGAGTCTTCATTCAGACTTAAGGCTACTCCATGCGGCGCCAACGTCCAAGCCACCTTGATCTTGCGCCGTTTACGAGTCAGCGTAACTCCGCGCTCGCAGCCCCAATCACCGAATCTGCCGCGCCATAGTATAGGAGCCACTGACCTTTGTACGGTACCAGGCCCTCAGCGAAGATCGCACCCGCAGCGTATTGACCGTTTCGCTCATAAGGCCATACGGGGGTCAGAATAGGGTGTTCGGTACGATCGACCAGCTTGGCAGGGTCCGATGACGAAAACAGCGCCTCGCCAACGGAGTAGGCTCCGGGACGAATGTTGGGATCTGCGGCAAATTGATCCGCTACGGAGGCGGTACTGCCGGCGCTCGCGTCTTTGGGGGCGGCCGGGTCGGTGGGTGACGAACTGGTTATGTCGGGTTTGCCGGCCCCGGAATTCTTACCGTTGTAGATCAGCACGATGCCCTTTTTCGTTAGAACGGGCGGTGGACCGACCTCTGGAAAGCCACTATCAAAATGTCCAACTCGCCCGCTCATCACCACTTGGGGTACACCTGTTTTCGGATCCACCACGGGCGTCCAATGGATCAAATCTGCCGAGGTGGCCAGATGAATATGGCCCTCTCCCCAATACATCCAGTATTTGCCATGAAGACGCACGGCTTGCAGCCGTCCATTGTGGAGCTCTGTGAGAATGCCAGCCGATTTGTAGTGCAGGTTGTCGAACTTGCCGCTGTTGGATTTCCCGAAGGCTGGGCCAAATTTCGTCCATTCCTCCAGATTTTTCGACGTCGCGATTCCGACCGTGTATTCCCCTCGGTCTTTTGCGCGTTGCGTGTAAGTCATGACGTAGGTACCGTCGGGCCCAACCACGATGCGCGGATCTTCAACGCCGCCGGGGACTTCGTTCGATTTCTGATCATCGTTTTGCGGATAAAGGACAGGCGCGCCTTCGATGGTGAAAAAGAGGCCGTCCTTGCTGGTCGCCAGGCCCAGTCGCGAGGTATGGTCTACGATTTCATCCTTGCCAGAGGTGCCTTCCGCGCGGAATACAACCGCTACGTCACCATTTGGCGCGATGGTTGCAGCCGGGCTGTAAGTATGTCCGGCGTCCCAAAACGTCTTCTCCTGTGAAATCGGATCGGTGAAGTAATAAAACTTATTGGGTTCGATCACCGGCGCTTCGGAGGGGCGAACAAATGGTCCAATCACCCACGATTGCGCGGATAGGGCATTCGCTGAGAAGAGCGCGGCGGCGAGCACAAGAAGATCCAAGTTGCGCATTATGATCCTGTGGTTTTCGATTGATGTGCTCGAGCAGAGAACTGATCGATGCATTTGAGCCTACAGGATGCTCAGCGTGAGCTCAATCAGGACTTGCAATCAATCGCGGCTATCTGTCGCAGTATCTCATTGGCTGGAATGGTTTGATGGCCTGCCGACGTTCCAAAGGTCTTAAGACCAAACCCAAAGTGAAGGATTGCGCGCAAGTAAAGCTACGCAATCGTAGCCTTCGCCTGAACTGCACCAAAGACGCGCAGCAAATTCCCGCCGAGAAGTTTTTTCAACTGCCCAGGATGATAGCCGCGTTCGAGGAGCGCAGCGGTTATCTTGGGCAGATCGGCCGCGCTCTGCAAGCCCTCTGGCAGAATGGGGAATCCATCAAAGTCTGAACCGAGCCCTACGTGATCGATTCCTGCGACCTGCGCTACATGGTCGATGTGATCGATCAGCGCGCTCAAGGGTGCGAGCGGCAATTTGTCCTTGAGGAAATCCGCGTAGTATTGGCGGTCTGCGGACATCGAAGCGTCATAGGGGACTGGATCTCCGCGGTCTCTATAAGATTTTGTTTTAGCTGCGTAGAGTGCATCGCGCTCAGCTTTCGTCGAGGACCAACCATCGCGCCAGGCAGCATCGATGAACGCCGGGTAAAAGTTCACCATCACGACGCCGTCGTTGGTCGCGACTGCGCGCAGCTGCTCGTCGGTCAAATTTCGCGCCGAATCCGTAAGTGCCCGAGCGCTGGAATGCGAAGCAATCACGGGAGCGTGTGTGGTCTGCAGAACTTGCCAGAATGTCGTGTCGGCTGTATGAGACACATCGATCATCATTCCCAATCTGTTCATCTCGCGCACAACGTCGCGCCCGAAATCGCTAAGACCACCATGATGCGAAATATGTGTGTCGTCTAGATCACCGGAACTGTCGGCCCATTCATTTGAGTTGGACCAGGTGAGCGTCATATATCTCACGCCAAGCTGGTAATACATTCGCAGCAATCCCAGATTGGCTTCGATGGAATGGCCGCCCTCGATGCCGAGCAATACGCAGAACACTTTATCGCGGTGGGCCCGAACGACGTCTTCTGGGGTCAAGCCTAGCCGCATCGAATCGGGGTGTGACTTCAGCTGGCGATAGACGCCATCCAGCAATTGCAGCGTCCTGTGTGCAAACCGTCCGTGCCACTCTTTCGGCTCAACCCAAATTGCAAAGAACTCCGCTGCCAGGTTGCCGGTCCGTGCGGATTCAAGGTTGAGCATGCCCGAGCCCAGGGGATCACTGAAGTTCCAGGCTTCATCCACAAATCTTTGCGGCGTGTCTGCGTGCCCGTCGATCACAAGTGCAGATGCGTGAATATTTTCCGGATCATTCTTCATGACAAGAAACGTATCCCTTTGATTTCAGAGTCTTGATTGTAGCAATGGAAATTTGAGTCGGCTGGAATTGCGCATCGAGCGGCCTGCTAGAGACAACTCCCCCGCTGCAAGACGCCTCCAAGATAGGCAGAGGTGAACCATGGCAGCTGGACTTGATTCGACTAAAACAGCAGATCGTCCTTCTCACGAAGCAATCGAGAGTACCGGGGGAGAAGCGGAGAACCAAACTCCTGAGCAGCGCCTGGATCATGAGGCAATGGAAAGCGCGAAGAGGGCTCAAAACCGGATCCACGATGACGAGACCAAGAACCCAGGAACGTCGATTTTCACAAAGTAATTCACTTTACAACTTCATACCCTTGGGGCTAAATTGCACCCATAACAGAAAGAGCCTCGCTTGGCGCGAGGCTTTTCTGTTTTAACGACAATACGGACCTAGGTGCCCAGGGCGACCAGGGCGACTGGGGCCGGAAGGTCATCACGCCGTTTGAAACTCGCGCAGACATAATCGCGATTCATATTGGCGATGACCTCCAGCGGAATCTCCTTCGGGCAAACGCCGGTGCATTCACCGATGCTGGTGCAGTTGCCGAAAGCTTCGGCATTCATCTGCGCCACCATGCTCAGCGCTCGGCGCTCACGCTCAGGTTCGCCTTGGGGCAGGACCCCGAGGTGGGTTATCTTGGCTCCTGTGAAGAGCGCAGCCGAGGCGTTTGGGCAGGCCGCAACGCAAGCTCCGCACCCGATGCAGGCGGCAGCATCCATTGACTGATCGGCAATTTCCTTTCCGACAGGGAGGGTATTGCCTTCCGGAGCCTGTCCTGTCGAGACGGAGACGTATCCGCCGGCCTCGATGATATGGTCCAAGGCCCGCCTGTTCACCACAAGGTCTTTGACGAGCGGAAATGCCTTCGCTCGCCATGGCTCCAATGTTAGTTCGTCACCATCCTTGAAGTGACGCATGGTCAGTTGGCACGCCGTGGTTCCTCGCTCTGGGCCGTGCGCCACACCGTTGATCACGAAGCCGCAGGAGCCGCAGATGCCCTCGCGGCAATCGTGCTCAAATGCCACGGGAACTTCGCCGCGGAGGATGAGCGACTCGTTCAGCACATCGAGACATTCGAGGACAGACATCTCGGGGTCGACGTCATCCATGGGGTACTTGATGAAGGCGCCCTTTTCGTTACGGTTCTTCTGCCGCCAGATTTTCAGTGTCAGTTTCATTTACTTGTAACTCCTCTGGCTGGGGTGCACGTATTCGAAGGTGAGGGGTTCCTTGGTGAGTTCAGGCGGCGTGTTCGGCCCGGTGTAACCCCACGCTGCTACGTAGGAATACTGTTCGTCATCACGTTGAGCTTCGCCGTCGGGGGTCTGATACTCCTCGCGGAAGTGGCCGCCGCAGGATTCGTTTCGATCACGCGCATCGATGCACATCAATTCGGCGAGTTCGAAGAAGTCGGCTACCCGGCCAGCCTTTTCCAGGCTTTCATTCAGGTCGTCTCCGCTGCCGGGCACCGTGACATTCTTCCAGTAGTCTTCGCGGAGCGCACGGATTTTTCCGATTGCGACTTCGAGACCTTCTGCCGTGCGCGCCATGCCGCAATAGTCCCAGACCAGCTTACCCAGTTCGCGATGGAAGGAATCGACTGTGCGATTGCCTTTGATGGAGAGGAGAGTATTGATCTTGGTCTTGACCGCTGTGACGGCTTCCTGGACGGCAGGATTTGACTCGTCAACCTTTGCAAACTTATTGCTCGCCAGATAGTTTCCGACAGTGTACGGGATGATGAAGTAGCCATCAGAGAGTCCCTGCATCAACGCGCTGGCGCCGAGCCGATTTGCGCCGTGGTCGGAGAAGTTGGCCTCGCCAAGCACGAACAAGCCCGGGATGTTGCTCTGTAGTTGATAGTCCACCCAGAGGCCGCCCATGGTGTAGTGAATGGCTGGGTAGATGCGCATGGGCGTCTTGTACGGATTCTCGTCGGTGATGCGCTGATACATGTCGAAGAGGTTGCCATAGCGCTCGCGAACCGTCTTCTCCCCGAGGCGATGGATCGACTCGGAGAAATCGAGATAGACGCCCAAGCCTGATTTGCCGACGCCGTAGCCGTCATCGCACATTGCTTTGGCGTTGCGCGAGGCGACATCGCGAGGAACGAGATTGCCGAAGCTCGGATAGCGGCGTTCAAGGTAGTAATCGCGTTCTTCTTCCGGAATTTCGTTGGGAGGCCGCGGGTCGCCCTTCTTCTTCGGAACCCAGATGCGACCGTCATTGCGCAGCGACTCACTCATCAGCGTGAGCTTGGATTGATAGTCGCCGGAAACCGGTATGCAGGTGGGATGGATCTGCGTAAAGCACGGATTCGCGAAGAGGGCGCCGCGCTTATAGGCGCGCCAGCTGGCTGTGACGTTCGAGCCCTTGGCGTTGGTCGAGAGATAGTAGACGTTGCTATAGCCGCCGCTGGCGAGAATGACTGCATCCGCGATGTGGACGGTGAACTCGCCGGTGATCAGGTTGCGAGCGACGATGCCGCGCGCCTGTCCATCGACGACGATAAGGTCCAGCATCTCGGTGCGCGGAATCATCGTGACGGAACCCGCATGTACCTGGCGCTCAAGAGCTTGATAGGCACCCAATAGAAGCTGCTGGCCGGTTTGGCCGCGCGCGTAGAAGGTGCGCGACACCTGGGCGCCACCGAACGAGCGATTGGCCAGGGAACCACCGTACTCGCGGGCGAAGGGGACACCCTGGGCGACGCATTGATCGATGATTTTGCCGCTGATTTGGGCGAGTCTGTAGACATTGGCTTCGCGGGCGCGGAAGTCGCCGCCCTTTACCGTGTCATAGAAGAGACGGAAGACGCTTTCGCCGTCGTTGGGGTAGTTTTTGGCGGCGTTGATTCCGCCCTGGGCTGCGATGGAGTGGGCGCGTCTTGGAGAATCCTGAAAACAGAAGCACTTGACGTTGTAGCCGAGCTCGCCGAGGGAGGCAGCTGCGGCGCCTCCGGCGAGGCCGGAGCCTACGACGATTAGAGAATGCTTGCGTTTGTTGGCCGGATTGACAAGCTTCATGTCGAAGCAGGCTTTCGCCCAGGCGTCTTCGATCGGTCCAGAGGGAATTCTTGCGTCTAGTTTCATCTTAGTTTATGAACCCCAGCAAAACACTGATTGGAATGGAGATGTACCCCAGAACGATAATGATAGCGATGGCTTTTGCCGCGATTTTCAAGTACGGGGTAAGGCGCGGATGGCCCAATCCGACCGACTGGAACATGCTCCACAGACCGTGGCTAAGGTGTAGACCCAGAAGGCACATAGCGAAGATGTACCACGCCGAAACCCACCAGACCTTGAAGCCGGCGACTACGTTTTGATAGACGTCGCCTTGTACGAAAGTCGCTTGGGGGTGGACGTAACCTGCTGTGAATTGAAGAAGATGGAAGATGATGAAGGCCAGGACGATGGGGCCGCTCCAGTACATGGTGCGGGAGGCGTAGGAGGAGTTGATGGCCTGTCGGCGAGAGTATTCGACCGGCCTGGCGGCTTTGCTTCGGAGCGCAAGTTGAACGGTTGCAGTAATATGCAGGGCGATGGCGAGGAGCATGACGCCGCGTTCGAGCCACAGAAGTTCGCCTAGATTGTGCAGGAAGTGGCCGTAGGCGTTGATGTGCTCGGGGGCCTCGAACATTTGGAGGTTGCCGAGCATGTGGCCTACGACGAAGCCAAACATCATGACGCCTGTGACAGCCATGACGACTTTCTTGCCGTTGGTGGACTGCCAAAACGTAATGGGATCAGTGAGATGCGGGGTTATTTCCGTGGTGCTCATTAATTTGTCCCAGCCTTGTGGTGATGGAGCGTCGAGCCTGCGCTGAAGAGATGAGACCCGAGGTGCGGGGTCGGGGAAGGTGCAGCTACAGCCATTTTCGTTACTCCTTAGCCAGGTTTCGGCATGCGCGGCGACATCTTAGCCCGGTTTTGGGTGTCGCGGCGCGGAGGGAACCAGCGGAACTGATTATGGCTACGGCAAAATATCGCAGTCAAGTTGACCGTGCGAATAGCGTCCGTTCTGTGCGGTATGTAGCTAGAGGTGGACCGAAGAGAGTTGGGCGAGCAGAGCGCGGAAGGCGTTGCCTCGGTGGGAGAGCGTCCACTTTTGTTGGCGGGGGATTTCGGCGAAGGTGAGGTTGAGGGAGGGGACGAGGAAGAGGGGGTCGTAGCCGAAGCCGCCTTCACCTCGGGGGGCGGAGAGGAGTTGGCCTTCGGCGTGGCCCTCGGCGCGTAGGAGGACCTGGCCGTCGCGGGCGAGGGAGAGGTTGCAGACGAAGCGGGCGGTGCGGTCGGGTTGGTGCTGCATGAGGTGGAGGAGGAGGGCGTTGTTGCGGTCGTCCTTGGAGCCCTGAAATACAGGGGTCTCTCCACTACGCTGCGCTCCGGTCGAGATGACGGAGTCCTGTGGATGGTCGAGGAGGTAGTCGTCGGCGAAGCGGGCGGAGCGGACGCCGGGCTGGTTGTGGAGGGCTGGGACTTCGAGGCCTGAGTCGTCGGCGAAGACGAGGAGGCCGGGGGCGGCGAGGGAATAGGCAATGGCTTTTAGGTCGGCGTTGCCCTGGAAGGCGGTGGCGTCTTCGACTGGCTCGGGGATGTGCTTGAGATTGGGGAGGGCGTCGATGGCGATGCCTTCTGCGAGGGCTGCGGATCGGAACTCGGCGAGCTTGCCGGGGTTGGAGGTCGCGGCGTAAAGAATCATGATTTCAAGGTACATCGGGCGGTCGTTGCGGCATCAGAGAATTGGAGAGCTTGCGGAGGGTTGCGTGCTCGGTGAACGCGAGGGGTGCTCGATGGCTCGTCTATCGTGGGTGGTTTGCGTGTGTGGGATGTTGGCGGTCGCAGGATGCAAGGGCAAGCCAACGGTGCAGACACCTGCGCAACCTGCGGTGGTGGTGGCCCCTCCTACGCCGCTCGATGAGAAGAAGGCAGAGCTTGGCGGGACGACTTGGGATCCGGAGTGGGATGGGGTGGTGGAGAAAGCGGCGCCGGCCGATTTGTTGAGTGGCCAGGCGGCGCGGGCGGTGAGGATGTATTGTCCGCGATTTGCGGAACAGACGGAGGCGCAGAAGAGGGAGTTCTGGGTGTATACGTTTCAGGCGATCGCGGCGGCGGAAGCAGGGTTGAATCCTACGGCTGATGTGCATCATGTGGAGGCGCCGGTGAACGTTGTGGATCCGGTGACGAAGAGGCCGGCACGGCAGGAGGGATTGATGCAAGTGAAGTATGAGGATGCGCAACGGTATGGATGCGATTTCGATTGGGAGAAAGATCGGACGCTGCCGCTGAAGGATCCTTCTCGGACGATTCTCGATCCGGCCAGGAATCTTGGGTGTGGCGTG
>Ga0302302_1000188_pt1 | contig 37004 bp, 29 predicted proteins | sample III_Palsa_E1_3_FD_198766 | JGI IMG/M metagenome (GOLD analysis project Ga0302302, IMG submission 198766) | Peat permafrost microbial communities from Stordalen Mire near Abisko, Sweden - III_Palsa_E1_3 | ecosystem: Environmental > Terrestrial > Soil > Palsa > Peat permafrost | place: Sweden...
CATCGGCGGCCTCAAGATCAATCACCCCGAAGGCCTCGCCGGCCACTCCGACGGCGACCTCCTCCTCCACGCCATCACCGACGCCCTGCTCGGCGCAGTCTCCGCCGGCGACATCGGAACTTTTTTCCCGCCGACAGATCCTAAGTGGAAAGGCGCCGACTCCACCCTCTTCCTCAAAACCGCTCTCGAAGAGATTGCCCTGGTCGGCTTCAAGATCGTCAACATCGACTGCGTCCTCGTCATGCACCGCCCCAAGATCGTCCCTCTAGCCGGCGAAATGCGCGAGCGCGTAGCCGACCTCCTCGGCATCGACGTCAACAACGTCAGCATCAAGGGCAAGACCCCCGAAGGCCTCACCCAGGACGGAACCGCGGTAGCCCACGTCGTCGTCCTGCTCGAATCCATCGACCTCCCCAACGAGCACAAAAAGCTCACCCTCCACGCCGACGCACCCGACGAAGCCGACATCGACGCCGCCCTAGCCGCCGTCGCCAAACCCCGCGACATCAGCGCCCTCGGCCGCAAGCTCCCCACCTTCGACACCGACGACCTCACGTAGCTCCGCCCGAAAATTATTTCTGTCACCGCACTGCATTCTCAAGTACATTGGCTGCAACGAACGGAGGCAATCATGGACCCTGATCAGATCAACCACATGAGCGGCGCCATCGCGGGGATGATGGGTATCATCGCGATTGTCGCCTTAGCATTCATCGCCTTCTTCATCTTTCTCTTCTGGCGAATCCTGGATAAAGCTGGCCTCTCCGGCCCCCTGGCTCTCGTGATTATCATCTGGCCCATCGGCCTCATCGTCGTCGCCTGCATCCTCGCCTTCTCCGACTGGCGCGTGGTCCCCGCACCCAATCCCTACGGCGGCCTGCAACCCTACCCACCCCCGCCAACCAGCTATCCTCCAGCCCCACCCACAAACTTCAACCCTCCGCCCCAACCCTAGGCCCGCGCTTCGTCGACCTCGGGTTCGATCGCACAGCGGTCGAACCCGATGGCTGTTAACATAAGTCTCGAAGCCTTATGACATTCGAGCCCACCGCCGCACCCGACTCCCGCCCCATCCGCGTCCGCATCGCCCCCTCGCCCACCGGCGACCCCCACGTAGGCACCGCCTACATCGGCCTCCTGAACTACATCTTCGCCCGCCAGCGCAACGGCAAATTCGTCCTCCGCATCGAGGACACCGACCGCACCCGCTTCGTCGCCACCTCCGAGCAAATGATCTTCGACGCCCTCAAGTGGGTCGGCCTCACCTGGGACGAAGGCCCCGACGTAGGCGGCCCCTACGGCCCCTACCGCCAATCCGAGCGCACAGAAATCTACCGCCACCACGCCGAAATCCTCCTAGCCAACGGCACGGCCTACAGCTCCTTCGAAACCGCCGAAGAACTCGAAGCGATGCGCCAGCAACAAATCGCCGCCAAGACGCCCCCGCGCTACAACGGAGCCCACCGCCACCTAACCCCCGCGCAAGTCGAAGGCTTCCTCGCAGAAAACCGCCCCTACACCATCCGCCTAAAAGTCCCCGAAAACACCTCCACCACCTTCCGTGACGAACTCCGCGGCGACATCACCTTCGACCACAACAACGTCGACGACCAAGTCCTCTTAAAATCCGACGGCTACCCCACCTACCACCTCGCCAACGTAGTCGACGACCACCTGATGCAGATTACCGACGTCATCCGCGCCGAGGAATGGATCTCCTCCACGCCCAAGCACGTCCTCCTCTACAACGCCTTCGGCTGGGACCTGCCGCGCTTCTGGCACATGCCGCTCCTGCGCAACGTCGACAAGTCAAAAATCTCCAAGCGCAAGAACCCCGTCTCGCTAGTCTTCTACCAGCAGTCCGGCTACCTCCCGCAAGCGATGCTCAACTTCCTCGGCCTCTTAGGCGGAGGCATGGCCCAACCCACGGAAGCCGAGATCGTAAGCAGGGGCCTCAACACCAAAGAGGGCGACATCTTCTCCCTCCCCGAGATGCTCGAAAAATTCGACTTCAAGCGCATCTCCCTCGGCGGCCCCGTCTTCGACCTCGTCAAGCTAAAGTGGCTCAACGGCGAATACCTCCGCAAGCTCTCCCCCGAAGAATTCTTCTCCGCCCTCCGCAGCACCATCCTCTCCGACGACCACATCCGTGCCATCGCCCCCCTGGTCCAGGCCCGCATGGAAACCCTCGGCCAGTTCGGCGACATGACCAGCTTCTTCTTCTCCGACAACATCTCCCCCGCCGAATCCGTCTGGCTCCCCAAGAAGCGCACCTTCGAAGAAACCGTAGCCTTCGCCGCCGAGCAGCTAGTCGCACTAGAAGCCGCCACCTGGGACGCATCCTCCATCGAGTCCGCCCTCAAAGCCCTCGGCGAAGCCAAGCAGTGGTCGGTCAAAGAAAACTTCATGCTCCTCCGCGCGATCCTCACGGGCAGCGTCACCAGCCCACCCCTCACCGAAAGCCTCGTAGTCTTCGGCAAATCCCGCTCCCTCGACCGCCTCCGCCGCTTCCTCGAGACCCAAAAGAAACTAGCCAACCAGCGCAAATAATCCACGCAACCCACCGGCCGTGCCATAAGCTAATCCTCAATCTCTTCCACCACCGGGCCCCATTTCAAAATGGAGCACCCTCCCATGGCCACCGACGCCGTCCACCACCAACCCCTGCCCCGCACCCGCCACGCCCCCGCCCACAACCGCACCCGCGAGCGCATCTTCTTCGCCATCATGACCATCCTGATGGTCGCCACGATCCTTCTAGGCTTTCGCGCCAGCTACTTCCCCCTGGGCGAACGCCCCGCCGCGTTAGCCAACACCGCCATCATTCTCCACGCCGCAGTCTTCACGCTCTTCCTCCTGCTCTTCGCCGTTCAAACGACCCTCATCGCCGCCCATCGCATCCGCTGGCACATGAAGCTAGGCCTCTGGCTCTACGGCATCGCCGCTCTCATGTTTCCCCTCGGCCTCCTCGCCGCCATCGACGAACTCCGCCGCGACGTCGCCATCAACCGCTACCCCCTACCCCGCATCGACGGCCGCACCTTCTCCATCATCTCGGTCTCGGGCATCTCCTGTTTCGCCATCCTCATGGCCTGGTCCTACCTCCAGCGCCGCCATCCCGACGCCCACAAGCGCCTCGCCCTCTACGCCGTCCTCGCCATGATGAACGCAGGCACCGACCGCTGGCCCTGGCAAGCCTGGGGCATCAACGAGAGCTGGTCCTGGTGGGCCTTTACCGCCCTGCTCCTCCTACCGGCCGTCTACGACCTCATCAGCCTCCATCGCATCCACTGGGCAACGGCGTTCTCCGCCCCCTTCATCTGGATTTTGTTCCGCTACCAGTTCTCCATCGGCCACACCCAAGCCTGGCACGCCCTCGCCGACCTATCCCTAAAACTCCCCCATTGACATGCCCCTCAACACCCTCGCCAGTGATAAAACTATCGCCGAGGATCTCATGCCCCTAACCACCGCCGAACCCATCGCCTTCGTCCCCACCACCAACGCCGCCGCCGCGCGCAACTTCTACGAAACCGCCCTCGGCCTCAATTTCGTCTCCGAAGACAAGTTCGCCCTCGTCTTCCGCGTCGGCTCCGCCCAAACCATGCTGCGGATCGTCTGCGCCCCGCAACCCTTCACCCCCAATCACTTCACTATCTTCGGTTGGGAAGTCGACGACCTCCACGCCACCATCGCCGACCTCAAAACCCGCGGCATCGAGTTCCTCCGCATCGGCTACTTCGAGCAGGATCCCGACGGCGTCTGGACCGCCCCCGGCGGCTCCCAGGTAGCCTGGTTCAAAGATCCCGACGGCAACACCCTCTCCCTCTCCAAACACCCCGCCTGACATCTGGGCCGTCGCCTTTGCTTTTCTTTCTGTCATTCCCTCCGGGAATCTGCTTCTGCCTCTGACCGCACCTCCTGACAAAATAAATTCCCAAAACCACCCCCAAAAACAGCCCAAAATCCGCGTGTCAAGCCCCCACCGACCCCAAACTCCACAAAACCCCCGCCAACACTGGCGATTTCTCTCCGCCAAACTTGGCATACTTACCCTATCCAACTCGATACAATTAAATCAGCCCTAACGAAGCGGACACGGCCGACTGTTACCGGCGGTAGTCGCGCACCTCGCTCAGCCACCGGCAGCGAGGGGTACATTTGCCATTAAACGGCCTGAATACAACACCTTGCACCCCAAAAACGGCCCAGGCCACTCCAACCTTTGCGTATAACTGTCTTGGATAGAATGGTTTAGTGCAAAGCTAGAGGGAGTGGAAGGGGGAAGGATTACTGCACTTAAACCACCTGTATTCAATAAGTTACACCCCGAAAAACCTCCTGAAATCACCAGGACTTTGCCATCTAACTTCTTTGGATACAGTCGGTTAGACCAAGAAATCCCACCCAAAGAGGGGAGGGGGGTGCCCTACCGTCCTGTGACCGCCACAACCACAGGGAGCGTCTTCGGCGGATAGCAAACCGCGTTGTCACAAGCCTGGTACTTCAGCACGCCCACCAGAGTCGACGAACCCTTCGGCGCCACCACCTTTACCTCCACGCGAAACTCGCCCTGGTACACATCCAGCGTCTCGCCCGCCCCAACCGGCAGCCGGAACGTCGACCCCTTCGGATACGCCTCATCCACAACCTTCACCACGCTGCCCGTGTTGAAGCGAATCAACGTCGGTATCAGCAACTCATCCTTCGGTGTATGCGAATTGATATGAAAGCCATCCTCCACCCGAAACCGCAACTCCACCACCTGCGCCTCGCCAGCCTTCACCTCAGCAGCATTGGAGAGCAGCTGAACGTGTACCTTGCTGGCGGGCACAGCTGGACCAAGGTTCATCTGTATCTCCTGCGCGCGCAACGTCACGCAAGAGATCGCCACGCAAAGTCCGATCAGCGCAGCCTTCACATGCCACCCGAAGCGATGGCCTTCTGCACATCGGCCTCAAGCTCATTCTTGGAATGTGCCCCGATCGTCTGCTCCACGATCTTGCCGCTCTTGTCCACGTAGAACGTCTCAGGAATGTAGTCGCTCAACTGGTAGCTCTTCGACACCTTGTCGTCCGGCATCAGGATCGGATACGTCACGCCAACGCGTTTCGACGCAGCCGCAACTTCCTTCACGGCCATGCCATCATCCTGGTCCAGCCCCAGAACAACGAGTCCCTTGTCCTTGTATTTGTTCTGCAGATCCTGGAACCAAGGCATTTCCAGCTTGCAAGGACCGCAATACGTAGCCCAGAAGTTCAGCACCACAGCGTGTCCCTTGTAGTCCGCGAGCGACACCTTCTTGCCATCCAGATCGACCAGCGTGAACGACGGCGCAGCCTTGCCCAGCAGCAACTTCGCCGCAGGATCGTCACTCGGATCTGCCGAAGTTGCCGCCGAGTTCGCAGGCGTCAGCTGCACTTCCTGCTGAGCCTTCTGCATCTCCGCCTGCCGATGCCGCAAGTTATGCGCACCAGCTACAACAATCAACGTCACACCTGCAATGAGCAACACGACAATAGTCAATCGACGAATCACGGCACGATCCTTCGGCGCCGGCGAATCGCCAACCCGCGCTCCTCCTCTAGTCTATCGCCGATAGCCGTCTCTGCTAGCATTCTCCCTAGCCAATATCGCGCCAACCGCAATGACCCAGCTTCCCCAAACCCCAGCCGCGAACCGCCCCGCTGACCTCATCCGCATCGAGGCGGAGGCGCTCGAACAGCTCGCCCAGCGCCTCGAAGGCCCGCAAGCCAAGGTCTTTGAGCAGGTTGCCGCGCTCCTCGCCCAGACCGCCCAAAGCGGCCATCGCGTCGTCCTCACCGGCATTGGCAAGAGCGGCCTCATCGCCCGCAAGATCGCCGCAACCCTTCTGTCTACAGGAACCGCGGCGCAGTTCCTTCATCCCACCGAAGCCCTCCACGGAGACCTCGGCCTGCTGAGCCACGGAGACGTTCTGCTCGCCCTCTCCTACTCGGGCGAGAGCGAGGAGCTGCTTCGCCTGCTGCCCGTTCTCCCGCGCCTGGGCGTCACGCTCGTCACGCTCACCGGCTGTGACGACTCAACCCTCGCCAAAGCCAGCGCCCACGTGCTCGACGTCAGCGTAGACCGCGAAGCCTGCAACCACCAGCTAGCGCCCACGACGTCGACCACCGTCATGCTAGCCCTAGGCGACGCGCTAGCCATCGACGTCAGCCGCCGCCTCAACTTCCAGCCCCACGACTTCGCCGAGCTCCACCCTGGCGGTCAGCTAGGCAAACGCCTCATCCCCGTCAGCCAACTGATGCACCGCGGAAATCTTCTTCCGATCGTTCCTCCGACGGCCACGATGCCGGAGATCATTCAGGAGATGTCGGCAAAGCGCCTGGGCATGACGACAATCCTATCCGCAGGAAAGCTTCTCGGGATTCTTTCCGACGGCGATCTTCGCAGGCTCTTCGAGTGCGATGGTCCGGCTGCCTTCCACAGGACCGCAGGCCAAATCATGAACGCCTCACCGCGGACGATTGCACCGACTCCATTCGCCGGCGACGCGCTGACCCTGATGGAGCGCCACAAGATCACCGCCCTGGTCGTCACGGAAGATGGGACCGCCTCGTCGCCCGTCGTCGGCGTACTGCACCTGCACGATTTACTTGCTTGAGTACGATTGTTCCGCAGTCTGAAGACGTAAACATCTTTGACGGCACGCTCCGATACAATTATACGAATATGCATCGTTGGTCGAAGCTCTTCATTCCCACTCTTCGCGAAGCCCCCACAGACGCGGAGGTCGCAAGCCACAAACTCCTTCTGCGCGCTGGATATATTCGCCAGCTCGGCGCTGGCATCTACAGCTATCTGCCGCTCGGTCAGCGTTCGCTGAACAAGATCATTGCGATCGTTCGCCAAGAAATGGACAAGATTGGTCAGGAATTTCTTCTACCCACGCTGAACCCTGTCGAGCTTTGGCAGGAGTCAGGACGTGAAGCCGTGATGGGCCAGAACCTGTTCCACCTCAAGGACCGCAAAGGCGCAGAGCTCGTCCTCGCCATGACGCATGAGGAGGTCATCACCTCTATCGCACGCAACGAGCTGCGCAGCTACAAACAGCTCCCGCAGGTTTGGTACCAGATTCAGACCAAGTTCCGCGACGAGCCGCGCCCGAAGTCCGGCCTGATGCGCGTCCGCCAGTTCACCATGAAGGATTCCTACTCCTTCGACATCGATTCAGATGGTCTTGATGCCAGCTACGACAAGCACGACCGCGCCTATCGAGCCATCTTCACCCGCTGCGGCCTGGACTTCGTGGCCGTTGAAGCCGACTCTGGAGCGATGGGCGGCTCCGGCTCACAGGAGTTCATGGTCTACACCGAAGCGGGCGAAGACCTTATAGCCAGCTCGGGTTCAGGCTACGCGGCCAACCTCGAGAAAGCGACCAGCAAGCTCACACCGGTCGAGGACCTCGCACCGACAGGCGATGGCGCGCCGGAGCTTGTTCACACTCCTGGCAAAGCTTCCATCGCCGATGTCACCGAGTTCTTCGGCATCCAGGCCTCGCAAGACATCAAGTGTGTCGCCTTCATGGGCCTCACACCCAAAGCCGAATCTGTGCCTCGTCCGATTGTCGCGTTTCTCCGCGGCGATCACCAGGTGAATGAAACCAAGCTCGCCGCCGTGACGGGTGTTACCGAGCTCCGTCCTATGCTGCCCGTTGAACTTGAGGTTCACATCGGAGGTCCGGCTGGATTCTTGGGGCCTGTAGGCATTGCTGAGGTGATGACGCAAGGCTCGCTGAACGGACTGAATTCCGGCAAAGAGCTCGCGAAACTCAAGGGCGTTGTGCGCGAAAATCCGAGCGAAGGTCTGAAATCCATCGTCGTGATGGATCTTGGCCTGCAAGGCCGCTCTAATCTTGTCGCCGGCGCGAACCAACAGGATTATCACTACCGCAATGTCACGCCGGGCAGAGACTTTACGCCAACCCTCATCGCCGACATTCGCAACATCAACGAAGGGGAACTTGATCCCATCGACGGCCAGCCCTTGCGATTGAGAAAAGCCATGGAGATCGGTCACATCTTCAAGCTCGGTTACAAATACAGCGAGAGCATGAATGCGCGCGTCCTCGATGCGAATGGCAAAGAAGTTATGCCAATCATGGGTTGCTACGGAATCGGCGTTGAGCGCATCCTGACGGCTGCGATTGAATCCAGTGCAGCAAAGTTCGCCGCCGACTCATCCACCGAGCAATACGCCCTGCCCGCGTCGATTGCGCCCTACGAAGTCATCGTTACCATCACCAATGTGCGCGAACCAGAGCTTCTTCAAGCTGGCGAAGACATCGCCGGAAAGTTGGAGAAGGCCGGAATCGACGTGTTGCTGGACGATCGTGATGAGCGCGCCGGGGTAAAGTTCAAAGACGCGGAACTCATCGGGGTTCCCTATCGCATCAATATCGGTAAGAAGCTCGCAGATGGCCAAGTCGAACTTGTCGACAGACTGACCCTGAAGACCGAAGATCTAGCCGTTGATTCCGCCACGCAGCACCTTCTGTCGCTACTTGCTGCGTCCAAACAATAGGATCTTCGATTCAATCGCATGCCAGTAAAAGTCAAACTCGATAACAGTTCTCACCCCGTTCTCTGGCGGCTGGTACGTGCCGCACTAGTGCTGGCGGTTATCTTCATCGTCATTGGCGGATCTGTTTTCGGCTATTACTACCTGCGCTACCGCGGCCTGGTTGCCGAGCGCCTGGCGAAGGGACCGCTCTTTGCTCCGGTTGCCCAAGTGTATGCGGCTCCTCAGGAAGTTCGCCCAGGCCAGCAGCTCTCCGCCGCGTCCATCGGTGCAGCTCTGCGGCGTGCTGGATACAACACGAATCCGGAGTTGGGCAGCTATGAGCTTCGCAGCAATTCGATCCTGATCAAACCAGGCCCGCAAAGCTACCTCGCTATGGACGGGGCCACCATCACGTCCGAGGATGGACAAGTTCAGAGCATCACAGCAGAAAACGGCGCAGCTCTCTCCGCCTACAAACTCGAGCCCCAGCTCATCACCGCGCTGTCTGAAGATAAAAACCGGACCAAGCGCCGGCTGGTCACATACAGCCAAATCCCGCCAAACATGGTGCAAGCGGTAGTCGCTATCGAAGACCGCCGCTTCTTCGAGCATGGTGGCATCAACTACGTGCGCACTGCCAAGTGCGCCGTCCAGGATATCCTCGCCCACCGCATGAACTGTGGAGGATCCACCCTCACGCAGCAGTTGGCTCGCGGATTTTTTCTTTCTTCGGAGAAAACTTACTCTCGAAAGATTGCCGAGGTTGTCATCACGTATCAGCTCGAGGCTCGTTTCTCCAAGCAGCAGATCTTCGAGATGTATGCCAATGAAATCAACCTCGGGCAGCGAGGATCGTTCGCCATCAATGGGTTTGGCGAAGCCGCTCAGGCATACTTTGGCAAAGACCTTCGCCAACTGGACCTGGCCGAATGCGCGTTGCTCGCGGGGATGATCCAGCGGCCAAACTACTTTGCTCCTTATCGTCATCCAGACCGCGCAATGGAACGACGCAATGTTGTGCTGGACTCTATGGTTGAAACGGGCGCAATTACAGAGGATCAGGCTGCCCGGGCAAAGGCTGAGCCAATCCGTCTAGCTCCCCCCGATGCGGATGCAAGCGAAGCACCGTACTTCGTCGACCTCGTTCACGATCAGATCGTACAGCGACTCGGGGACTCGGATGTCACTCGCTCAGCGCTGCGGATCTACACTTCGCTCGATCCCGAGCTCCAGCGCGCGGCCGCCGCCGCTATCGAAGCCGGCATGAAAAACGTCGACCTGCTTGTGCGCCGTCGCTACTTTGCGCTCAATCACAAGAAGGGCGAGAAGTTCACCGAGGACTACACGCCTGACGGGCACATCACGTATCCGCAGGTCGCGCTGGTGGCGCTCAACCCGCATACCGGCCAGATCCTTGCCCTCATTGGTGGCCGCAACTACGGTGACTCGCAGCTGGACCACGCCCTCGCCGAGCGCCCGACTGGATCGATCTTCAAGCCTTTTGTGTTCGCCGCCGCCTACAGCACGTCTCTCAACGGCACAAATCTTGGATCCGGCGGGGTATTCAGTGCCGTGACCAGGATCAATGACGATCCCCAGAACTTCGGCACAAATGGCCAGACGTACATGCCCGGCAATTTTGTAAGGGGTGAATACCCCGGCATGGTTACGGCAGCCGACGCGCTTGCCCACTCTCTCAACATCGCAACCATATCGCTTGCGCAGATGGTCGGCTATGACAACGTGGCGGCTCTCGCCCGCTCCGCCGGTATCGTCAACGCGCGCGGCACACCGTCGGTCGCGATCGGTACCTATAACGCAACACCCCTGGAGATGGCCGGCGCGTACACCATATTCGCCAACAACGGTGTACATCTCAAGCCATGGGTGCTCGCCAGCGTTCGCAATCCCCAGGGCGATATCGTCGCCGACTTCGCGCCGGAAGCGAAACAGATCCTTGATCCGCGCGCTGCATTCCTGACTCAGTCTCTACTTGAAGACGTGATGGCCTACGGGACAGGAGCGACTGTGCGGGCGCATGGCTTTACTGCCCCGGCAGCCGGCAAGACGGGCACAGAGCACGACTCCTGGTTCGCGGGTTATTCGTCAAATCTGCTCTGCGTGATCTGGGTCGGCAATGATGATTACACCGACATCAAACTCCAGGGTGCAGACGCCGCGGCGCCTATCTGGGCCGAGTTCATGAATCGCGCCATCCGTATTCCTCAGTACTCCGACATGAAACCACTGGGCCCTGCCCCCAGTGGCGTCGAGGTGCTGCGGATCGATCGAACGACTGGCCTCATCGCCGACGATTCCTGCCCGAACAACGCTTTCTCGGCGGCCTTCCTCATCGGAGCCGCCCCACAGGGCACTTGTTCCCACATGGGCGACGATCCGCAATCGCTCGGCAGCCGCATCTTCGGTTTTTTCACCGGTAAATCGGCCACTCCCACATCGCCTCCGGACGATGCGCAGCCGGCTGACCCCACCAAGCATCGAAATCTGCTGCAAAAGATATTCGGGACAGGCAAGGACAAGCCCAAGGATCAAACGCCACAGTAAGTTCTCGTGAGCTCTTCCGCCAAATTGAGCTGCAGTTTGTTGCGCGTTCTCAAATTACTTCCACAGGTTGATGCGGTGTTACGTGCGCTCGGTCGAACCGATTCTCTTCTTCACCGAACCAATAGCGCAGCAGACAATAACCTACGGTCCAAATGGTTAGATTCAACACCAACAACGTTATCCAGAAATAGCGATAGGCCACAAAGAAGAGCAGCATATGCGCTGCGAAGAATCCCAAGCCCGCGCACTCACGTCGAAACGTTGTGGCCTTATGAGGAATTCTGTCGAAGAGCATGGGCAGTGCGACGAAAAAGATGGGCCACGCGTATCCGATAAGACGCGCAGCCCAGGTCCCCAGCACGGGGGCCAGTACCAGGGATGCAACTCCGTAGAAGAGAGTGAACCGGAGGAGTACGCTCGGTGCGCCGGGTTTCCTACCGCGCCACCAAAGGAACCCCAGCAGGAGCGGCAAGAGGCCAAATTCGCTCAATAGGGCTTCAGAGATAAGCACCCACCCTGTGACCGAGAATCCGCATATACCAATTCCCTGCACGGGTCCAAGGTGAACGTGGAATGCCCATCGAGGGACCGCGCAGAATTGGGTGTTAACATTGCTCCACGGAACGAGCCCGAAGACGTTGTTCATTAGGTTCCAGGGGACTTTTGCGAGCATGTAGATGGACGCGGGAAGGTGCTCCGAGTTGGGTTGCGCACGCATTGCAAGATGTTTCACCACAATGCTTCCGGCTACCGCGGAGATAACCGCAACAACCCTCTCCGTCCATCTCAAACGTTTCCAGCATGCGATCAGAAAGCAGGCCAGCGTCAGTACCGTCGACTCCCGAGAAAGCATAAGAGGGAACATCATCAGCGCGGCTGCCAGCATGTGTTCCTCTTCCAACAGCAGAAGCAGCAGCGCCAACAACGCGGAGTACCAAAGGTCCGGCAAGACAAGGTCCTGCAGCAGGAAGTTCCAGAACGGCACAAAGGCCATTGCAAACAAGAGCCATCTCGGAGCCGCGGTTTTTAGCGCAAGGTAGTAAATTGCGACCAGGGTAAAGACAATGGACGCGGTACCCTCGATCAGGAATCCGGTCTCAACGGTGCAATGCGACAGATGCATCCATCCAGCTACGAGGAGCGCGCCAAGCTGGCGGGAGGCAAAGGGTTGCATCACCTGGCTGTAGTCGCCGCTGGCCATAGCAATATAAAAGCGCGCGTCACCCGCGACAAAAACTGACTCTGCGTTCGAGAGGCTGTACATGCCGTAGAGTAAGCAGCCAATAATTGCCGCAAGCCCTGCGGCAATGCGGGCGACTGGAGACAACCGTCGTATGGGTGCATTCAATGCGCGAACGATTGCCAGAGCTTTAGCAGACAAAAGCAGTATTCTCCTTGTACGCCGCAACCATTAGCGCATTCCTCCACACTTATACATTGAGTTCGGCTGCGAATGCTCAGACGTCCGCCAGTCCGTCACGATCGTGTCGTTGCCGTCCTAGGCGCTCTTGGGTGGGACGTGATGCATGGCCCGCTCGGCGAGCGCGGTGATGGTGAGCGCGGGATTCACGCCCAGGTTCGCGCTGATCACGGAGCCGTCGCAGATGTAGAGGTTCCTATAGCCGAAGATGCGGTTATAGCGATCGATGACTCCACCGGCCGGCGTGTCAGCCATGCCGGCTCCGCCGATGCAGTGCGCGGTCATGGGAATGTTGAAGAGGATCTCGGTAACGGTGGTGCAGGCGACGCCACCTGTCACCGCTGCGCCCAGCTCGGCGAAACGGTTGGCTGCAGGGATGTAGGTGGGGATCGGCTCGCCCGTGGTGGTCAGCACCTTGATGAACGGCCAGTACCAAGGCCGTTTGAGGCGCATCGTGAGATGGCCATCGATGGCTTGCATGCACAGCAGGATGAGCGTTTCGTGCGAAGCACCGAAGGGTTGTAGTGTACGCAGCGTTCGCCAGGGGGACTTCATGAATTGGAGGGCGAGGGTGAGGAGCCAGGTGAAGACGCGACTGGGGCCGGGCCGGCCGTTGACGAGCAGGGTGGACAGCGGACTGAGGGCGTCGGATCCGCGGGGATAGCGGGTGGCTTCGATGTGCGTGTTGGCGTCGATATAGATGCCGGAGCCAATCGCGATGCCGCTGGACATATCCTCTACTCCGCCGGGATAGCGAACGGCGATGAGCGACTCCGCATTGGTGAGCACACGCTTGCCGAGTTGGTCGGAGATGTTGGGTAAGGAGTCCTTCTGCTTGAGGCGAAAGAGCAGTTCCTGGGTGCCGAGCGAGGAGCCCGCAAAGACGACGCCGCTCGCAGTGAACCGCTGCACAGCGCCCTTGAACCAACCGTTGGAGGACTGTGTGAATACCTCGTAGCCTTGGCTGCCGTCAGTCGAACCATTGAGTGGGCGGACGTCGATCACCTTGGTTTCTGCAAGAATGCGCGCGCCCTTTTTCTCGGCAAGGTATAGATAGTTCTTGTCGAGGGTGTTCTTCGCGTTGTGTCGGCAGCCGACCATGCAGCCTCCGCAGCCCAAGCAGGAGTGGCGCTCCGGGCCTTCTCCGTCGAAGTATGGATCTGCACTGCGCATGCCAGGCGTCTGGCCTTCCTCGCCGAAGAAGACCGCAACCTCGGTGGGATAGAAAGTGTGTGCCACGCCTGTGGCGGAGGCCATCTCCTTCAACTTCATGTCCGCAGGTCCCAAGAGCGGATTTGTGACGACACCCAGCATGCATTTCGCAGTCTCGTAGTGCGCGGGCATCACACGCTTCCAGTCGTCGAGACCGGCCCACGCCCCGTGCTCCCAGATCGTGTCGGGCGGCACCAGCATAGTGTTGGCGTAGGTGATGGAGCCGCCCCCCACCGCATTGCCGTGCAGGACGATGACATGGCGGAAGAAGCGGAGATTGAAGAAACCCCGTAAACCGAGTTTGGGTTTCCAAAAGTAGCGATTGAGGCTCCAATTTGTTTTGGGCAGATTTTCAGGTGTCCACCGTCGACCCATCTCGACGACGAGAACGTTGTAGCCCTTCTGTGTAAGCCGCAGCGCGGAAACGCTTCCACCAAAGCCCGATCCAACGACGACGAAATCATAGTCGAACGTTGGCATCAATAACCTCGAGGAAGAGCTGTGGGAGCGGTACAAGTATACGCAGAGGCTAGCGAGGGTAGCCCTGCCACAGGTATTCGAGAGCTTCGGGAAGGGTCTGGGCTTTGACCGCGTGGTCCACGTGGCCAGCATTTTTCGCGAAGACGAATTGGTAGGGATAGCGTTTGGCAGCCAGAACGCGGGCCATATTCTCGTTGGCCGTTACCCAGTCGTGCATTCCATCGCGCATGGTGTTGGGATTGTAGAGGTCGCGATCGCCCACTTCGAGCCAGAGGCGCAGAGGCTTACGGCGGGACTTGGGGACAAGCGTCTGGTGAAAACCCCACGCGCCTTGCGGAGTTTCGGAATTCCATGGCCACTGCTGATTGATGAAGGTTCCTGAGTAGGTGAGAACGCGGTGGTAGAGCTCGGGGTGATACCAGGCCATGATGAGGGCGCAAGAGCCTCCAGAACTGCCGCCCATGGTGGCGCGGGCGTCCGGGTCATGGCTGAGCGTGACGTGGGCTTGCGCTTCGACAAGGGGCAGGACCTCGTGCTCGACGAACTCTGCGTAATGCGGAGACATGGTGTCGTATTCGAGGCCGCGTTCGGACCCTTGCGCATCCCCACCACCATTCTGGATGGAGATGGCGATCATGGGAGAAAGTTTGTGTTCGGCAATCAGATTGTCGAGGACGGTGAACAGCAGGTGGTCGGGGCCATCGGCTCCTACTATGAAGGGAGCTAGGCTGCCAGGCACATACTGCGCGGGCACATAGACGGTAACGTGGCGGATATACGGCGCGGGGTGGCTGGTGGTGACGATGAGGCTGGCGGGGTTCGCGGGGTCTGGCGTGCCGAAAGTGCCGGGCTCACGGGCGATGCCGGGGTAATACTTGCTGTTGGCGGAGAGCATGGTGATTTCTGTAAGTGTGCCTTGTGGAACTCCGGCATGGACAACGGATTCGGGCGCCGGGGCGTGAGAGTCGCCGAGGATGAAGTTGCCGTTCTCGGTGGGGGCGGGAATGGTGTCGTCGGGGAGATCGGTGGCAGGGACGTAGCCGGGGGAATGTGGGTCGCGGATGGGCGGCGGTGTGTGTGCGGGTGTTTGGGGGATAGCGAAAGTTGTGGTGGCGCAAAGGGCGAGTACGGCGGCAGTGCGGAGGAGGTGGGGCACGGGAAACTCCGAGTGTTGCGGTGGCTTGCGGCGGCGGGGCTGAACGTCTACCCTAGACGCCTTACGATTGAGGATATAGAAGCGTAGGCCGATTGCGGGAATAGAGGGTGAGACGTGGTGACTGAGGCGGAAGCGACGAGGCTGAGGGAGTTGGCGGCGAAGGCGGCGGAGCATGCGTATGCGCCATACAGCAAGTATCGCGTAGGCGCGGCGCTGCTGCTAGAGGATGGAGCCGTGGTGACCGGCTGCAACGTGGAGAACTGCTCGTACAGGCTGACAAGCTGCGCGGAACAGGGCGCGATTGCGAGAGCGGTGGCCGAACGAGGACCGGGAATCCGAGTGCGGGCGGTGGCCGTTGCGAATTTAAATGAGGCGGCGAGCATGCCCTGTGGCGCATGCCGGCAGACGCTGAGTGAGTTTGGCGAGGATGCGATGGTTGTGCTCTACCCTGGCGAGGGTGGGCCGAGAGCGACGACGCTGGGAGAGTTGCTGCCGCATGCGTTTCGTGGGGAGTTCCTCAACGGCACGAATTAGGGAGTGGTTTGGAATGCATGCGATCGATGTGTTGTTGAAGAAGCGCGACGGCTTGGAGTTGTCGACAGCGGAAATTGAGTTCTTTGTTAGGGCTGTGGTGTCCAGTGGCGAGGCTAAGCTGGGGACAGCCGGCGCTGCACCCACGGCGGGAGTCAATTCGGCGGCGACGATCACTGACGCGCAGATGGGAGCGTTCCTGATGGCCGTGTTTCAGTGCGGGCTGTCGCTGCGGGAGCTTGGGGATTTGACGCGAGCGATGCGCTTCTCAGGAGAGACGTTCGATGCTACGAAATTGGGGACGTTTACGGTGGACAAGCACTCGACAGGCGGTGTGGGCGATAAGAGCTCGCTGCTGATTGCGCCGGTGTGGGCGGCGGCTGGGATGGATGGTGGGAAGAGTGTGTCGGTGCCGATGATCTCCGGTCGATCGCTGGGGCACACGGGAGGAACGTTAGACAAGTTGGAGACGATACCCGGCTTTGACTCGCAACTCTCGTTGGCGCGGATGGGGGAGGTGCTACACGAGTGCCATGCTGCGCTGGTGGGGCAAACGCCGCGACTGGTGCCGGCCGATCGGATTCTATATGGCATGCGCGACCATACTGGAACGGTGGAATCGCCGTTTCTGATCTGCGCGAGCATCATGAGCAAGAAGCTGGCGGAAGACCTGCGTGGGCTGGTGCTGGATGTGAAAGTTGGCTCTGGCGCGTTCATGCCGACGCTGGAGCAGTCGCGCTTCCTGGCCGAACTAATGGTGTCTACCGGTGAGTCGGCCGGCACGAAAACAGTCGCGCTGTTGACGGCGATGGACGAGCCGATGGGGAGGTTTTCCGGAAACTGGGTGGAGGTTTGGGAATGCGTGGACATCATGAAAGGGCGGCGGCACGCGATGTCGTCGGACTTGATTGAGCTGTCCAATGCGCTGAGTGGGTGGGGTCTGTTTTTAGCGGGACGTGTGGCATCGCCTGACGAGGGCGCGACGCTCGCAGATGACATGCTGCAGTCAGGTGCGGCGTATGCGGCGTGGTTGAAGATCGTGGCCGCGCAGGGTGGGGATACGAGAGTGTTTGAGAATCCGGCGGCGTTTCACAAGCCGAAGGCAACGAGGGTACTGCATGCTCCGCGCGCCGGCTTCCTGGCTGGGATGGATTGCAAGGAAGTAGGGTGGGCGGTGCAGCGACTGGGCGCCGGGCGATCGCGGCCGGGCGATCCGGTGAGTGCGCATGCAGGAATTGAATCGCACACCAAAATCGGCGATCAGATTGAGGCCGGGCAGCCTCTGTTTACGCTTTTCAGCGAGGATCAGGCCCTGATCGAGGAGCCGTATCGAATGCTGGAGGGTACGGTGCGGATTACGGACGAGCCGCCGGAGCGGATGCCACTGGTGCGCGAGGTACTGAAGGCGTTGTGACGGCGCGGTGGGCTGCGCTTATTTTCATCGTGGCAACTCAGGCCTTGGCGGATTTGTTCTGCATGTAATGCTGGACCGACTTTTCCCAGTCGAGCGAGGTGCCGGCGTACGGCGAGCCCTGGCGACGGGCAGAGCGATTCTCAAGTGGGTTGTGGGGCGCAGCAGCAGCGGCGGGTTCGGGCTCGGCCACTTTGACTTCAACCGGGGCGGGAACGCCTTCGGGACGGAAGGAGCGCGGAAGCTCACTCTCCTTGTACTCAACTCCTTCGGCGGCCAGGCGTTTGGCAGTGATCACGAGAGCGTCGCGCTTAAGGGTGATCTTACGAGCGGCGGCAGCGCGGGCGGCCTCCGTGGCGAACACTTCATACTTCAGCAGGTGCGCGAGACGGCGATCAAACAGGTCGATGTCAGCGTGAAGGGTCTTGAGTTGGTACTTGCTTTCCATCGGGGTGGGGGTAGTGGGGGTTGTCATGCACGCTCCAGAGTCACTTGAGACTCAAAACGGTGACTGCCTGCTTAATAGGATCGGCGCAGGCAGATGGGTGTGATACGGGTAAATCATTTGAATTCGTCGTTCAACGTTCTGGTCGGGGAGAAGACCCGACGAAGGGCAAAAAAAGCGAAGGGGCGGTTCTTAGCGAACCGCCCCTTCGGCTTACTGCAAAATCAATTACAGAGCCTGAACGTTCTCAGCCTGCCAGCCCTTGGGTCCCTTGACCACGTTGAACTGAACGCGCTGGCCTTCCTGGAGCGAACGGAAGCCGTTGCTCTGGATGGCGGAGTGATGCACGAACACGTCGTCGCCATTCTCACGGCTGACGAATCCGAAGCCCTTGGCATCGTTAAACCATTTTACTGTTCCCTGTTCCATTATTCTTGTTCCTCTTAATAGCAATGTACCGCTGAACGCAATGTTGGTGTTGTTTGCGTGTAGAGCGATACTGCCGGAACAAGCAAATTGACCAATCGTATTCGACGACCAAAAGTAGTATACCATGCACCCCTTGTGAGATTGAAACTGGTCTTCTGTAAGGGGTTGCGCTGGCCCGCGGGGCACCGAATGGGTACACTGCGGATACTGCTTCCCATGGCTTATTGTTATAGCTTGTACCACCCAGCCTGTATTACCGGAGCCTGCCCTTGGGACGATTTACCGGACTGCTCGGACTTGCCGTGTTCCTCTCGCTCGCCTACATCTTCTCGACGAACCGGGGGGCGATCCGGTGGAAGACGGTGGCATGGGGGCTGGGGCTGCAGATTGTTTTTGCCTTTGCGGTAATCAAGTGGAACTATGGGCAGATCATTCTGAGCAACGTCTCGTCCGTGATTACCGGGCTGCTGGGCCACGCGGCCGACGGGTCCGGGCTGGTCTTTGGGTACCTCGGCATCCCCAGTAATCCGTTGAGTGTGTTTGCGTTCGCCGTGCTGCCGACGATTATCTTTGTCAGCGCGTTCTTCGCGATTCTCTACCACATCGGGCTGATGCAGCAGATTATCAAGGTCGTCGCGTGGATCATGCAGTGGACCATGGGGACCTCTGGCGCGGAGTCGACCAACGTAGCCGCGTCCATCTTTATGGGTCAGACGGAGGCTCCGCTGACGATTCGTCCCTTCCTTTCGGGAGCCACGCGCAGTGAGCTCATGACCATCATGACGTCAGGGATGGCGCATGTGTCCGGCGGGATTATGGCGGCTTACATTCTGTTCGGCATCAATGCAAAGGACCTGCTGTCGGCGGTGATCATGACGGCGCCGGGAACGATCCTGGTGGCCAAGATGCTGGTGCCCGAAACCGAGGTTCCAGCGACGGCGGGTACGGTGAAGATGCCTCCGAATGAAGAGCACAAGGACGAGAATTTCGTCGGGGCGATTGCGCGCGGGACCATTGACGGCGGCCAGTTGGCGTTCAACGTGGCAATCATGCTCATCGCGTTCGTGGCGCTGGTCGGGTTGGCGAACGCGATTATGACGGGGATCTCGAACTCCTTGTGGACGATTCATATGCCATTTACAAGTCACGGCATTCCCTTCCCGCACACGTTGAACAATGTGCTTGGCGTGGCGGGAGCCCCGATTGCCTGGCTCATTGGAATCCCGTGGCGTGAGTGCAAAGTGATTGGCAACCTGCTGGGCACGCGGACGATCATCAATGAGTTCCTGGCGTTTGCCCAGCTGGGCAAGCTGAAGGCGACGCTGACGCCGCGGACGTTTTCGATTGCAACCTTCGCGCTGTGCGGCTTCGCGAACGTCGGATCGATCGGGATGCAGATTGGCGGGATCGGAGCGCTGGTGCCCAATCGGCGCAACGACCTGGCGAAACTGGGCGTGCGCGCAATGCTGGCAGGAACGATGGCAAACCTGATGTCGGCCAGCATTGTCAGCATGCTGATTAAATGAAGAATGAGAGAGCCGAAGAAAGGAAGCCAGTTATGTCTGACCACTACACGCGTGCGTTTGCCGCCGCAGAATATGTTCGCTCTATGCATAAAAAAGAACCGAGGCTGGCGATCATTCTCGGATCGGGGCTGGGGAACTTTGCTGCGCAGGTAGAAGAAGCGACGACAATCGAGTACGGAGAGATTCCTGGTTGGCCGCTGTCTACGGTGGAGGGACACTCGGGAAAGCTCGTGCTGGGGACGATTGCTGGCGTGACGGTGGCAGTGATGCAGGGACGCGTGCATGCGTACGAGGGCTACTCGATGAACGAGGTCACGTTTCCGATGCGGGTGTTGGGGCTGCTGGGATGCACGGCACTGATTGTGACCAATGCCGCGGGAGGCATCAACCAGACTTATGGCGAGGGGACACTGGTGGCGATCAGCGACCATATCAACCTCACCGGTACGAATGCCGCGCTGGGACGCAATGAGGAGCGCTTCGGCATCAAGCCTGGCGCGGGACAAAGGTTCTTCGATATGACGGCGGCCTACTCCCCAAAGCTGCGGGAACTGGCGCATGCCGAGGCCGAGCGGCAGAAGATTCCGCTTCCCGAGGGCGTGTACCTGGCAGTGCTGGGGCCGAGCTATGAAACGCCGGCGGAGATACGCGCGTTTCGCGTGCTGGGTGCGGATCTGGTGGGGATGAGTACGGTGCATGAGGTGATCATTGCGCGGCATATGGGCATTGAGGTGTTGGGAATTTCACTGGTAACGAACATGGCGGCGGGCGTCCTCGACCAGCCGATCAACCACGCCGACGTGATGGACACGGGGCGCCGGATAGAGGCGCAGTTCACATCGCTGGTCGAGGCGCTCATCCCGCAGGTGGCGACAGTTACGGCGTAGGGGGCACGGGTTTGGAGCGAGTGGAGCGGGAACCGAAACAATTGAGCCTGCCGCGACAGCCCACCGTGGTGGGGATTGCCGGCTGTTCAGGCTCCGGCAAGACCACGCTCGCGCGGGAGTTGGCAAGGGAGCTCGAGGCAACGCTGTTTCCGCTGGACCTGTATTATCGCGACCTGTCGCAGTTCCCGCTGGACTCGCGGGATAAGCAGAACTTCGATCACCCGGACTCGCTGGAGAGCGAATTGTTCATCGAACACATTCGGGAGCTCTCGGAAGGTCGCGCGATCCAGCGGCCTGTATATGACTTCTCGCGGCATACGAGGGTGGCCGGGCAGTTTGAGACCGTGGAGCCGTCGCCGTTCCTTGTCGTGGAAGGGATTTTGGCGCTGCATTATGAAGAGCTATGGCCGCTGTATGACTTCAGCGTGTACGTGGATGCGCCCAATGAGATTTGTCTGAACCGGCGAATCTATCGCGACATGCGGGAGCGTGGGCGGACCGAAGAAAGCGTGCGGGCGCAGTTTGAGGCAAACGCTCGCCCGATGGCGGAGCTATATGTGCTGCCCTCGCAGGCACGGGCTTCGATCACAGTGTCAGGCACGGAGGCACTGGACTGGTCGATCGAGCGGGTGCTGCGAGGGCTGCGGGATCGCGGCCTTCTGCGTTAGGCTGCGTAGCAACTACTTGCTGAAGTCGACCGTTGGGGCTGTGGCGTTCGCCGGATTGCCCTTGAAGTACTCGTCGCGGTAGTGGAAGCCCGCCATGTTGGCCCAAATGCTGTTGGGGAACTGGCGGATGTAGACGTTGTACCCTTCGAGTGCCTTGTTGTAGCGCATGCGGGCGACGGAGATGCGATTTTCCGTGCCGGAAAGTTCATCTTCAAGACGCATGAACTGCTGGTTGCCCTTGAGGTCAGGATACTGCTCCTGAAGACGAAGCAAAGGGCTGATCGCGACGTCCAGCTGACTGTTGGCATTAATGCTGCTGGCATGGTTGGAGCCCGCAGCGATGACGCCAGCACGCGCGTTGGCGATGTTCGTAAGGACGGTTGACTCTTCGCTAACGTACCCCTTGACGCTGGCAACCAGGTTGGGAATAAGGTCGAGCCGGCGCTGCTGCTGGATGTCAACCTGGGAGTAATTCTGGTTGACGTCCTCATTGAGCTGCACCATTTGGTTTTTGGACGAGACGTAACTTCCGAAACTCAGGATGACGACCAGGACGAGGAGTCCCACGACTCCGAGTACAACCCAAAGAGCTTTCATCGATGTATTCCCCTTCGCATCTATCGTAGTTATTTGCTGCAAACCTTTGTGCCTGCTGAGATAAATTTATTCTATTGGCGCCGGCGATCTTACCAACTGCCGCTGGAACCGCCGCCACCGGAGCCACCACCGAAACCGCCGCCACCTCCGAAGTTTCCTCCACCTCCGCCGCCAAAGCCTCCACCACCACCGAAGCCTCCACCGCGGCCGCCCCCAAAGCCTCCGCCCATCATGTTGCCGAGCAGGAACCAGAGCCAGCCCCGGCCACCGCCGCGGAACATGAGCAGGATAAAGATCAGGAAGAAGATGATCCCGAACCAGTTGGTGTGGTGATTCTGAGGCTGGTAGTTCTCGACGGGCGCGGCTTGCTGGGGTGGGGTGAGGGTGACGTTGGCGTCGGCCGCAATGACGTTGGCGATCTGCTGGACACCCGATTGAATAGCCGGACCGTATTGGCCTTGGGCAAGTTGCGCGTTCATGCTGCGGCGAATGTCGCCGACCTTGGCGTCGGGCAGGATGCCTTCGAGGCCGTAGCCGACTTCGATGCGTGCTTTACGGTCCTGGATGGCGAAGACGAGGAGGATGCCCTTGTCAGTGGACTTGGGACCAACCTTCCAGTTGTCTTCAAGGGCGGTGGTCCAAGGGTCGATATCCTCACCATCGAGGGATTTGACGGTGACTACCTGGATGGTGGCGTGGGCCTTGGAATAAACCTGCCATGCGATATCTTCAATGTTTTCCTTGGAGGCAGGATCGATGACATTGGCGAAGTCGCTGACATAACTTGTAGGCTTCGGCAGCTTGTCGGGCGCTTCAGCCCGAGCCAGGCCGACGAGCGGGCAAGCCAGCAAAACGACCCGGAGAAGTATGCCTTTGGCAGTCACAACGATATGGTACGCCTAGAAGGGTGGTTGCATTCAAGAGTGGGGTATCGATGGCAGCAAAACGTGCGGGGTTACCCCAGTTTGGCGCCAAGATCGTCGGCCATGTGGGTGTGGGCAGCCACGACGCTCTGACCATGCATGACGGCGACCTTGAACTTGGCGTCCGTAGTGGTCTTCGCCTCTTCATTGAAGAGATCAAGGGCGTCATGGTGATCCTTCTCCATGATGTTCATGTATTCCTTGTCGAACTCCGTACCAGAAAGGCCACTGAGCTTGTCATACTCGGCCTGGTGATCGGAATCAAGGCTGGTCGGCGGGGTGAGTCCCCAGGCCTGGGCAAAAGGCTTCATCTGCGCAGCCAGGGCGTTGTGTTCCACAACCATCTTGTGCGCGAAGGCCTTAACCTGCGGATTGGTGGACTTGGTCTCCGCCAGTTCGCTGAGCTTGATCTCGTTGAAACCGCCTTGCGAGACCTTGGTGAGGAATTGCTTGTCCAAGTCGGTGACCGCCGCGTTCGCCGATACGGAGATCAAGCTTCCGGCGCAAACGAGCGTTGCGGTACAAATCAATTTCGTGATTCTGTTCATGGAGTTCCCTCTTCAAATGCGGCAATGCCGCGAGTTACGAACGGATACGAGGTGTAAGAGGGGGATTGCACGGGTTAGCGTTGCACACGTCGAAGACATTTATGCTGAGGTTGGAGTTCTGATGAAAATGACCCTGCCCCTTCCTCCTGTCGCCGAACGTGAGCCGAAAAAGACGCTGATCCATGGAACCGAATTACAGGATGATTTCGCGTGGATGCGCGAGAAAGGCTCGTCGCAGGTGACAGCGTACCTGGAGGCGGAAAATGCCTATACCGCCGCGGCGATGAGCGGGACCGAGGCGCTACAGAAGACCTTGTATGACGAAATCTTGTCCCACATCAAAGAAGATGACGTCTCGCTCCCCTACCGCGAAGGCGAATGGGAGTACCTAACGCGCACCGAGAAGGGCAAGCAGTATCCGCGCTTTTGCCGCAGGCCCGCGGGAAAGGTTGACGAGGAAGTCGTGATACTCGACTTAAACGTTTTGGCCGAGGGACAGCCGTTTATGGACGTGGGAACGATGAGCGTCAGCCTGGATGGAAAGCTGCTGGCCTACACCACCGACAACACCGGATTCCGGCAGTACACGCTGGCGGTCAAGAACCTTGAGACCGGTGAGTTGTTGCCGGATATGGCTGAGCGGGTAGGTTCAATTGTGTGGGCTCCGGATTCCGCTACGCTCTTTTACTCGACCGAGGACGAGCAGACCAAGCGGAGCAATCGGGTGTTTCGGAAGTCGTTAGGAGCCGAGCCGGTGGAGGTGTTTCATGAGAAGGACGAGCGGTTCAACGTGGGAGTGGGCAGGACACGGGACCGCAAGTATCTGCTGCTGGAGGCGGGAAGCCATACGACCAGTGAGACTTGGGTAATGAATGCGACGGATCCCACGGGGGCATTCCGAGTGGTGGCAGGGCGTGTGGACGATGAGGAATATGACGTCGACCATCGCGACGGATTTTTTTACATTCGGACGAACCATAATGCAGAGGAATTTCGGCTGATGCGCGCCCCGGTCACCGCGAACGCACGCGAGCATTGGGTAGAGGTGCTCGCGGAAGAGAAAGATGCGCCACTGGAGGATGTGGATCTGTTCAGCGGGTTCTTCGTAGCCAGTTATCGCGAACGCGGGCTGCCCGTAATGCGCGTATTTTCGCTGACGGATGAGGGGCTCCCAGGCGAACGAAAGGACATCCGCTTTCCTGACCCGGCCTACGAGGCGGACGGGGATGTGAATAGGGATTTTGCGGCGACCACCTATCGATATGCGTACCAGTCGCTGGTTCGGCCACCGTCGGTGTTTGAGTATGACGTGCGCACGGGCGCATCGGCCTTGCTGAAGCAGCATGAGGTCCCAGGCGGTTTCGATGCGTCGCTGTATTCGTCAGAGCGGCTGTGGTTCAAGGCCAATGACGGGACAGAGGTCCCGGTTTCGCTGGTCTATCGGCGAGACAAGTTCAAGGAGGATGGGAGCTCGCCGTTGTATGTGTACGGGTATGGGTCCTATGGGTACGCGCTGCCGCTGGGGTTTGGGGTGTCGCGGCTGGCGCTGCTGGACCGCGGCGTCGTGATGGCCTATGCGCATATCCGCGGCGGCGGCGAGTTGGGTGATCCCTGGCATGATCGCGGCAAGATGATGGAAAAGCGCAACACCTTCACAGACTTCATCGAGGCTACTGAATTTCTGTTACGCGAGGGTTATGGGGATCCATCGCGCGTCGCGATTGAGGGCGGAAGCGCCGGCGGCCTCCTCATGGGCGCCGTGGTAAATCTGAGACCGGACCTCTTCCGCGTCGTGCTAAGCCACGTGCCGTTTGTCGACGTGATGAACACCATGCTGGATGCAACGCTGCCATTGACTGTGGCGGAATACGAAGAGTGGGGCGATCCAAATGAGCCTTCGGCGTTTGAGTACATGCGGAGCTATTCCCCGTACGACAATCTGCATGCCACCACTTATCCAGCGATGCTGGTGAAGACGAGCCTGAATGATTCGCAGGTTATGTATTGGGAGCCGGCTAAGTATGTGGCGAAGCTTCGCACATTGAAGACTGGGGACGCGCCGCTGCTCCTTCACGTGAACATGGATGCCGGCCATGGGGGCGCCAGCGGACGATATGACTATCTGAAGGAGATTGCTTTCGACGATGCGTTCGTGCTGCGCGAGCTTGGTGTAGAGAAGGGGAACTAAACAGTGTCGGGAACGACATCGCCCTCGCCGGGCGCAAGGAACAAATTGGCTTCGAGGCCGTGCTGGCGGTCGTAGAGATCGCGGTATCGGCCGTTGAGGTTGTAGAGGGTTTGGTGGGTTCCGCGCTCGACGATGTGGCCTTGCTCGACGACGAGAATCTGGTCGGCGCGTCGGATGGTGGAGAGGCGGTGGGCGATGACGAAGGTCGTGCGACCCTGCATAAGGAAGTTGAGCCCCGTCTGGATGAGCGCTTCGGACTCTGAGTCGAGGGAGCTGGTGGCTTCGTCGAGGATGAGAATTCGTGGGTCGGCAAGGATGGCGCGAGCAATGGAGAGACGCTGCCGCTGGCCGCCTGAAAGCTTCACGCCGCGCTCGCCGACGATGGTGTCATACGCTTCCGGGAAGCGGACGGCGAATTCGTCGACGCGAGCGATGGCGCACGCTTTGAGGAAGTCCTCTTCCGTGGCCGAGGGGCGGGAGAACTTCACATTCTCGCGAATCGTTCCGTCGAAGAGAAAAGTTTCCTGCAGCACCAACCCAAGCTGCTGGCGGTAGCTGGCCAAACGGGCGGCGGCGAGATCGTGGCCGTCGATAAGCACGGCGCCCGATTGCGCGGTGTGGAAACCGCAGATGAGCGAAATGATGGTGGACTTACCTGAACCGCTGGAGCCGACCAGCGCTGTGACCGTTCCCGGGCGGGATTCGAAGCTGATGTTGTGTAGGACGGGCTTGTCCGGCACGTAAGAGAACCCGACGTCGACGAAGCGAACGTCGCCGCTGAGCGGGCCAAGCTCGATGGAGCGCGCCGGATCTGAGTCCTCCTCGCGCTCGCCCATGATCTCGCGGGTCCGATCCAGACCGGCAAGCGCTTCGGTGAGTTGCGTGCCAATGGCGACAAGCTGCACGATCGGGGCTGTCATGAAAGCCAGGAACATGACGTAGGAAAAGTAGCCGCCGGTGGAGAGCTTGCCGATGGCGTTGAGATGCGCGCCCATATACATGACGACGGCGCCGACGATTCCGAGGATCACCGTCGACGAAAGTGTCATCAGCGACTGAGCCGTGAGAGAGCTGATCACATTTTGCAGGAGCCGGTCGACGCCACCGGCAAAGACTTTGGACTCGCTCTCTTCGGCGTGATAGCCCTTGACGACGCGAACGCCACCAAGCGATTCGGTGAGGCGGCCCGTAACCTCGGCGTTGATCTTGGCGCGTTCGCGGAAGATGGGCCGGATCACCTTGAAGGCACGCTGTAGGACGAGCGCGAATGCGGTCATGATGACGAAGGCCAGCAGCGTCATGCTGACCGAGACGTGCAAAAGGTAGCTGAAGGCAAGGACTGCGGTGAGTACGCCACCCACAAAGTCGACGATGCCAGTGCCGATCAAGTTACGAACGCCTTCGACGTCGTTCATGATCCGGGCGACGAGAGTGCCAGTGCGGTTCTCGTCGTAGAAAGACACCGAGAGCTTGCCGACGTGCTGTTGGACCTGCATGCGGAGTTCGGCGATGAGGCGCTGACCAGCCTTGGATAGTAACTGGGTGAGCGTGTACGAGGTGAGTCCCTGGATGAGTGTGGCGAGCAGGACGGCGCCGACGATCCGGGGTAGCAGGTCGTGGCGATGCTGGCTGAAGACCAGATCAATGAGCGGGCGGAACGACCATGGCAGCACCAGCGCGGAGACGCGGTTGACAATCATCAGCAAGAAACAGCCGAGCAGAAGATAACGGCGCGGACGGACGAGCGCCCAGATCTCCGGCCAGATGTCTTTGAACTTGGGCCTGGGGCGGGTTTTGGTGAGGTCGGCGGCGGCCGCGCGGCCGGAACCGCGGGTAGGTGCGTCCGCCGCACGCATGCGGGGCGGGCCGCCCATATTCGACATTCCATTGCTAGCCATGAAACTCCAGTTTACGCTGTAGGGGGGGCCATGCGGCCACGACGAGCCGTGATGAAGCTGCGAATGCAGAGTGCCACGTAGACCAGGCAGATAAGGGCGATGACAGATCGTTCATCAAACCCCATAGGATTGACCGACATGGCCGTGCCCTTCACGAGCGCGATCCCGGCGCGGATGCCCGTGATGAGAAATCCAATGAGCCCCAACGTCACCGCAATATGCATCCAGAGCATCCGTTTTTTGGGGTTCTCGGTGTTTGCAAGTGCGCCGCAGAGGATCAGCAAAACGCCGATGCCCGCCGGATGGAGCGCCGCGATTTCGGTTCGGCCAATTGCTAACCAAAAGCCCACGCTCACCGCCGCGATCAATGCTCCAAATCCAATCGTCAACTTAGCCAATGTCTTTCTCCTGTGCAGCTATAGAGTCTGCGTCCAGCGCTGACGGTGCACAAATTAGTTTGCCGCCCTAATTTCTGCGAGCACATCATCAACTTTCCAGTCGTTGGTAGGGTAAAAAGCGGCGACCTTGCCATCCTTGCCGATGACCACGGTGGAAAGCGAGTGTTGCAGGGTCTTATCCAGTCCGGGAGTTACGCCAACGTCGAAATATTGCTCCATCGAAGGCAGATCGGCGACGGCGGGCGCGGCAAAGTCCCAGTGCTGAAAAGTTTCGTTGACGAAGTTGCCGGTGTATGCAGCACCGTAGCTGCGCAGCACTTTGGGCGTGTCATAGCTGGGATCGAAACTGACGGTAAGTAGGTGCGTGTTCTTGTAGAGCGCGGGGTCAGATTTCAGTGCCTTGTCTATCTCGGCAAAGTTACGACTCATGCGAGGACAGAAATCCGCGAGCGGGCATCGGGTGTAAATGAACGTCATCACGACAACCTTTCCGCGAAACTGCTTTAGGTCGATCCTATGATTGGACTGGTTGAGCAGTCTGAAGTTGGGAACGTCGTCGCCTTTAGCGGGGACATGGTAGTTGACGGTCGGCTTGTAGTCAGGGCGCGCCTGGGCAATGACGACGATATCTCTGAGACGGAGATTGATAGGCCCCGCAGCATCATGATCGGCGAGCAAGTTCGCGGTGATGAGGTCGCCGGGATGCAACTCAGAGAGGACCGGGGCATCTTCCAAATGGTACGGCATGGTCATTGCGGGCATTAGTCCAACGATGGCGTCGTGCTTGAGAATCACCTCGCCGTTAGCCGGGTCAGTGCCGACGACCACTCCACGTACGGCGTAGGACTGCGAAGGGCTTTTACTCCCAGCGGGTGCGTTAGCCGCCCTTCGACAGCCGCTCACGCCAAAGGCAATCGCGGCGATCGCAACCAGCAACAAAACACAGGACCAGCGGACACGCATGATGAATCTCCTCAGAGCCCGCGCCATGGCTGGACCTTTCCTCCATGATAACCGTGGGCGTAGACACTCTTGGCAGTCAGGTGCGCGTCGACCTGCGTTCGCGTGGTAGCATCTGCTTCGAAACACAGCTCTTCAAATGGGGTCGGATTTCATTGAGCAGAGTGCAAAGCATATGATCCAACGACCCGCCTCGTCTGCAACCCTCCATGATGGCGTTGCCGGACCGTCCGTTTTGTGGCTGGCCATCGGCTTCTTGCTGGCGGGCATGGGAACCGTGATGCTTGGGCCGCTGATGCCCACCCTGCTGCAGGACTGGCGGCTTACGGATCAGCAGGGCGGCTTGTTGCTCGCAGCGAAGTTCGTTGGGTCGTTCCTGGGCGGCGTCTCCGTGCCCCGACGCCTGCGACTCGGCGTGCTCGGCGGGATGGCCTTTGCGTGTGCGGGGTTTGGGGCCTTCGCACTGAGCGGCGGCTTGATGAGCGGCGCCGCGTGCCTGTTCGTCGGCGGCTTTGGGCTAGGCCAGATCATCGCATCCACCAATATTGTGATTGGTCGAAGGTATCGCGAACATACGGGCTCGGCGCTGGCTTCGGTAAATTTCTTTTGGAGCCTGGGCGCGGTCCTGTGTGGAGTCATCGCGGCGGCTGCGTTGCCGCGCTTTCATCTTCGCGGTCCGCTCCTGACGTTTGCCGGCCTGTTTCTCGTTACGGGGGTAGGAGGACTTTTGAATCCCTCCCGAGACGCGACGTCGACGACCGAGTCCTCGGCGGAGGAGGCTCCTCCGTTGCCAGTGTCAATGCTCACGCGCTTCGCTCTGCTGTTGTTTCTCTACGGCGGCCTCGAGACCTGCATGACCGGATGGCTGACCACGTACACGTTGCGCTTTTCAGATGTCCGGCTGCTGGGCGGCCAGTCGGCCATTGTGCTCTTGTGGTCGGCTCTAACAGCAGGTCGGGCGTTGTCCTCGGCGGCGCTGAGGGTGATGCGCGAGGCAACATTGCAGCGCATTGGGCTGGCACTTTCGGCTCTCCTGATCGCAGCGCTGGTAACGACGCGACACGGGCCCCTGCTCTCACTGTATTGCGTCCTGCTCGGACTGAGCCTCGCACCCTTCTTTCCGACGACGTTTGCGCTACTGATGAAGCGGCGACCGACGGCGCGGGAGGCTGGATTCATCCTGGCAGTATCGGGACTGGGAGCGGCACTGTTTCCCTGGCTGATGGGTTTTGTGTCCACCCAGAGCGGCTCGCTTCGGGTCGCGATGGCCGTCCCGCTCGGGCTGGCACTGATTTTATTGCTACTTAGCCTCAGGGGCCCCGGCGCGGAAGCCGCAGTGCCATCCGCATAGCTTTTCCAGAAGGCGAAGTTTTGGAGAAGATTGGGTATAACGGTAGACGATGTCTTCTGCGACCCTCTCCGAGCTTCTCGACTCACTGGAACAAGGCGCCATCCTGCTATCGCCGAATGCCCGCGCAGCCCGTGACATGCGAGCAGCTTTTGATTCTCGACAGCGATCGCGAGGGCTGCCCGCCTGGGAACCGGCCCAGGCGTTGAGTTGGTCGCAATGGACGAACTCGCTGTGGGGTGAATTAATCGTTGCGGGTAAAGAATCGCGTCTCCTGCTTAATGCCGCACAGGAGCATAGTGTGTGGCGGAAGATCATCGCGGACGATCCGAGCCAACGTTCGATAGGCTCGATCGATTTACTGGCAGAGCTTGCTCAGTCAGCATGGCAACTGGCATGCGATTACGACGCTACACGAAGGCTGCGAGAGTTCGCGGCGTCGCACGATAGCCGCATCTTTGCCGCATGGTCAGAAAGCTTCGCTCGACATTGCGCCGACCACGGCTACGTTTCTATGGGCCAACTGAATGCCGCGCTGCTGGAGCATGTGCGGCGTGGCCACTTTACCGTCCCGGCTTCCCTTGATCTTGCGGGTTTTGGACAGATTGTACCGAGCGAGCAGGCGTTGCTAACAGCTCTTCGGGAATGCGGAACTGTCGTTCAGCAGCGAATGCTGGAGTCGGCTGAAAATGGGAAAAGACTGGTTGCCTCGGTACTTGCGCCGACCGAAGGTGACGAGCGCTTGCTCGCGGTGCGATGGGCTCGAGAATTTCTTGAAACGCGCGAAATCGCAACACCACGTGTGCGCATAGCGCTCTTGGTTCCCAATCTTGCAGAGGAGCGCGATCAGCTTGAGGGCGTACTCCGCGAAGTGCTAGCTCCGGAATTGCAATCTATCGACGCCGACCTCTCGTCCACCCCGTGGGAGTTTTCCGGTGGCACTCCGTTGTCGTCCCTCGCCATGATTGTCGACGCCTTGGAGTTGGTGCGATGGACGCAGGGTCCGCTGCCGCTCGAGAGTGTGAGTTCGCTGCTGCTCTCCCCATATCTCGGCAAGATCGGAACGGATGCGAGCGCTCGTGACGCAGCAGCGCGTTTCGATGTGCGCCGGCTGCGACGCACGCTCCTGTTGCGGCCGGAGATCGACATGCAGGGATTGCTGGAGTTGGTCAACCTCGAAGGAGATCGCAGCGAGATACCGGCAATTCTTTCGTGGCTACGCCATGTTCAGGAGTTCCTCAAAAAAAGCGGCGATCTCAAGAGACCGCGGAGTTTTGCTGAATGGATGGAGGTTATGCGCGGCATTCTGCTAGCTGCGAATTGGCCGGGAACGCGTGCACCCAACGCGTCGGAGTTTGAGGCTTCTCGTGCATGGGAGAGCCTGTTAGACCTGCTGTCGACGCTGGACTTTAGCGGACGCCGTGTCGCGTTTGCTGGCGCCCTGGAGGCACTTCAGTTGCAAGCGCAGAAGAGCATTTTCACAACGCCTTCGATGGATGCGCCCGTGCAGGTGATGAGCGCTGCTGAGGCGGAGGGATCGGTCTTCGACGCTGTTGTGTTTCTGCATGTCACCGACGCGAATTGGCCGACGCCAGGGAGCGTGCATCCCCTGCTACCGTGGACGCTGCAGCGAGCCTTAGAGGTGCCGGGCAATGATCCCATGCTCGCAGCATCAAACTGTCGCGCATTTACGGAAAATCTGTTGCGCGCATCTCCCTCAGTGCTTTTCTGCCATGCGGGCGAGGACGAAAATGGGAAGCTACGACCATCGCCGATCCTGGATGAACTTGGGATCGAATCCATCGATGCAACGGAGCTGAATCTCTACACCCAATCTTTGGATCATGTGGACAGCGAGATCATGGCAGACGGTAGCGAGCTTCCTCCATTGCCATCCCATGAGGTCGGCGGTGGCGCGTCGGTACTCAAACTGCAGGCGGCATGCGGGTTTCTGGCGTTTGCAGAGCTGCGCCTGGAGGCCACAGAACCCAAGAGCGGCACAATGGGTCTGGACGCAGGAGAGAGCGGAAGCTTGCTGCATCGTGTCCTGCAATATTTCTGGCGCGAGACGAAAACACAAGACAGGCTGCGCTTGATGAGCTGGACAGACCGCGACGAGTTACTGATGCGCGCGATCGACGCAGCACTGCCCAGCCGGTTGCAGCTGCATGACGGTTGGGACCGCGCATATCTATGGCTGCAGAAACATCGACTGCGTTCAATATTGCAACAATGGCTGGAGCAGGAATTGCGCCGGGGGCCGTTCGCTGTCTCCGATGTCGAGCGCAAGGAGCTCGTTACAGTAGGACCTCTCACACTGGAAGTTCGCGTCGACCGCGTCGACACCGTCGCGGAAGGCCTCTTTTTTGTCGACTACAAAACGGGCGCAGATGTCGATCCTAAGCAGTGGTCAGGGTTGCGTCCGGATGACCCGCAGCTCCCGCTTTATACGCTCCTGGCCGAAGCCGACGAACTGAAAGGGGTGGCCTTCGCAAGAGTGCGCGCCGGGCGTGATATGAAATGGCACGGCTACCAGGCAGAGGAAGGGATTCTTCCTCCGTCGCGGTCGAAGACAAATATCCGGGACATCGCCTCGCTGGCAACGGAGTGGCGACACGTGCTTACGCAGCTCGCCGGAGACTTTGCCGCAGGAAAAGCTGAGGTGCACCCGAAGAGTTTCGAGATCAATTGCACTCGTTGCGCGCAGCGGCTGCTCTGCCGTATTGATCCGTCCTCTCTTGGAGAATTCGCCGAAGAGATCAATGAAGAAGCGGAGGATGCCGTTGAGTAAGCTGCTGCGCTTCCCTGCTACAACGAGTGATGCGGAGGCGCGAGCCGCCGCGCTCGATACAAGGACTTCATGCATCGTCGAAGCACCCGCCGGATCGGGAAAGACTGGCCTTCTCGTGCAGCGCTATCTAAAGCTGCTCGGAACCGACACAATCGAGCAGCCCGAAGAAGTGCTTGCCATCACCTTCACCAACAAGGCCACCTCCGAGTTGCGCCAGCGTGTGGTGGAGCAGTTGCAGCGAACGAAGCAAAAAGTGCCCAACGAACAGGAGTCGATTTTTGAGCAGGAGACTTTCGAGTTCGCGAAGGCTGCCATCGAGCGCAGCACAAGGCTTGGCTGGGGATTGTTGGAGAAGCCTAGTCGACTGAATATTCGCTCTATCGACTCGGTGTGCGCGGAGATTGCGAACTCGTTACCTCTTTTGTCCGGAGCAGGCGCCCCGCGTCGACCAGTCGAAGATGCAGAGCCACTGTATCGACTGGCCGCGCGAAGAACTCTTCTGCAGCTTGGTGGCGAGGATCCCGCCTTGCATGCTGCGCTTTGCACCGTGCTGCTGCATCGCGACGGCAGCCTTGCGGACTGCGAAACGCTTCTGGTAGACATGCTAAAGACTCGTGAGCAATGGGGCGAACTGATACCCCTTGCACCCAACGCAGCCGACGATGCCGAGCTTGACCGCAAAGTCCGCATGAAGCTCGAGCGATCGTTGGAACGCATTGTGTGTGCTGGCCTTTCACGGGCGCTGCAGGCATTGCCTGTCGATGTTCTACAGTACCTGACTTCCCTGGCTGCGCGACTGGGCATCGAACCTGGGATCGAAGAGAACCCCTCGCCGATCGCTCTATGCGCGGGTAGGCACGACCCTCCGGAGGCGGTCGCCGAGCATCTGGATCATTGGGTGGCCCTGATCTGGCTGCTATTAAAAAGCGATAGAGATTGGCGCAAGCGCCATTCGCGGTCGGACGTTAAGTTCGACATTCCCAAGGCGGCTGCGGCACAACTTAAGGACTTGGTGCAGAGAATTCAAAGTGACGAACTTCGCGAAGCTCTGGCCGCGGTGCTCGAGCTGCCGCCGGCAAAGTATCCGGATGATCAGTGGGAGGTTGCGAAGGCGCTCTTCCGCGTTTTGCGACATGCGCTCGCGGAGCTGCGACTGTTCTTTGCGGAGCGCGGCGAATGCGACTTCACAGAAGTTGCCCTTTCGGCGCGGGAGGCCCTCCATTCAGACGAAGGCTCCGTCGATTTCGCGCTTTCGGCCGGCGGAATGCTGCGGCATCTGCTCGTCGACGAGATGCAGGATACGTCGTCTGGTCAATATGAGCTGCTCGATCTCCTCACACGTTCGTGGGACGGGCACACACAAACCCTGTTCCTTGTCGGCGATCCTAAGCAATCGATCTACCTGTTCCGCCAGGCGCGCGTCGAGCGCTTTCTGCGCACCATGAAAGACCAATTGCTGGGCGAGATCAATTTGGAATCGCTGCACTTGACGTCTAACTTTCGCTCGCAGGCAGAGCTGATCGCAAACTTCAATGAGATCTTTGATGTTCTTTTTCCACGACCTGATGATCGACAGCTATTGGGAAGCGAAACTGTCGATGTCCCGTTTGTGGAGGCCGCCGCGGTACGCGCTCGGACCGGCGACGCGGGCGTGGTCTGGCATCCGGCAGTACGCGCGAAGGCAGATTCGCGCAACGAATACGCGGCACTAGAGGCTCGCAACGTTCGGTGCGTCATTGAACAACGCTTGGCCATGCCACTACCACCCGAACGAAGCGCACCTTCGCAATCTAAGCCATGGCGCATTGCAGTCCTCGGACGCGCGAAGAGCCATCTCTCAGCGGTGATCGAAGAGTTTAAAAGGGATTACGGTGATGGCGCCATACTCTATCGCGCCATTGATCTGGATCCGTTGGATCAACTGCCGGAAGTCCTGGACGCGCTCGCGCTCACACGGGCGTTGTTGCATCCGTCGGATCGCATTGCCTGGCTCGCGGTACTGCATGCGCCCTGGTGCGGGCTCGGGCTGGCGGATCTATTGGCGCTTACCGGCGAAGGCGAAGAAGCCGATCCCGGAGCGACCATTGCGCATCTGGTCCAGGAACGGCGAAAGTTTGTTAGCCAGCAAGGGCAGGCGCTCCTCGATCGAACGTGGCCGTTGCTCGAGACAGCCGTTAGGACTCTTGGCCGTACGTCGCTCGCAATTCACGTCGAGCGCACGTGGCGTTCGCTGGGTGGCGACGTGGCCTTATCCTCCGATCGGCGGAAAAACGTCCAACGCTATCTGCAAGTTTTACGCGAGGTGGAGAAAGAAACAGATCGAGTCGATCTGGGTTTGCTCAGGCGCCGCCTGAACAACCTGTATGCGGAGCCGGCATCCGGATCAGTCGTTGATGGAAGATTGCCGGTCGAGCTGCTGACCATTCATAAAGCCAAGGGCCTGGAATGGGACCTCGTGTTGGTGCCGGGACTCGAGCGGGGCGGAGGACAACCGCGCAATGTGCTGCTCAACTGGTTGGAGTTCGATGGCTCCGCCGATGGCGAAATGTCTGCGAACGTCGTGCTGGCGCCGATCGGACAGAAGGGCACCCATAAGGACAAGTTGGGCAGCTGGCTTACCGGCATCCGCGCGAAGCGCGAGGCGGCGGAGAACAAGCGTGTCTTCTACGTCGCGGCCACACGCGCATGCGAAGAACTACATCTCTTTGGCGCCGCGACCCTCAACACTAAGGGAGAGCTTGTGCAGCCGCGGCATGACAGTTTGCTCCGTGCATGCTGGCCGGCTGCCGCGCCTTATTTTGAGGAGCTACTGGTGGCGGAAACCCCTTCCATCGAGCAACAATTGATTGATTCTCTGAGAGAAAATGGTGACGAGGAGTTCGCTCTCGCAGCCGCATCAGACGTCGTTGAAGTTGACTTCGCAGAGGGCCGGGGTCCGACGATCGAAAGGCTTCCGCTCCGCTTCGACCCAGCTGCACGCTTTCGCGAGGCAAACAAGCAGCGCCTCTCCTATCCAGCCGCATCGGCGCTGCACCTCACGAGTTCGTTCGATCGACCAGAGGGGTCGTTTGCCGTCCGCGCATTCGGCAACGTGGTGCACCGCTATCTGCAGGTCCTAGCTATGCGGTTAGAGCGTGGGGCGACCTGCGATGAATTGCTTGTGGAGCTCCCATCGTGGGAATCCAGGCTCACTACAAGCCTGCGCGGAGAAGGACTGCCTCCTCCACTGGTTGCGCGTGAAGCGGTCCGCGCGCAACGGGCACTGGCATTGACACTTGGCGACCCGACCGGCCAGTGGGTTTTGTCGCCCCAAGCATTGGCAGCCAGTGAACAGGCGCTGACCGTGGCATCGCTCGGCGTCCGCGGATTCCGAGTCGATCGCACGTTTCTCGCCGGCGCTCGACCTTTGTCGATCGGCGAAAGTCACATCTGGATCGTCGACTTCAAGACCACCCTACAAGGTCCCCGCTCTGATGAGGAATTTAAGGCCACCGAGATCGCGAAGTACAAGGCGCAGCTTGAGGCTTACGCCGAACTAAGCCGTTCCCTGCCGGGCGGGGGCAAGCCAATACAGCTCGGGCTGTTCTATCCTCTCTTGCCACGGCTGCTTCACTGGCCGAGCGACGGCTAGTTGCCGGCCGCGGAGCCGTAGCGAGTTATCTCTTGAGCAAACGAATGAGGATAGTCGCGCAGCCTTCACATTGTTCGCGGCTGACGTCTAAGTGAGTGACCAGCCGCACCGCGTGTGGCCCGATCGCACTGCAGAGAATGCCTTGGCTCTTCAGCGCTGCAACGAACGCGGGTGCGTCTCGGCCGTCCTTTAGCGTGAAGAACACGATGTTGGTCTGAACGGAGGGCAGATCAATGTTGACACCTTCGCAGGCCGCAATAGCATCTGCCAGTAAGCGTGCATTGGCGTGATCTTCGTGAAGACGCAACGGGCCTTCCTCAAGCGCTATCAAGCCCGCCGCGGCAAGAATGCCCGCCTGGCGCATGCCGCCTCCAAGCGCTTTGCGATGGATGCGCGCCCGATCGATAGACCCGCGCGAGCCGACGAGAATGGAGCCTACCGGTGCGCCGAG
>Ga0302302_1000192_pt1 | contig 36775 bp, 37 predicted proteins | sample III_Palsa_E1_3_FD_198766 | JGI IMG/M metagenome (GOLD analysis project Ga0302302, IMG submission 198766) | Peat permafrost microbial communities from Stordalen Mire near Abisko, Sweden - III_Palsa_E1_3 | ecosystem: Environmental > Terrestrial > Soil > Palsa > Peat permafrost | place: Sweden...
GCCAGCTCGAAGGCATTAACAACAAGATCAAGGTCATCAAACGGATGGCTTACGGCTACCGCGACAGTGAGTACTTCTTCAAGAAGATCAAAGTCGCCTTCCCCGGGAATCCGTGAAGAACCATTTTATTTTGTACGCAGACGCCCAGCATAATTTGTCCATCTTCTGCCGTAAGCGTCCCCACATCCTGCCAGTGCGGAGGCTGTCAGCCGCGCATTACCGCTGCGGAAGCCGAGGGCCAGCAAGAAGCCTCATAATATTCACGCTCATGAGAGTGAATATTGACGTTGGCGGAATTAGCTTGCATGATGAGCCAGGAGGGGCATGGCTGGCAGGCTGTGGAGACGATCTGCTGCGGGGAATGGGGTTGAGCCGGTGTCGGGCGCACGGTTCGGGTCATGCGCAGTAGAGCGCATTTCTCAAGATCCCGCCAGATTAGAAGATCAACTGCGGGGGTGGTTTCGGTGCGAGCAGAACTTCGATATGAGCGATTCAAGTGGCATCCACTTGCGCGGACTTTCCCGAGGGGATCGGGGCTGGCGAGATCCAGGGCAGGCACTCGGCGCCCATGACGATTCTCGACATCAATCAGCTTAAACCTGCGGTGCGCAGCCAGTCTTCAAACCCGGGCCTGCGCGCATGGTTCGCCCTGGGTATGTTGTGCTTCGTCTACGTGCTTAATTTTCTCGATCGCCAGCTGCTGGCGATCCTGGCCAAACCGATCCAGGACAGTCTGCACATATCCGACGGCCAGCTGGGCCTGATCGGCGGTCTGTACTTCGCGTTGTTTTACTGCCTCATCTCGATTCCCGTCGGCTGGCTGGCCGACCGGACCAACCGGGTCAGGGTCGTGTCGCTAGCCTGTGCGTTGTGGAGTGCCGCGACGATGGCCTGTGGCCTGGCGCGCAGCTATCCGCAATTGGCACTGGCGCGCATGACGACGGGCTTCGGCGAAGCCGGCGGCGTGCCGCCTTCGTACGCCATCATCTCCGACTATTTTCCCACGCGCAGCCGCGGCAAGGCGTTGGGCATCTACAACCTCGGTCCGCCGATCGGTGCGGCGCTCGGCATCGCTTTTGGCGCATCGATCGCGGCCGGCTTCGGGTGGCGATATGCATTCATCATTCTTGGCGGCGTCGGTGTGCTCACGGCACTCGTCTTCAGCCTGGTCGTGCAGGAGCCGGAGCGCGGCGGGCTCGATGAAATCGCAACGACGCAGGTCACCGGCGCGGACTCAAGGCCAGCGGGTTTCCTGGAAACCTTGAAGATGTTTTTTTCGCGCCCCTCACTGCTGCTTGCCGCTCTGGGAAGCGGCGCGACCCAGATGATCACGTATGGCATGGGTAACTTCACCACGCTGTTTCTGATGCGCGAAAAAGGCATGACGCTGCACGATGTCGCGGTGTATTACGCGCTGGTCGTGGCGATCGGAATGGGTTCCGGGATTTATGTGTCCGGGCGGCTGGTCGATCACTTCACTCGGGATTCCAAGGCTGCCTTCGGTTGGCTTCCCGCAATGTCGCTGACGCTCGCGGTGCCACTGTACGTGGGTTTTGTCTGGGCACCACTGTGGCCGCTGGCTCTGCTGTTTCTGGTAGGGCTGATGTTTCTCACCTACTTTTATCTGACCTCGTCGATAACTCTCGTTCAACAGGAAGTCCGACCGGACCAGCGCGTGATGTCCGGTGCGTTGCTGCTGCTGGTCATGAATTTCATCGGGCTGGGACTGGGGCCGACGTATGTCGGTGCCGTCAGCGATTATTTCCGGGTCAGCCATCCGGCTCACTCCTTGCAGATCGCGCTTTACACGCTGATTCCTTTCTACCTGCTCGCCATCGCGATCTTCCTGTGGCTGGCGCGGGTATTGCGAAAGGAAGATCGGACCACCAACAACGGAGGAAGCAAACCTTGATTTCGTTTCGCACTGGCGCCCTGGGCGTCCTGATCATGGGTCTGGCCGGCCTGGCCCCGTCGTACTCCACTGAAGGTCCCGCCATGTCATCCGCAGCCCCCATCGTGGACACCTCCGCTGGACGGCTGGAAGGCTCGGCCGAGAACTCCCTGCATGTGTTCAAGGGCATCCCCTATGCTGCGCCGCCGGTCGGTGCGTTGCGCTGGAAGCCACCTGCGGCAGTGTCGGCGTGGTCGGGAATCAGGAAGGCCACCGAGTTCGGACCGGCCTGCCTGCAACCCAAGCCCAAGCTCTCGAACATCTACGAGGGCAAGCCGGTGCCGCAGAGCGAGGACTGCCTGACGCTGAATGTCTGGACGCCCAAACATGCGCGCCATGCGCCGGTATTTTTCTGGATCTACGGCGGTGCGCTATGGGGTGGCGCGAGCCGCGACCCGCTTTACGATGGCGCGAGCCTGGCCGCGCGCGGCGTCGTGGTGGTGTCGATCAATTACCGGCTAGGTCCACTCGGCTGGCTCGCACATCCAGCGCTCAGCGCCGAATCGCCAGACGGCATCTCGGGCAATTACGGTCTGATGGATCAAATCGCCGCGCTGCACTGGGTGAAGGCGAACATCACTGCCTTCGGCGGCGATCCGGCGAACGTCACTATCGCCGGTGAATCCGCCGGTGGCTTGAGCGTCATGTACCTCATGGCCTCGCCGCAGGCACGTGGACTGTTCGCCAAGGCGATCGCCGAAAGCGCCTACATGATCTCGATGCCGGCACTGAAGGAGAGCCAATACGGCGCACCGCCTGCCGAGGCCAGCGGCGTGCAGCTCGCCACCGCCCTGCATGCGCCGGACCTTGCCGCGCTGCGCGCGATGGATGCGAACACCCTGACCCAGACAGCGTCAGCGGTCGGATTCGCGCCCTGGATAACAGTTGACGGCCACCTGGTGCCGCATCAGCTTGTGGATACCTTCGGCAAGGGCGAACAGGCGCCGGTGCCGTTGCTGGCCGGCTTCAACAGCGGCGAAATCCGCTCGCTTCGAGTGCTTGCACCGGCGGTGCCGGCAAGTGCTGCCGTGTACGAAAGCACGATCCGCGAGCGCTATGGCGATCTCGCCGATGCGTTTCTGCGCCAGTATCCCAGCACCAACCTGGAACAGAGCATCATCGCCACCACGCGCGATGCCCTGTATGGCTGGACTGCGCAGGAGCTGGTGCGCAAGCAGGTGGCGATCAAGCAACCCGCTTATCTTTACTTCTTCGATCATGGTTACCCGGCGGCCGACACGGCGGGCCTGCATGGCTTCCATGCCAGCGAACTGCCGTACGTGTTTGGTAACTTCGACGGTACGCCGCCGTTGTGGCCGAAGGTTCCCGATACCTCGCACGAGAGAAAGCTTTCCGATGCGATGATCGACTACTGGACCAGCTTCGCCCGCACGGGCAAGCCGATCGCCAAGGGCCAACCGGATTGGCCGATCTTCGGCTCAAGCAAGTCGTACATGGCGTTTACGGATGCTCCGCAGCCGTCGCATGATCTTCTGCCGGGAATGTACGAGCTCGTCAACGAGGTGGTCTGTCGTCGTCGCGCCGACGCAAAGCAGGGCTGGAACTGGAACGTCGGCATCGCCTCACCGCAGCTGCCGCAGCGGACTGCCGCATGCACGACTCCCTGAATCCCGGGAGGCTTGTGGCAGCGACTTCCGTGGGCGACGGGAGCTGCGATTAAAGAGCGGGCTTGTCGCGGCCAAAGCCGCTTCCGCAGAACAGACATCGCTGGCCAGGGGCGAGGTAATACTCGCCCCCCATCTTGCGCGAGCGCTTAGTTCTTCAGGGCCAGAAACCCGGCCGCCATGAACCGGGTGATCCGCTGCTTGACCGCTGGAAAATCATCGGAGTGGCAGATGCCACCGGAAAGCCGATCGATGCGGCCGGTGCGGGCGAGTGTATTCATCAGGGCGCTGGTCACGAAGTGGTAGCCCCAGAAAATATCCTCTTCGGGATAATCGGGCAGGGCACGCTTCAGGATACCTACGAGCTTGAGTACGACCGGATCGAAATGCACATCCATCAGCGCCGCGCCTTCGGGCGTGTTGCTGACGCGGGCACACAGGGCGGCGTAGTTCATCCAGTTCTCGCCACCCTCGAAGTAGAGATCGAGATCGGTGTCGAGGAACGCGTGCAGCGCACCCTCGACCGTGGGCGAGTCTCCTGCCTGCGCCTCGTATTCCTCTAGCGCTGCCATGCGCCGACTGCTGGTCACGCTGGCGCGTCGGGCAAATACGGCTTCGAACAGGCTCTGCTTGTCCTGGAAATAATAGTGGACCAGCGTCGTGTGGATTTCCACGCGCTGGGCCACGTCGCGCAGGGTAACGCCGTGAAGTCCATTTTTTGAAAAAAGGAACTCGGCAGCGTCGAGGATCTGCTCCATGCTCTCGGCGCGTTGCTCCGCCTTGCGGCGGGGAGGGCGCTTTTTCGTGTCCGTTGGCATCGCGGCGCGGCAACCACATTGACGGGTGACGCATCAGTCTATGCATCGTTGTTGCGGTGCGTCAACAAGGTGTTTGCTAGACGTCGATATCGACTGCGCCGAATGTCGCGCGCAATTGCTTCTTGTCGATTTTTCCAGTGGCAGCCAGTGGCATCGCACTGACTTGCTCGACGTGATCGGGAATCCACCAGTTCGCGACTTTGCCCTTGAGGCTGTCCAGCAGTTCCGCGGCATCGAGCGTCTGTCCCGCACGCGGTTCGACCACCAGCACCGGTCGTTCACCCCATTTCGCATCCGTCCGGCCGATGACCGCCACCAGGGCGACGGCGGGATGATGGCCGATGATGTCCTCGATTTCCGATGGATTGATCCACTCTCCGCCGGATTTGATCAGGTCTTTCGTGCGGCCGTGAATCGTGAGGTTGCCGTCGTCGTCGATGCTGGCCAGATCACCGGTATCGAAATAGCCTTCGTCGTCCAGCACGTCAATGTCGGTCTTGTAGTAACGATCGATCACGCTGGCACCCCTGACTTTGAGACGGCCGATCACCTTGCGTTGGCGAAACAACATGGTGCCATCGGCATCGGTAAGTTTGAGATCGATGCCCATGACGGGGCGGCCGGACGTCCGTCCATCGGACGAGGGCAGCGCGGGTGTGGCAATCGTGCCCGTGGGCGAGAGCTCGGTCATGCCCCAGCTCGTCTGCACGCGCACACCCAGTCGCTCCTGCATCCGCCGAATCAGTGTCTCCGGGCACTTGGAACCGCCGATCAGGATGCGCTGCAGATCCGGCAGTTCGCCGCCGATCGCATCGAGATGATCGACCACGCCCAGCCAGACCGTATGGACGCCAGCGGCGACGGTCACCTTTTCGTCGCGCAGCAAGGTGACCAGACTGGCGCCATCGAGATGACGGCCGGGCAGCACGAGTTTGGCGCCCACCGCAGGCGCGGCGAACGGGAGCCCCCAACCATTGGCGTGGAACATGGGCACAGCGGCCAGCACGACGTCTTGACTGGTCAGCGCAATGGCATCGGCTTGCAGCACGCGCAGCGTATGCAGGTAGTTGGAGCGATGCGTGTAGAGCACGCCCTTGGGCGCTCCTGTCGTGCCCGAGGTGTAGCACAGGCCGGCTGGAGTCTCTTCATCGAAGTTACCCCAGGTAACCATGGCACCGTGTTCGTCGAGCAGCGCCTCATGCAGCCACAGGCTGACGGGCCAGTCCTCGCCGCGGTAGTCGTCCGGTAGATCGCCGTCCATCAACACGACGTGTTCGATCGTGGGGCAAAGCGGCAGCAGCGACTTCAACAGCGCCGCCAGGTTCGACGTCACCGCGAGCGCGCGATCTTCCGCCTCGTTGATGATCGCAGCGAGATGATCGACGGTGTAGTGCGGATTGAGCGTATGGCAGATAAGCCCCGAGCCCATCGTCGCGTAATACATCTCAAGATGGTGTTGGGTATTCCAGCCGAGCGTGCCCACACGGTCGCCAGGATCCAGGCCCAACGCATGCATGGCGCCAGACAGGCGATTGCTGCGTTCCCTCAACGCGGCATAGCTGATGCGTCCCTTGATCCCCGCGTGGACCCAGGCGACTTCACGTTGACCCCACCACTTGGCGGCGTGGTCGAGAAATTTGTCTACAGTTAGAGCATAAGGCTGCATAGATGGGCGCCGGCGTGAGGCCCCTCGTGTCGCCACGCTGTGGCACGCGACACGAAGAGCGACCGCCTCTTGATTAGAAGAATTTCGTGACACGGAGGCCGAACTGGCGTGGAGCGCCAGCGAATCGCAGGTTCGAATTGATCGCCGCGATGTATTGCTGGTTGGTCAGGTTCGAGCCGTACAACGTCCACAGAAAATCAGCGTGGCTCCAGTCGACCTGAGCACCGAGCAGGTTGCGGCTGCCAAGGCGGTCACCGAGCGCCTGGTCTTCGAACAAGGTGGCCCATTGCGAAGAAATATGTGCGTAGTTGATTCGCGGCGTGACGGTGTCGCTGCCAAAGTGGAACGCGCGCTCCAGCGCAACGTTGAAAGTCAGGTTTGGCGCATAGGTCTGTTGACGCCCATCCAGGTCGACACAGCCGGCGCCTGCCGGTCCGCTGGCCGGGTCGCAAGGTGCGACGGATGGAAGTCTCGGGTCCGTCGCGTAGAAACGTCCCAGCTCGCTGTGCATCCAGCCGACATTGGTGTTCAGCGACCAGTCTCCGAATACCGCCTGGACCTGGGCTTCCATGCCGTAGATCTCGGTGGGGTTGGGTGTGTTGAGTTCGATGCCGAAGGTCGGATAGGTCGGGTAGCCAATGGTTACCTGGAAGTTGTCGTAGTTGTTGTGGAACGCATCGATCTGCGTGCGCAGATGATTGTCCAGCCATGACGCCTTCCAGCCCACTTCCAGGCTGGTTACCTTCTCTTGCTTGAACGGGGCGGGCAAGCCGAGGCCAACGGGAACATTGAGGCCGCCCGGGCGATAGCCGGTGGCAGCAAACGCGTAGAGGAATTGTTTGTCGTTCAAAGTCCAGTCGATCGCCACCTTGCCGGAGAAGCTGGTGTAGCTCGCTGACTGCTGGTCTTCCAACGGCAGGCCATACTGGACCACGAAGACATTATTGGCCGTGGTGCTCTTGGAGTAGCGCCCTTCGACATCGAGTTTCAGCCCGTCGGAAAGCTGGTAGGCCACCTGGCCGAAGAGCGCCTTGGTGTCCTGCGGGTTGCTTCCGCTCAGTGTGTATTCCGTCGCCGGGTTACCCGGCGGCACACCGATGAAATATTGACCGACTGGAAAGGTGTAAGTGTCCCTTTGCCAGTACGCGCCAAATACCCAGGTGAATGGACCGGTATCGGGCGAAATAAGGTTGAGTTCCTGCGAGTAGATGGTTTCGTCTACTGAGTCGCGGAAGGTTTCATTGCCCAGCGATGTTCCGTCCAGGTCCGCCTGATAAGAGGTGGTGCCGGTCTGGTAACCGGAGGTTGCCCGCAGCTGCACACCATCGGCGAACTTGTAGTCGATCTTCAGCGTGGTGCGCGAGAAACGATCCACCGCCATCAGGTTGGCGTTCGCCGTGATGTCGAACGGATTGTTGGGTGAATTCACCGGGTCGGCCGGATAGGCGCCCATGTCGAGATGGTTGAGGTCCGTCTTCAACAGCACCGAGAAATTGTCGCTGGGTTGCCAGAGCAGGCCGATGCGCCCGCTGCGATCGCGCTGCCGTGCGTTGGAGCCGGTGTAGGGTCCCGTGATGTTCCAGAAGCTGTCGCGATTATCGCTGTCGACGGCGATGCGCGCTGCCAGCGTGTCGCTGATCGGCAGGTTGATCGCGCCCTGCAAACCCACATCGCTGTAGTTGCCGCCCTGAGCTTGCACGTAGCCGTGATAGCCGCCGTTGATGACCGGGTCGTTCGAGTCGACTAGGACCGCGCCGCCGATCGCGTTCTGGCCACCGAACGTACCTTGCGGACCGCGCAGAATCTGTACCGAAGCGATGTCGTAGTAGGGCTCCTCGGCGAAATAGCCGGGAAACGTCGCCACGCCGTCGCGGTAGGTGATGACGCCCGTGCTCGTTTGCGTGTTGTGCTCGGCCTTGCCGATCCCGCGGATGTCGAAATCAATACCCTGGCCGAAGTTGTTTACCGTGGTCGAGGGCGAGGTGAACTGCAACTGGTCGACCACGTTGACGCCCAGCTTGCTCAAGTCGTCACCGGACAGCACCGTTGCCGAAATCGGCGTGGTCTGCAGGTTTGATTGCCGGCGGTCTGCGGTGACCGTGACCGCCTTGAGGCTGGTGACGGACTTGTCGGTCTTGGGATTTTGCGCAGGCTGATCGGCCTGGGTATCTGTTTGTGGTGTTGTGTTCTGTGCTTGCAATGCACCGCACCACGGCAAGGCCAGCAGGGTAATTCCCACCCACCGAGCGCGGCTATTCCGAGAAATGACTTTCATGATCCCCTCCCCCAATAAATCGGCGTAATTGGAGACGCCGTTACCGGTCAGGCGTATCCCCCTTGTCACAATTTGGCATTGTTTCTGGCACAGAGTCAACACTCACTAAGTTAATAGTGAATATCTTTACCACCGGTTTCCAGGATGCTAGGGTGTGCCCCGCAGCGCCCTCCCGGGAGCGGCCTGTCAACCAACGCTATCGGCCGGAATGCCCGCCGACAAAAGACTCAGGAGGCTCTAGTGATCGATCTGAAAGGCCGGGTGGCGATCGTGACCGGCGCGGGTGGCGGCTTGGGCCGTTCACATGCCCTGCTGCTTGCTCAACGCGGCGCGCGCGTGGTGGTCAATGACTTGGGCGAGGGGGCCGAGTCGGTGGTCAAGGAAATCAAAGATGCTGGCGGAGAAGCTCGCGCGGCACTGGGTTCGGTGACCGATGCCGCTTTTGTTCAGCAGATGGTCGATACCACCCAGGGTGCCTGGGGCCGTGTCGACATCCTGGTCAACAACGCGGGGATCCTGCGCGACAAGTCTTTCGCAAAAATGGGCCTCGACGATTTCCGCCTGGTGATCGAAGTTCACCTGATGGGCGCCGCCAACTGCATCAAGGCGGTGTGGGAGCCAATGCGCAGCCAAGGCTACGGGCGCATCGTGATGACCACCTCGTCCTCGGGGCTTTACGGCAATTTCGGCCAGGCCAACTACGCCGCCGCGAAGATGGGTTTGGTGGGCTTGATGCAGACGCTTGCGCTCGAAGGCGCCAAGTACGACATCCGCGTCAACTGCGTCGCACCTACTGCAGCCACTCAGATGATGGAAGGCATCCTTCCGGATGCACAGCTGACCTTGTTGCGGCCCGAACTGGTCAGTCCAGCCGTGCTGGCGTTGGTCTCGGCAGACGCGCCGACACGCGCCATCGTCTGCGCCGGCGCCGGTGGTTTCGAGCTCGCCAATATTACCCTGACCCAGGGGATTCACCTCCCGGGGTCGCACGCAACCGCCGAGAGTCTGCTTGCCCAATGGGCGCAGATAACCGACAGGAAGGGCGAGCTCGTGCCGGAGCAAGGCTTCGATCAAAGCCGGCACGAATTGATGAAGGCAGGGTATGTCTTCAACGAGGCGGCCGAGGCCTGATCAGGCCACTCGGTAGCACCCAAAAAAACGGAACTCTCAGCATGTCCGAAGCCGTCATTGTTGCCACCGCGCGGACGCCGATCGGCAAGGCCTATCGGGGCTCGTTCAACGACACTCAGGGGCAGGCTCTTGCCGGGCATGTCATTGCCGAAGCCGTCCTCCGCGCAGGCGTCGCGCCGGATGAGGTGGATGACGTAGTGATGGGCTGCGCGTTGCAACAGGGTTCCACCGGCTACAACGTGGCTCGCCAGGCGGCCCTGTATGCCGGCCTGCCGATCAGTGTGCCCGGCATGACCGTCGACCGTCAGTGCGGCTCCGGTTTGATGGCGATCGCGATCGCGGCCAAGGGCATCATCAGCGGTGAACTGGACGTGGCGGTGGCTGGTGGGGTGGAGTCGATCTCGCTGGTGCAGAACGAGCACATGAATCGCTATCGGACCGGCGATCCCGACCTGTGTGCCCAGTTGCCGTCGCTGTATATGGCGATGATCGAGACCGCCGAAATCGTGGCGGAGCGCTATCGGGTCAGCCGCGAGTCCCAGGACGAGTACGCGCTGCAGTCGCAACAGCGCACGGCCGCAGCGCAGGCGGCGGGTCGCTACAAAGACGAAATGATGGCCGTCACCACCACCATGAAAGTCACCGACAAGGTGACCGGCGAGATCAGCACGCGCGAGATCACGATCAGCCAGGACGAGGGCAATCGACCGCAGACGCGGCTTGAAGATCTAGCCGCGCTCAAACCGGTGTTCGCTGACGGACAGCAGATCAGGCAAGGTCAATACATCACCGCAGGTAATGCCTCGCAGCTTTCCGACGGCGCCGCAGCAGTGGTGCTGATGTCACGCAAGCAGGCCGAACGTCGTGGGTTGCAGCCGCTGGGCGCCTATCGTGGCTTGGCGGTTGCGGGCTGCGCGCCAGACGAAATGGGTATTGGCCCGGTCTTCGCCGTTCCCCAATTGCTGGCCAGGCATGGCCTTCGCGTCGACGACATCGATTTGTGGGAGTTGAACGAAGCGTTCGCCAGCCAGGTGCTCTATTGCCGGGATCATCTGGGCATTCCCAACGATCGCCTGAATGTCTCCGGCGGCGCGATTTCCATCGGTCATCCCTACGGCATGTCGGGCGCGCGGATGACTGGCCATCTGCTGCATGAAGGTCGTCGGCGCGGCATTCGTTACGGCGTGGTGACCATGTGCATGGGCGGTGGTATGGGTGGCGCCGGGTTGTTCGAAATTTTCTGATCGCTAAAGAACCCGCTGGGCACCACTGACGGAGGCTGCTATTGAAAATGTTCGCAGGGAAGGTCGCGCTGGTGACCGGCGCAAGCTCCGGCCTCGGTGAGGCCACCGCACTGAAACTTGCTCAAGAGGGTGCCAGCGTGGTCATCGCCGCCCGGCGTGCCGAGCAAAGCACCAAGGTCGTGCAACGCATCATCGACTTGGGTGGAGAGGCCTTTTTTGTTGCTGCCGATGTCGAACGCATGGTCCACGCCGCGCTGGAGAGGTTTGGCCGTCTGGATTGCGCTGTAAACAACGCAGGCATCGCCGGGCCACGATTTACCCCGATAGCTGAAGTCACCGAGGCGCAGTGGGACGAAGTCATGGGGGTGAACCTGAAAGGCGTGTGGCTGTGCATGAAGCACGAGATACCCGCCATGCTTGTCAACGGAAGCGGCACGATCGTCAACGTGGCCTCGATCTACGGATCCAAGCCGAGCGACATTGGCCACGCTCCCTACGCGACCAGCAAGTTCGGTGTCGTTGGCCTCACCCAGTCAGCTGCGGCTGACTATGGCCAGGCGTCCATTCGCATCAACGCCGTCGCACCCGGCTTCACCCGCTCCGAAATGGTCAACCCCGATCGACCCGGTATGGCCGAACGCTACAAGGCGCTGACCGCTCGCCATTCGAGCATGAACCGGCTCGGGGAGGCAGAGGAAGCGGCGAATGCCATCGTCTGGTTGTGCTCTGACAGCGCCAGCTATGTCAACGGAGCCGTCCTCGCTGTCGACGGTGGCAGCGCTACACGCATGTACTGAAGCTCGCAGCACGTCGGCCCTTTGGGTAATGCAAGCATCTGTTCGAGGATTGCCTCGAGCTTCTGCATGTCCGACACGTCCACACCGAAAGTCGGTGTGTGCAACATAGCTACTGTCTAGTCCGTGACCGTGTCTCTGCGTTCCACAATATTTGCGAGAAGCTGCCTCGCCGCGGGGCGATCGCCACAGATGCATGGCGATCCGAATCTCAACGGGCACCGAACGGGCACCAGACCAACCGAGACCTGAAACGGAAACGGTCTGCATCGCTGTGCACATTCCACTAAAGATTGCGCGCCCTGTTCATTGAAGTTTGAGCGCGGTATCGCCTGACATCGTCCTTACAATGGATCCGGCAAGGCCCGGACCCGTCAGTACTACCGGGTAAGTAGGTGCAGACTGCGACTGGCTCTAGCTTGATGCCGGTCCGCCACTCCGGTCGAAATCGGTCGTTCCCGCGCTTGCTAGCTTCACAAACGTCTCGATGTTGGTCAGTACTGCCAATCCTTTTCGAGACACTGGGTCGAAACGTAGAATTCGCCAAAAGCCGAACTTTTCACCGAAGTCGATAAAAACTGGTTTTGTAGTGTGCCACCGGTCAAACAGCTTGCTCCTCCCGAACCAGTGAAAGTGGGCTAACCCATCCTCATCGACGCCGGATCGCATGTTGCTGAAATTGATGCGGTCGAACTCATTACGCGACCCGTCGATTACCCAGATCATGCGCTGGTAAAAACTTTGTCGAGCATCCACCTCATCCGGGTGAATCGTCGAGCGTTGGAACTCGATGACCAAGCCTGCTTTCGTCTTTACGTCTGCGATGTGGCAATCGGTGAGCTCTTCATCGAACACAGGCACTTCTTGCCAGTCCTCAGGAAACCGGTCTTTCCATGTGCGATGCCATAGCGTCTCGGGCTCCCACCATCGGTCCCCGCAGGTTGAGCCGGGGGCATGAGCCCAGTGCCAGGCAACAAAGCGCCCACATTTCGCGATAGTTGGCTCGCCGCAGCCTCTACAAAGGCCACGACCCTTAGGACTAGCTTCGATGCGATGTCCTGCAACGCTTGCGTACTTCATACACCACCCCGGTATAGTGGTTCACTATTACACTTAGTGTAATAGGGTCATTGACGATATTAAAGGGGTCTGTTAGGCTCTCGATCCATGGACGTGAATTTCGAAGACGACTCGCTCGAGAGGCTTGAGGCCGACGCGAGGTTCACAGCGAGCTATGACGCCGCGGTCGTGAAAGTGTTTCGCAAACGAATGCAATTGATTAGGGCCTCGCCCGACGAACGTCCTTTCTATGCGCTCAAATCGCTTCATTTCGAAAAGCTTAAAGGAGACCGAGAAGGTCAATGCTCGATGCGGCTGAACGATCAGTGGCTTCTGCTCTTGCGGATGAAAAAGAACGAGGACGGAAAGCAGGTCATCGTTATTTCCATCGTCGACTACCACTAACCCTTCCGAGGATGAATTCATGAATTCTGTTGCCGAAATCTTCCCGCCGGGTGAGTTCCTTAAAGAGGAACTGGAAGCGCGTGGCTGGACGCAAACGGAGCTTGCGGAGATCATTGGTCGGCCGGTGCGCCTGATTAACGAATTGATCGCTGGCAAAAAGGCGATCACTCCCGAGACAGCGGTCCAGCTAGGTGACTCGCTGGGCACTGGGCCGGAGCTGTGGATGAATCTGGAGAGTCAGTACCAGCTCTCCAAAGTTCGGGTTACCGACGGCCTGATTGCGCGCCGCGCCAAGCTCTACGAGCGTTTTCCTGTGCGTGAGATGATCCGACGCGGTTGGATCGAAGCTACCAAAAGCATCGAAGTACTGGAACAACAGTTCCTCACGTTCTTCGGGATCGACAACTTGGAGGCAGAGGTCCAGTTCTGCCATGCGGCCAAGAAGACAAATCCGCAGGACGTGCCGAGCAAGTTGCAATTGGCTTGGCTATGGCGTGCCCGCCGTATTGCAACCGAGCTTGTAGTTGCACCCTATGTGGAGGCGCAGGTACGTCAGGCCTTGCCGCGTCTTTCCGCACTGCTCTCGGCTCCTGAGGAGACGCGCCACGTTGCTCGCATCCTGGCCGAGTGCGGGCTGCGATTTGTAATAGTTGAGCCAATTCCCGGCACGAAAATTGATGGCGCTTGCTTTTGGTTAGATGATGCTCAGCCTGTGGTTGCGCTGTCGTTGCGTCTCGATCGAATCGATAATTTCTGGTTCGTTCTGCGTCATGAGCTAGAGCACGTTTTGCAGCGACACGGCAAAGAGGTTGGGTACATTCTTGATCAAGATCTCGAGGGTGCCCCTAGCGGCGAGGTCAGCGAGGAGGAAGCTGTCGCCAATTCGGCCGCTGCCAATTATTGCGTGTCTGCAGAAGAGATCACGGGCTTTATGGCCAGGGTGTCGCCCTTCTTCAAGGAAGAGCGTGTCGTGCTATTTGCGCGGAGGCTGAACATCCATCCGGGCATCGTCGTTGGTCAGTTGCAACGGAGATTGGGCCGTTACGACTTATTCCGAAAGTATCAAGTGAAGGTTCGGCAATTCGTAACGTCCTCCGCCCGTACGGACGGCTGGGGCATTATTCACACAGCATAACGAGAGGCATCGCCATGTGAGGCTACTCGACGCAGCACGCAAGTGTGCGAACCGGTATCGAGCTATGCGTGCAAGCGCTTTTCGAGGTCTGGTGCCGGAGCAAACACGAAAGCCTTTCCTTCACGAAATTGATGCAAGAACCCTCCGTCGGTCAGGGAGAGCAAGTCGGCTCTTGCAGTTTGATACGACGTACCGTGAATCCTCCGGTGCATTTCGATTGTGAAAACTTTCCCTGGATTTTTGAGGGCGTTCAAGAGAAGCGCCCTTTGTCTGTGGTTGATCTGAAGGGCTAGTGGACTGCCAGGCTTCAACAATGCCGCGGCTGCCGCTTGCTCCTTTTGTTTTCGCATGATGTACCGGTGTACGCCATCGATTGCTTCGAGAAGAGCATCCAGCTGATGAGCCACAAAGTAGGTCATGTCTCCTTCGTCCGTCTCCGTGTACAAGTGACCTTGCCCCCGAAAAACGTATCCCTTGCCGTGTGATTCAATCCACGCAAGGAGAACGACATGATGAAGACAACACGGGCACGTTACACGTTGGAATTCAAGCAAGAGGCGGTGCGACTGGTCGAGGGTGGCCAGAGCCAGGCTGCCGTGGCCAAGACTCTCGGGCTGGTCGAGCAAACGCTGTTCAACTGGGTCAAGGCGAGCCGGCAAGGTCAACTCAAGGGCGCCGATAGCAAGCCAGTGAGCGCCGAGCAGATGGAGATCGCCCGACTACGTGCTGAGCTGGCGCGGGTGAAAATGGAGCGCGACATCCTGGAAAAAGCGACGGCGTACTTCGCGAAAGTAGCGAAGTGAAGTACGCCTTCATCCAGCATCATCGGCAGGTGTGGCCGATCACGGTGCAGTGCCGGGTGCTACGGGCCAGCGTGAGTGGCTTTCACGCGCATGTGGCTCGCCAAGCCAACACAGCACCGCGGCGTTTCCTGAGCGACGAGGCGCTACTGGTGCACATCAAGGCGGTCCAGACGCAGACCCGTCGCGGCTACGGCCGACCCCGCATCTGGCGTGAGCTCCGCAACAATGGCGTCCGCGTGGGCAAGCATCGGCTGCAGACGCTGATGCAGAAACACGGCATTCGCGCGAAGGGCAAGAAACGGTTTAAGGTGACCACCGACAGCAACCATGACCTGCCGATCGCCCCCAACCTGCTCAACCGCCAGTTCATGGTGGCCGCGCCGGACAAGGTCTGGGTGGGTGACATAACCTACGTCGCTACCGACCAAGGCTGGTTGTTCCTGGCCGTGGTGATCGACCTGTTCAGCCGTCAGGTCGTGGGTTGGTCGATGCGCGAGGACATGACCCGCGATATCGTCATCGACGCGTTGCGCATGGCATGGTTCAAACGTCATCCCAGCAAGCAGGTGGGACTGATCTTTCATAGCGACCGCGGCAGCCAGTACGCCAGTGAAGACTTCCGGGATCTGCTCAAAGACTACGGCATCACCGCGTCGATGAGCCGTCGCGGCAACTGTTGGGATAACGCCTGCAGCGAAACGCTGTTCGGCTCGCTGAAGGTGGAGCGGCTGCACGGGCAGCGTTTCGTCACCCGCCGCCATGCCAAGGATGAAACTCTCGCCTGGCTGCTCTGGTACAACCAGTCCCGACTACACTCCACCTTGAACTACGTCAGTCCGATGCAGTTCGAGCAACACTGGCTTGCGGCTCAGGCCAAACAAGCCAGCCCATGACCACGGTTATGGGATACGAAGTTCGAGGGCAAGGTCAGATCTCCGTGGGTTATGAAGGAGGTCACTCACGTGCAATACATCAGGTCAGTCGCTTCGCGCTCTGTTCGCATTCGTTCCTTTCTTCGTTCCCTCTCCGTTACCCCTCGCCAGTCCTCTCACCGTTCGCCCTCACCACTCCCCTCACCGTTCGCCCTCACCACTCCCCTCACCGTTCGCCCTGAGCGTAGGCCCGCAGGGCCGAAGTCGAAGGGTACGCCTCTGAGTGTCCCTTCGACTTCGCTGCGCTACGCTCAGGGCGAACGGTGAGGGGAGCTGTAAGAACGGTGAGGGGAGCGGTAAGGGCGGTGAGGGGAGTGGTGAGGGGAGTGGTGAGAGCGGTGAGGAGAGCGTTAGAGGGAGCGGCGACAGAGCGACGAGGGGAGCTTGGGAGAAGCGGAGAGGCCAACCTATTCAGCATAGCCCTCCATTCACCGCCAGCACCTGCCGCGTAATGTAGCTGGCATCCGCGCTGAGCAGGAATTCAACGGCAGCAGCAACTTCTTCCGGCGTGCCTGCGCGTTCGGCGGGTATCATTTTCAGGATCTGCTCGACCGGCACATCGGCGTCGAGCATGTCGGTATCGATCAGCCCCGGTGCCACGCAATTGACGGTGATCCTGCGTTTGGCCAGCTCAGTTGCCAGTGCCTTGGCGGCACCGATCACACCGGCTTTCGACGCGCTGTAGTTGACTTGGCCGCGATTGCCGATCATTCCCGAGACAGAGGTGATGCAGACAATGCGGCCCGGTGCGCGACGACGGATCATCGGCATGATCAGCGGATGCAGTACGTTGTAGAAGCCGTCCAGGTTGGTGCGCAGCACGTTGTCCCAGTCTTCGCCGGTGAGCGCCGGAAATGCGCCGTCGCGGGTGAGTCCGGCATTGCACACCACGCCGTAGTACGCGCCGTGTGCGGCCACATCGGCTTCCAGTGCAGCAGCGCAACTGGCACGGTCGGCGATATCGAACTGCAGGATGCGCGCGCTGCGATCCAGCGCCTGTACGGCCGTGCTCACTGTTTCGGCTTCATCGCGGCGGGCACGACAGTGCAACACGAGGTCGTAGCCGGCCCGCGCCAGGCGCAGCGCGATGGCGCGGCCAATGCCGCGGCTGGATCCAGTGACCAGGATCGTCTCAGACATCGGTGTGGCCCTGTGTGGATGTAGTGAGGAAAGTATCAGCATCGGGCGGGCTGAACACGGTGAGGCGTGCTTCGGCATGCACCCCCGGTGCGTCGATGTGGCAGGTGAACACGGCCATCCCATGGTCGTCCTGGAAGTTGCGCACCGCCTCGATCAGCAGCTCGCTGCCAGCAGGGAAAGCGTCCACATCGCACTGGTAGTGACGGGTGCCCAGCAGGAAACCAAGGCGCACCGGGCGCTGCTCGTGCCTGGCCTGCCAGCCGGCCCATGCGGCGACGCTTTGTGCCATCAGTTCGACGCCGACCCAGGCCGGGAGACTGCCGTCTATGGCGTTGAACAGACCACCGGCGCTTACACGGCGGCGGCATACGATGCGCTCCGGCTCTGCCTCGAGCACCGCGTCGAGCAGGATCATGTCGCCGGCGTGTGGCAGCAGATCCTCGATGGGCCAATGACTCATGCAGGGTCTCCCAGAATCAGGCAGGCGTTATTGCCGCCGAACGCGAAAGAGCTGCTCATCAGACGCCGTGGGCCGCCCGCTGGCAAGTGATCGCCGACGCCGGTGAACGACAACGGCGGTAGTTCCGGGTCGGCGGCAGCATCCCATACCTGCGGTGGCAGCCGGCGCATGTTGCGGTCGTCGGTAAGGCTCAGCCAACAGAATGCAGCTTCCAGTGCGCCCGCTGCAGCCAGTGTGTGGCCGGTCAGCGACTTGGTCGAGGAGCAGGGCGTGCCGTGCGGGAAAACGGCGGCCACCGCGTGGCTTTCCATGCGGTCGTTGTGTTCGGTCGCGGTGCCATGCAGATTGAGATAGTCGATCTGGGTGGCATCCAGCCCTGCCTGCGTCAGCGCCGCCCGCATCGCCTGTTGTGCACCCAGCCCGGCCGGGTCGGGTGATGACATGTGGTACGCATCCGAGCTGGCGCCACTGCCCAGCAATTGCACCGGGCCAGCCTCACGGGTCATCAGGAACAGCGCAGCCGCCTCGCCGATATTGATGCCTCGGCGATGTCGGGAGAACGGTTCGCAGCGCGCGTCGTCCATCGCCTCAAGTGCGTGGAAACCATGGATCGGCAAGCGCGCCAGCGTATCCACGCCACCGCACAGCACGGCGTCGCAGACGCCAAGCTGCAGCAGGCGCCTTGCGCTCATCAAGGCGCGTGCGCTGGAAGTGCATGCCGTAGAGATGGCGTAGCAGGGGCCCGCAAGATCCAGCCATTCGGCGAGAAATTCGGCAGGCGCGGCAAGTTCCTGGTGTGCGTAACGGTAGTCCGCTGGCCAGGTGCCTTCGCGCTGGTAATGACCGATGCCATGCGTGGCTTCCTCGATGCCGGTGGTGCTGGTTCCAAGCACCACACCAATGCGCTCGCGGCCGTAGCGGCGGATGGCCGTCTGGATGTCTGATTCGATTTCCTGAGCGGCAGCCAGCAGGAGCCGGTTGTTGCGGTTGTCGCGCGTGTCGGCCAGCGCGGCAGGAGTCGGTGGCAACGACGTGCGCACGCCGCCTAGCGGCAGCGTGCGGCCGGGTGCCCAGCCGGCTTCGGACCGCAGGCCGGTATCGTCACCGGCGAACAGCGCCTCGGCGACGGCATGCTTGCCCGCACCAAGTGCGCAGATCACGCCAAGCGCATTGAGGTAAGTCGTGCTCATGCAGCGCCGAGCGGCTTGCGTGCGGCAACATTGACCAGCGTCTCTTCGCGCTGGCCGGGCGGCGGTGGCCGGCGCAGGCCCCAGCGTTCGAGCAGGCCAAAGTCGCTCGACCGACTCCACCACAAATAAGGCAGCGATACGTTTTTCGCGTCGAACGCAAAGCCCTGCGCCCGCAGCATGTCCAGATAGCCCTCGGCACTTTTCTGCACGTGCATCGGATGGCGGAAGAACCAGCGGATCACCCAGCTGTCGATATATGCCTTCGTCGATTCGGCAAACAAGAGCAGGCCACCGGATTTCAGCACGCGCCAGAACTCGGCCAGTGCGGCTTCCTGTTCCACCAGATGATGAAAAGTCTGGTGGCAGAACACGATGTCCACGCTGGCATCGGGCAACTTGATCTGCGCGCAATCGCCAGCGATCAGCTCAGCCGTGATGCCTTCGCGTGCCGCCTCGGCGCGCGACAGCTCCAGGCTGTGCGGGTCGGCGTCCAGGCCGATCAGCCGATCCGGTTTCAACGCTTCATTCAGCAGGCGAAACGATTTGCCCTGGCCACAACCCACATCGAGCAGTACACCGCCTTGCGGCGCAGGTTCACCGGTGAGTCGCTTGAGATCGTTGATCGCCACGCGCAGCACGTGATGCTGCCAGGTGTGGCTGCGCAGGAAATGGAAACCGATCCGGGTTTCCTCGACGTAGGTAGGGCTGGCGTAGTTCATGCGATACCAGTCAGGTGGATGTGGCGGGGCGATGGAATGAGCGAACCAACATTCATGGCAGATGGCGCTCCACGGCATCGACGAAGACCGGTGGGGAGACCAGCTGCATGGCACCGTCGGCGATGTTCACCGCCACTTGTACGGTGCTGGCGCGGGTCAGCCGTTCGCCACTCTCGGCGTCGCTGAGCAGGTAATGGATCTTCAGGCGATTCTTCCATTCCGCCAGATCGGCGCGCACCCGCAGGCGCTGGCCGAAACGAGCGGCGCGCACATAGCGCAACTGCAGATCGATCACCGGCCACACATAGCCGGCCGTCTTCATCTGCGCGTAGTTGTGCCCGAGTCGGTCAAGCAGCGCGCAACGTGCGATCTCCAGATATTTCACGTAGTGGCCATGCCACACGACGTCCATCGAATCGATGTCGAAGAACGGCACGAGCACTTCGGTTTCAACGTGCAGCACGCCGCGGGTGCGCATCGGTTTCTCCTGAGGTTGAGTGGGGCGACGACGAGGTCGGCGCTTGCCAATAGGGATAGAAGTTGAACCACTGCAGCGGTGCCAGCAGGCATAGCTGCGCAAGTCGCTCGGCATAGCGCTGCGCCCAGCGTTCGATCGTCGCTTCACGCTGGCCACGCTCCCAGGCGGGCGCTTCGATGAACGGTTCGAGCCGGATCTGGTAGCGGCCGTCGATCTTCAGGCAGCACAGCAGGTTCACCGGGCAGCGCAGCAGGCCCGCCAGCAACCAGGGTCCCTGCGGAAACGCGGCCGGGTGGCCGAGAAAATCCACCATCACGCGACGACCGTCATGCAGCGGCACGCGGTCGCCGGCGATCGCCAGCCACTCGCCGCGGTCCAGCCGTTGCGACAGATCCAGCATCAGCGCCGCATCCATTTCGCTGACCTGAAGCAGGCGCAGGCTGCGGTCGCCGGCCTCGCCCTGCAGCCGATGAAAATGCGCGACATGATGCGTATGCACCAGCACGTTCAACGGCACCTGCTCACCGAGTTCGGCCAGCGCGCGGCAGACATCCAGATTGCCCAGGTGCGTGCCGACCAGGATCTGTCCGCGGCCACCGTGCTGGCTGACCAGCAGTTTTTCGCGTACGCCGGACGGATCGTGCAACTGCACCTGCTCCAGTCGCAGCTTGCCGCCCCAGACGTCGAGTCGGTCCAGCAGGCTATCGGCGAAAGCCATGAACTGGCCAAACACGCTACGCAGGCGTGGCCGTAGTTCGGGACGGCTGCTCCAGCGCGACAAATAGTCCTGATACTGCCGCACGTTGCGCCGGGCCTGCCGGCCGAACACAAAGAAATACAGCACGATCAGATACAGCACGGGCGTCACCGGGCGGCGTCCGAGACGACGTACGGCAAGCGCGGTGAGTTTCATCAGCGCAAAGCTGCCGCGCTCCTTCTGAGTGGCCCAGTGCTGGGTGCGGGTGCTGCCATCAGCCATGTGCCCGCTCCAGACATAGACGTCCGGATGACGCGTGTGCTCCGGCCAGGTGATAAGCGAAATGCAGTTTGCCGCGTGCCGCGTCCAGGCGCAGGGTGAGCTCGACTTCGTCGCAGGGGCGCAGCAGTTGCTGGAACTTCAGCGATTCCATTTCGCGGCAGTGCATCGACGTCCCCAGTCGGGGTGCGGCCAGAGCCAGTGCCCAGCCGACCTGCAGCACGCCGGGCAGCACAGGTGCCTGTGGAAAGTGACCATCGAAATGGATCAGTTCCGGCGGCAGTTGCAGGGTGAGTGTCCAGACACCGTCCTGCTCGCGCTCATTCAGCGGTACCACGTGATCCGGGCGCGGCGCTTGCAGCAGCGCATCCAGCGCGTTCGGCGAAAGTTCGTCAGGCGCCGTGCCATGCACGCGCCAGACCTGTGGCAAGGCGAACGCAGCTTCGGCGACATGGGCTTGCACATGATCCAGCAGCGCCTGCCGCCCATGCTGGCGCAACGCGTTGACGCCATCGGCATTGAGTACCAGCAGCACACCGCTGACCGTGTTGCCCACATGCGCACTGGCCAGCCACGGATGACCCGCCAGACGTGCCGTCAGCGCGTGCGGCTCGCTGCTCACGCGTACATCCCTCGCATGCGCTTGCGCAGCAGCCATTCACCAGCGAACAGCGCACCCATGATGAAGTAGGCGATCAGGCCGTTGTACAACGTCCACCACGACATCGGCGCCCACAGGGTCAGGATGGCTGACATGCTGCCGTTGAATATAAAGAAACCTACCCAGACCCAGGTCACCTTGCGCGTGTAGATCACGGCGCTGGGCGGGAAGTCCGGCTCGCGTAGTCGCGCGATCCGCTCGATGAACGATGGTCCGTAGATCAGGCTCAGTCCGAACGCGGCCAGCAGCAAGGCGCTGATCAGGGTGGGGTACCAGCGCAGCAGGCTGGCTTCGCCGCTCAGCGCGAGCAACGCGCAATAAGCCAGTGCAGCGCCGACCATCCAGCGGCCGCCGGGTTCGCGCAGCAGCTTGGGCGCACGGATCAACCAGATCGCGCCGAGCACAAGCGCGAACATCGGTGGCGTTACTTTTTCCATGCCGAAGTACACGACAAACGGATACAGCACACCGGCCAGTGGCAGCAGGATGTTGGTTAGCTGGCGCATGCGGTTCGTTGTGCGTCGACGTAGGCGGCCAGACTGGCGATCGTGGCGAAGTGCTGGCTCGCATGTTTCGCGTTCGACTCGATGCGGATGGCGTAGCGTTTTTGCAGTGCCAGCGCCAGCTCCAATGCATCCACCGAGTCCAGCCCCAACCCTTCGCCGAACAACGGCTGCTCGACCGGGATGTCACTGGCGGCGAGATCCTCCAGGTTCAATGTATCGATGATCAACTGAGCAATCTCTTGCTCGAGTACAGTCTGCTCCAGGGCAGCCGGTTCCAGTGTATTCACGATGCAATGAGCTCCCTGAGAAAAAGTTGGTGCAGATGTTCGTTGAGACGACGCGATGCGATCGGCATCGGCGTATCGGCGTTGAAGGGTGCCGGGTTGATGTCCGCGCCTACGCGCAAGCACACCTGAAATCGGCGGTCGGGGATGCGGTACCACGGCTCGGCCTTGGTCAGCGTGGACGGCTTTACCGTAATGAACACGGGCGTGATGACACGCGCACCGCGCAAGGCGATGGCCGCCGCGCCACGATGGAATAACGGCGGCTGTCCCGGTGTCGTGCGTGTGCCTTCGGGAAACATGACCAGGCACTGTCCCTCGCGCAGCACGTTGGCCGCACTTTCCAGCATCTCCGGGCTGCCGTTGTTGCTGATGTATTGCGCTGCACGCAGCGGCCCGCCGGTGCAGGGGTTGCGCCACAGCTTTGCTTTGACCACGCAGTTCGCATCGCGGATCTGCGCGATCAGAAACACCACGTCGATCAGCGAAGGATGGTTCGCCACGACGATCTGTCCCGGCTGGCCCAATCGCTCCACACCCTCAACGCGAAAGTCGAGCACGCGCGTGCGATGCATGAACATCACATGCAATCGCAGCGCATGGCTGATCGCCGCACGGGCACGCCGGCGCCGGGTCAGCGAATCATCTGGAATGCAAGACAGCAACGGAAAGATCAACACGCGCAACAACAGGCCGCCCAGGCCGAACAGCACGAAGCTGGCACCGGTGGCGAATAACCGCCACAGCCAGACGTCGCCGCGGCGACTCAGCGGGTACGTTGCCAGTTCCATCGGCGTGTCTTCCATACGTGCTCCAGTGAAGCATGTTCCAGTGAGGGTTCCTGCGTGTGCAGCGCGCGCAGGAAATTCAGTGCATGTGGCCATGTGGCAGGTGTGCCGTCGCCGCTGTGTCGCCCAAGCTCCAGCCGCCAGCTTGTATCTGTCGATGACTCAGTGGATGGATCGATCCGTCCCAGGCGCAAGGCCAGAGCATACGAGAACGGCACATCATCGATCCAGTTCGCGTAGGCGGGCGCCGGCTGTTCCTCGGCGATCACCACCAGCACCGCTGGTGCGCCTTCGGACAGCAGCATCGCGCCTTCCAGCATCGCGTGTTCAAACGTGTCGGCTTCGCCCGCAATTGCCACCGACTCGCCGCGCTGACCGCGCAGGATCGACCACTGCCCGGCAATCGCGTTGTGCACCGACAGGCCGAACTTGGTCGGCGACAGCGGCTGCTCCGCCGCCACGTCGGCGAGAAGGGCAAACGTGCACGGAGTTTCACCGTGGCGCGACGCGAACACGAACGGCAACTGCTCGTCCTCACCGCAAAGCGGCCACGCGCATTCCATCGTTATGCGCGCCAACCGGCTGAGCCGTCGGCGCTGCATGGCAGGCAGGAACGCGCACGATGGCTGCTCCAGGTTGTCAGGGACGACGTGTGGCGCCTGCGCCCATGCGTCCCACGCTTGCGCATTGTCGAGGCCCGGCGCCCAGGCGCGCCACTGCTCGATGCGGAAGGCCGTCATGCGTCGCCCCGCACATGGCGGCGAAACAGCAGCGATGCGCAGCTGCCGCCGAAGCCGAAGCTGTTCGACAACACGCTGTCGATCCGCTGCGCGCGATTCGCGGTCAACAAGGGTGCATCGGCGAATGCAGGGTCGGGTGTGCCGACGGGCGTGCCCGCGGCAAGGAAATCGTGCTCCATCATCAGCAGCCCGGCGATCGCATCGAGCGCGCCAGCGGCGCCCGGCGCGTGTCCGGTCTGCCCCTTGATCGACGACATGGGCGGCACCGGCACGTCGTATTCGGCAAACACCGCAGCTATCGCCTGCCACTCCGCAAGATCTCCTTGTGGCGTGGAGCAGGCGTGGGTGTTGATGTAGTCGGGTAGGGCGCCATCGGCCGGCTTAAGCGCCTGCCGCATGGCGCGCGCAATACCGGTGGCACCCGGGCCGACCATGCTGGCGCCATCGGTGCAGGCGCCGTAACCCGCCAGTTCGGCGATGACACGCGCGCCACGCGCCGTCGCGTGTTCCATCGATTCCAGCACCAAGACGCCGGCGCCGGCGGCCAGCACGAAGCCGTCGCGGTCACGATCGTAAGGGCGTGAGGCAAGTTGCGGTTGCGGGTTGCTCGACAATGCGCCCATCGCGTCGAACAACATTGCCGAGCTGTCGTGCAGTTCGTCCGCACCGCCGGTAATCACGATCTGCTGCTTGCCCAGCTGGATCAGCTCCATCGCATGGCCGATCGCATGCGTCGCACTGGTGCAGGCCGAACTCACCGTATAGCTCACCCCACCGATGCCGAACGTATGCGCCAGGCTGGCCGACAAGCTGCTGCTCATGGCACGCGGCACGATGAAGGGTGACAGCTTGCCGATACCCCTGACGCGATGACTGTCCAGTGCCTGCTCGTGTTCGCTCATGGCGGCACCACCGCCGAACATCAGCCCGCAATCCTCCGCATGCAGTGCGTCCGCCGACAGGCCAGCCTGCGCGATCGCTTCCTTCAGCGCATGCCAGGCATACAGGCCCGGGTTGGTCAGGAAGCGGCGCAGTTTCCGCGGCGGCTCGGATAGCGTCGCAAGGTCCACCGGCCCGCCCACGTGGCAGTGCATGCCGAGACGGACGAAACCATCCATCGTGCGCAGGCCGCTCCGCCCGCTACGCAGTGCATCGAGCATCGCCGCGTTGTCGTTGCCGAGACAGGAGACCGAGCCCATGCCGGTCACCACCACCCGTGGCAGTCCGCGCGCATCGTGCAGGCGTGGCTGCATCAGCCGATCGCCTTGAAGATCAGCGACGTATTGATGCCGCCGAATGCAAAGTTGTTGCTCATCACGCAGTCGGTGTCGATGTGCCGGCCGCTGCCCATGATGTGATCGAGTTCGGCACACTCCGGGTCGATATCGACGAGGTTGATAGTCGGCGCAAACCAGCCCTCACGCATCATGCGGATTGCCCACCACGCCTCCAGCGCGCCGCAGGCGCCGAGCGTGTGGCCGACATAACTTTTCATGGAGCTGATCGGCACACGCGAGCCGAGTACGGCCGCCGTGGCATGGCTTTCGGCGACGTCGCCACGATCAGTGGCAGTGCCATGCGCACTGACATAGCCGATCGCCGAGGCCGGCAGCTTCGCGTCGGCCAGCGCCATCTGCATTGCCACGGCCATCGTCTCTCTGGTCGGCTGGGTGATATGGCTGCCATCGGAATTGCAGCCGAAGCCGACAACCTCGGCGTGGATCGTGGCGCCGCGTGCCCTCGCATGTTCGTATTCTTCCAGCACCAGCGTGGTGGCGCCTTCGCCCACCACCAGGCCATCGCGGCCACGATCGAACGGGCGTGGCGTCAGTGACGGTTCGTCGTTGCGTGTGCTGGTGGCGAACAGTGTGTCGAACACGGCAGCGCCAGGGCCGGACAATTCCTCGGCTCCGCCGCATAGCACCAGCTGCAGCTTGCCTTGCTGGATCGCTTCGAAGCCGTAGCCGATCGCCTGACTGCCCGACGTGCACGCGCTGGAGGTGGGGATGATGCGACCCTTGAGGCCGAAGAACACGCTGATGTTCACGGCCGTCGTATGCGCCATCATCTGGATGTAGCTGGTTGCGGTAACGCCCTGCATCGAGCCCGTTTCCAGCATGCGCCCGATCACGCGCACCGGCTCGATGCTGCCGCCGGAAGATCCATACGCCACGCCCATGCGGCCGTCGCGGATGCTGGCATCGTCGTGCAGGCCGGCGTCGCGCAGTGCGCGTTCGCTGGCGGCTACGGCGAGCTGTGCCACGCGGCCCATGGAGCGCACCTGCTTGCGCGGCCAGTCGGGCAGCTGGAAATCATCCACCGGGCAGCCGAGCCGCCCGTTCAGTGCGTCGAAGTAATCCCATTCGGGCATGCGCCGCACGGCGTTGCGATACTCGCGCAGGCGTGCCTGGATCTGCGTCCAGTCGTGACCGAGCGCCGTGATGCCGCCCATGCCGGTAATGACGACGCGCTTCATCGCGGCAATGTCCTTGTCGAAAAAAGAATGTTCATCGTGAGTCGTGTTCGCGCGCCGGCATGCTCGCCGGCACCAGCAGTGCGGTGAAGCCGATGCCGAGCAGCAAGGTGAGTCCGAATTCGCGCAGCGCCGGCATCGAGCTGAGCGCGAGCAAGCCGAACGAGAGCAGGGCGGTGATCGCCGACAGCAGTACGCTGGCGTAGACCGCGCCGGGGCGATGCGCGGCGTGCGGTTCGCCCTCATGCAGGAACACCGCATAGTTCGCGCCCACACCCAGCACCAGCATCAGTGCCATCCAGTGGAACAGCGTGAGCGGATGGGCGAGATAGCCGAGCGCTGCCAGGGTCAGTCCGATGCCACACAACGGCGGCAGCAGCACGCGCGGCGCGCGGCGCCAGCCGTAGCGCCAGCCGAACACTGGCACGATCAGCAGCAGCGCGGCGAGCAGCCACACACTGGCGTAGCGGCGATAGGTGCCGAACAGCGCCGAGACGCTGGCCGCCTTGTCCACCATCTGCACGCCTGGCAGTCCGGCCGCAGCCTTCGCCAACAACGCCGCATCATCCTGGCCTTGCGGCAGTACCAGCGACGCGTAGCCTTGCGCGCTGTGCTGCAACCACAGATAGCGGAACGGAGTGGCGGCCGGCGTGGACAGCCATGCTTGCAGATCGATCGAGGTGCCGGGCCACGCGGCGAGATACGTCGCAATGGCCGGGGCCTTGAAACCGGCATCGGCCAGCAACGTCTGCATGTGCTCGGGGTGCGTCATAAACCGCGCCAGCAGCGCCTGGTTTTCGTGTTGCTGCCGTAGCGAAGGCACCATGCCGGCCAGGCCGAGCCAACTCTGCAACTGGTTGTGGTCCACCATCGATTGCAGTCGCTGCTCCAGCGCTTCTTCGCGCTGCAGGGTCTGTTCGATGCTGTCGCCCTGCACCAGATAGAACTGGCTGTTGTTGCCGAGGCCGGTGATCTCGCGGATCTGGGCATCCTGCGCGGCGAGCGCGGCGGGAGGTGCGATCAGAAGATGGATATCGTCGTCGTGGGTCAGGCGCCACCAGCCCGGTATCGCAATCAGCACCAGCAGTGCCAGCGCGAGTGCGCCGCGCATGCCCGAGCCGTAGTGGCGCACGCCGTGCTGCAGTGCCAGTGCACAGCGCACAGGGAGTGCCGACAGCTGTTTCGCTGGACGTTGCAGCAAGGCCGGCAGCAACCAGAACACGCTGAGGCAGGCGGCCAGCATGCCGGTCATCGCGAACACGGCCATCTGGCGCAAGGCCGGAAACGGCACCAGTCCAAGCAATGCGTAACCCAATAGCGAGGTACCCAAGGCAAGCAGCAGCGCAGGGCGCACCTGGCGCAAACCATTCGTCGCCTGCCAGCGCTCACCGGCGTTCGCGCGCGCACTCAGGTACTGGATCGAATAGTCCACCGCCTCGCCGAGCAGGGCGGCACCGAAGACGAGCGTGAGCAGATAGATCTGGCCGAACACCAGCAGGGTCATCGTGGTGGCAGCGATGACGCCGACAGCGGTCGAAAGGAATGCCAGCAACAGCGGTCCCGGTGAGCGGAATACACCCATCAACAGCAGCGCGATGCCCAGCGAGGAAATCCAGCCGACCATGTGCACATCGTGTTCGGCACCTGCGCGTGCCGCGGCCGCATAGAACACCGCACCGGTACGCAGCAGGTGCGTGCCCGGATAGTCGCGTTCAATCGCCTGCTCGGCGTGATCCAGCGCGGCGAGTGCCTGACGCTGCACGGTGTCGTCGTAGGACGAACCGTGCAAGGTGGCGGTGACCATCACGTAGGTGCGGTCGTCGCGATGCGCGGTAAGCAGGTTGTCTTCAGGCAGTAACGGCGAGCGCGTCCACGGTTGCTGATCCTGCCAGTGCTGCAACCAACCGAACGGGTCGTCCTGCAGTGGCATGCCGATACTGGTGAGAAACGGCTCGTTGAGATGTCGCGCCAGCGCCTGCGCCGGATCGTAGTCAGCGCGTGACAGGGCACCACGATCCGCATCGGACAGCAGCACGAAGCGATGCACGAGATAGGGTGCGACGAACTGTTGCAGATCGAACGGCGGCAGCTCGGCGAGCACCGACTCAAACACATGATCCCTGGCCAGGGCTGCGCCCAACGCACGCGCCGCCGCCTTGGCGCGATCGTCATCGGTGTTCTCCACCAGCAGCACCATGCGATCGCCGTTCGCGTGGGCGAGTTGCTGCGCCGCGATTTCAGCCAGCGGGTTGCGCTCGGTGTTCGGCAGCATCGCCAGCAGGTCGGTCTGGATCGGCAGTCCGCCGCGGCCGAACAGCAGCCACGCGCCCAGCATGGCGATCGCCAGTGTCGCAACAGCGAACAGTCCGGCGCGCATCCATAGAGCGTGCCGGTTATTCATGGCGCGCCGAGCGCGTGCTGTTCAAGTGCGCTGAGCGTACCGGCAGCTCGGGCGCCGGTGAAACGGATGCGGGTGCTGGTGCCGTCCTGCATGTCGATGCGGATGCCTTCGAGGAACGCATCGCCGTCCAGTTCGATGCTGCCCAGCACGCGCGCCATGCGTTCCTGTTTCGGCGTGAAATGCAGCGTCCATTGCGCGGTCGTGCCGTTGGCCTGCAGATCGAACTGGCGCAGTACTTCATCCGGCTGGCCGGACAGCAACGACTGCAGCATCTGCGAGATCTGGCTGACCCCGCGATCGTTGCGCATCGGTTGCAGCTGGCCTTGCGCATCGACGCGCGCGCTGTGGCTACCGGTCATCGCCAGGGTTTCCTGGTAAGGCGCCTGCACCTGCCACAACATGCCGCGACCAAGCACAAACAACAGCTGCCCGGAACTGACCTGCGGTTGCGACAACGCCGGATTCGAGCGGGTCTGACTGAACTCGGCACGCACGGCAGAGTGCTTGCCGAGTTCGCCGAGCACACTCTTCAACAGGGCAGCGTCGGTAGTTCCGGCATGCGCCGCGAAGCCGAGACAGCACAGCAGCATGGCGAGCAGGCGACGCACTAACGTGCTCTCCGCAGACGTCGCCATAACAGGCGTGGCGCACGCGGCAACATGCCCAGCAACAGCCGCGTATGCATGGCCGAGATGCGCAGGTTGTCGTGCAGCATGCGGAAGTGCGACAGCCCGTTTTCCGGATAGATCACCCGAGTGGACAGGTTGCGAATCGACACGCCTAGCCAAGCCAGTCGCACCGCCATCTCGGTGTCGAAATCCATCCGCGCCGGCAACGGCGCACGGGCTATTTCCGCGCACGTAGCGGCCAGCGGATACAGACGATAGCCGCACATCGAATCGTGGATCGCGAACGACAGCGTTTCCACCCATACGAAGAAGTGGGTGACATAGCGACCGTACAGTCGTGCGCGCGGCACGCTGTCGTCGTATACCGCTTGTCCGCAGATCAGGGCGCACGGATGATTGCGTGCCACGGTGAGAAAGTTTGGAACGTCGGCGGTATCGTGCTGGCCGTCAGCATCGATCTGCAGCGCGTGGGTGTAGCCGGCCTCGTAGGCGGCGAGCAGGCCAGTGGTCAACGCGCGGCCCTTGCCCTGGTTGTGCGGCAGGCGCAGAAGTTGAACTCCGGATACTTCGCGAATGAGTGTGTCCAGCACGTCGCGCGTGGCGGCATCGCTGCCGTCGTCAACGATCACCACCGGCAGCTCATACGCGCGCAATGCATGCACGGTGCGCGCGATGGTGTCCTTGTGGTTGTAGATCGGAATCAGCGCGCAGGGCGCGAAAACTCCTGCAACCGTTGCGCCTGCGTGCATGACGACAGCGCCGGTCGGCGTCAGCGATCGAGCAGCGTGTGCACGGTGGCGATCACGTCGCCCACAGTACGCACATTCTTGAAATCTTCGGGCTTGATGCGCATCCCGGTCATGTCCTGTACCTGGATCGCCAGGTCCACTGCATCGATGCTGTCCAGCTCCAGGTCGGTGAACAGATGGGCCGTCGGCGTGACCCTGGTCGGCTCGATCTCGAAGGTGTCCTGCAACACCTTCCTGAGCCTGCTCAGGATGTCTTCGTCGCTGATCCCCGCTGCCATCATCGTGCTCATAACTTTTCGCCTGCTCTTGCCCTGATCGGTTCCGTGTACGCCGGTTGCCCGCCGGGATGTCGATTGTCGAGCGCAGTCACGCGCCTGGGACGACGGCATCCCGATCCTGGTACCAGCCTTGTGAGAATCGGCGTTGACCGATCTGCCCGCTGAGCGGGCCCCCTGAAACAAGCTTTACCTTTGTAGGCAAAGCGTTACACATTGTCACAATGAGCCGCATAGTAGCAGAACCGTGAGCCAATGGGCTCCGGCGATGCGCCGTGCAGGAGCTTCGATGAGCTGCACGCAGGCACAAAAAAGCCGCCGGCGGACCGGCGGCTCTGATGTCGACAGCCCGGGGCCTACTGACCGCGCATGCGGCCCTGGAAGCGGGTGCCGTTATTGCCCATGTGCGGCAGCTTGATCTTGCCGATCGCGCTGATGCGCTCCTCGGCCAGACGGTCGGCGGCCAGGTAGGTCGGCACGTTCTGCGTCTTGGAGATCTCGAAGATGCGGCCCAGGTTGTAATAGATCGTGCGCATCATGCGCATCGCGCGCTCGCGGTTGTAGCCGTCGATTTCCAGCGACACGTTCATCACGCCGCCGGCATTGACCGCGTAATCCGGTGCGTACAGCACGCCACGGCGGGCGATCTCGTCGCCGATCTCGTCGGTGGCCAGCTGGTTGTTCGCGGCGCCGCAGATGATCTTCGCCTTGATGCGGTCGATCGTCTGTGCGTTGACGGTGCCACCCAGAGCGCACGGCGAATACACGTCGGCGTCGACGTCGTAGATCTCGTCCAGGCCCACGGCTTCGCAACCCAGCTCGTCGACGCAGCGCTGCACCGCATCCTTGTTGATGTCGGTGACGAACACTTTCGCGCCCTGCTCGCGCAGCAGCTTGATGAACTCGCTGCCCACGTGGCCGGCACCCTGCACGGCGTAGCTGTACTTGCCCACGTCTTCGTTGCCGTGCTTGAACTGCAGCGCGGCCATCAGGCCCTGCAGCGTGCCGTACGCGGTGAACGGCGACGGATCGCCCGAACCGCCATGCACCTGGTGCACGCCGGTCACGTATTCGGTTTCACGGAACACGTATTCCATGTCGTTGACGTCGATGCCGACGTCCTCGGCGGTGATGTAGCGGCCGTTCAACGAGTTGACGAAGCGGCCGAACGCGCGGAACAGCGCCTCGGACTTGTCCTTGCTCGGATCGCCGATGATCACGGCTTTGCCGCCACCCAGGTTCAGGCCGGCCACGGCGTTCTTGAAGGTCATGCCGCGCGACAGACGCAGCACATCGTTCACTGCCTCCTGCTCGGTCTTGTACGGCCACATGCGCAAACCGCCGAGCGCAGGGCCCAGCACCGTATTGTGGATCGCGATGATGGCCTTCAGGCCGGCGTCCTTGTTATGGCAAAAGACGACTTCTTCGTGACCGGTTTTGGCGATGGTTTCAAAGATCATTGGAACGGTTGACTCCATGATTCGAGGTGCCTCACGGCATCTCTAGAGGATTGGCGGGGAAGGGAAGCAATAACCCCGTCAGAGGGGAAGGAAAGCAGGGAAACGTGTCGCCTCGATCGGAGCAGGGGCGGCTGATCAAAGCGTCAAGTTTAATACGTCGCCCCACGCGGTTGTGCCGCAGCGCAACAAGTCGCGTGCGTATGGAGGGGCCGGCCGCTCTGCTCCCTCCCCTGCTTGCAGGGGAGGGCTGGGGTGGGGTCGCTCTTAAAACCTACCCCTCCAAAACCCCAATCCTCAGATGCTGAGCCACCTTCCCGGACGAAAATGCCAGCCATCCCGATGCTGTTCCCAGCTCGCATCCACATATCGATAGCCGGGCTTTTCCTCAATCCACTGACCGGGAACCAGCACAAAGTCGTGGCCGTCCCAACGCGAATAGCTGTGCGCCCACACATAGCCGTAGCGCGGCTTGACCGTCTCGACGACAAACGGCGGCGGTGCCCGTGGTGCCACCACGTCGTTCGCGTAGTAGGACGCGAGCAACGGCTGGTGAACCGCGCCAGGCTGTGAGCAGCCACTACCCAGGGTAGCGACGGCAGTGGCTAGCGAGACGATGGCAACAAGGCGAATGGACATGGTCACGGCTTTCCTGTCGAAAGTGGGGAAGGTGCTGCGACCTTATACCGCCCGATGCGCATTTACCCAACTTTCAAAGCGGCCACACTCAATCAACCGTAGCACTCCACGCCGCCAAGTAGGTTGGGGTGAGCGCAGCGATGCCCAACGTTTTTCCGGACGCTGGAGTGCATGTGGAGTGCATGTTGGGCATCGCTGCGCTCACCCCAACCTACGGGCTGAGATTGCAGGTAATTCTACTGAGCAAGCGTCAGTGCATTTACACATGCGACGTTTATCAAAGCTGTGGAGAGTGAGCCATCGACTGAAGACGGTGATGAAGCCGACTCAAGAGACTTCCACGATCATGCCCGCGAGCCTGTCGAGTTCCCGAGGGTCGACCGCAGCATGCGGGTCCCCTGCCACTCATTTCTCACATCGAGGTCATCATGCAAAACCTTAGTCGTTGGTCGATCGGCCTGTTGGCACTCGCGCTCATGTTCCCGATGACCAGTCGGGCATCGAACGAGTCGGACCGTGCCGATGTGCGGCAAAAATCGCAGCAGATCCTGGCCGCGCTATATGCGGCACAGCCGGCCGCTCGTGTCGCGGTCGAGAAGGCGACGGGCTATGCCACCTTCAGCAATTTCGGCTTGAAGATCCTGGTCGCTGGCGGCGGCAAGGGTGCCGGCTTGGCCGTGGACAACGCCAGCAAGAAGGAAACCTTCATGAAAATGCTGGAAGTACAGGCCGGGCTGGGCTTTGGCATCAAGCAGTTTGAAGTCGTCTTCGTCTTTGAAAACCGCGCCGCCCTGGACCGGTTCGTGAATCAGGGATGGGAGTTTGGCGGGCAGACCACGTTCGCAGCGAAGGAGGGCGACGTCGGCGGCTCGCTGCAAGGCGCCATGTCGGTCTCGCCGGGCGTATGGATGTATCAGATCACCAAGAACGGTCTGGCCGCCGAGATCTCGGCCAAGGGCACGCGTTACTACAAAGACGACACCCTCAACCAACCGTAGTGCCCCACGCAGACCTGTAGGTTGGGGTGAGCGCAGCGATGCCCAACATGCCTCCAGCCCCCGGAAAAACGTTGGGCTGCGAAAGCAAACGCGGCCTCGTAGGTTGGGATGAGCGTAGCGATGCCCAACATGCCTCCAGCCTCCAGAAAAACGTTGGGCATCGCTGCGCTCACCCCAACCTACGTGCTGCGCAAATAGAAACGCCCCGCATGCGGGGCGTCTCCATCAGACCGGAACGAATCGAGCCAGACTCAGCCGACCCAAACACCTGCACGCCAATGCCAGCCGTCGCGACCCTGTTCCCAGTGCGGATGCACGTAGTGGTAGCCGGGGCGAATCGGCTCCCAGTGGCCGCGGGCTTGCACATAGCGACGGCCATCCCAGCGCCAGTAGCCATTGGCCCAGATATAGCCCGGGCGTGGCGCGACGTTTTCCACGAACATCGGCGGCGGTGGCTGCGGCGCCACGACTTCCACATAGCCGGGGGCGGGGGCATAAGCAGGGCCGTAGCCGCGCTCGACGACGACCGGGCGTGCGGGTTCCACCACACAGCCGGCGGCCAGTGCGGTCACGACAACCAGCGAGGCCAGTGCAACAAGGCGAATAGACATGATCAGCTGCTTTCCTTTGAGAGTTGAGGATGAGTCGCGGTGTTGCTCTAAGTAGAACTACGTAATGTAGTGTTGCCGGTCGAAAGCTTTCGCGACAGCCGTCCGCCTTTCGCGAGTTGTTGCGCGTTCAGCGGTGCGGCTGCCACGAGCTCCGCTTCAACGGCCCCAGTACCCATTGCGGAAACGCCAGCCGTCACGGCCGTGCACCCAATAGGCCGGGCGATAGGTATAGCCGGGGCGCCCGCGCACCCAGTAACCGCCAGCCCAGACATGGCGACGTCCATCCCAGCGCCAATAACCCGGTGCCCAGACATAGCCCGCGCGCGGCGGCGGTACGCGTTCGAAACGCGGCGGCGGTGGTGCCACGCCAATGCTTACGCCAACTGCAACCTGTGCCGCGGCCGGCGGTGCATACATCGCACCAGCAGCGCAGGTCAGGCCGAGTCCAGCGAGCAGGGCCAGCTTGAGGGACATGCTTTTCATCGTCGGGTCTCCCTTGTCCGCCGCACCATGCGGCTGTGGGGACAATAACGGCAGGTGACGGGACATGTTGACCGGCTCCCGATGGCCCGTTCAGGTTTCGGCGGGATCGAGATGTGCCCGCAATAGCTCGCGCCGCGCGTGCCTTGAGCGCGCTTATTCCGTTGTCGCACGCGGCGCCACCTGCCTTCGAGCTCGAGCCATGCGAAAGAACATGCAGTGGATGAAATGCACGAACGATCGTGCTATTCTGTTCAGCATGACCACCGCAACCCTCCCCAGCAAACGCGCTTCCACCCGCGATCTGATCCTCGAACACGCCTATGAGCTGGCGCGCAACGACGGCCTGGAAGGGTTGTCGATCGGCACTCTGGCGATCGACGTCGGCATGTCCAAGAGCGGCCTGTTCGCCCACTTCGGTTCGCGTGAAGACCTGCAGCTGGCCGTGCTCGATACCGGCACCCAGCGCTTCATGGCGAAGGTGCTGCTGCCGGCGCTAAAGCGGCCACGGGGTCTTCCGCGGCTTCGCAGCATTGTGGCGAACTGGCTCGAATGGGGCCGCGAGTACCAGAGCGGCTGCGTTCTGCTCTCCGCGACCAGCGAATACGATGGACGAAATGGTGCGCTGCACGATAAAGTGGTCCAGCAGCAGGCTGGCTGGCGCGGTGAGCTGCAAAAGACCATCGCGCAGGCTGCGGCTGAAGGGCATCTGCGCGCCGATACCGACACCGCCCAGCTCGCGTTCGAAATCTATGCCCTGATGCTCGGCGTGCACCACGACGCCGGGTTGTTCGGGTTCGACGAGGCCGGCCAACGCGCCGCGCAGGCCTTCGAACGTCTCTGGCGCAGCTGGCAAGCCTGAGGAATCGCGCATGTCCTCCAAACGCACCACCACTGCGAAATCCCCCAACGGGAACGTTCACCCCGGTATCGCCGCCCGTTTCAAGCTGGGTACCGTGCGCGCCGGCTTCGCGCTGGGCAGCCGGCTGGCACCGCAGCACACGGTGAACCGCGCCGCCCGCCTGTTCGCCACGCCGTTCGCCAGCAGCCGCACCCGCGCAGATGCAGCGCAGCCGGATAGCGACATGCAGCGCGGCGAACTCGAGATCAACGGCGAAACCATCGCCACCTATGTCTGGGGCGACCCAGTGCTGCAGCCTTATGCGCTGCTGGTGCATGGCTGGTCCAGCTTCGGCCTGCGTTTCCTGCCTTGGGTGGCGAAGCTGCGCGCGCTGGGGTACGCCGTGGTCACGTTCGATCAACCCGGTCACGGCCACAGCACCGGCAAGCTGTGCACGCTGCCGGAATTCACCGAGACCGTGCACGCCATCGGTCAGTACTACGGCGAAGCCGCGCTGGTGATCGGTCACTCGCTCGGTGGCGCTGCCGCCGTGCTCGCGCAGGACCAGGGCTGGCACGCGCGCAAGTTGATCCTGGTGGCGCCCGCCGCCGACATGAAAGCCGCCACCGGCCGCTTCTTCCGTTTCGTGCGCCTCGGCGAACACCTGCGCGAACCATTCCACGCATGGCTCCAACGCCGCACCGGCGTCAGCGTGGACGACCTGCAGATCCATCGCCACTTGCCCGCACTCGGTCAACCCGGCCTGATCGTGCACGACCTCGACGACGACGATGTGCCATGGGGCGAAGGCGAGCGCTACGCCCAGTACTGGCCCGGCGCCCGCCTGTACACCACCCAAGGCCTCGGCCATCGCCGCATACTCGACGCACCCGAAGTCATCGAAGCCTCGCTAGCCTTCCTCCGCGGCGAAGAAGTCGGCACCCGCGTAGTAGGCAGCCCCAACCTCCCTCTCTGCATCTAGCCGTGCCTCCCTTCTCCCGGGGGGAGAAGGTGCCGCACTTGCTTTCCCTTCTCCCCCCGGGAGAAGGTGCCCGAAGAGCCTGCCCCGGACTCGATCCGGGGGCGGATGAGGGTCCGGTCAGCGCGAACCGCTGGACCCACGCAGTACCCAACTCCCCAAGCCCCATCCAAACCACACTCCCCCACGAGCGCACCCCTCCGCTCGCCCTCCACACCCCCCAAAAACTCCGCCCCCGACCCCGATCCACTAGAATCGTGAAGTTCAAGCACACGATGTTCGGAGTCCCCATGAGTTCCCCCGCCAAGCACGTCCCCGTCAGCGAATCGCAGCAAGAGACCACCCCACTGCGTTTCGTCACCGCAGCCAGCCTGTTCGATGGTCACGACGCGGCGATCAACATCATGCGCCGCATCATCCAGTCGCAAGGCGCGGAGGTGATCCACCTCGGCCACAACCGCTC